>Ga0183099_1000030_pt1 | contig 164500 bp, 116 predicted proteins | sample Biomet1_FD_127788 | JGI IMG/M metagenome (GOLD analysis project Ga0183099, IMG submission 127788) | Microbial communities from bioreactor (seeded with anoxic lake sediment) at LBNL, California, USA - Biofuel metagenome 1 | ecosystem: Engineered > Bioreactor > Anaerobic > Unclassified ...
TGAACAAGCTGCTGCAGTAGAATGCGGTTACTGGCACTTGTGGAGATACAATCCTGCATTGGAAGCTGAAGGACAAAATCCATTCACTTTGGATTCTAAAGCTCCAAACTGGGATAACTTCCAAAACTTCCTGAAAGGTGAAGTTCGTTACGCTTCATTGGCAAAACAATATCCTGCTGAAGCTACTGAATTATTCCAGGCTGCTCAGGACAACGCTAAGTGGAGATATAACAACTACAAGCGTTTGGCTAAGCAACAATGGGGTGTTGAGCAAGAAGACTAATTAATATTAGTTCTATATAAAAAGGCTGCTTCAGGATTCTGAAGCAGCCTTTCTTATTTTAAATCCGCAAAAGATTAACCAGCCAAGGCATCAGCCACAACTTTGGCCAATGGTGTTGTAGGGCGACCTATTAATCGGGATAGTTGGTGAGCATCATCAAACAAATCATTTTTAGAAGCTGAAACATCCCATCCGGCAATAGCTAATGCTAAACCTTCCGGTAAATTAAAACTCTTCAGAATATTAGCATATTCTGCTTCCGACAGGTTGTTATACGGAATATTTTTCCCTGTCTGTCGCGAAACTTCGGCAGCCAGATCAGTAAGTGTATAGTATTCGTCTCCGGCCAGTTCGTATACTTTGCCCACATTGCCTTCACTCGTTAACACCACAGCAGCAGCTTCCGCATAATCGGCACGTGCTGCCGAAGCAATTTTCCCATCACCGGCACTACCTATAAAGGCTCCAGCAGCAATAGCTCCTGATATTGAGCCTGTATAATTCTCGGTATACCAGCTATTACGTAATATAGTATATGGAACACCCGATGCTTTTAAAGCCGCTTCAGTAAGCCGATGTTCTTCTGCAAGGCTCAGTGTTGATGTATCAGCACGCAGCACACTAGTATATACAATCCATTTTACGCCAGCCTGTTTAGCTGCATCAATTACGTTGGCATGCTGCTGAGCACGTTGCCCAAGTTCGTTGCCTGAAATAAGTAACAAACTGTCAATACCTTGTAACGATTCTGCCAGACCTTCTGGTTTACTATAATCAAACACGCGGGCTTTCACACCTAAATCCAATGCTTTTTCCGGGGTACGAACCAAAGCCACAATACTTTCAGCTGATACTCTCTCTTTCAGTTTCTCTACTACTATGCGACCTAATTGACCAGTCGCTCCTGTTACTCCAATTTTCATTTTTAAGTTCCTCTCTTTTTTAATACATTATATACTGAATTCATTTATACTTGACAACCCATGATAAAGAGAACATTTTATATCAGGTTCTAATATATCATAGACAGTTAAATAAACACAAAACAAATAGACCAATTATCCAACTCATTGATATTGCATTTACTTTTGTTACGCAAAGTAACTAATAATAGTTTGTATTTGTAACTGGTTACTTTTTAGTAACCTAGAAAATAGTAGTAACCAAATGGTAACCATTATGGTAAAATCGAATAAAAAAATTAATTGTCCCGTCACAGCAACTGTTGAATTAATCGGTGGAAAGTGGAAAACTATCATCCTGTATTCTCTCTCATCGGGAACAAAACGTTTTGGTGAAATAGCTGTTCGCATACCTGAAATATCCAGAAAGGTGCTTACTGAACAATTGAAAGAGCTCGAAAACGATGGATTGATTCTGCGTGAACAATACAAGGAAATCCCTCCGCGCGTGGACTACTCACTTACCGACCTTGGAAAAAGTCTCTCTCCTGTATTTCAGGCACTGGAAATCTGGGGAACTGAAAATGTTTTAAAAAAATATTAATTTAACGTCATCTGACAATATAACACATAAAAAGGCCACTTCAAAATATTGAAGCAGCCTTTCTATTTCTATGAATACTAAAAATATGCTATAAGCTAATCATATACTAAGTCGGATTATTTTATAAAATACTAATAAATTATTCTTCTTGCAGGTGAAATCTGTTTTTTCAATATTTCAATAGCTTCTCGAATCCGGCGGCAGCTTTAAGAATCTCTTTAGTGTCGTAACCTGCTACTGAGTCTGTTTGATTAAGCCCCATCCAAACCATACCTTGTCCAACTTTAGATACCGGAAGTCCAAATATGCCTCCTACTGTAAATATTTGTTCTAGCCACCCTCTTCTACCACGACCTCTATTTAGCAAACCTGGTCTTAAAATAGCAACTCTGCTAAAGCCTAGAGAATTGACAAGATCTTCTGTTTCTCCTTTTACTCTAGTCATACGATGAGTACTTTTAGAATCCGATTTATCACCTGTGATAATAGAGAAGAACTCAACACCTGCTGCTTTTGCAAATTTAGCAAACCCGGTAGCAATGCCAAAATCTACCGCTTGGTATTCTGCAGCTTTACTATTTTTAAACACATCATTAAAAGTAGTACCAATGCAACAAAATGCCATATTGGCTCCCTTTGCTATTTCAGGATCAATAGAACCTATCTCAAGCATATTAGGGAGAATATGTTGGGTTAACTTAGGCGATCCTTTGTGCACAATACTTTCACGACGACCAATAGCAACGATTGACTCACAATTAGGTGATGCTATCAAAGCATCAAGGAGCCCTTTTCCGGTAGCACCTGTATGTCCTATAACAAGTGCGCGTATCTTCATACCTGGTTCTATTTTTACTTTATTTTTTCCTTTTTCCGTTGTCACTTATTTTACCTCTGTTCTAATTTTATTATATTGAAAATTCAGTTACTAATAGACTTCATGTATTATTTATTAGGCTCAAGCAGAACTTCTAATATAGAAGAACCATCTTTTGTTCCAAATCCACGTTCCGATGCCGAGGTGAAAATAGCCAGTATATCTTCAAGTACCTTAGTTGGTACACCTAACGATTTAGCTGAACTAATAGCAGTGTTCGATACAGTTTTAAAACTATCAACAGAAGCCATAACCTGATCATAATTTCTAGCAAACATATTAGGTAACAGGTACTCTGCACCTGGAGCAAACATTGCAATTTGTTGTGCAGCAATCTCTTGAGGAATATTCAATTTTAAGGCTACTGCAGCAGCATAAGCTACCGTTGCACTGATAAACATAGATCCAAAAAGCATTGGTGATTCTGCTTTTGATGCATTTCCTATCTTGCCTACATAAAAAATATTTTCTCCGATATTACGAAGAATTCCAGTCCAGAACGCTTCACTTTCTTCATTGCAAGCAATAATGAATTGTCCCTGCTTGCTGCGTAATTGTTCAGCACCAACCAGAATAGACATCTCAGCAAGTTCTCCACCTTGTCGGGCTACTTCCTGTGCTATTTCTTCAATTTCTTCTGGTGTAGTAGTAGAAGCATTTAATATCTTCTTTCCTTTTAATGCACTTTTTGTTGCATCGTCCAAAAGAACATTACGTACTCCAGCACCATCTGAAAGTACGAGGATGGCTGCATCTGCAGCTTCAATTGCTTCAACAGGAGTGCCAACTGCTTTTGCACCTAATGCTACAAGCGATTCCGTTTTTGTGATTGTTCTATTATACACTATTGTTTCGTGTCCAGCCTTTATAAACCCTTCTGCTAAACCTGCACCCATTAAACCTGTTCCTAATATTGCAATTTTCATAATTAAAAAATTAATTGTTAGTAAATATATTCATTGTTTTAATTCTTGATGCAAAGATAAGATGTCTATATTATATAGCCGTGTGCAAAAACACTACAGTTTTGGTACTTTTAAAAAGTAGAGTGACTAATTTGGATTAATTAAGGCATTATTAACGTAAAAACAAAAACATAGATAGCATTTATCTGAGACAACGCCTGCATTTATCTCTTTTATTAATGTAAAATATTGAAATCAAATTAAGCCTTACTTAGCCTGTTTGACTTTTGTAACAAAAGCATCGCATAATATGTAAGAACAACAAGCATTCCCATTATTAAAAAATAATCACCTAGAATTTCAATGCCCGTGCCATCAAGACTAATAGAATCATAAGCAGAATACATCATTAGTTTTTGAAATAAATATCTAGCAGCAAAAGCCTTAATTCCATATATCAACAAAAAGAAAGCTGCTATACGTGAAACAAAAACAACTATTTTGTTGCCGGAAGAAAAGCCTGTCACTTTCAAAATCATTTTCCAATGCAGACCAAGATGTACAGACATAAGCACAAAACCCCATGCAGCACAAAAGAGATGTAGCTCTATAACAAACAGGGTGCTATCTACTGGAACAAAGTCGAATATTGTTTCAGAAATAAAAACAGCATTAACAAGCATTACAAGCATTATCATAGCAAGTAAAATGTTTATGGTTGTTTTGAATATACGCATAGCGTTGTACTTGCCTTTCAGTAAAGATAAGTACCATTTCCCATTTAAAAGACTATGGAAAATAAACAAAACGAAAATGCTTATTCCAAGTATTTCGTGAATGAAATCATCGGTTAAACGAAATGCCATTAAAAAGAGGAAAAGGACTGTCATTATAAAATCAACAGCCAATTTTATTATCATTTTTTTGCTCATTGCTGATATATTAGGAAATACTTTTTTACTTTATTATTTGAAGACGCTTTAGCCATTTGGCTACATCATCCTTAGCTTCGTTTACTTTGCTGCCTTTTACAGGCAAACCCTTTAAAAGAGTAGCACCTGGACATAGTTTTTTAATATCTGATTCGCTTATGCCTAAGCCAGACCCTTCATTAGTAATGAATGACACAATAGCTTTTCCTGCAAAATTGTAGCTGGTTAAAAAAGATGCTACAGGAGGTGCAATCGTGAACCACCAGTTAGGGGAACCCAGGATTATAATATTATATTGTTCAAAATTGTTTAGGTGTGTTTTCAATGTCGGCTTGTAGTGGGTTCTTGCTTCATTTTTTACCTGAGCTACAAGAGTATTAAAATCCAGAGGATAAGACTTTACCGGTGTAATTTCAAAAATATCAGCACCGGTTAAACTTCTAATTTGATTGGCAACCGTGCGTGTATTTCCACTATGAGAAAAATAAGCGATAAGAATCTTTTTGCCATTGGCTGTATGTTTTATCTGTGATTGAACAACGGTTGTCAGCGTGGTTAAAAACACTAATACAATTAATCTTACTTTCATACTCTGAATTCATTTTTATTCTCCATCTTTACACAGTCCTGAATATATTCTTCTACACGCAAGTTCTGCTCATACTGATGAGACTGATCGAATAGTTCATGTGTATTTTAATGTCCGGGGTTGTATTCTGAATGCAAAAGAAAAGACTTTAATTGAAACAATTACGTACAAAACCAAAACTATTTAGGTACTTTTAAAAAGTGAAGTATAGAATTAGAATTAATTTAGGTATTTTTGTCGTAATAACTAAAACATAGATAATATATGATTGAGATAGAACCTACATTCATAAGCGAAAATAAAGTATTTGCAATGGGACAAATATCTTTAAAAGAACATTCGATGCGTTTACTCAATCCAGCCTTTACTACAGTGTTTATCTGTCAGAGCGGGTGGGCAATTGTTTCACTATACAATAAAAAATATTTGTTTAAGAAAGGTGATATTTTAATTGCGTATTGGGATATGCGACCTGTCTTTCTGAAAGTGTCTGAGAGTTTTATAACTTATTACTGCATGATGTCTGAAAGTTTATGTTATGATACTTTCCAAAATATATCATCCTCTTTCTGTGATTTAGTCTATGCATATCCAGTATTAAAAACACCGGTAGAATTTGTGGAGTTACTATCACATTGGATTGAGGAGGTTTTATGGATTAATAATAATATGTTAGGGAATAGCAGAGAACTATTAATAAAAAACAGCATTCAGAATTTGTTTCTTGTTATAGACAGTGAATCTCAAAAAATTGTTTCTCCCAATGATTTGCCAGCTATGCCAAGAGCTCAAGAGATAGTTCGTCAATTCTGCATATTATTAGAAAAGAACTCTAAGCGATATCATAATGTAGCCTTTTACGCTGAAAAATTGAGTATAACCCCTTATTATCTTTCTACCATAACATCAAAAATTATGCAGGATACTCCTAAAGGAATGATAGATAAGCAGATTATACTTGAGATAAAAATTATACTAAGTACAACAGATGCTTCTCTTAAAATGATAGCTGAACAGATGAACTTTGAGGACACTTCATATATGTGCCGTTTTTTTAGACGTCACACCGGAATGTCTATGCTTGATTTTCGGAAAAAGTCTCTCTCCTGTATTTCAGGCACTGGAAATCTGGGGAACTGAAAATGTACTAAAGAAGTATTGATTTAAAGTCATCTGACAATAAAACATAGAAAAAGGCCACTTCAAAAGATTGAAGAAACTTTCTATTTCTATTAAATCTAAAAAATTACAATTCAGCTATTTCATATTGGTAATAAACAGCACCCACAACATCCACTTTCCTAAAGTTTAGTTTTTCACAGATCCTTATCGAACCAATATTCTCAGGATACATACGTGCTATAATCTTATCAACGCCCAATACATTAAAACCGTAATCAAGTAATCCACTACAAATTTCAGTGCCATAACCTCTATTCCAATATTTATTATCAAGGATATAGCCTAACTCAAGGATCTTCTCATTTCCAAAGGAATTAAATAAACCTGCCTCACCAATAATATCTCCATCAGCAACAACAGCAAAAATACCATATCCTTGCGGATAGCGATCAGTATTTACTTTCTCATATTTGCCTTTCAGTTCTTCAGCAGTCCAATCATACTTACCACTAGAGATATACTTCATATTCTTCTCTTTGGAATAAACAGACAATAAAGCATTTATATCTTCTGGCATTATTTCCCGAATTAAAAGGTTTTTAGTTATAATTGGCTCCATAATTTTGTTCCTATAAAAAATCTAACTAATCATCATGTTTTACAAATATATAGTTTTACTTAGCTATTATCTAAATTTAATCTCAAAAAAATATTTTTTTTATAAATCATCCCTAACTCCCTAACTAAGGCCACCCATCCCATTGTAAATCAATAATATAAATCAGTGATGGTAGCATTTTGAACCATCACACAACCATCACAAAATGGCATTACCATCACTTTTTCGATGCACATCATCCATTTTTAAATGAGAAATTTTGCCGGAGTTGTATACCTTGCTGCTAGACCAATAAATAGAGTATTAAGTTAACGAACAATAAATTTTAATCCAATTATATTGCGCGCAATTTAATTTTGTATATATTCGCATTATAAAAATAGAAACAACGATTATAAAGTCAGTAATAACAAACTAAAAATTAGAAGAATATGAGCACAGTTTATAATTTCACAGTAAAAGACAGAAAAGGAAACGACGTATCTTTGAACGAATATGCTGGTAAAGTTTTGTTAGTAGTAAATACAGCAACAGCTTGCGGTTTTACCCCTCAGTACAAAGAACTGGAGAAAATCTATGAAGAGTATAAAGATCAGGAATTTGTTGTTCTTGATTTCCCTTGCAATCAGTTTGCCAATCAGGCAGCCGGTACTGATGAAGAAATTCACGAGTTCTGTACTTTGAACTACGACGTGCAATTTCCACAATTTAAGAAGTTAGAAGTAAACGGAGAAAATGCCCATGACCTCTTTAAGTTCTTAAAGAGCGAAAAAAGCTTTGCCGGATTTGATATGAACCACCCTATCGCAAAAATCCTGGATGATATGCTTTCTAAAGAAAATCCTAATTACAAGGAGGATGCAGAGATTAAATGGAACTTCACAAAATTCCTTATCAACCGTAATGGTGAAGTGGTGAAACGTTTCGAACCTACTGAAGATATGGTTAAGGTGGAAGCAGAAATTAAAAACCTGCTGTAATCTAAAAAAAGATTGGAATAGTTCACTGTCTTTGCAGGCAGTGAACTATTTCGTATAACAAATTAATCGCACACAATTATATTTTCTGTAATTTTGCGGCAAATATAATGAGATTATGAAAGAGAATTACCCCGAGTTAAAGCTAGAGAACCAGATTTGTTTTCGTGTATATCGCCTGAACCGCGCTATTACGAATCATTACCGCCCGTTTCTTAACGAGCTGGATTTAACTTATCCTCAATATTTGGTTATGATGGCCCTATGGGAAAAAGACGGAATACCTGTAAATTCACTCAGCGAAATACTTAAGCTGGATACAGGAACACTGTCTCCACTGCTGAAGCGCCTGGAAGCCACCGGTTATATTCAACGTAAGAGAAGCAAAGAAGACGAACGTACTGTTATCATTAAACTAACGAAAGTTGGGGCAGAACTACAGAAAAAGGCTCTTGAGGTTCCTCACGAAATGGCTCACTGTCTGGATCTTTCAGAAGAAGAATATCTCAGCCTGCGCAAAACACTCGACAGTCTGATTCTGAAAGCAGAACAAAGATAACGTGACTTTAATAAAAAGAAATGAGTATTTGAGCAATTCAACAAAGATACTAAGTAAGTTCACAGCCGTGAACCCATAAGCCCGTTTTCGAGAACTCATAAGCCCTCGGCCATGAACCCATAAGTTCACGGCCGAGGGCTTACTTATTTTCATTGATCAAATAACTTACAAGTGGGCAACAGATTGTTTATATTCAACTAGTTTTCAGCAAAATATCAGTGAATATATAATTTATTTCCTATTTAATAACGCAGGTTTTTAAGCAGGTTTTGTCAATTATTTATTCGTAGTAGAAATCTGGCAGTAGCAGATCTAGTGGAAGATAAATGAGTAAAAATTGGATCTCCACTAGATTATATACTTAATTATCAGTATTTTAGCACCTATTTAGTAGCAGATGGGAGATGATTTTCGTTTTTTATATTTTTTTCGGGAAGAGAATTATTGTCGGGAAGCATTTGCCACAGAATGCATTATTTTACCGGCACAAGCATAACCTTCATTATACAAATCTGTAAGTTTCATCACATCCTTTTCAATCCTATCTACAACAATTGGCTTTTCCGGACGGATAACGGTAATTTGTCCTTCGTCCTCCATCCGTTCTACCATTTCGAGTTGTTCGTTATAAACGGCACAACGACGACTTAAGGCTTCACGAATATTAGGGTACTTGCGATAAATAATAGAAGGAATTTTATGATCTTTTGCCTCTTTTCTATAACCTCTGTTACGAGTAAGAACTACAACATTATTCTGATAACCATCTTCCACTGCACGCATTAAAGGAATGGAATCAACTATTCCACCATCCAGCATCGGAACACCATCTACATAAACTATCGGGCAAACAATGGGTAAACTGCTGGATGCTTTACAAATATCCAAAACACGCTGTTTGTCTTTCTTTTCTTCAAAGTAGTTGGCTTCTCCGGTTACACAATTGGTTGTAACCATAACAAAACGATCGGGCGAAGAAAAATAGGCATCGTAATCGTAAGGAAGGATTCTTTCAGGGAACTCACCGAAAAGAAGATCGTAATCCATGATATTCTTCTTTTTGAGAAGATGTTTCAAACCAATATAATGGTATTTATCAAGCAAATCAATATTACTGCATTTTGCACGTCCACGCTGGCGGGAAATATAAGATAAGCCATTGCAGGCACCTGCCGAGACTCCTATGGTATAAGGAAAACGGATATTGTGATCCATAAAATAGTCCAATACCCCACAGGTAAAAACTCCGCGCATACCACCACCTTCAAGAACTAATCCTGTATTATTATCTATTGTCATTTCTAATATACACTTTTATATAAAGTAAAGACAGAAAGAAAATCGATCTAATTATTTAGTATCGCTTTTTGGACTCATAACCAATAACGATGGCAAAGCCTCATATTCTTCCTTATCCTCAGCTATTTTTTCACAAACAGTATGGCTCAGAATCAATAATCCATCCACACTTCTATAGCTAATTTCAGACAAATCATGAATAGGATGCAAATCAACCTGTTCAGGATATCTTTCTAAAAGATCGTTCACTTTCTTTGTAAACTTATCATCGCCAACAAATAGATACAAATGAATGCTTTTTATTCCATTCATCAGCAACGATTCCAGATAAAATAACATGAACGAATCAATTGCTCCACCAAGAACTAGTGCAATATTGCCATGCTGGTAACCTCGATTAACAAAAACCGCAACATCACATTTCACCTGCCCAATTATATCGTCTACTTTATTTCTGAATAAGCCAAGAAGAGGAAGCACCTGAGTACCACCTTCGAGCATGTAATTACTACCGGCACCCAATAATAATAAGTCAGGTTTTTCTGCCTGAACCAGATGTGTCATATCCTGAATCAGTTTATCAGTAACCTTATAGCGGCAATCCACTTTAAGATTTATTCTTTCTGCTTCATTATTCAGCAAGTTAAAGCTTTCTTCTTCATACTGTTTTGCATGTAAAGGATTCACATCGGTACCAAGTGTGTAATGCGCCGCTATTACTTCTTTCTGTTTTAATCTTGGTCCAAATAATAATTCATATATCGTAAGCAAATCACGTCCGGATTCAATACGGCCAAAACAGAGAACAAGTTTCTTTGTCAGACTTATAACCGGCTCCTTTATGGCAAATATCTTTTCTACCAAAGTTAAAATCGGAGTAGTCATAAAGGTGGTGACTAAAGCCATTATAATAAGAATTACAAAGATTGAAGGAGGAAGAACTCCCATTTCATATCCAATATTCAATGCAACCAGTTCCATCAATCCACGGGTATTCATCAGTGTACCCACGATGAGACTATTTTTCCACGACTCTCCTACCAAGCGAGAAGCAATGGTACAACCACCAAACTTACCTATAATTGCAACAGCAATCAGTAATCCGCAAATACCTAATAGTTCGGGGCTATTAATCAGCCCTATTTGTGTTCGCAATCCTGTGTATGCAAAGAAAAGAGGAAGGAAAAATACCAATGAAATATCTTCCACTTTCTCCATCATCACCTTACGAAAGCCAAAGTTGGCAGGCATCACTACCCCTGCTATAAAAGCACCGAATAAAGCATGTATACCGATAACCTCAGTTAAGGAGGCAGAAATAACCAGAATTAAGAAAATGAAACCAACAAATGTTTTATTGATCACCTCTTTGTTAGCATACAAATTTCCAATTTTTCTAAGGAATGGGCGAACAACCAAAAACATAACGACTATATAAAAAAAGGTAAGTGCAACAGAATATAATGCACTACCAAATGTTCCGGCCTTTGCTATGGCTATAACAACCGCTAATAAGCACCATGCCGTAACGTCATCATTCGCTGCCGAAGCAATAGCCAGAACTCCAATTGGTGTTTTAGTCAAATTCCTTTCCTGAATAATACGAGCAAGAACAGGAAATGCTGTTATACTCATGGAAATACCTATAAAAAGGGCAAAAGGCAAAAAGGCTGTTTGCTGAGCGGCATACTTTTCATAAATCCAGTACGAAGAAAGGATTCCCAGAAAAAAAGGCACCAATATTCCCGCATGACTAATTACTAGTGTTTCATTGATTTTATTTTTCAGCGTTCTGAAATCTACTTCCATGCCAATCACAAACATAAATAGAATAAGCCCAATCTGACTGACTATTTGAAGGTTTCCCATTGATTCGGGACGAAAAAGAAATCCAAAAAAATCGGGGAAGATATATCCAAGTAAAGAAGGTCCTAGCACAATACCGGCCACAATCTCACCAATAACTCCAGGCTGGCCAATATATTTAAAAAGGTATGAAAAAAGACGAACTGTAAATAACACAACGATTATCTGCAACAGCAGAATCATAAATGGGTTATTTACGTTTTCTATCATTATACGCTTAAATATCTCAAAAGAATCTCCTGTTGCTCCGTTTGGTACATGAGACAATGAGAAATGATCAAAGCGTTCACCCTCGTTCAAGGCAACATAAATCATACCAGAGAATAAAACCAGCATTATAAAATATATCAGATAGTCTTTCTTTATTTTGCTCATAAACGTCTTTAATTTATCTGAAATTATTAACAAATATAATATTTTTTAATTCTCCATTACTTATCTTTGCCTAAAATATAAATAAATATAAGTAGATTTTATGAAAAAGATTATTAGTATTGTTCTTTTTTCCGCCCTCTGTTTTAGTATTTCGGCGAAAGAAAAAGCGAAAAAAGAGGAAGGATTTGTCTTCACTACAGTAAAAGAAAACCCTATAACATCTATCAAGAACCAAAACCGTTCAAGTACATGTTGGAGCTTCTCGGGTGCAGCATTCCTTGAATCGGAATTACTTCGCAAAGGCAAAGGTACTTATGACCTTTCTGAAATGTATATTGTGCACCACACTATGGAAGACCGTGCCGAAAAATACGTTCGTCTTCACAGTGAAGGTTCATTCGGACCTGGAGGAAGTTTTTACGATGTAATGTACTGTCTTAAGAATTATGGATTGGAACCACAGGAAGCCATGACAGGATTGCATTATGGCGACTCTCTTCCTGTTCACAACGAACTGGATGCTGTAATGAAAGGATATCTTGATGCAATTGCAAAAAGTACTTTAAAGAAACTTACTCCGGTATGGAAAAGAGGTTTTGATGCTGTAGTTAGCAACTATCTTGGTGCACGTCCTGAATATTTCAATTACAACGGAAAGAAATACGATGCCAAAGCATTTGCCAGAGAACTGGAATTGAACGCTGACGACTATGTTTCGATCACTTCATATACTCATCACAAATTCTATACTCAGTTTGCTCTTGAAATTCAGGACAACTGGCGTAATGGTGAATCATATAACTTGCCTTTAGACGAATTTATGGCAGTAATTGATAATGCTGTAAACAACGGATACACTGTAGCATGGGGAAGCGACGTAAGTGAAACAGGATTTACCCGCAACGGTATTGCTGTAGTTCCTGAAGAAATTAAGACTACTGATTTAAGCGGATCGGACATGGCTCGCTGGACAGGTTTAACTAAAGAAGAAAAGAACAAGGAACTGACTGCAAAACCAAGACCTGAAAAAGAAATTACTCAAAAAATGCGTCAGGAAGGCTTCGATAACTGGGAAACAACAGACGATCATGGTATGCTTATCTACGGTATTGCAAAAGATCAGAACGGAAAAGATTACTATATGGTAAAGAATTCATGGGGAACTGACAACAAGTACAAAGGTACCTGGTATGCTTCTAAAGCATTTGTTAAGTATAAAACCATAAATATCCTTGTTCACAAAAGCGCTCTTCCTAAAGAGATTGCTGACAAGCTTGGTATTAAGTTGTAATATTCACGATTGAAGATCTTTTCTTCTATTAAGAAATAAAAAAGGTTCGGGTAGTTTTCTATACTATCCGAACCTTTTTGTTTTAGAATTTACCTCGCTGCAATCTGTTTTATCATTCCATCTTGCTTAACTAATATTCAGCAGAGCACTAATTTTTTCTTTCAGCAACAATGCATTAATAGGTTTGGCTACGAAATCGTTAAAGCCACCTTCACTAATCTTGCTTCTGTCTTCTTCCGAAGCATATGCTGTTACGGCTAAAACGGGAATCTCATTTGAATGCATTCTGATCTTTTGTACAAATTCATATCCATCCATAACAGGCATTTTGATATCTGTTAAAATCAGATCAGGCTTATGGTCATGGTATAAATTCACAGCTTCTTCACCATTCCAGGCATGAATAAGTTGATATTCTTTGCCAAGAATAGCTTCCATTAATTTATAGTTACTTTTATCGTCTTCGGCAACCAACAAAGTTACTTTTTCTGCATTACTTTTCAACACAGATTTCTTATCAGGATCATCGAAAGATTCTTCCTTATCTGTATCAATCGGCTTATAAGGAATAGTAAACCAAAATGTAGCACCGACTCCTTCTTCAGAATCAACACCAATTTCGCCACCTAGTTTGTGTACTATGGAAGCACAAATAGACAATCCCAATCCTGTGCCCTGAGCAAATGTATTCAACTTTACAAAACGATCAAAAACAGAACCCTGCTTCTCTTTAGGAATACCACATCCTGTATCTGTTACATAAAAACGTAGTTTATCTTCCGACAAGGTATATCCAAACGTAATGCTGCCCTGCTCTGTAAACTTGATGGAATTAGATATAAAGTTTGAAATAACCTGCGACAATCGGTTTCTCTCTGTATGGATAACACATTTGGGTATCTTATCCTTGAATATTATTTTTACGGCATTCTGATCGACTTTCATAGCCGAAGCTTGTCCTATTTCATCAAATAAGATATTAATATCGACACCAGAATAAACAAATTCCAATGTTCCGGCTTCTATTTTAGAAAGATCGAGAATGTCGTTAATAAGCTGCAACAATAAATTATTATTGCTTTCAATAATACCTGCAAACTGATTTTCCATTTCGCCGCTATTGATATCTGCCAGAATTCTTGAAAAGCCTACTATAGCATTCAATGGCGTGCGTATCTCGTGGCTCATGTTTGCCAGAAAAGCAGATTTAAGACGATTGGATTCCTCTGCTTTTTCTTTTGCCTCAAACAAAGCCTGCTCTGTTTGCTTTCTCTTAGTTATATTAATACCCGATCCTGTAACAAAAAGAATTGAGCCATCTTTATCACGCTCGGTCACCACACCTTGCAACTCATACCATTCGTAACCATTGCCATAGAAACTAACTCTAAGATCAAGCTCAACTCTATCTGATTTACCTTCAAGAAAGTTGCTGAAAGTTATAAATGAACGTTCCACATCATCTGGATGAGTAAGCAAAAGTACATCATCCACGGGCTTTGTCAGACTCTTCATTTCCGGCAAATAATCCTCATTTTTCTGATAATCATAATCAAAAGTAATAGTTCGGGATTTTATATCCCATATCCATGAAATAATTTCTCCAGCATCCATAACCATTGCCAACTGGTTATTTGCTGTCTGCAGCTTCCGCTGAATAGTTTTCAGCTCTGTAACATCCCAACCACTAAACAACATATAAGCTGGACTTTTTTCTTTTTTTATAAGAGTCTTGGTTATATTGACTGAATGTAACTTTTTATCCAAATGCACAAATTCTTCTTCATAACATACAGAGTGCCCCTCCTTCATCAATCTTTTATCCAGTTCCTGCTGATTGTTATATATATCTTCAGAAAATAATTCTTTATTGGTTCTTCCAATTGCATCTTCAGGTTTAATCTGAGTAAAATCCTCCATTTTATTATTCCAATAGATAAATTCATTGTTCGCAAAATCTCTTACAGAAATGGCAACCGGAAGATTATCAAGTATGTTAGTAAAAAATAACTTCATTTCCTCATTCTTGTTTTTTTCTTTTTTCAAAAACCATATTTTTGATAAAAGAACAGAAAAACAAATCAACAGAACACTTACAAGAGATATTATTAGAATTATATTTTCTTCAAAGAAGCTAGCTGGTTTATGCAAATATACGGCATCAGAAGGAAACTGTTTTTTGTCAATTCCTGCTTGAATTAAATTTCTATAGTTTAGATGAGCGTTTGGAAATGCAGCTAGCTGAAAAGGAATTTCGTTTGCTTTCTTACCATTAAGAACCATATTTAAAATTTCACCGGATTTATTTCCATAATCTTCGCTAGTTGAATAATATCCTCCCGCAAAATCTCCTAAATCATCTCCAAAGTCGGTCAAGCCAAACATTGGTAAATCGATAAAACTGCTAATCATCTTCTCCGTCCGGTTATTTGAAGAAATACCAGTATTACCATCTTCATACCACCCATGATAAAGCAAACCGGTATTTTTATCCATTTGAGACAAAGAATTCAGCAAATTATTTGTTGTAAGATCTTTCTGGCACAAAGAGATCTCTCCTAACTCTGGGAAATATTTCTTTATTATATATTTAAAAAGAAACCTGTTATAAGTACTGGTATACCGTTTATCGGAGATAAATGCTATCTTCGTCATTTTAGGCATCAGTTTCTTCATCAATTGTATAGTCTGCTTTATGTGTACAGGATGAAAAACACCAGTTACATTAAAACCTTTTGCAGCTTCCTTGTATGGTATAAGCATTTTAGAATCAATTTCTTTTCCGGAAACAAGATTCTCGAGAGAAGTAGTATATCTCTTGGCCGATGTAAGAACAATTGGTATTTTTTTCCAGGATTCAGGTAGTGTATTACGATAGACAATCCATCCAGCTTCTCCGATAACAACAACAGCTTTAGGTTTTAGTTTATAATCTCTATACAAGCTATCGGCCCTATGAGACACGTCCTTCATGGAAGAGAATCTGCAATTATCAAGATATTCAATGCCGACAGATATATTTCTTTTATTATCAATCGATTTTATTATTTTATCCTGAATTTCTTCTGCCCACAAATTACCCTCGTTATACGAATTGATAATTAAAACATAATCTTTAATCGGTGCAGGTAAAGCTTCAATTCTTGTTAAGAAAAAGATTGAGAAAAGAAGAAAAGAGTAAAAAAATCTATATCGTGTCATCGTATCGGTTTTATGTATTAATTATCTACAAAAGCCATTTCATTTCTATTTTTGCGAGCAAATTGGTCATTTATAAAATGCAAACATAAAAAAAACGACGAAACCATTCCCATTTAATTAGCACTATTTTTCTGTATAATATCAAAATAACACCATTAAAATATAATATCGCATTATTATATTGATGTTTCATATTCTACTTCAGATTTCATTTTTAATATAGAGCAGATTTTATACTAATTAAAAATAATTCAGAGTTCATTTCATTTATTCACAAATGCAGACCTTTTTCATTTGCTCATAAGAGCTATTTTTGTGCATTTTTAAAGAATAATGTTTTGTAGAATCAACTGTTTGAGTAAATTTGCAGGCTGATTGTAAAGCAAGTTATCATCCTGTTTGTTAGCTTACTTATATGTATATAAAATACTAATACTAAAATTAATAACATGAGTTTAAAGATTATTGTATTGGCAAAACAAGTTCCCGACACACGTAACGTTGGGAAAGATGCCATGAAAGCCGACGGAACTATTAATCGTGCGGCACTTCCGGCCATCTTCAATCCTGAGGACTTAAATGCCCTTGAGCAAGCGCTCCGATTGAAAGATGCACACCCCGGTTCTACCGTAACTATTCTGACCATGGGTCCTGGACGCGCGGCAGAGATTATTCGTGAAGGCCTTTATCGTGGTGCCGATAATGGCTATTTGCTAACCGACAGAGCATTTGCCGGTGCAGACACGTTGGCTACTTCTTATGCACTTGCTACTGCAATACGTAAGATAAAAGATTATGATGTAATTATAGGCGGTCGTCAGGCTATTGATGGTGATACTGCACAAGTGGGTCCTCAGGTTGCCGAAAAACTGGGATTAACTCAGATTACTTATGCAGAAGAAATTGAAAAAGTAGAAAACGGCCGAATCACTGTAAAACGTCACATTGATGGCGGTATTGAAACAGTAGAAGGTCCGCTTCCTATTGTTCTTACTGTTAACGGTTCTGCTGCTCCTTGTCGCCCTCGCAATGCAAAGTATGTGCAAAAATACAAACATGCTAAGACTGTGACTGAAAAACAACAGGGAAACCTTGATTATACCGATTTGTATGACACAAGAGATTATCTTAATCTCGCAGAATGGAGTGTTACTGACGTAAATGGAGACACTGCACAATGTGGTCTTTCTGGTTCTCCTACAAAAGTTAAAGCAATTCAAAACATTGTTTTCCAGGCCAAAGAGAGTAAAACTATTTCTGCTTCAGACAGAGAAGTAGAAGATCTTATTGTTGAACTATTGGCAAATCACACGATTGGTTAATCACTAAAGAAAGTACTAAAAATGAACAATTTATTTGTATATTGCGAAATAGAAGACGGCATCATTGCTGACGTAAGCCTTGAGTTGCTTACTAAAGGCCGTTCTTTAGCTAACCAGTTAAAATGCCAATTGGAAGCAATTGTTGCCGGTTACAAATTAGACGATATTGAAAAACAAGTTCTTCCTTACGGAGTAGATAAACTACACGTATTCGATGCCGAAGGACTTTATCCATACACTTCACTACCTCACACATCAGTTCTTGTTAATCTATTCAAAGAAGAAAAGCCTCAGATATGCCTTATGGGAGCTACCGTTATTGGTCGCGACCTTGGTCCACGTGTATCTTCAGCTTTAACAAGCGGACTAACAGCCGACTGTACTGCTCTTGAAATTGGTGATCACGAAGAAAAGAAAGAAGGCAAGGTTTATAAAGATCTTCTTTATCAAATCCGTCCTGCTTTTGGTGGTAACATTGTTGCTACAATTGTTAATCCTGAACACCGCCCACAGATGGCAACCGTTCGTGAAGGTGTTATGAAAAAACAGATCCTTTCTAATGATTATAAAGGAAAAGTAATCCGCCACGAAGTTGGTAAATATGTAGCAGATGCCGACTATGTAGTGAAGGTTATTGAACGCCACATAGAAAAATCAAAAACAAATATTAAAGGAGCTCCTATCGTTGTAGCCGGAGGTTACGGTGTTGGCTCTAAAGATAACTTCAAGTTACTTTTCGATCTTGCCAAAGTACTGAACGGAGAAGTTGGTGCTTCTCGTGCTGCTGTTGATGCAGGATTTGCAGAACACGATCGCCAGATTGGTCAGACCGGTGTAACCGTTCGTCCTAAATTGTATATCGCTTGCGGTATCTCTGGTCAGATTCAGCACATTGCAGGTATGCAGGAAAGCTCTATGATTATCTCTATTAATAATGATCCGGATGCACCAATCAACACAATAGCAGACTATGTTATCAACGGAACAGTAGAAGAAGTTGTGCCGAAGATGATTAAGTACTATAAACAAAATTCGAAGTAGTAAAATGGCAAACTTATATTTAGATACACCAGAACTGAAGCATTATCTCAACCATCCATTGATGAAGAGAATTGTTGAACTCAAAGAGCGCAACTATGCTGACAAAGATAAATTTGATTATGCTCCTGTAGATTTCGAGGACGCAATGGACAGCTACGATAAAGTACTGGAAATTGTTGGTGAAATCTGTTCGGAAGTAATTGCACCAAACGCAGAAGATGTAGACCATGAAGGTCCTCAGGTTATCAATAACCGCGTGAAATATGCAAATGGTACAGCTATAAACCTTCAGGCATTGACTGATGCAGGTTTAATGGGTGTTGCTATGCCTCGCCGTTTCGGTGGACTTAACTTCTCTACCGTTCCTTACATGATGGCAGCCGACATGGTTTCTACCTGCGATGCAGGTTTCGAAAACCTTTGGGGATTGCAGGATTGTGCTGAGACTCTTTATGAGTTTGGTAATGAAGACCAGAAGATGCGTTATATTCCTCGCGTTTGTGCAGGTGAAACAATGTCTATGGACCTTACCGAACCAGATGCCGGTTCCGACCTTCAGGCTGTAATGCTTAGAGCTTCTTTCTGCGAAAAAGATAACTGCTGGTACCTTAACGGTGTAAAACGTTTCATTACTAATGGTGATGCAGATATTCACCTTGTACTTGCTCGTTCTGAAGAAGGAACACACGATGGTCGTGGTCTTTCCATGTTTATCTATGACAAGAAAAACGGCGGTGTAAATGTTCGTCGTATTGAAAACAAGATGGGTATCAAAGGTTCTCCTACTTGCGAATTAGTATTTAAAAACGCTAAAGCTGAACTTTGCGGTGATCGCAAACTTGGTTTGATTAAATACGTAATGGCATTAATGAACGGTGCTCGTTTGGGTATCGCTGCTCAGTCAGTAGGTATTTCTCAGGCTGCATACAATGAAGCTTTAGCTTATGCTAAGGATCGTAAACAGTTCGGCAAAGCAATTATTGAATTCCCTGCTGTATATGAGATTATTTCATTAATGAAAGCCAAACTGGATGCTTCCCGTACACTTTTATATGAAACATCCCGTTTTGTAGACATTTACAAATGCCTGGATGATATCTCAAAAGAACGCAAACTTACTCCGGAAGAAAGAACAGAGCAAAAGACTTTCTCTAAATTTGCCGACTGCTTTACTCCGTTGGTTAAAGGTATAGGTAGTGAGTTTTCTAATCAGAATGCTTACGACTGTATCCAGATTCACGGTGGTTCAGGTTTCATGAAAGATTATGCTTGCGAACGTATCTACCGCGATGCACGTATCACAAGTATCTACGAAGGAACTACTCAGCTTCAGGTTGTAGCTGCTATCCGTTACGTAACAAATGGTACTTATCTTACTCGCCTGAAAGAGTACGAAACAATGCCTCTTGCTCCGGGATTCGAAGGTTTGCGTAACCGCTTGAAGGCTATGACTGAGAAATATGCTGCTGCAGTTGAAAAGATTGTCTCTACTAAAGATCAGGAATTGCTAGACTTTATGGCTCGCAGATTGGTTGAAATGGCTGCTTATAATGTTATGGCTTACCTTTTAGTACAGGATGCTTCTAAGTGTGACTCATTTACAGAATCGGCACATGTATTCGTAAGATACGCCGAAAGTGAAATTGACAAACATGCTCAGTTTATCAACAAATTCGATGTTGAAGAGTTAGCTTACTACAGAAAGTAATCTGATAATTCATAAATAATATTGGAAGAAGGCGTCTCAAAAGGATGCCTTCTTTTATTTTGAACAAGACTCTGGTTATACTTTTAAAGAAGCTCTCGATAGATTTATATTCTCTTGTACAAAAGATTGCATTCTTCTGTACAAAAGAATTAATTATTCTGTACAAAAGAATGCAATCTTTTGTACAACGATGCAAAATTGTTATTCCAAAGAAATAAAATATCCCGAAGGAAAGATAAAATAAGCAACTCTATAGTTATAGAGGATTAAAGACACGTTTATTATTAAACCGCAGTAATAACCTTACTAATGGAAGGTAAAGTAAAGAAGAACTTGCTTCCTTTATCTTTAATGCTTTCAACCCTTATATTTCCACCGTTCCTCTTAACAAAGTCCTGGCAAAGAACAAGTCCCAGCCCCGATCCTTTTTCATTGTTTGTACCATAGGTGGTATGGAACTGGTTGTCCTTAAACAGCTTGTCGGCCATTTCCTTAGACATACCTACCCCATTATCAGCAATCTCAACTTCTATAAAGCAATCTTTCTCTGATAAACCAACCGTAATTAAACCTCCTGAACGAGTGAACTTAATCGCATTAGACAGAAGATTGCGAATCACCAGATTTATCATATCGTAATCTGCATAAGCTGTATAATTAGTATTTGCACTGAACTGAAGCTGAATTGTTTTTTGTCCTGCAGTTCCTGATAACAAAGATATGTTATCGTTTACCAGTTTATTTACAATAATAGCTCCTGGATTATATACAATCTCACTTCGTTGCGATCTTGACCAGTTAAGCAGATTCTCCAATAAATAGAATGTATTCTTCGACATATCTTTCAAGTCATTAAGAAGAGCATTTTCCATATCGGGCGTAATTTCCATCTCGCTTGTAAGAAGTTCAATAACCTGCATAAAACTACCTACAGGACCTCGAAGATCGTGTGCAATAATAGAGAAAAGCTTGTCCTTCGTTGCCAGAAGTCTTTTTAATTGTTCTTCGTTTTCCTTCTGCTTGCTGATATCAATAAGTGTACCAATAGCACGGGTTGCCGTTCCTTCTTCGTCCCTCTCAATTATTCTGCCATGATTCAGAATCCATTTTTCCTTGCCCGATTTGCCCAGTACCCGGAAAGTTGCCTCAAAATAATCTATTTTACTATTCTTGTGAGCTATAAAAAGTTGAGAAACCCAGACCCAGTCATCAGGATGAACAAACTTTTGCCATTTGTGTCCTTTACCCAATGATTCATCAAGATCCTGATCAATTATCTCATAACCAATATTAGTAAAGTAAATCACATCTGTCTGGAGATCCCAATCCCACATTCCCTCTCTTGCGCCATCCAGAGCAAGTCTTAATCGCATTTCACTATTCTGAAACTGATTCAGATATAATTTTCGTTCAAGAGCATTTGCTATATTGCCTGTAACCGTTTTAAGCAGACTAATTTCTTCTTCTAGCCACACTCTGTTGTGAAGGCAATCATCTAAACCTACAAATCCCCAAAGGCGATTCTGGATATAAAGAGGATAAATCAAAATTGATTTTATCTGAAAACGTTCCAACAATGGGGCAATATCATCGGGAAGTTCAATAATATCACTTGAAGAAAGATGTCCTTCACTATTTATAATTTTAATCCACGAAGGCATATTCTCAAAAGAAACCCTTTGTAGTGCCTCTTTTTTGCCGGCTATTCCTTCATTACACCATTCAAACGTATTTGTAGTAAACAATTCATCGGGGGTGTTTTCGTAGATTGAAACACGGCTTACATTAGTATGTTCTCCTAATAGTCGCAAAACGACGTTGATAATATCGTCAAAGTTGTCGGACTTATTAAGTATCTGAGCAATATTGGCCAGCAACTTCTGCTGATTTCCAAGCTTCTTCAGTTTCTCTTCCATCTGCTTTCTTTGAGTAATGTTGGTAGCAGCAACAAGCATATACTCATTATTCTGTATTTTAATCTGTTCGAACGAAAACAAGCAGACTATCCGTTCACCCGACTTACTTCTGATAGCGAGCTCTCCTTTAACACATTCTTTGCCGTTAGATCTGGCAAGCAGTTTCTTTATTTGTTCATTGTCATAAAACAGATTTAATTCCCGAACCGATTTACCGGATACCTCGTCCAAAGAGTAGCCTATATTCTCAAGGAAAGCAGAATTTGCATTAAAAATAATTCCGGTATTAACCGACCCTATTGCCATCATTACCTGAGAACTATTAAATATGCTGAAAAAGACCTCCTTTGAGAAATACTCAATAGATAGATTAGTACTCACAACGGCTATTACATTTTCTTCATTCCACCACCCCAAATAGAATTTTGTATCTACAGGTATTATTCCTTTATCCTTTTTTACAAATGGGTATGGGCATGTAGTTATATCACCTTTAATGACCAAAGGGATAGTCATACCTGATTTAACTTTGTATTCATCTGGATAAACAGCAGAGAAGTGCTTTCCTCTGAGTTCATTAAGAGAATATTTGAGTACATTATTAACTGCAAAATTTGCTGTAATAATGTTCCCATCCATATTTAGTATGAATAAGAAATCAAACTCATTACTCAATAGTTCTTTTAGTTGGCTTTCGGGAATAAAATTCATCATATTTTTCTGATAGTTATAAGGTCACGTCATGTTTGACGTAAATATATAAAAAATGAACCTAAATGTCACTAATAACATCTAGATTCATTAAAAAAACAATTCAAAATATTATTAGATATTTTGTAGTGCATTAATAAAACCAGTCACATCTTCTTCCGTTGTATCAAATGATGTAACCAGACGAATTTCATTGTTCGCTTCATTCCAGAAGTAGAAGAAATAAGATTCAAGCAGCTTATCTATCATCTTGCGAGGCATAGTGAGGAACAAAGCATTTGTTTCCGGTTTTTGAGTAAACTCAATTTCGGGAAACTTCTTTAGTCCTTCATAAAGCATCTTAGCCATATTATTAGCATGAGTAGCATTCTTCAACCAAAGGTCATCGGTGAGATATGCAGTAAACTGGCAAGACAGATAACGCATTTTGGATGCTAACTGAGCCGATTGCTTGCGGTAGAACTTTGCATTCTTAATTAAAGCCGGATTGAATACTACAACGCACTCGCCTATCATTAATCCATTTTTTGTTCCACCAAAACTAAGTACATCAATGCCACAATCTACAGTCAGAGCTTTCAGAGAAACATTCAGTGCTGCTGCAGCATTGGCAATACGCGCTCCGTCCATATGAACAAACATACCATTTTTATGAGCGAGCGCAGTAATGGCTTTCAGCTCTTCAACTGTGTATATGGTACCAAGTTCGGTACATTGTGAAATATAAATAGCTCCCGGCTGAGAATGGTGCTGATCTCCAAATCCATGAAGATGTGGCTGAATAAGTTCAGGAGTGAGTTTTCCGTCAGGAGTTTCAATCGGACGAATCTGACAACCAGTTGCTTTTACCGGTGATCCACATTCATCTACATAAATATGCGCAGTTTCGGCGCAAAGAATAGAGTGAAACGGACGAGTTAGCAGTTGCAAAGCAACAATATTACTTCCTGTTCCGTTAAAAACAAACAAAGGTTCACAATCGGGTGTAAACGTATCTTGAATTTTAATTGTAGCTTCAGCGGTCCATTGGTCATCTCCATAGCCAAAAGCATGGTCAGTATTGGCTTTGGAAAGGGCTTCCATTACTAAAGGATGAACCCCTGAATTGTTGTCAGATGCAAAACTTCTCATATAATTTTCTATTTTAATGCAAATAAACTGTTTTTTATTGAAAAATTGATAGCTTAAGTTGTTAAATCTAACTATTTCAATAACTTTGCCTGAAACATAAATGGCTGAATATTATGAAGACAGATATTCGCGATATTCGAAGAGAGTATTCAAGAGGCGGACTGACACGAAAGAATATGTCTGAAAACCCTTTTATACAGTTTCAACAGTGGTTGGAAGAGGCTATCAATGCTGAGGTTAACGAACCTACTGCTGTAATTGTAGGTACGGTTTCCGAAGATGGAAAACCTTCTACCCGTTGTGTTTTACTGAAAGAACTCCGGGATGGAGAATTTATATTCTACACCAATTATGAAAGCCGGAAGGGTAAACAACTTGCTAACTGCCCTTATATTTCGCTTACGTTTCTTTGGCATGAATTGGAAAGACAGGTACATGTGGAGGGAATAGCAACAAAAGTTTCACCTGAGGTTTCGGATGAATATTTTAAAACCCGACCTTACAAAAGCAGAATCGGAGCAAGGATATCTCCTCAAAGTCAGCCTATAACCGGAAGAATGGAAATTATGCAGGCTTTTCTTCGTGAAAGCATCCGTTTTGCCGGACACGAAGTGAAAAGACCTGAAAACTGGGGCGGATATGCCGTTACTCCAAATCGCATTGAATTCTGGCAAGGAAGGGAAAGCCGCTTGCACGATCGTTTCTTATACACATTACAAAGTGACCAAAGCTGGAGAATAGAAAGACTGGCTCCTTAATATCTTGGAAAACGAGTTTTTCTTTTACTAACAACGGTTTTGCATTTACCGGCAACAATATTTTTAATTGCTATAAATAGATATTATAAAGCCTAAAGTATTATTTTTCCAGACATAGTTCTGCGTTGTTCTTCTCCGAAACCAAACAGAGCAAAATCATACTTACAAGGATCTTCCGGACAAAGCTCGGAAAGATGATTCGTAATAATCAGGGCGGTTTTAAGTCGTTCCGTTTTAGGAAGGTCATCCCATATCAGTCTTGAGATGCGTGCCACGTGCACATCAAGTGGAATAATTAGCTGAGCCGGGGATATATTTTTCCATACACCCATATCTACAATTCCATCGTTCCTCACCAACCAGCGAAGCATCAGGTTACTACGTTTGCACGGACTCTTAGTTTGCGGTGAAGATATATGACGAGTATTCATCAGCCCGGAAAGTTTATTAAGACCAGATAATATGCCATCTTCCAGAAATAAGCTTTCCAACGTTTCGTTTTCAAGATAATAATGGTAAAGTCCTTGGCAAATATTCCACATATCGCGTTCAAAAAAAGTGCGATGAATATTCTTCCCCGAGTCTTTCAGAACAACCCATTCCTGATTCATAATGTAATTGTACGGACTATCTCCCATCATTTTATGCATCCGTTCCGCATCACGGAGTATTAACTCACGCTTACCCCAAGTTATTACAGAAGTCAGCAATGCCGATATTTCAATATCCTTCAGATTAGAGAATCTACGGGGAAACTGAATAGGGTCTGTTTCTATAAAAGAAGGAATATTATAAGTTACAGTCAGTTTATCTAATACATCTTTAAGAGGCACGTGTTTATTTTTAAATTCCATTCAATTAGCATATTAATCAATACAATACACAAAATTAATACTTTTAAAATAGCTGGCAGCTATACTCTATATAAAATATAAATAACAGCCTCTGTATTGATAATCAATAATCATAGAAACAGCCAAACATCTTCACCGCTTATATCTATTTATGAAAGAGCTATTTACAGATTGCATCTTTATACATTTATGAATATAAATACTATTTACTTCAAAAATTATACATATATTTGCGATAATGATATAAAAAAATATATATAAATGAATACTAAGTTCCTCTTTTACACTGTTATTGCAAGCTCGCTAATTGGTTGTTGCCCAACTACCAAAAATATCAGTATAAAAAAGGAGCAATCACTAATAACGAATAATGTGCAATTATCGAACAATTTCAGGTCTTTTTGGAATGAATTAAACAAAGAAGCTGGTAATAAACCTTTAGATCAATTTATTCCATCAGATATACTAATTGCACGATATTCACTGATAGAACATGATAAGCAATTTTATCTTTCAGGGTTTCTCTATTCGGATAGCACCTTTAATGAAGAAAAGATTAAAGATATTGGGGGAAATGTTGTGGTATACACTGACAAAATCAAAACTTTCTCAGTCCCAGTCAAGAGTATTCCTTTACTTATTCAGATTAAAGGAATAACTTATATTGAAATTGGCAAAAAGGCGAAGATAAAATAAACAACGCGACAATTTAAAATAAAATACAATACTTAAAAAGACAAATATGAAACGTATCACTCTGCTGTATTGCTTCTTTACGATTTTTTTCCTTGCATCGGCACAAGCTCAAGTAGCATCCGGGAAATTATCTCCTCACACAAAAACTTTCTTGTTAAAGATGAATCAAAAGGATATATCTACTACACAAAGAAAAGCGATATTAACAAAAAGTGCAGTAATTGAGACTGGTGTACTAGAGTATATTAGTGTATTTATCTATCTGAAAGAGAATGCCGGAACTGAATCGATGGAGCAGCAAGGAGTAAAAATAAATAGCCGCACAGAAGATATAGTTACTGCTATGATTCCAATTAATTCAATTGAAAATGTAGCTTCCCTGCCGGAAGTTAAATATGTGCAAATAGGAACTCCTGTAAATAAGAAGATGGATAATGCACGTATTACTTCAGGTGTGGATAAAGTACAGGCTGGTACATCTCCATTATCTGCCCCTTTCTTTGGAAAAGGTGTGGTAATTGGAATTATTGATACAGGATTTGAGTATGGCCATCCTAACTTCTATAATAAAAAACACACTGAGTATCGTGTAAAGAGAGTCTGGGAGCAAAATGCAACATCAGGTACACCTCCAACTGGCTTTAATTATGGGAAGGAATATATTTCGCAAGATTCCATTCTGAAGAAAGCTTATGATTTTACTGATCAGTCTCACGGAACGCATGTTACAGGTATTGCAGCTGGAGCCGATCATTCTAATAATAACATTTACTATGGTATTGCCGGTGAAGCTGATATTGTGTTAGTTTCTTATATTGGATATAACACTGATGTTATAGACGGTATTAAATATATATATGATTATGCTACTTCAGTAGGCAAACCTTGTGTTATAAATCTTAGTATAGGTAGTTATAGCGGTCCACATGATGGAACATCATCCTTTGATATAACAGCTGATCAGATGCAAAAAGAAGGGAGATTACTGGTAGGAGCTGCTGGTAATGAAGGCAACAAATATGCACATTTAACAAAAACCTTTAATCAAACAGATACAATTTGTAAGACATTCCTTAGATCTAATAATATTGCCGCTGATATTTGGGGAGAAGCAGGAAAAGATTTCAAGGTACAAGTTTGTGTGTATGACACGATTAATAATAAGAATGTTTATATTAGCCCTGAATACAAAGCATCTGATAATGTGGATATTGCAACCAGATTAAAGAACAATACTAGTGTTAAAAATGGGGCAAGTGGTTATCTCTATATTACATCAGAAATTAATCCGATAAACAATAAACCTCATTTTGACATTAGCTCTACGTTTGCATCAGTCGTTGCCGGAAACTGCATAGGAATCATTATTAAATCGACAGAAGGAGCAATACATGCCTGGAGTGATGAATCTTATCATTTCACCAGCAACGATAAACCCGAATGGACCGATGGTGATAATAATATATCTATTGGAGAAATTGGAGGAACAGGCAAACAAATAATTAGTGTAGGTGCCTACGTGAGCAAAAACATGTTTACCAACCTGAGTAATGAAATATATGGCATAAGTCAATTCTTAAATACACTTGCCACTTTCTCAAGCACCGGTCCTACTGTTGACGGACGAATGAAACCAGACATCACTGCTCCCGGAAGTGTTTTAGCTTCATCTTTATCCAGCTATGACACCAAACTGAATACATATAGAGTAAAGGAAACAACTGTTGATAATAAAACTTACTATTATGGAATAATGGGTGGAACATCAATGTCTGCTCCTTATGTGACTGGTGTTCTAGCCACATGGCTGGAAGCTAATCCAAACCTTACGCCAGATAAAGTGAAAGCTGTTTTTCAGAAAACAGCCATCAACGATTCCTATACAGGAGATATACTTCCCAACGGAAACAGCACTTGGGGATATGGCAAGGTTGATGCCTATAACGGGCTTTTGGAAGTTATTAAGCAATATACTTCCATAGAAGATATGCCCGTATTGCCACAATCAATTATTATGTATTCAGGAAGCAATCAACAATTCAATTTCTTGTTTACGCAAGAAGATACAAACGTAAAAATCAATGTATTCAATGTAAATGGTCAGCAAGTTCTTGCTAAGAATTTCAATGAAATATCCTGCAAGCAAGAAGAGACTATCGATTTAAACGGTCTGCCTAAAGGACTTTATATTATAAAGATTACAGGCAATAAACTGAATCAGGTATTTAAAGCAAGTACTAAGTAATTGCTGCATTCACCTCTTTAATAATAGAGGCTGGATGGATAGGTTATCATTAATACAAAAATTATAATGTGTAGGCAGCTCTGAAGAGTTGCCTATTTTTTTATCCACCTATAATTATAAATATTGAGGCTTTTTATTAGTTCATCTATTTATATCTGAAAACATACTCTTAGCTATGAATGGTGCTTCAACTTACGCAAGTAATAATCCAGGCCAAGCAGACCAAGAACGAGAAGCCCTATATAGAAATAAAAGCCCAAAATTGATCCTGATTCTGAAGAGAAAGAAATATTTCTCAAGCTTTTGATAATATTGAAAGAGAAATAGGTCATCAATAGATAAGTAGATAGGCCTATCAAAGAAGCAGATGCCAGCAATAAGAAGCAAACATTTAATGCTGCTGCCCGTTTTTGCTTTTTCTGAGCTTCAGCATTAATTTGTGCCATCATCTTATTCGTAAAATTAAAAGGCAGACTCTCCGAAGTTGATTTTCTGAGAACTTCTTTCAATAAGCAGTCTTTATCTTTATTTGTTTTCATTTCATTGATTATTTATCAATACACATATTTTTTTGCGAGTACGATGCAATTTCACTTTCACATTACTGGATGTGAGTTTAAAAATAGTAGCCAACTCATCTATCGATTTATCTTCATTGTAAAAGAGAGTAATTAATGCTCTCTCATCTGGATTTAGTTGAATAAGTGCCAGCTCTAATTTTTTAATTCTATCCTCATTTTCAGAACTACTTAATATATCATCAGCCTCATCATCTGATACATTTTCAATTATCTTTTCATCTATAAAACAAGACTCTTTCTTTTGTTTACGCGTAGCAGAAATTGCAGTATTATAGGCGATACGATAAAGCCAGGTTGAAAAGCTGCAATCTCCCTTATAAGTATCTAGTTTCCGAAAAGCTTTTATAAATGAGTCTTGCACAAGTTCTTCAGCATCTTCCCGGCATGAGACTATTTGTATAATAAGTGAATAGATGGGATGACTATAGCGATCCAAAAAGTAAGAAAACAAATTTGTTTCTCCTTCCAAGATTCGCTTTATGTAGTTTATCTCATCTTTCTGTTCCATCATATCCTTTTAGACGCAGCCTTTTCTGAATGGTTACAGGTTTCGATATTTTTTTATTTTTATTCCCGGAAAGTGTAACCTTTTTCATCAGAGAACGTCAAACACTACAAAGAACGAATTTATTCATTTAAAAACATAAGATTATGATGGATTTTATTACAGTCCCATTGGTTGTAGGAATTGTAACCTTGGGAATCTACAAACTATTTGAACTTTTCGTCAGAAAAAAAGAGCGTCTGTCTATTATCGAAAAGATAGGAGAAAAATTTGATGCTTCAATGATTGAAAACAAGTTTTCTTTTCCATCAAAGATTTTCAAGAACTTTTCATTTGGGAGCCTAAAGGCTGGATGTCTTTTAATGGGAGTTGGCCTGGGATTATTAGTAGGGTTTGTTATTTGTATATCAACAATCAGAGGTTACAATCTAGGAGGTGACTCTATGAACTGGGGAGTAAGAGATACAGCAGGGATTGTATATGGTGCTTCTGTTCTAATATTTGGCGGATTTGGCCTAATTGCTGCGTTCATTGTAGAAATGAAGTATTCCAAAAAGGATAAGGATGAAGATTAATAGTTATTAAATAGAAAAGGCTACTCGTAGGAGTAGCCTTTTCTATTTAATAACTATTATAATCAAAAAGTGAATTACATCATTCCACCCATGCCGCCCATTCCTGGAGCACCCATTGGCATTTCTGGTTTATCTTCTTTCTTTTCTACAATCACACATTCAGTAGTTAAGAACATACCTGCAATAGAAGCAGCGTTCTCAAGAGCTACACGAGTAACCTTAGCTGGGTCAACAACTCCGGCAGCGTACATATTTTCATAAACATCGCTGTGAGCGTTATAACCAAAGTCACCTTTACCTTCACGTACTTTCTGAACAACAACTGCACCTTCTTTTCCTGCGTTAGCTACAATCTGACGAAGAGGTTCTTCAATTGCACGTTTGATGATTTCAATACCAGTTGTTTCGTCAGCATTGTCACCCTTCATTCCTTCCAATGCATCAATTGCACGGATGTAAGCAACACCACCACCAGGAACAATACCTTCTTCGATCGCTGCACGAGTAGCACAAAGTGCATCGTCTACACGGTCTTTCTTTTCTTTCATTTCAACTTCAGAAGCAGCACCTACATAAAGTACAGCAACACCACCGGCCAACTTAGCCAAACGTTCCTGAAGTTTTTCTTTATCGTAATCAGATGTAGTAGTCTTGATCTGAGCTTTGATCTGGTTGATACGAGCTTCGATATTTTCTTTTGCACCAGAACCGTTTACAACAGTTGTGTTATCTTTGGTAATAGTAACCTTTTCAGCAGTACCAAGCATTTCTAGAGTAGCTTGTTCCAATTTGATACCTTTTTCTTCGCTGATAACAATACCACCTGTCAAAGTAGCGATATCTTCAAGCATTTCTTTTCTTCTGTCGCCAAAACCTGGAGCTTTCACTGCACAGATCTTCAATTGAGAACGAAGACGGTTAACAACCAAAGTAGTTAAAGCTTCGCTATCTACATCTTCAGCAATGATTAACAATGGACGACCTGTCTGAACAGCTGGTTCCAGAATTGGAAGCATATCCTTCAGATTAGAGATCTTCTTATCATAGATAAGGATATATGGGTTTTCCATTTCGCACTGCATCTTTTCTGTGTTAGTTACGAAATAAGCAGAAAGATAACCACGATCGAACTGCATACCTTCTACAACACCAATAGTTGTATCAGTACCCTTAGCTTCTTCAATAGTGATAACACCATCTTTAGAAACTTTACGCATAGCATCTGCCACTAATTTACCGATAGTTGAATCGTTGTTTGCAGAGATACGAGCTACTTGCTCAATCTTATCATAGTCATCACCAACCTTTTCAGATTGTTTTTTGATAGAGGCAACAACAGCTTCAACCGCTTTATCAATACCGCGTTTCAAATCCATTGGATTAGCACCTGCAGCAACGTTCTTCATTCCCACACCAACGATTGACTGAGCAAGAACAGTTGCAGTTGTTGTTCCGTCACCAGCGTCTTCACCTGTTTTAGAAGCAACTTCTTTTACCAACTGAGCACCAGTGTTCTGGAAAGGATCGCTTAGTTCAATCTCTTTAGCAACTGTCACACCATCTTTTGTGATATGAGGAGCACCAAATTTCTTTTCGATAATTACGTTACGTCCTTTAGGACCAAGAGTTACTTTTACTGCATTTGCAAGCTCATCAACACCTTTTTTCAGTTGATCGCGAGCATCGATATTGAATTTTATATCTTTAGCCATGATTTTTAATTTTAATAATGATTAATGAAAAATGAATGATTACAATTAGAGAGTTGCGAGAACATCACTTTGACGCATGATAAGGTATTTTGTACCATCAAATTCAAGTTCTGTTCCGGCATACTTGCCATAAAGGACAGTATCGCCAACTTTCAGTACCATTTCTTCATCTTTTGTACCGTGACCAACTGCAACAACTTCACCTTTCAATGGTTTTTCTTTTGCTGTATCAGGAATAATAATACCGCCGATTGTCTTTTCTTCTGCAGGAGCAGGAAGAATAAGTACTCTGTCTGCTAATGGTTTAATGTTCATAATTCTTTAATATTTTAATGTTTACTATTTATTTTATGTGTAACGCTAAGAATACTGCCAAAAGTGTGCCAAAAGAAATAAGGGCACTAAAAAATATACTTTAAGTCAGATTCGAAGACAAAAAAGGTCAATTTGTATCTTACGACTGACAAATTGACCTTTTATATTGAGTTTTTAAAGTTTTTATTTTGTAACAGCAGTTATTAGCTGAGCAATATCCACCAGTTGTTGTTCTCCGGTTTCCATATTTTTAAGCATAACCTTGCCTTCGTTCATCTCGTTTTCACCAACAATGGCAACAAACAATACTTTCTTATCGTTGGCATATCCCATTTGCTTTTTCATCTTGGCTGCATCCGGATATATTTCTGCACGAATATTAGCCTCGCGAACTTTTGTCAGTATAGGCAAGCAATATTCAGCCTCTTTCTCTCCAAAGTTCACAAACATAAGTTGTGTACCATTCACTGCTTCTTTTGGATAAAGATCCAGCTGGTTTAAAACGTCAAAGATACGATCGGCACCGAAAGAGATTCCAACTCCGGAAACTCCTGCCATACCAAATACCCCTGTCAGGTTGTCATATCTACCACCACCTGTTATACTACCAATCTGTACATCGAGCGCTTTAACTTCAAATATGGCTCCTGTATAGTAATTTAATCCACGGGCCAGAGTCAGATCGAGTTCTACATCCGATTTAATATTCAAAAGAGAAAGTTTAGAAAGTATAAACTCACTTTCTTCAACCCCTTTCATTCCCACTTCACTTGCAGCAAGGACTGTTTTAAGGGTATTTAGTTTCTCAATGTTTGTTCCGCTCAATAAAATAATTGGTTGTAACTTAGCTATTGCTTCGTCAGAAATTCCTTTAGAAGCAAGTTCTGCATTCACATTCTCCAAACCAATCTTATCAAGTTTATCGATTGCCACTGTAATATCAACGATTTTTTCTGCTTCACCAATTATCTCGGCAATACCGCTTAATATCTTTCGGTTGTTGATCTTTATAGAGACTCTTACACCCAGACGAGTAAATACAGCATCTACCATCTGCATCAGTTCAACTTCGTTTAGTAACGAATTACTTCCCACTACGTCGGCATCACACTGATAGAACTCACGGTAACGACCTTTTTGTGGACGGTCGGCACGCCAAACCGGTTGAATCTGGTAACGTTTGAAAGGAAAACTAAGTTCATCACGGTGCATTACCACATAACGGGCAAAAGGCACTGTAAGGTCATATCGCAATCCTTTTTCACAGAATTTGCTGGCAAGCTTAGTTGCATTGCGAGACAACAGTTCCTCGTCTGTTAATCCAGAGAAATAGTCGCCTGAATTTTGTATTTTAAATAACAGTTTATCTCCTTCATCTCCGTATTTCCCCATCAAAGTAGAAAGATTCTCCATTGCCGGAGTTTCAATTTGCTCGAATCCGTAAAGATGAAAAACTTCGCGAATTGTATTGAATATATAGTTACGCTTCGCCATTTCAACGGGCGAGAAATCACGAGTTCCTTTGGGTATACTTGGTTTTGCCATAATTAAAATCTTTTAGTGGCACAAAGTTACACTAAATTATTGATTCTATAAAAAAAAGGGCCTATTTACTAAAACTTATTAGTACCTTAACGCGTCATATTATATGAATAGACACTAATGCTAACAGAACTAAACTTATATAAAGCAGACTTATGAGAATATCAGTTTGTATACTGTTTATTATCTGGAACATATCTACCATAAGCGCCCAGATTACAATGGATGAAGTAAAGAAATACTTCACAGAGCAGAGTCATTTGGTAAAACAAGCCAGGGATGCAAAAGATTTCCAGAAAGCGGAAGAACTCGATTTTAAAATGTTAAGAGCAGTACTCTCCTACCCTGAAGATATAAAGAAGAAAATAAGTCCGATTAAAGGTGTTCTTTATTATAATATAGCCTGTTACCGTTCGCTTCTGAACAAGAAAGAAAAAGCAGTGGAAGCTTTTGCACTGGCAGTTGAAAACGGATGGACAAATTATGCTCACTCTAAAAAAGACTCGGATTTGGATAATATAAGATCAGACAAGCAGTTCATTGCTCTGATGGAAAAGATTCAGGCCGAGAATGATTACCTGAATATTCTGGCAAAAGCAGGGGGGTATAATAATAGTATTGATTCTCTTTTACCTAAGTTTACTTATTCGGCACCAAACGATTGTAACCTGGTGAAGGTTCGCGAATACTTTAATCTGGACAGTATTGCCGGTAGTGGAAATGAAATTTCCAAAATAAAGAATCTTATGTATTGGGCGCATAATGTAGTTCGTCATGATGGGCGATCAAAGAATCCGGAATTAAAGAACGCTATCAACCTTGTTAATATTTGCCGGACAGCGAATCGAGGCATCAATTGCCGCATGATAGCACAGGTTCTGAATGAATGTTATCTGGCTATGGGGTTCAAGTCACGCTATGTAACTTGTCTGCCCAAGAAATACGTTGACGATTGTCACGTTATCAATATGGTTTATTCTAACACATTAGATAAATGGTTATGGTTGGACCCCACTTTCAATGCGTATGTTATGGATGAAAACGGAACGTTACTTGGTATTTCGGAAGTACGCGAACGGTTAATCAACGGAGACTTTCTTCAAATAAATGAAGACGCCAACTGGAACAATAAGAAGAGAGAGACTAAGGAGCATTATCTGGACTATTACATGGCCAAGAATCTTTATAAAATGGAATGCGTGCTTCACAGTGGATATAACACAGAAACTCAGATAGCAGGGAAGCCATCACCTGCAACCATTATGCTTTGTCCTTCCTCTGCTCAGGAAATAACAAATAAGCAGGCTAGCGTTACTGACAATGCTGAGTACTTTTGGCAGCCTCCCGAAAATTAATACTATTAAGGTATAAATCAAAGAAGGGATTGTTCCAACTATATGGACAATCCCTTCTTTTCTATTTTATAAGATTATATTAATCTCTTCTTCCCATAAAAATCATGATGTAATAAACCAAAGTTGCCAAAGAACCAAGAGCAGCAACTACATAAGTGTAAGCAGCCGAGCGAAGAGCATCTTCTGCCTGAGCATGATTATAAGAGTTGGTAATACCTGCACTACTTAACCATACCAGTGCACGCTTACTTGCATTGATTTCAACCGGTAGTGTTACAAAACTAAATACAGTTGTCATAGCAAACAGAACAATACCTGCCAGCAATAATTGTGGAAAAGAATTCACCATAATAATACCGGCTAATAATAACCACTGCATCCATTGAGATGCAAAATTTACAGCAGGAACAAGTTTTGAACGCAATGTAAGAGGAGCATAAGCGTGAGCATGTTGCACAGCGTGACCACATTCGTGAGCTGCAACAGCTGCAGCTGCCACACTATTGCTTGCATATACACTTTCACTCAGGTTTACTGTCTTATTGGCAGGATTATAGTGGTCAGTCAGATGTCCTTGTGTGCTGGTAACCTGCACATCATAAATTCCATTATCGTGAAGCATCTGCATTGCTACATCACGTCCTGTCATCCCATTAGATAAAGGAATCTTTGAATATTTCTTAAACTTGCTTTGCAACGATTGTTGCACGATAAAGCTAACTACAGCAATACCGATAAATATAATCCATGAAATAGGCATATCTTACTTTTTTATTAGTTAATACTATTAAGTATAATACAAATAGCTTGCCAAATATAGTAGTTTAGAAGAAGTTAAACCAAAAAACAGAGCTATTTTTAGCAAGATTTATATAAAAGCAAGAACCACTTTCATTATTCAGGTATTCTCGGAATATTTAACCGCCAACAATAAAAAGGTTCTTCGTCACTTTTGATGGAAGATATTGTCTCAAGCTTCTTATATGATATTTGCAAACATTTTATCCGATTCATCTCCACCATCTGCCACCAAAATGCATAAAAAGCCTTTGAGTAAAGGCTTTCAGCTAGTGGCAGATAACAAAGTTTAACCGGTTATCTGCTACAAAACCGTGATTATCTGCTACTAAATTTAACGCACTACAGCATCGTTGCAGGTGTTGCCGCTAATCCTTTAATGAGGAATATTCTGCTTTTTGAGGATACAGCTAGGGTGAATGTAGTTTGTGGCAATTGGCTTGTTTACCATTTTCCGGGATAGATTAACCTACTTTGCAAGGAAATATAAGTAAGCCCTCGGCCAAAGGCTTATGGGTTCTCGAACAAAGACCGATGGGTTCTCGACTTAAGGCTCATGGGTTCTGGACTGTAGGCTTACTTAGCTGAAGCATAAAAATGGGGTAGCTTATTAAACAGCATGTTATATCCAAGAACGCTGAACGAGTTGTTGTTGCTCTAAATTCAATGTTATTGAAACAGCAGCTTAGTAGTAGATAACTGATTCTAGTGGTAGATGAACGCAGTTTAGTGGTAGATAAATTGTACAGAAAGTTTATCTACCACCAATTTATAGTATTAATTATCAGATCATTAATGCTATTTAGTAGCAGATAGGGAGATAAAGTGCATGAAATAAAAAAAGAAACAGGCAGATAAAATCAGATTTATCCGCCTGCATTCTTTATTATAAAAGCTATGTATATTAATGACCTTTGCTTACTTTTCTCTTTTCTACGTTTTCAACAGCTTCTGTTACCAGAGGTTTATTTTCAAAACGTTTTGCATAAGTAGAATAATCAGGACGAGTACGTTGATATTCAGGATCAACGAACAGCGGACTGGAAATAATATGATCGGCAGTTGAGCGGTTACAGCAGAACACAATATTTTCAACGCCTGCCAAACGGGTTAATGCCTTTACGTCTGTATCATGAGGTTGTAGAGTCATAGGGTCAGTGAAGAAGAACAGATAGTCAATTTCACCATCCACAATGCGAGAACCCATCTGTTGGTCGCCACCAAGCGGACCAGATTTCAATATCGTAATGTCCCATTCAATTTCTGGATGTTTTTCCTTTAAAGCTTCACGGATCAATGTTCCGGTTGTGCCTGTGCAATAGAACTTGTGTCCCATCATTAGTTCTGAATTCCAGATTACCCACTCTATAAGGTCTTTTTTCATACCATCATGAGCTACCAGACCAATCTTTCTAACTAGTTTTTCCATAATCAATTTATTTTAAGTAAAATCTATCTATTTGAGAGAAATATTTCTTCCCTCTCAAATAATAGTGCACTAAAATACTCTTTTTTATCTGTTCGGGAACAACCTGGAGAGAAGTTTTTTCCAAATTTTCTTTTCGTGATGGTCTAAAATCCCTTCTGATAGCACAATATTCTTTGCGGGCTTGTAACACAGCTGTCATATTTGCCACTCCACCTTTTAACAAAAAGGAAAAGGCTGCCACGTAATCTAACATACAACGCACTGTCATTACATACCTCAATTCGCTCTCCGGAAGATTTTTATAGAGCATTAAAAGATTATTCCTGAAATTAAGGAATGTCTTTCTTGGATTTTCTTTTTTAAGAGTAGCTCCTCCCACATGATATACTACGCTTTGGGGTACACAAACCAGACCTCTTCCACGGCTTCTCAATCGCCAGCAAAGATCAATCTCCTCCATGTGTGCAAAGAAGCGTCCATCAAGTCCTCCAACATTCCAATAATCGGCCGAGCGGATAAAAAGCGATGCTCCAGTAGCCCAGAACACGGGAATAATATCATTATATTGTCCATTGTCTTTCTCAACCATTCCCATAATACGTCCCCTGCAGAAAGGATACCCAAAATGATCGATATACCCACCACAAGCACCGGCGTATTCAAAATAATCTTTCTGTCGCCAGCTTAAAATCTTTGGTTGACAAGCTGCCACTTCAGGATGCGCATCCAGATAATCAATCATTGGTTCCAACCAATGTTCCGTTACCTCTACATCCGAGTTAAGAAGAACGTAATATTCTGCCTCAATCTGAGCCAGTGCCTTATTATACCCATCAGCAAAACCATTGTTTTCTTTCAGCACAACCTGCTTTACAGAGGGAAATTCGTCATTAAGTACTGCCAGAGAATTATCAGTAGAACCATTATCGGCCACATAAACATCTACTCCACTTAGTGCAGAATAACTTATAACAGAAGGAAGGAACTTACGAAGCATCTCACTTCCATTCCAATTCAATATAACTACAGCAACTTTATTCATCATTCCACAATTTGACGTTTATGTTTCCATCGCTTATGAGACCAGAACCAATATCCAGGTTCGCGGATTATTGTTTGTTCCACCTTACGTACAAACATCTCCGTAATCTCTCCTTTAGTAGTCTGCTTAGGAAATTCCACCATCAGTTCGAATATAGCTTCGCAATAACCTCGTTTTTCTTTTTTCAGTTCGCAATAAAAAACAGGAAAATCCATCATGCGTGCAATGCGCTCTCCTCCATCCATGAAAGAAGTTTCCTGATGCAGGAAGTTTGTCCAGAAATGAAGACTGTTTTTATTTGGAGACTGATCGGCGATCAATCCCAAAGCCAGTTTTTTATCTTCCTTTCTAGCCTTTATAACCTCTTTTACCGCTTCGTGTTTAGGAACGTTATAGCCTCCAAAGCGAGAGCGGGCACGTTTAAACAGTTCATCAATGTACTTATTCTTGATAGGCTTATACACCTGCATAGGGATATCTCCCTCTTTCATGAAGGAGCCTATGGAAACAGTCCATTCATAATTTGCATAGTGAGGCATCATTATAATAATTCCTCCATACTTCTCTAACATTTCAAGATACTGCTCTGTATTCTTAAATGTAATCCGGCGAAGTAGCTCATCTTTAGAAAGAAATGGCATCTTTATACTTTCAAGCATATAATCACAGATATAGTGATAGAACTTACGCTCTATAGCTTTAAGCTCGTCAGCTGATTTCTCAGGAAAAGAGTTCCGTAGATTCTGTCGCACTACCTTTTTCCGGTAACCAACAATCTTATACATGAATATATACAGAAGATCAGAAAATTTATATAGCACATTAAAAGGCATAATGGCCAACAACCATATACCTAAATATGCAAATATGTAGACTAACTTCGACATCGGTTATTCAATTATAGTTCCTTTCAAAGCAGTTTCATCTTCGTTGAATTCTCCTAAACGGACTTTCACTAGGTGATTATCTAATTTAGGTTTACTTTCTACCTCAACCCGAATATAGTTATCAGTAAATCCATGCATCGGAGCACCAGCTTTAGGTTTCTCCATAAGAACGGTCATCGCTTCTCCTATTCTCTTTGCATAGAATGCTTTTGTCTTTTCATCGGAAAGAGCCAGCAACCGTTGACTTCTTTGATGTTTCACTTCTGGCTTAACCACATAATCAATATTCAAAGCCTGAGTATTCGGGCGTTCTGAGTAACTAAATACATGAAGCTGACTAACATCGAGTCCTTTGATAAATTCGTAAGCTTTTTCAAAGTACTCATCCGTTTCTCCGCGTGTACCAACAATTACATCTACCCCAATAAAGGCATCGGGCATCAGTTCCTTTATTTTCTTTATCTTTCCGGCAAAGAGTTCTGTATCATACCTGCGTTTCATCAGTTGCAATACTTCATCACTACCTGATTGAAGCGGGATATGAAAATGAGGCATAAAGCTGCGCGACTTAGAAACATATTCAATAATCTCATCAGTCAGCAGGTTTGGCTCAATAGAAGAGATACGATAACGTTCAATTCCCTGCACCTTATCCAATGCTTTTACCAGTTCAAAGAAACTCTCACCAGTTGTTCTTCCGAAATCGCCAATGTTCACACCTGTAAGTACAATCTCTTTTCCGCCTTCTGCAGCAGCTTGTTCAGCTTGCTCAACCATTGAAGCAATTGTTCCGTTGCGGCTTCTTCCACGTGCCAAAGGGATAGTACAATAAGAGCAGAAATAATCGCATCCATCCTGCACTTTAAGAAAATACCGTGTACGGTCTCCTCGTGAACACGACGGAGCAAAAGAACGAATATCTTTAAATGAAGAAGCTACAGCCTCTCCCTTATCATGTTTATGTAAGTCTCCCAGATATTTTAGCAAGTCTTTCTTCTGTTCGGCACCCAACACAACATCCACACCTTCAATTTCGGCCACCTGATCGGGCTTTAACTGAGCATAACAACCTGTTACAACAATAAAAGCATCGGGGTGCTGTTTCCGGAATCGATGAATAGCCTGGCGACATTTCTTATCGGCCACTTCAGTTACAGAACAAGTATTAATAACGCAAATATCTGCCTTTTCGCCTTTTCTTGCCGTACGCACACCTGCTTCTTTAAGAGTTTTGCCAATTGTAGAGGTCTCCGAGAAGTTTAATTTGCAGCCTAATGTATAATAAACCGCTGTTTTATCCTGAAATATAGAGGTATCTATCATAATCTTTTAAACATAAAAATCCAGTGCAAAGTTACACATTATTATAATTAAAAGTTGTTATAGAACTATTTACTTTCTTGAGGGAACATTTCTGTGTATGAAATATAATGTCTATTTTCGCACAAATTTTAAGCAAACGTGCAATGATAAAAGAAAACTTTATCAAGCTATACGAAAATAGCTTTAAAGAAAACTGGGATCTGCCTTGTTATACAGATTATGGAGAAGGCATTACATTTACATATGGAGAAGTTGCTGAAGAAATAGCCAAACTACATCTTCTATTTCATCACTGCAATCTGAGACGCGGAGATAAAATTGCCATTATTGGCAAAAACAATTCACGTTGGTGCATTGCTTATATGGCAACAATCACATTCGGCGCAATAGTAGTGCCCATCCTGCAAGATTTTAATCCAGACGATGTGCATCACATTGTTAATCATTCCGAATCTGTATTCCTTTTCACCAGTGACACTATCTGGGATACATTAGAAGAAGAAAAGCTGGATGAAATAAGAGGAGTTTTTTCATTAACAGACTTCAGGTGCTTACACCAACGAGATGGCGAAACTATCCAGAAATTTGTTAAGCACATGGATGAAGCCGCTAATAAAGCATATCCGCAAGGATTTAGTAAAGATAACATTGAATATACCACCTTATCTAATGATAAAGTGATGCTTCTTAACTACACTTCAGGCACAACAGGTTTTAGTAAAGGTGTAATGCTTACAGGAAACAACCTTGCAGGAAATGTTACTTACGGAATTCGCACAGAACTGCTTAAACGCGGAGATTGTGTTTTATCATTCCTTCCTCTGGCTCACGCTTACGGATGTGCATTCGACTTCCTTACAGCCACAGCTGTTGGGACACATGTTACATTATTAGGGAAAACCCCTTCTCCAAAAATTCTGATGAAAGCTTTTGAAGAAGTTCGTCCTAGTCTCATCATAACTGTTCCTCTTGTTATTGAAAAAATATACAAGAACGTAATTCAGCCTCTTATTAACAAAAAAGGGATGAAGTGGGCACTGAATATACCTTTACTGGATACACAAATCTATACTCAGATTCGCAAGAAACTGGTTGATGCACTTGGCGGTCGGTTTAAAGAGGTTATTATTGGCGGAGCAGCCATGAATCCTGAAGTTGTTGATTTCTTCTATAAAATAAAGTTCCCATTCACTATTGGTTATGGAATGACAGAATGTGGTCCGCTAATTAGCCACAGTCCATGGAACGAATTTCTTCCGGGTTCTTCGGGTAAGATTCTGGATATTATGGAAGTTAGGATTGACTCTGAAGACGCATACAACATTACCGGAGAGATTCAGGTAAAAGGTGAAAACGTATTGAAAGGCTATTATAAAAACGAGGAAGCTACAAACGAAGTCTTTACAGAAGATGGATGGCTCAAAACAGGCGATCTTGGAACAATAGACGTAGATGGCAATATCTATATAAGAGGAAGAAGCAAAACTATGATTCTTAGTTCAAGCGGACAAAACATTTTCCCGGAAGAGATAGAAGCTAAACTAAGCAATTTGCCATTCGTAACCGAAAGCTTAATTATAGAACGAAACAAGAAATTAGTGGCTCTTGTTTATCCAGACTTTGAAACTCTGGACTCTCTTGGACTAAACCATGAAGACAATTTAAAAACAATCATGGACGAAAATCTTAAAAGTCTGAATAAGGTAGTAGCAAACTACGAAAAGGTAAGCCAGATTCAAATCTACCCAACAGCATTTGAGAAAACTCCCAAAAAGAGCGTAAAAAGGTACTTATATAACAGTATTGCAGAAGATTAAATATGTTATAAAACATGCATAAAAAGAGAACAAAAGAAAAAACTAAAAAAAAAATTGAAAATAATTCGATTTATTGATACAACATATCAAAAAAGTACATACATTTGCAACGTTTTAATAAAGCAATTAATTGTATTACAGATTTAAAAATCAAAGAAAATGAAAAAGTTAGTATTAATGTTCGTTGCTATTGCAGCAGTATCTTTCGCATCTTGTGGTAACAAAGCAGCAGACCAAGCTGCAAAACAAGCTGATTCAATCAGAATCGCTGACTCAATCGCAGCAGCAGAAGCTGAAGCAGCAGCAGCAGCAGCAGCAGATTCAACTGCTACTCCTGATAGCGCAGCAGCAGCTACAACTACAACTGCTCAGTAATTAGTTACGAACAGTAGGAAATTAAAGTCTGGTACCAAGTACCAGACTTTTTTTTGTTCATAATTTCAGGTTTTCACTTTTCAAGTACAAACTATTTCGGATCAATCCAAAATCCGATTTGTACTTATTTTATGCAAGTATCATTTCGAGCCTATCAATAAAGAATAGCATATATCTATTCTCCCATTTAAGAGCAACAAAAGGCAACATCCCCACTAATCATCCTTGCATTTTTCGCCTTAAACAGCCCATTAACAATAAGCAATATTCTTTCTAGCAAATTTATACATGTAACATCAGAATGCAAATTATAGCATTTACATCAGCTATACACCACGAAGACTCACAGGACAAACACTCGAACTGCTTCCACACACAACCTCCTTAAGAAGAGTGTATAAATCGTATAATATAAAACAACACTTAATATAAGACTGGCAAATAAAGCACTCTGGCATAGAAGTCGCGCATTACCAAATAAACAGTATCATACAAAAAAAAAATAAGAATAAAGTAAAAACAGAGCTTTTCAGAACGAAAAATTCACCATCCACTTCATCCTAAATCACCACACGAAAAACGCCTTTTTTTCCGGCTAATAATTAACCATTACATACCCGCATAGCAGACTTCACACCTCTAAGTTACTAATCACACTCGGCACCATCTGCCAAAAAAAAGAGACCATCTCAACGAGATGATCTCTTTTATATCTTAGATAAAAATTCTATTATTCAGCAACTACTTCAAAAGGAATTTCAACAGAAACTTCTTTGTGTAATTTAACTACAGCCTTGTAAGAACCAACTTCTTTTACAGCGTCCTTAACAACGATAGTTTTTCTATCAATTTCTAAGCCAAGCTTAGCTAATGCATCTGCAATCTGAATGTTAGAAACAGAACCAAAAATAGTACCTGTAGAGCTAACTTTAGTTGCAATTGTAAGAGATACACCATCAAGTTTAGCAGCAAGTTCTACTGCATCATTCTTAATTTTCTCTAGTTTGTGTGCACGTTGCTTCAAATCTTCAGCTAACATTTTCTTAGCCGATGGAGTAGCAATAACTGCTTTTCCTGCAGGAATAAGGAAGTTACGTCCATAACCGTCTTTAACAGTTACGATGTCGTTCTTATAACCCAAATTTACGATATCTTCTTTCAATATAATTTCCATACTATTCCTCCTTATTATTTCATCATGTCAGTTACATATGGTAATAACGCCAAGTGACGTGCTCTCTTAACTGCTTGTGCAATTCTACGTTGGAACTTCAAAGAAGTACCAGTGATACGACGAGGAAGGATCTTTCCTTGTTCGTTTAAGAATTTCTTCAAAAATTCAGGATCTTTGTAGTCGATATATCTTATACCGCTCTTTTTGAAACGACAATATTTCTTCTTCTTAACGTCTACTGAAGGTGGAGTCAAATATCTGATTTCCGATTGAGTTTGTTGTGCCATGATTAATCCTCCTTTTTTGTTAATTTTACATGTCTTCTCTTAGCAGCATATTCAGCAGCATATTTATCCATTCTGAAAGTCAAGAAACGGATAACTTTTTCGTCACGACGGAAAGCAACTTCCAACTTTTCAACTACTGAAGGTTCAGCGTTGAATTCTACTAACTGATAAAAACCAGTTGACTTTTTCTGAATTGGGTAAGCCAATTTCTTAAGTCCCCAATTTTCTTCATTGATAATCTCAGCTCCTTCTGCTTGAAGAACAGCTTTGAATTTTTCTACCGCTTCCTTCATCTGAACATCAGACAAAACGGGAGTTAAAATGAAAACGGTTTCGTATTGATTCATACTCGTTTAATTAATAAAATAAATACTTGTTTTTATTGAGTGTGCAAAGGTAAACATTTAATTCTTAACCACAAACCATTTTAATTCTTTTTTAATTTTATCGTTTTTTCACCCAACAGCATTTATATTTTAAAATAAGAATATTATATTTGCAAAGTTGTTTAAACAATAATTTCATGATAGAGCAATTCAATTTTGATATTCAGCTAATTTTCGCCATATTAAATGGTAAAGTTTCGGCAGCTATAAACAGAAAATTGTCCCGTAACTTTAGACAGAACAATCTAGATATCAGTCCAGAACAATGGACTGTGCTAATTTTCTTATGGGAAAAAGATGGAGTTACCCAGCAAGAGTTGTGTAATGCAACCTTTAAGGACAAGCCAAGCATGACTCGTTTAATCGACAATATGGAAAAGCAACATCTTGTGGTACGTATCTCTGATAAAAAAGACCGTAGGACAAACCTAATACACCTCACAAAAACCGGACGTGAAATTGAAGAAAAGACAAGGTTGGTTGCAGCATTGACATTAAAAGAAGCTTTATACGGCATACAACTAAAAGATTTGGAAATTAGTCAAGAAGTTCTTCGCGCCATATTCCATAACACAAAGGGCTAGTTCAATACACTATTAAAAGGATAAAGGAGCTATACAAAAAGTCAGCTCACAATTTATATATCTTATAATCTATAAGTTTGCTGAGAACAATTTCTACCCAGCTATATAATTCAGCAATACTTTTACCCAATTCAATCACATTTAATGGATTCTACTTTAAAATCTTAAGGAAACAACAAGGGCTGCCCAATTGGACAGCCCCTTTATATTTTTGTTGCTTTAATTCGATAATTAAACTTCTGCTTCAGGAGTAATCAGTTTATATCCTTTTCCGTGGATATTGATAATCTCAATTGATTCATCTTCTTTAAGATGCTTACGAAGCTTTGTGATATATACATCCATACTTCTCGCATTGAAATAATTATCATCAATCCAGATTGTCTTCAAGGCGAAGTCTCTTTGCAAAATCTCATTAGCATGAGCACAAAGAAGACCAAGTAATTCTGATTCCTTTGTTGTTAGTTTAGTCTGATTGCCATCAATAGATAAGATTTGTTTTTGTGTATCAAAAATAAACTTACCAATCTTATAAACATTACTTTCTTTATTCTTTTTACCTCTTACTCTTCTCAGGATTGCTTCAATTCTGAAAGTAAGTTCTTCCATACTGAATGGTTTGGTCAAATAGTCGTCAGCTCCTATTTTGAAGCCTTCAAGTATATCATCTTTAAGTGTTTTTGCTGTTAAGAATATAATAGGAATTTCAGCGTTGGCAGCACGAACTTCTTGTGCCAAAGTAAATCCATCTTTCTTAGGCATCATAACATCAAATACGCATAAATCATACTTATTCTTCAAAAATGCCTTATAACCAGCCTCTCCATCAGGATATAGCTCTGCAGAATATCCTTTTGCTTGCAAATATTCTCTCAAAAGCATGCCAAGATTCTCATCATCTTCGCATAATAAAATACGCATTTTCTCGTCCATATTATTAATTATTTAGTAAAGGTAATACAATTATAAATTTACTTCCCACTCCAGGCTCACTTTCAATCCGTATGGTTCCCTTGTGATCCTGAATTATTTTTTTTACATAAGCTAATCCCAGTCCAAATCCTTTAACATCGTGCAAGTTACCGGTATGAACACGATAGAATTTATCGAATATCTTTTTCAGATCTTCTTTCCTGATCCCTATACCATTATCTGCTATAGAAACGCATAACTTGCCAGGTTCATTCCATGTAGTTACTGTAAGCAACAAGTCTTCTTCCGGCTTCTTATATTTCACAGCATTATCCATCAAGTTAAAGATCACATTTGTAAAATGCATCTCATCCACAAATATATTAGGGTCTTCAGCTTTCAAATTAGCATTGATCTTTCCGTTATATTTCTCAACCTTAAGGGTAAAGGTGTTAATAACTCCCGAAATCAAATCGTTTGCATCAACCTCCTTCATTTTCAGTGTTGCTTTCTGACGTTCGAACATTGACATCTGGAGCACCTTTTCAACCTGGAACCTCAATCGTTTTGTCTCATCATTTATCACGCCCGATATATGCTGGAACATTTGCGGAGATTTACCCACGGCCGGATCTTTCAACATTTGAGCCGCAAGAGAAATGGTCGATATAGGCGTTTTAAACTCATGAGTCATATTGTTGATAAAATCATTCTTCATCTCTGTGAGCTTCTTCTGTCTGAAAGCAATATAAATGGTAAAGATAAAAGTAATAAGCAATACCAGTGTAAATGCTAAAGACGGAAGCATAAAGCTAATGGAATCAAAAATATAATCCTGTCTTGAAGGGAAATGCACCTTCACAAAACTAATTCTTGACGGCGGATCGTTAGGAAAAAGAACTTGCGTATACGAATTCTCACTTCCTATATCTTCATAATCCGGACATCTGTATGCCTCTCGCCCATCTTTATCTGTAACCGTAAAGTGATAAGGAATATCAATTCCGTTATTAACAAACTCGGATTTCAAATATCCGTCCAGGTTTTTGAAATTAACACGTTCATTTAATGCTTTATCACTTGACTTATAGAGAATATTCAATACTACTTCATCCAGCAGAACTCTTTGATGGAGATATCTATTTTTTATTGCCTCCTGCAGCGACTTTGATGTCTGAAGTATATTATTTTCTCCATGCTTCCTTGATATCATTGCCTTAGGCAACCCCGAAGGCTTTGTCATTGTTGTTTTTAGTTCAAAATCTGAAGAAGGAGAAGATATATCATAATGGTGCGCCTCAACTTCTTTATCATTATCAACAGCAACCGACTGCGGAACAGCCTGAGAGCTTAAAGCCACGCGTTCTGTTTCAGCTACATCTTTTTCAAGATATCTCAGAGTCTCGTCATATTCCAGATTCTTAGAGACCTGATACAAACTACGTTTTACCGATTCATCAAATTGTTCATTACGCATTTTGACCATCTCTTCGATATAGCTTACCTGAAGGTAAAGTAAGCTAAGAAAAGAAAGCCCCATCACAATACCTAATATCCAGATTGTTGATTTTTTCATACAACAAATTTAACATCCCTAAATTAACACTCAAAGCAGATTAACCTGTTTTAACGGAGTGTTGTCTATAATTAACCGAACCGCGCATTTTAATTAATATTTTGTATATTACAACAATATTAGCGCTTGTTTAGTTGCAAAAATAATATAAAATTAAGTATTTTACTATAAAAAAGATGAATTTATCAATCATTGTTAAAAAAAAGTCGCCGAATATATACATAAACGACGACTTTAATCCTTTTAATATTGAATCTGTTTTTATTCTTCTTTCACTTGTTTTGCTTCATGATCTTTGATTAACTTATCCTGAACATCGCTCGGAACAAGCTCATAACTAGCAAACTTCATAATAAATGATGCCCGACCACCAGTAAGAGAGCTAAGCGAAGTTGAATAAGATGACATTTCTTTCAACGGAACTTTCGCAACCAGCTTTTCAAATCCCTTTTCACTGCTCATACCCATAATCATGGCACGACGTCCTTGCAAATCGCCCATTACATCGCCCATCTTGTCACTTGGAACAAAGACTTCCACATCGTAAATAGGTTCCAGAATCTTTGGACCGGCATTTTTAAACGCTTCGCTGAAAGCATTCCGACCGGCAAGCATAAAGGAAATTTCATTTGAATCTACCGGGTGCATTTTACCTTCGTAAACAATAACACGAACATCGCGTGCATAGGATCCGGTAAGAGGTCCCTGCTCCATTCTGGCCATGATCCCTTTTAAGATAGCAGGCATGAATCGAGTATCGATAGATCCGCCCACAATACTGTTAATGAATACTAATTTACCTCCCCAATCCAATGACACTTCTTCAGTTCCTCTTACCGAAATTTTAAATTCCTGTCCATTAAACTTATAAGTATCTGGCACAGGCATTCCTTCCTTGTAAGGTTCAACAATAAGATGCACTTCACCAAATTGTCCGGCACCACCAGATTGTTTCTTATGACGATAATCGGCACGAGCGGCCTTAGTGATGGTTTCACGATAAGGAATCCGAGGTTCCTCATATTTAATCATGAGTTTTTCATTATTCTCCAAACGCCATTTCAATGTACGGAGATGGAACTCTCCCTGACCATGAACCAGTGTCTGCCTCAACTCTTTTGACTGTTCGATAACCCATGTAGGATCTTCTTCACGCATACGGTTAAGGATACTCATCATTTTCTCGGTATCAGCTTCATTCAAAGGCTTTATAGCTCTGGTATATCTTGAGTTAGGGTATTTTATGAAGTTAAACTTATTATCGCAATCTTTTCCATTCAACGTATTACCAGTCTTCACATCTTTCAGTTTCACTGTTGCACCAATATCACCAGCCTGAAGTTCTTCAACCTTTATGCGGTTAGCACCGGCAACAACAAACATCTGAGCAATACGCTCCTTGGAACCTCTGTCGGCATTAGTCAGATCATCCCCTTCTTTCACTTTTCCACTCATCACCTTGAAGTAAGAAACTTCGCCAATGTGTGGTTCCACGCTTGTTTTAAAGAAGTAGAGAGAAGTTGGCCCGTTAACATCCGGTGCAATTTCTTTTCCTTCCGTGTTGGTTACTTTAGGCATATCAGAAACGTAAGGTACTACATTGCCTAAAAATTCCATCAATCGGCGAACGCCCATATCTTTTCCTGCACAAACGCAGAAAACAGGGAAGATACCACGTGTTACTAATCCTTCACGAATACCTAAACGCATTTCGTCGGGTTCCAAAGTTTCCTTTTCGAAGAACTTCTCCATCAAGCTTTCATCATTTTCGGCAGCTGCTTCAACCAATGCTTTATGCATTTCCATAGCCTTATCCATCTCCTCAGCCGGAATTTCTTCTATCGTAGGCGTACCACCTTCAGGGAACCACGTATATTTTTTCATCAAAAGCACATCAATCAGAGAATTGAAACCAGGGCCACAGGCTATTGGATATTGAATTGGCACTACTTTAGGACCGTAGGCATCTTTTAATTGTTCGAGAACATTGTCGTAATCACACTTATCATTATCAAGTTGATTAACAAGGAAGATTACAGGTTTTTCAAATTTTTCGGTATAACGGAAATGGTTTTGGGTACCAACTTCAACGCCATACTGACCGTTGATTAAAATAATAGCGGTATCTGTAACATTCAAAGCTGTTACAGCTCCACCAATAAAATCGTCTGAACCGGGACAGTCAATCATATTCAATTTTTTCCCGTTCCATTCGGTATGGAAAACAGTAGAAAACACAGAATAGCCATATTCCTGTTCTACAGGAAAGTAATCGCTAACTGTGTTTTTTGCGGCGATGCTTCCTCTACGTTTTATAATACCACTCTCGAATAGCATCGCTTCAACGAGAGTGGTTTTCCCAGAGCCAGAACTACCTAACAAGGCTATGTTCTTAATTTCATTAGTCTGATATACTTTCATAATATATAAGATTTAAATTATTAACTCGGATATGTTTAACGCATACCTTTTACTTGTGCGCAAATTATAAATTAAAATTTTCTAAAACAATTATTTAGCCGTGTTAGAGAACAATGTTGTGCAACACAACCTTAAGGTTAAATATGTTTATAACCAATACTTAAAAATAACAATTAGACCATTTATTAATAAAGTCTACTCCTTTTTAAAATAGAGTCTAGAGTTTATTTTATAAAGCAGTAGACCTTTTTAAGAATACAAGCCCTATAAATAGTCTAACCCTGGTTAATAATTCCTTAAGTATTCAGCTTTGGAAATTTAAAAGGTCTTACAATATCGTTATTTTAGCAAATAAGCCTTATTTTTGCATTCAGAAAAATTAATAAATATGGCCGGCATCTACTTACATATTCCCTTTTGCAAAACCCGCTGCATATACTGCGATTTTTATTCCACCACAAGGAGTGAAATGACCGATCGTTATGTTTCGGCACTTTGCAAGGAATTAAAACTTCGGAAATCCTATCTGGACAACGAGCCGGTTGAGACCATATATTTCGGAGGAGGTACTCCTTCACAATTATCAAAAGAGAATTTTGAAAAGATATTCGAAACAATTGAGAAAGAATACAATCTGGCAGAATGTAGAGAGATTACGCTTGAAGCCAATCCCGACGATCTGACTCCGGAATATATAAAGATTCTGGCATCTCTTCCTTTTAACCGTATAAGCATTGGTATACAAACATTTAACGAACAGACTTTGCGGTTGCTGAAACGGCGACATACTGCCGGGCAAGCTATAAGCGCTGTAAAGGAGTGCCGAATGGCCGGATTTCAGAATATAAGTATCGACCTGATGTACGGCTTGCCGGGAGAAACTCCGGAAAGCTGGAAAGCAGATTTGGAGGAAGCTGTCGGCCTCAACGTGGAACATATTTCTGCGTACCACTTAATATACGAAGAAGGAACGCCTCTTTATGAGATGCTACAAAAGCATAAAGTTGAAGAAGTGGATGAAGATTCGAGTGTTGACTTCTTTGCACTAATGATCGACCGACTTACTCAAACCGGATTTCAGCATTACGAGATATCCAATTTCTGTAAACCTGACAAGTACTCTCGACACAACTCAAGCTACTGGACAGGCAAAAAATATTTGGGGTGTGGACCGTCGGCTCACTCTTTTAATGGAAACACCCGCCAATGGAATGTTTCATCACTGGATAAGTATATTGCCGGCATAGATAAGGGAAATCCTGATTTTGAAATAGAAGAGCTGGACGTTACTACCCGGTACAATGATTTTGTAATTACATCGCTTCGCACCATGTGGGGATTGTCATTAAATCGCCTGGAGGAAGAGTTTGGAACAGAGTTCAAGCAGTATTGTCTTGAAAACGCACAGACCTATCTCGATTCGGGTAAACTGGAGATGAGGGATAATACTCTGTTCCTATCAAAAGAGGGAATTTTTATTTCAGACGGCATTATGAGCGATTTGCTTTGGGTAGAGGATTAATTTTATTGAAAGAAAAAGAATGCTTGTTATAACCATCATACTGTTCATTGCTGCCGGAATATTTATCGGATACAGACTACGCAATAAAGAAACCGGCATAGTAAGCCGCATTGTAACCGGATTTATCTGGTTACTACTCTTCTTGCTTGGAATGGAAGTTGGAAGTAACGAGAAGTTGGTTAAGGGAATCTATACTTTCGGACTCGAAGCTCTTTTGCTAACTACATCAGGAGTTATTGGAAGCATCCTTGCATCGTGGGGACTTTGGCACTACATTTCAAAGAACAATCTCAAAAAAGAAGGAAAGAAATGAAGGGGAGTCTAATTATTGTTGGTTTCTTTATACTTGGCATTATCGTCAGCCACTATCATCTTTTGCCAGAAAGCATTATTCACTGGGATATAAGTTTTTATGCCCTTTGCGGATTAATGTTCTTTGTAGGTGTAAGCATTGGCAGTGATACAAACACCCTGAAAAGTTTCCGACAGTTGAACATTCGGTTCGCCTTACTCCCTTTAATGACAATACTAGGAACAATTACCGGATGCATCCTTGCCTCTTTATTATTATCTCATCGTTCAATTAGCGATTGCTGCGCTGTTGGTTCCGGAATGGGTTACTATTCACTATCCAGTATCATCATAACAGAATACCGTGGTGCCGAATTAGGAACAATTGCCCTTTTATCTAATATAATGCGGGAAATTATCGCCTTACTATTCGCTCCGGTTCTAATGAAATATTTCGGCAAACTGGCTCCTATATCTGTAGGAGGAGCAACAACAGCCGATACTACCCTACCCATTATTACCCAATCATGCGGAAAAGACTTTATGGTTATTTCTATTTTTCATGGCTGCCTGACCGATTTTTCAGTTCCCTTTCTCGTTACTCTCTTCTGTTCGTTGTAAACTATTCTCATTACTGCACTTTCTTTAATTCATTTTCTTGTTCATTCCTTATTATTAAAAAAATAATCATTCCTGAATTTTGAAAATCTCAAAAAAGATGTACCTTTACAATATTAAAACATACATTTCAATTTACACTTAAGCTTAACACATCTCAGTACTATGAAAAAAAGCGTATCATTATTCCTATTTCTTGCATTATCATCTGTTTTAACCTTTGCACAGGAATACAGCTACAACTATGGTAAAGCAACAGACAATGAGCTTTCTATGAAGGTTTATAAGCCAGATAGTACAACATCAGCTGTTACAATCTACAAAAATGTAATTGCCAAATACAGCTATAAAAGAGAACGGTTTATAATAGAATATAATTACGAAACAAAAATAAAAGTTTTAAAATCTAAAGGCGTTAAATATGCAGACATAATAATTCCTGTTTACGACAAAGGAAAAAGTGATTCGTTCAAAGAATCTGTATCAAAGATTGAAGCATATGCATATAACCTGGAAAATGGCAAGGTGAATAAAACCAAAATGGATAAAAGTTACATTTTTGAAGAACGTATAAACCCTTATTATAAACAGATAAAGTTTTCCATACCAGCAGTAAAAGAAGGAACTGTAATAGAATATAAGTATCTACTGACTTCTGAGTTTCCACACCAGATTGAAGAATGTGTTTTTCAGCAAGATATTCCGGTAATCTACAGCAACTACGATGTTACAATTCCTCAATATTTCGATTTCAATGTGGGACTGAAAGGAAAGGAAAAAATAAATGTATCAGAATCTGTTGTTGAGCAGAGCGTTAACGGAGAAGATGAATACCATCAGACTTATTCAGTACGGTTTAACAGCCGCAGGATATTTCTTACCGTTATAAACCTTCCCGCAATAAAAGATGAACCTAACATCTGGTGTCCGGATGACTTTCGCACTAAAGTAACATTCGAATTAAAAGGAACACGCTTCCCAGGCTCAGACTATAAGCCTTATACCAGTACATGGGAAGATATTGATGAGCTTCTCAAAAAAGATGAAGACTTTGGAGCAATTCTTAATATGTCAAACCCATTCAGAGAAGAGATGCGAGCTGCAAATATTCCATCTTTAAAAAGCAAGACCGATAAAATACGCGCTATTTTTCAACTCCTGAAGAGTAAAGTATCATGGGATGGTACATATCGGTTTTATGGAAGCAATATAAAGAAAGCAATTAAAAGTGGTACAGGTAGCAATGCCGATATTAATTTCATATTAATAAGTATGCTTAAAGATGCAGGAATAGAATCATTTCCTGTAATGATGAGTAAAAGAGATCTTGGGAGGCTACCCGATCTTTTTCCTAGCATAAATAAGCTAAATACATTTATTGTTGCCATAAACGATGACGAGAATTCAACCGTTTACCTGGACGGTTCTGTAACTAACGGAGATATAAACATTCTGCCTCCTGTATTGATGGTTGAGAAAGCCCGGATTTTTAGTCAGAACGGAAAAAGTAGCTGGGTGAATCTAACAAATATAGGAAAGAATTCTGTTACCGCTTTCACATCCGGCACTATTACTCCTGAAGGAATAATTAATGGAGAACAAAAAGTTTCCTATACCGGAGAACAGGCTTACAAATTCCGAAAATTATTTTATGAAGCAAAAGACAGCACTGCTTTTATTGAAAAAAAAGAACTAGAATACGGAATATCTATAAAGAAATCATCATTTTCTGATATTAATAGCTTTACTTCCAATGTAAAAGAGCAATTCTCTTTCACAAAAGAATTATCACACAACGACGATCATATTTACATTAACCCACTGATATTTCCTCATTTAACAGAGAATCAGTTTACAAAAGAAGAGCGCAAACTTCCTGTTGAATTTGATTATCCATACACTTTTAAACTAATTACCACACTAAACATTCCCGAAGGTTATCAGGTGGAAGAAATCCCAAAACCGGTTATGATTCATCTGGATAATGATGGATGTATTTGTACTTACAATGTGCAGGTTCTTGATAATATCATCCAGGTGGGATATACCTTTTCTTTAAAAAAGATTCTCTATACCAATGATGAATATCCTGCTCTGCGCCAGCTTTGGGGAACCGTAGTTAACAAAAACACAGAGTTGCTGGTATTAAGAAAAACAACTTCACAGCCAACAAAAACAGAAGAGAAGCAGACTACTCAATTATGAGATTACAATTAAAATGTATATTCAAAACAAGAATAAAGATATAAACATTTAAATAAATCAATAAATCACTCTTTATGAAAAAAACAATACTTATGTCACTGCTGTTCATCACATCAGCAATAACAGCATCTGCGCAAGAATTCAGTACCCGTTACGGGAAAGTCACCAAGGATGAGCTAACCATGAACTCTTATTCGAAGGATACAACTGCTACAGCTGTAGTTCTGTACAAAAACGTAGAGGCAAGATATGATTATAGAAACGGAAAATTCGAGATAGAATATTATTACGAAACAAAAATCAAAATATTAAAGGCAGAAGGCAAGGAATATGCCGACGTAAACATCCCTTTTTATAACACCGGAAAGTCAGGTGATACTAAAGAGACTGTGAGCAGGATTGAAGCCTTTGCATACAATTTGGAAGATGGCAAAATAAACAAAACAAAAATGGAGAAAAGCTACATTTTTGAAGAACAGCTAAACGCCAAACTTAAACAGATAAAATTCTCTATACCATCAGTAAAGGCAGGAACAGTAATAGAATATAAGTACAATATAACTTCCGAACTTTACTGGCAGTTTGCCGATATGATTATTCAGCAAAGTATTCCGGTGATGTATGCTAAATATGAGGTTCAGATTCCCGAATATTTTAATTATAACATAGAAACAAGAGGTGGTGATTATTTAAAGACAGAAGAGAAATCAGCTAATCAGAATTTTACTGTTATGGGGGATGATCATCAAACTTCTTCGGTAAATTGCTCTGCCAGACAACTGGCATTTACAGTAAATGATCTTCCTGCGTTGAAAGATGAACCTAACGTGTGGTGCGCCGAGGATTTCTGTACAAAAGTAACTTTTGAGCTTAAAGGAATACAGTTTCCTTATTCAATATACCAATCGTACACAACAGACTGGGATAAAATTAATGAATTACTCAAAAATGAAAACGATTTTGGCGGATTGCTTAAACTTAAGAATCCATTCAAAGAAGAAATGAATGCAATAAATATGAAAGACTTAAGTACACAAGATAAGATACGCTCTATTTATCAATTACTTAAGAAAAAAATATCATGGAATGAAAATTACCACTTCTTTGGGAGTAATATAAAGAAAGCCATAAAAGAAGGATCTGGAAGTAATGCAGATATTAACTTCATTCTTATAAGCATGTTGAAGGATGCAGGTATAAATGCTTTCCCCATTATGATGAGCACAAGAGATCAGGGAAGACTACCTTTGACCTATCCTAGTATCAATAAACTAAATACTTTTATTGTGGGAATAAACGACACAGACAGTACTGTTGTTTTCCTTGATGGTTCAGTAAAGAACGGAGATATAAACATATTACCTCCAAAACTTATGGTAGACAGAGCCAGAATTTATAATGTAAATGGAAAGGGAGACTGGATTGATTTAACTAATGTAGGGAAGAATAGCGTCAATACATTAATCAAAGGATCTATTACTCCTGAAGGTAAAGTAGAAGGTGAAAAAATTACATACTATTTTGGTGAATACGCTGAACAGATACGCACATCATTCAAAGCAGCCAAAGATAGTACTACTTATATTGAGAAAAAGGAAACAGAAGATGCCATTGCTGTAAAAGGGTTTTCATTTAAAAATCTAAATAATTTTTCTTCTTCTGTGCAAGAAAACCTTGCATTTAATAAAGAAGCAATCTTTAACGATGAGCATATATATCTGAATCCTATGATATTTCCTCATTTAACAAAAAACCAGTTTACAAGCGAAACTCGAAAATTACCTATAGAGTTTGGCTATCCGCAAAAATTCAAGCTTACATGTGTATTAGATATTCCTGAAGGTTACCAGGTTGAAGAATTACCTAAATCTGTTAAAATAAACCTTGATAAAGATGGATGCAGCTGCACTTACAACATTAAGGTTCTTGATAACAAAATACAATTGCTGTATATATTCTCACTTACAAGAATACTTTATTCAAAAGAAGAATATGAAACCTTGCGTAATTTCTGGGGAACCATCGTTGACAAGAACAACGAGCAAATCGTATTAAAAAAGGCCGATCCTCAAAATGCAGCAAATCAAACACAAACGTCACAGTTATAAAAAGAAACATTAAATTATGTGGAATAATAAAATTAAATATCTATTTTTCACTCTTCTGACTTTTAGCACTGCAAATGCTCAGGAACAGCTTACCTTTCCTGAAATAGCAGATTCGCTGAAAGAAAATGCATACTCAGTAGTAAGGTTCTACGAGAAAGAATTCAAGTATCTATCTGATGTTAGTGGTGAAGAAAAAACAACCACAATCATTACCATCCTCAACTCTAAAGGAGAAGATGATGCCGGTTTTGGATGCTACACAGACCCTTTCCACGAATTAAAAGACTTTAGCGGAGCCATTTATGATGCAACCGGTCGTTTGATTCGGAAGATCAAACAGTCTGAATTAAAGTCTACCGAGTTTTCAATGAATCTGGCATCAGATGACAAAAATTACTTCTTCAGTCCCACATTAGTCAGTTACCCTGTAACAATAAAATACGAATGGGTCATTAAAAACAAGAAAGGATTACTAGGATTACCGGTATTCTGGTCTCAGGACAGCTATAACCAATCGGTAGAAGAAGCTACTTATCGTCTTTATGCACCTGCAAATGCGGAATTTCTGTATAAGGCAATAAACATGAGTGCTCAATCCGAAAAGAAAAACGGAAAAGAAGGAGCTTATCAGGAATGGAAACTGAAAAACATTAAAGCTATTGAAAATGAGCCCTACTCAAGATCTTTATCAACATTGGTGCCAATTCTTTATATTACACCGAAGAACTTCACATACGACAAGACTCATGGTAATTTAAGTAGCTGGAAATCTTTTGGAGATTGGGAATACAGCTTACTGCAAGACAGAGATATTCTGCCTGATGCCTTTAAACAAACTCTTGCAGAAATCACTAAAGATTGTAAAACCGATTATGATAAAGTAAAAGCCGTTTATGATTATCTGGCAAAAACAACCAGATATGTTAGCATCCAGTTAGGCATTGGAGGATACCAACCCATGACAGCCGAAGAAGTTGCAAAGACAGGCTTTGGAGATTGCAAGGCATTGTCCAACTATGCAAAAGCCATGTTAAAGGAATTGGGTATTCCGTCCACATATACGGTTATCAGTACTATCTATCCAAAATTATTTAAAGATTTCCCAAACTTTAGTCAGTTAGATCATGTAATCCTTCAGGTTCCATTAAAAGAAAAAACACTTTGGCTGGAATGCACCAACCCGGATTATCCTCTTGGATATGTTCATAGTAACATTGCCGGTCACGAAGCAGTTTTAATAAAAGAAACCGGAGGGGAAGTTTACAAGTTACCCGCTTACAAAGATTCGCTCAACACAGAAAGTCATACAGCCGTTATCAGCCTGGCCGAAGAGGGATCTGCAACAGCCAAAGTTACTAGAACAAGTAATTTGATTCAGTACGAACAAATATCCGAAATAACAAAGCTTCCTCCCGTTAAACAGATAGACTATTTGCGAGAAGATATTCAACTGCCACAAGCAAGAGTGAATAATGTTACTTACAAGGAAGATAAATCGGCAAAACCATCCATCGTTGTAAATTACAATGTGAATTGTGAAAAGTACGGAAACAAAACAGGGAACAGACTTTTTGTACCTATCAATATTTTCCGACGCGGACCGTCCAAACTGGCCAATAAGAAAAGAACTCATCCTATTTATATTAACTACGGGTATCTGGACAGTGACACGATCACTCTTGAAATTCCCAAAAACTACATAATAGAATCTTTACCTAAACTTCCGGTTATAGACAAAAAGTTTGGAAAGTTCAATGCAAGTATTGATGTAAACGGAGATAAAATAGTTATTGTTAATAAGCTGTTCTTCCGTTCAGGTGAATACGATACTAAAGCATATCCAGAATTCACGGCATTCTGTAAAGAGGTATCCAATGCATACGCCAGTAAGATTATTTTAAAGAAAAAAGCAGAATAAGAATTCAGCCAATTACAATCAGAAATCAGCTGGTAATATGGCTTGAAACATTGAATCTATTTTGCTCATAAAACTTATTATTTTGTGTGAGAAAATAAGAGGTTCAGTACAAAGGATACTTTCTTTTGTACTGAACCTTTTTTATTATGGAACATTTTTTATAATCATTCTAAAAAAATCATCTATCGATTAATATGACGATTAACGTTTTTTTGTATCTTTACGAAATGAAACGTTTTGTTTCATGATGCCTGTATGAATAGGCCCCCAGTCTCAGACTTGAGACACTCCAACAAGATAAGAAAAAATAAAATATATAATGAGTCACAAATGGAATTATCAACCTCCTACACAAGAACAGAAAGAAGCAAGCCTGAATTTATCTGGCGAATTAGGGATTAGCCCTATTCTAGGAGAGCTTCTTGTCCAGCGAGGAATTGAGACCGGCGCAGAGGCCAGAAAATTCTTCCGCCCACAACTGCAGGACCTTCATGACCCTTTCCTGATGAAAGACATGGATGTGGCTGTTGATCGGCTTAACCAGGCCATGGGAAGGAAAGAACGTATATTGATATATGGAGATTATGATGTAGACGGTACAACTGCTGTTGCGCTAGTCTATAAGTTTATTCAACAATTCTATTCAAATATTGACTATTACATTCCCGACCGTTATAGTGAAGGATATGGAGTTTCCACTCAAGGAATCGACTTTGCCGCCGAAACAGGGGTTAGTCTTATCATTGTGCTCGATTGTGGAATAAAGGCAGTTGATGAAATAACTTATGCCAAGGAAAAGGGTATTGATTTCATTATCTGCGATCATCATGTGCCGGATAATATTCTGCCACCTGCTGTTGCCATTCTGAATGCAAAGAGGGAAGATAACACTTATCCCTACACTCACCTTTCCGGTTGCGGTGTAGGCTTTAAATTTATGCAGGCATTTGCCATGAACAATGGAATTGATTTCCATCAGCTCACCCCATTGCTCGACCTGGTTGCTGTAAGCATTGCTTCAGATATTGTGCCTATTATGGGAGAGAATCGCATTCTGGCTTTTTATGGATTAAAGCAACTGAACGCCAATCCAAGCATAGGTTTGAAAGCCATTATTGATATTTGCGGACTTAGCGAAAAAGAGATCACCATGAGTGATATCGTTTTCAAGATTGGTCCTCGTATCAATGCTTCCGGAAGAATACAGAATGGAAAGGAAGCTGTTGATCTTCTTACAGAAAAGGATTATTCTCTCGCTCTGGAAAAAAGTAACCAGATAAACCAATACAACGAGACTCGCAAAGATCTGGATAAGACTATGACAGAAGAGGCCAACAATATTGTTGACCGTCTGGAAGGTTTAGCCAGCCGCCGTTCTATAGTGCTCTATAACGAAGAGTGGCACAAAGGGGTGATTGGCATTGTAGCATCAAGGCTTACAGAAATTTATTACCGCCCTGCAGTAGTACTTACCAGAACCGACAACATGGCAACCGGTTCGGCTCGTTCAGTTTCGGGATTTGATGTATATAAAGCTATTGAATCCTGTCGGGATTTACTCGAAAATTTTGGTGGACATACTTATGCAGCTGGACTTTCCATGAAGGTTGAAAATGTAGAAAAGTTCACTCAACGGTTTGAAGAATTTGTTTCTGACCATATTCTACCTGAACAACAAAGTGCATTAATCAATATTGATGCAGAAATTGATTTTAAAGATATTACTTCACGCTTCTTTTCCGAATTGAAAAAGTTTAATCCTTTTGGTCCGGAAAACCATAGACCTATTTTCTGTACACACAATGTGTACGACTATGGAACAAGTAAAGTAGTAGGCAGAGAACAGGAACATATCAAGCTCGAACTGGTAGATAACAAGTCAAACAATGTAATGAATGGAATTGCCTTTGGACAAAGTTCACAAGCTCGTTATATCAAAACAAAGCGTTCCTTTGATATTTGCTATGCCATAGAAGAAAATACTCATAAAAGGGGAGAAATTCAACTTATCATTGAAGATATAAAGCCTACAGAATAAATATGGCGGCAAATTACCGTGACATACTGAAACAGTACTGGGGATACTCTCACTTCCGCGATTTGCAGGAAGAGATTATCAACAGTATTGGTGAGGGAAATGATACATTAGGGTTAATGCCTACCGGCGGTGGTAAATCTATCACATTTCAGGTACCAGCTCTCGCCAAGGAAGGAATATGTATTGTTATTACCCCTCTTATTGCCTTGATGAAAGATCAGGTAGATAATCTGAAGAAACGGGGAATAAAAGCTGTGGCTATTTATTCCGGTATGACACGGAAAGAGATACTTATTGCGTTAGAAAACTGTATTTTCGGTGATTACAAGTTTCTATATATTTCTCCCGAAAGGCTTGACACAGAAATATTTCAGCTGAAATTGCGAAGTATGAAAGTGAGCATGATTACGGTTGATGAATCTCACTGCATCTCTCAATGGGGATATGACTTTCGTCCAGCTTACTTAAAAATTGCCGACATCAGAAGTCTGCTTCCAGGTATTCCTGTTCTGGCACTGACAGCTACAGCTACCCCGGAAGTAGTAAAAGACATTCAGGAAAGGCTACACTTCCCAAGGGAAAATGTCTTTCGCATGAGTTTTGAGCGGAAAAATCTGGCTTATATCGTTCGCAAAACAGATAATAAGCAAGATGAACTGCTACACATTCTCAGCAAAGTACCTGGTACAGCTATTGTTTATGCCCGCAGTCGTAAAAGGACCAAGGATACTGCTGATTTTTTACGAAAAGTTGGTATATCATCCGATTTTTACCATGCCGGATTAAACAATGAAACAAAAGATCTCCGGCAGAAGCAATGGCAAACAGGAGAATTTCGGGTAATGGTTGCCACTAACGCCTTTGGTATGGGTATTGATAAAGCAGACGTAAGACTGGTTGTTCATGTTGATTTGCCGGACTCGCCAGAAGCTTACTTCCAGGAAGCCGGTCGTGCCGGTCGAGATGGAAAGAAAGCTTATGCGGTAATTCTCTATTCCAAATCAGATAAAACCACTCTCAACAAACGTGTGTCTGACACCTTCCCAGAGAAAGAGTATATCAAACAAATCTATGAACACCTGAACTACTATTATCAAATGGCAATGGGCGACGGACTAGGCAGAATGTACGACTTCAGTCTGGAACAATTCTGTCGAAATTTCAAGCATTTCCCCGTTCCGGCAGATGGTGCACTAAAAATCCTGACTCAGGCCGGATATATAGAATATACTGATGAACAAGACAATGCTTCAAGACTGATATTTACTGTAGGAAGAAATGAGCTCTATAAATTCCGTGAAATGGGGCCGGAAGTAGAAACACTTCTTCAGGCTATACTTCGCTCGTACACCGGAATTTTCACTGACTATGCATATATTAGTGAAGAATCACTAGCCATTCGTCTCAAAATAACCCGGGAAAGAATTTATGAGATACTTGTCTATTTATCTAAACGCCGAATTATAGACTATATACCTCACAAGAAAACACCTTATATAATATATACCCGTGAGCGAGTTGAGCTCCACCATCTTCATATTCCAAAAGAAGTTTATGAAGAAAGAAAAGAGAGATATGTAAAACGTATCAATGCAATGCTTGAATACGTAACAACAGATAATGCATGCCGCAGCAGAATGTTGCTTCGCTATTTCGGAGAAAAGAATGAGCATAACTGTAAGCAGTGCGATGTTTGTCTGCAAAAAAATAAAAGCGGATTAAAACAAGCTGATTTTGACGAACTTGCATCCCAGATATTTACCGTATTAAAAGAAAAGTGCATGACTCCGGCCGAAATAGTCCGGAAATTAAATCTTGAACCAGACAGAATAAGCGTCGTTATCCAGTACTTGCTGGATGAAGGAAAATTAAATATTAAAGACGGATTTATAAACAATTCAGCAAATTGATTATTTTTGTCCTCAGTAAAAACGAATAAAAATCATATTATGGCAAACTTTTTTAAAACCTTCTTCACAGGCAACTCAGAAGAGTCAGAAGACGATAAAGCTAAAGCAGAGAAAAAGAACTTCGAGTTATTCAAATATGACGGAATGCGTGCCGAGCGTATCGGGCAGATTGACTATGCCATCAAATGTTATAACGAAGCTTTGGCAATTAAAGACGATTTCGAGACTCTTGATTACCTGTCCAAAGCATACATTCATCAGAATAATCTGGAAGAAGCAACAAAAACCTTGCATAAAATGATTGAGGTTGATCCAAGTGTAGCCTCAGCTTATCTGAATTTGGCAAATCTTTGCTACATACAGGAAGATTATCAAAATACGATCGACTATTGTATCAAAGCTATTGAGATAGAAGAAAACAATCTTGCTGCCTATCTGTTGCTGGCAAGAGGTAACCGCGGACAAAAAGATAACATTAATGCTATCGTAAACTTAACCAAGGCTATCTCTATTAAATCCGATTTTGCTCAGGCCTACCTTCTTAGAGCTGAGGTTTTAAAAGATATGAACCAATATTCTAATGCATTGGAAGATGTAGAAAAAGTGCTGGAACTAATGCCGGAAGAAGAAGCTGCTTATCTGCTTCGGGGGAAACTTAAGGAGCAGAATGAGTTATTTGATGAAGCCAGCGCCGATTATAGTAATGTAATAGAGCTTAATCCATTTAACGAACAGGCATATTTATACCTGGGGCAGTTACTTATCACCGAAAAGAAATATGTCGAAGCTATTGAACATTTTGACGAAGCAATAGAGTTGAAAGAAAACTTCAGTCAGGCCTATCACGAACGTGGACGTGCCAAATTCCTTAACAATGACAAAGAAGGCTCACTTGAAGATATGAAGAAAGCAATGGAACTTGACCCCAAAGCAGAGGAAAATGCAAACGGTGAATTCAACAACTTTGCAGATATGTATTCCGGGGCAAAAATATTCTAAAACTTACTATTTAAAACAAAAAGCTCATTTTTTTGAAAAAAAACTAGCTATTTTGTTTGTTCTTTCAATAAAAGTCGTACATTTGCCCTCGAATTATTACAGAAGACAGAAATGAAATTATTCTCTTATACATATTCATTCTTTTTTTACTTTTACTTTAGCCAGAAAGTAGAGCGGGAATTTGTATGTGTAAACTAAGAACAAAAATAATAAAAAGAAATAAACATAAAAATCCCGCTCCTTAGGAAGCGGGATTTTTTGTTTTACACAATTACTCAATATGAAAAAGATAGCCATACAAGGAACAAAAGGTTCATATCATGATATAGCAGCTCATAAACTATTCCCTGATGAAGCAATTCAGTTGATCTGCTGCGCACACTTTACGGATGTTTTTGATGCAGTAAAAGCCGACAGTCAGGTTATTGGTTTGGTTGCTATTGAAAACACCATTGCCGGTAGTCTTCTGCAAAACCACGAATTACTGCGTAAAAGTCAATTGCAAATCATCGGAGAATACAAATTACGCATTTCCCACTGCTTAGTTTGCCTGCCCGATGAGGACTGGAAAGATATTGTGGAAGTAAACTCCCACCCCATCGCGTTAATGCAGTGTCAGGAGTTCCTCGATAGCCATCCCAGTTTCAAGGTTGTAGAAGCAGAAGATACGGCAAAGAGTGCGGAAATGATCAAGAAAAAAAATCTAAGAGGTCATGCCGCCATCTGTTCCAAAGCCGCTGCCGAGATCTACGGAATGAAAGTCCTTCAGGAAGGTATTGAGACCAACAAGCATAACTTCACCCGCTTTCTTGTTATAGCAGACCCCTGGATGGCAGATGACTTCCGAAAAGACAAAAACATCAATAAAGCAAATATCGTTTTCTCATTACCACACACAGAAGGGAGTCTTTCCCAGGTTCTTTCAATTCTATCTTTCTACAACATCAATCTCACAAAAATACAATCATTGCCAATCATTGGCCGGGAATGGGAATATCTTTTTTATGTAGACATAGCTTTTAAAGATTATCTAAGATACAAGCAAGCTATCGACGCAATAACACCATTAATCAAAGAACTAAGAATACTAGGAGAATATGAAGAAGGAAAATCAAGTATTTAACATCGCACCTGCTTCAAGACTGAACAGCGTAAGCGAATACTACTTCTCCAGAAAGCTGAAAGAAGTAGCGCAAATGAATGCAGAAGGAAAACAGGTTATTAGTCTGGGAATTGGGAGTCCCGACCTACCTCCTTCAAATGACACCCTACAGACCATGTGTGAACAGACAATGCGCAATGATGTACACGGTTACCAACCTTACACTGGTATACCAGAGCTTCGTAAAGGATTCTCCGATTGGTATAAAAGATGGTATAATGTTGATTTAAACCCTAACACAGAAATACAGCCTTTGATTGGTTCCAAAGAAGGAATCCTTCATGTAACGCTTGCTTTTGTGAATCCGGGAGAACAAGTTTTGGTTCCAAACCCAGGTTATCCAACCTACACTTCACTCAGTAAGTTATTAGGTGCCGAAGTTGTTGCATACAATCTGAAAGAAGAAAACGGATGGATGCCCGATTTTGAAGAGCTGGAAAAGATGGATCTAAGCAATGTAAAACTGATGTGGACCAACTATCCCAATATGCCAACAGGAGCCAATGCTTCTATGGATTTATATGAGAAATTAGTAGCCTTTGCCCGTAAACATAACATTGTTGTTGTAAACGACAATCCATACAGTTTTATCCTGAACGATAAACCTTTAAGCCTTTTAAGTGTTGAAGGAGCTAAGGAGTGCTGCATAGAATTTAACTCAATGAGTAAAAGTCACAATATGCCGGGATGGCGTGTGGGAGTAATTGCCACAAATGCACAGTTCATCCAATGGATATTGAAAGTAAAAAGCAATATTGACTCTGGTATGTTCCGTCCATTGCAACTTGCTGCAGCAAAAGCTTTAAATTGCGAAGCATCCTGGTACACCGAAATGAACAGCGTTTACCGCAAGCGCCGTAAATTAGCGGGCGAAATAATGCACACTTTAGGTTGCACTTACGATGAAAATCAGGTTGGAATGTTTCTTTGGGGAAAAGTTCCTGAATCGTGTGAAAATGTAGAAGCATTTACCGACAAGGTGCTTTACGAAGCAAACGTTTTTGTAACTCCGGGATTTATATTCGGAAGTAACGGAGCAAGATACATTCGCCTTTCCCTATGCTGCAATGAAGAGATGCTTGCAAATGCATTGGAAAGAATTAAAAACATGAATAAATAAAAACATAAAATATATACTCAAAATGGAATTAGAATCTATTTTATTACCAGGAGTGGAAGCAAAACGACCAATCGTAATTGCAGGTCCATGTAGCGCAGAAACAGAAGAACAAGTGATGGAAACAGCCAAACAGTTGGCTAGTAGAGGAATTAAGATTTTCCGCGCAGGAATCTGGAAACCTCGTACCAAACCGGGAGGCTTCGAAGGTGTAGGTGTTGAAGGTCTTTCCTGGTTGCAAGAGGTAAAGAAGGAAACAGGTATGTATGTATCTACAGAAGTAGCAACATCCAAGCATGTTGACGAAGCACTTAAACACAATATCGACTTGTTGTGGATCGGTGCCCGTACATCTGCTAATCCTTTCGCAGTACAGGAAATTGCCGATTCACTGAGAGGTGTAGATATCCCTGTATTAATTAAGAACCCGGTAAATCCCGACTTGGAATTATGGATTGGCGCTCTGGAACGCCTTCACAATGCAGGTATAAAGCGTCTTGGAGCAATTCACCGCGGATTCAGTACATACGATAAAAAAATATATAGAAATCTTCCTCAATGGCACATTCCTATTGAGCTACGTCGCCGTATACCTAATTTACCAATATTCTGTGATCCTAGTCACATTGGAGGAAAGCGCGAACTTATCGCTCCACTTTGCCAGCAAGCAATGGACTTGAATTTCGACGGGTTGATTATTGAATCACACTGTAATCCGGATGTAGCTCTCAGTGATGCTTCTCAGCAGGTTACTCCTGACATTTTAGATTACATCCTTAACCTGTTGGTTATCCGTAACGAAACTCAAACAACAGAAAGCCTTGCAGAGTTAAGAAGACAGATTGATGATTGCGATAACTCATTGCTCGAAACACTGGCAAAAAGAATGAGAATCAGCCGTGAAATTGGAACTTTCAAAAAAGAACACAATATGACTATCCTTCAAACCGGACGTTATGATGAGATTCTTTCAAAAAGAGGAGCGCAAGGTGAAGAATTTGGCATGGATGCAGAATTTGTAAAATCAGTATTCGAGGCAATCCATGAAGAATCTGTTCGTCAGCAAATGGAAGTTATAAACAAGTAAAGCAACAATCAACATGAGAATATTAATTCTTGGAGCCGGTAAAATGGGCTCCTTCTTTACTGATGTATTAAGTTTCCAACACGAAACAGCAGTATACGATGTTAATCCACAACAACTTCGCTTTGTATACAACACGTATCGTTTCACTACGTTGGAAGAGATAAAGGAATTTGAACCGGAACTTGTAATCAATGCAGTAACCGTAAAATATACACTGGAAGCTTTCAAACAGATCATCCCTGTATTGACAAAAGACTGTATTCTAAGTGACATTGCAAGTGTAAAGACAGGATTAAAGAAATTCTATCAGGAAAGTGGATTCCGTTACGTATCCTCACACCCTATGTTTGGTCCTACATTTGCCAGCCTCAGCAACTTGTCGAGTGAGAGTGCCATCATCATTTCAGAGAGTGATCACTTGGGAAAAGTATTCTTTAAAGACCTCTACAACTCACTTAGTCTGAATATCTTTGAATATACATTCGAAGAACATGATGAAACAGTTGCATATTCACTCTCCATTCCTTTTGTTTCGACCTTTGTCTTTGCAGCGGTAATGAAACATCAGGAAGCGCCAGGCACTACATTCAAAAAGCACATGGCTATAGCCAAAGGCTTAATGAGTGAGGATGACTATTTGCTTCAAGAAATTCTTTTCAACCCACGAACTCCTGCACAAGTAGAAAATATCCGCCGCGAGTTGAAAGAGGTTCTGGAAATTATCACCAATAAGGATGCCGACAGATTAAAAAAGTATCTTACCAAGATTCGTAAGAACATTCAATAAACTTAAAACTACCAATTAAAAGGCTCAAAACGCATTATTTTCAATGTAGTTTGAGCCTTTATTATTTTCAATTTTTCAGTTTGAGAGAATATGCAATCAGATCTTAATATCTTTCCGCCTGTTGAGATAGGTGCATTTTTTCGTCCTCCATTATTTCTTTAAAACGAGGAATCTCAACGCCGTCTCTGACAACTTTTTCAAAAAACATTTTCTCAGAGCAAACCCAGAATTCCTTTTCAGCGTACAATGCCTCATAAACAACCATGCGTTCTAAGATTTCACTGTCTTTGGCAACAGCTTATACAAGCCTCCTTTAAAGTGGAGGAAATACCTTTCTTTATCCATAATTATAGCCACATTTCTACAAAATGTTCTTTTAAGTCGTCTTCTAATGGTAATACTGTTTTTTCCGATAACTCTTTTCCATCAAGAATAAGCCTAGATAACGAGTCGTCTGTGATACGATTGAAGGTGATATGATACACTGTTTTTGCAAAACGGTAATGAACTTTGTAACTATTCCAATCTTGAGGGAGCAAAGGTAACAGATTTAGTTTATTACCAGATCTATTTACGCCCAAAAGCGTTTCAACCAGAAGACGATACATCCAAGAGGAAGAACCAGTATACCATGTCCAGCCGCCTCGGCCGGTATGAGGTGCACAAGCATACACATCAGCTGCCACAACATAAGGTTCCACTTTATATATTGCAATCTGTTCAGCTGTTTTACCATGCTGTACAGGATTTAGTAAACCGAAAAGTTCCCAGGAACGTTCAGTTTCTCCCATGAGAGCAAAAGCCATGGCAGCCCAGATGGCACCATGTGTGTACTGACCACCATTCTCACGCACACCAGGAACATAACCCTTTATATAACCCGGATTGAGGATCGATTTATCGAAAGGTGGGGTAAATAACTGAATCAAGTTATCGTTGCGGTTCACCAGCTGTTTGTCAACCTGATCCATAGCCTGCGCTGTTCGCCTCAAATTTCCAGCGCCACTAATCACGGACCAACTTTGTGGCAAAGAATCAATGCAACATTCCTGGTTATTTTTAGAGCCAAGTGGTTCTCCATTATCAAAGTATGCTCGACGATACCATTCACCATCCCATGCATGTAATTCAATATTGAGTTGTAAATCATGTGCATGCGCAAGACAGCTTTCGGCAAAGTCATTATCGTTACGCAGAATCGCTATTTTAGAGAATTTAATTAAAACATCATACAAGAAGAAAGCCAGCCATACACTCTCACCACGTCCATCCTTTCCAATCAGATTCATTCCATCATTCCAGTCACCACATCCAATGAGGGGTAACCCGTGACTGCCAAATTTGAGTCCGTTTTTAATACTCCTTACACAATGTTGATAGAGCGTAGCAGACTCATCAGAACGGCCAGGCATATCATAATAAGATTCTTCGTCGGATCGCAATGTCCGGCCTTCAATGAAGGGTATTATCTCGTCGAGGATACCTGTGTCGGCAACGCAGGACACATACCTACATGTGACATATGGCAACCAAAGGTAGTCGTCAGAGAAATGAGTTCTAACGCCGCGGCCCAAGGGGGGATGCCACCAATGTTGAACATCTCCTTCATGGAACTGATGAGCTGCTGCACGAAGTATCTGTTTACGAGTAATAGCAGGTTCGGCATGTACAAGAGCCATCACATCCTGTAGCTGATCGCGAAAACCGTAAGCACCGCCAGACTGGTAAAAACCAGATCTTGCCCAGATCCTACTACTAAGAGTCTGATACAATAACCAACCATTGGCCATTACATTCACTGAAGGATCAGGGGTATCAACATTTATAGTACCAAGGGTGTGGTTCCAATAAGCCCATACTTCTTCTAGCGCTTCACGAGTAGCACCAGTTTTTTGGAAACGCAATACCAGTTGACGCATTTCGTCCTTGCTATTTGCAAAACCAAGCCTGAACCTAGTCTCTCGATCCTGCCCATCAGCCAAATCAAACACCACTTGTACGGCAGCACAAGGATCAAGCCCAGCTCCTACTTTTCCTGAAAGTCGAATATGTTTCATCGCAGCAGGATGCGACAGATTTCCGTTCTGACCGATAAATTCTTTACGATCACCACTTAATGTGCGCGCTTCACCCACATCAACAAAAGCTACCCGTCCTGCAAAATCAGGATTGTAGAAGTTTCTGGCAAACAAAGCTCCGGTTTTAACGTCTATCTCTGTTTGGACATGTAGTAAACTTTTCTGTCGCATGTTAGCCAGTACCCATTCGTAATATCCGGTAACAGACAATCGACGAGAACGCCCCGATTTATTATACAACTTCAATACTGCAAATTTAACCGGAGCATCCATTGCAACATATATCCACAGTTCGGAATCAATTCCGAATTCACTGTGCTCAAATACCGTATAACCAAATCCATGACGAATTACGTAAGGTGTTGCCCCACGGGCCGGTAGCGGAGTAGGTGACCAAAACTGCCCAGTTTGCTCATCACGTATATAAAAGGCCTCACCCGAAGGATCTTCCACAGGATCATTATTCCAAGGTGTGAGACGAAATTCATGACAGTTCTCAGCCCAGGTGTATGATCCTCCACTTTCAGAGATCACAGTCCCAAACTGATTATTGGCCAATACGTTACACCACGGTGCAGGCGTTGTTTGTCCCGGCTGAAGCGTTATAACATATTCGTGGCCATCACGTGTAAATCCGCCAAGGCCATTTGTGAAAATCAAGTCCCGTTTTTGAAGTGGTTCTACTATCTCAGGTAACGCTGTTCGCGAAGGAAGTAAAGTAGGAATCATTAATTCAGGAATTCTGAGAGTTTCAAGTTGCTCAGCCAGCATTCCTTGCTTGTCGTCAAGGACAATACGAGCAGTTGCTTGCAGCAAAAGTACATCTTCACGGGGTACTTGTTCTATTCTGCGAATAAAAATACCACCTGGTTTTTCTAGTAAAGGTGCCTCAATACCTGATGAAATAAGATTAATAATTTCATCATAAATAAACTGACGATACACAGAAACATCCTCGTTCAGGATTATCAGTTCAACAGTGATTCCCTTCATGCGCCAGTATGCATGCGCCAGAGAAATCTGTCGTACCAAGTCGAGTCCTTTAGCATCACTAATACGTAGCAACACCAAAGGAACATCCCCAGATATGCTATATCCCCAAAGAGCATTCTGCCCACGTCTGTTACTTTTCAACACTCCCTGCGTAGCACGAAGCAACGGATTAGCATATATCAAGGAACTAGCAAGTTTACTATAACTTTGAGCTTCAGTTTCAGTCACATTAAGTTGATGTAATACAACTTGACTATGTGTCCATGCCAGTTCAAAAGCACGGTCAACCATACGAGTATTTTGATATTTATCTGATAAAGCCAATATGGAGTCTCTTGTCTCAGCCATACCCAATGCGATGTATAATGTTACGGATTTACCCGGCTGAATGGTTACGGTACGGCGTAATGAAATGATTGGATCAAGCACCGAACCAGTACATCCTGACAACTCTCCTGCACTTCTCATCGCCAAAGGGTTAGCTAAAGAATGCCCTCTACCTACAAAACGAGAACGGTCAGTTTCGCATGAAAGACCTCCTTGTTGTTCGCCTTGCACCAGCATTAGATGTAACAGGTGAGGCACTGTTTCTTCTTGCGACCGCGCTCTACGGGTGCAGAATATAGCAGAAGAAGAAGGTACAAATTCTGTCTGCACAAATAGATTACTAAATACCGGGTGAGCCTCATCAGCAGCCTGAGGTGCTATTACCACTTCGCTGTAAGTAGTAAGTTCAATGTTCCGAGGTACATGTGAATGGTTGGTCAGTTTAATACGCCTCAATTCGATATCATCTTCCGGAGAGACACAAATAGTTGTGTGAACCTCTAGCCCCGACTGACGCTGACGAAATTCAGCATAAGCCTGGGTAAATATAGCCTCATAGCCTTTTATAGTACGCAAAGTCGGTTGATATGCAGTTGACCAGAATTCGCCGGTATCACTATCACGCAAATAAATAAACATGCCCAAGTTGTCAGATGTAGCGTCTTCACGCCAGCGTGTGACAGCCATATTATTCCACCTACTATACCCACTTCCGGCATTGTTCACCATTACATGATAACTGCCGTTGGATAACAACTGTACCTCGGGATCTATAGTAATATCCTTGAATATGCGCATTATTTGAGAAGTATCCACAAGAAGTGGATGCACACCTTCGAGTTCAAATTTCGAATCATCAGGAATTACGCTCGCAGTAACACTTTGAGGAATACGTTCCTGTAATAGCAACTCAGCTGCTTTAAGCATCGGACAAGACATAAAGCGTCGTTGCATTGAGCCATCTTTCATCAGATTAACCAACGATAAAAGGCTCATTCCCTGGTGGTGTGCCATGAAAGAACATATATTCTCACTTGAAACATGCGGACGAAGATGTGAAGGAGTATAATCTATCGCCTCATAGTAACCATATGTACTTTCTTTTCCTTCAGCAGAGAGGCGTTGCATATTTTCGCATGCCTTCCGTGGGGCCACCATTAATGCCATTACTGTAGCATAAGGAGCAATAACCAAATCTTCAGACAATCCTCTTTTTAAACCAAGGCTAGGCACACCAAATGCCCGATACTGATAATTCAGATGAACATCTGTGCGGTTGTATCCCGACTCGGACATTCCCCATGGCACACCAAGTCTTTTACCATATTCTATTTGTTCTTGTACCGCAGTCTTACAAGTTTGGTCAAGTAAAGTATTATCAAAGCTTGGCATCACCAGTAAAGGCATCAAGTATTCAAACATAGAACCACTCCATGAAAGTAATGCTGGTTGACCCTTAGAAACAATTAACAGACGATTAAGCGAGAACCAATGTTCCTGGGGCACCTGTCCTTGTGCGATAGCTACATAACTGCAAAGCCTGGCTTCGGAAGCAAGAAGGTCATAACAACCAGCATCTGCACGCTGCTCAGTAACATTATACCCTATTAAAAATAACTTCTTCGAAGCATCAAAAAGGAAAGTGAAATCCATTCGTGCAAAGTTTTCACTTTGGTGTATTATTGATTTAAGCATTTGTTTCCTCTGAATAGCATGTCTGGCAGCTTTATGAAGACAATGTAACAATAAACTAAGGAAATCAGCCTCTTCTTTTCTAGATAGATCATTAATTTCAGAAAGCTCCGTCAATGCAGTTTCTAATAATGGACAAATAGTCTTTTCAAAACGAGCAACTTCGCTCAATGTAGGTGCTTTGTCAAATATCTCAAATTTAGTAAGAATCATTTCTGTACTTTCTGATAAGCTCACTTTATGAAGCAAGTAGTCTATTTCAACCCATGGAGCAAGAGACAACAGCTCTTCTAAATGTTCTTCACAATTTAGTTTTAATGTTTGTCCCCATGTCTGTAATTCTGCATTTGAAGAATCTAACGATGAAATTATATCATTTATTTGACTAGTAATGGATTTAAGCAAGTTATATGCAGCTTGTACTGTATTAGGAGGCATATTTTCCAACTCTCTTTCAAGTTGCTGTAAAGCCATATTTTTACCAGCAAGCTGTTTTAAAACCCGTACCGTGTCAATCAATCCGGCAAAAATATCCGGCGAATAAATTGGAGCTTCCCTTAACTCTTTGAGCCCCTGACTGAGTGCAAGCAGATGCCCGGCAAGGTTACCACTATCCACACTCGACACATACAAAGGAGAAAGCGGTTCAAGAGTTCGTGTGTTGTACCAGTTAAATAAATGCCCGCGATACTTCTTGAGTTTACCCATCGTTGCAAAGGTCTGGCTTGTACGCTCCATCACCTTGCCTGCAGGCAGATATCCATAGTCAAATGCTGCCAGATTAGCTAATAATGAAAGTCCAATATTAGTAGGCGATGTACGGGAAGCAATAGTGGGTACAGGTATTTCCTGAAAGTTGTCGGGAGGAAGCCAACTTTCCTGAGCATTAACAAAAGTCTCAAAGAAATGCCATGTTTTACGAGCAATCCGATGCAACAAAAGTGTTTGTTCACTTGAAAGCTCGGGAATATGCAACTTTATTGGACAGCTAATCCGACAAACAAAATAGGGAGTCACAAACCAAACAAGTAAAACAGGGAGTGAGTATGGCAGTGTATCCGGCTGTAAAATAGATAACAGTACACCACCTATCATTGCAAAAACGGGAGCGAACCACATTAGGGAGTAATAACCTAAAAGCGAATTATTCGCAGCCCGTTGAGCATCTATAGAGTTTTGCCACTCCATCAAATGCTTATGTGATAAAATCAAACGAAACAAGGTACGCAGTACTGCATTTGTACACAAGAAAGCATCGTAAGGTAACAACGCCAATGAAAGCAGGACTTGTCCCAACTGTCGCTCTCCGTTTTGCAAGACTTCCCGCAAATGAAGTGGCCATGATTGGTCAATTGATTTGCGAAAAACATTAATAGACATTCCTATTATAATAGGTAATGCTGCAATGATAAGCACAAGCAGAGGACCGATCCATGTACTTTGAGGGAAAAACAAGCAAAAGCCTGTTAAAAGAAGCAACAGTGCCGGTGATACAAGACTTCGACGGAGGTTATCGAATATTTTAAATTTAGCCAATCCGGAAATAGGATTACGTTCTTTCTTTTTATCAGACACTGGAACACGAGGCATTAACCATCGTGCAATTTGCCAGTCCCCTCTAATCCAGCGATAACGACGGTTAGCATCCATATTGTAACCTGATGGATAAGACTCGTACATCTCTATATCGCTAATAAGTCCCGAACGAACATAAGTTGATTCCAGTAAATCATGACTAAGAATTCTATTCTGAGGAAATCTTCCAGCCAAAGCTTGCTCAAAAGCATCTACATCATAAATTCCTTTGCCTATAAATGAGCCTTCATGGAAAACATCCTGATATACATCAGAAACAGCTCGTGTATAAGGATCAATACCTGCATCACCCGAAAAAAGACGTACATATAGGGAGCATCGACTGCTGACAAGACTTACCGCTATGCGTGGCTGAAGAATGCCGTAACCTTTAACAACAACGTTGCGCTTAGGGTCAAATTCAGGACGGTTCAAAGGGTGTGCCATCGCTCCAATTAATTTTCGCGCACTACCCCATGGTAATTGCGTATCTGTATCAAGTGTAATAACATATTTAACAGATTTAAGAATTAATGTTTCGCCTTCAATAAGCGAAAAAGCATCGCTAGAGCCACCTCTGAGAAAAGAGTTGAATTCCATCAACTTACCTCTTTTACGTTCAAATCCCATCCATTTTCCTTCACTTGGATTCCAGCGACGCGGACGATGGAATAAGAAGAATATATTATTGTATCCGGCAGCATATTTTTTATTCAGCCTTTCAACCCTAAACCGCGCTCGTTCAAGCAAGAAATCGTCCATAGGCATCACTTCATTAGCTGCATCATTAAAATCAGTCAACAAGGCAAAGTGAAGATAACGGTCACGATTGGAAAGAAAACAGAGTTCCATATTCTCAATGAGTCTATCAACAGAATCCTTATTTGATAACATAGTAGGGACAACTACTATGGTACGACAGTTCGATGAAATGCCTTCGGAGAAATCGAGACGGGGAATCAAATTGGGACTTACAATCAACATAGCAATCCAGTTAACCAAAGCAAGAGCCAGCTGACTAACGCAAAAAAGGAAAATAATTATCAGAGTTATAGATTCCCAATCGATAACAAAGTTACCAAGAGACTGTAATACCTTCACAAAACCAAAAGTACCAAACAGTGTAAATAGTGTAATAAGGCCTACATAGAAAACTAAAGGAAAGCGGTGAATAGAATTCTCAACGGCTGTTCCAAAAGATCTTTTTACTTTAGCTTCCTTCATCAAAGACGTTTTTCCGTCTCCAATCAAATAGAAACCTACATGTGCATTCCGTTTATCAAGTTTCTGAGCAAAGGCATCTTTAGCTAATTTAATTGCTTTTTGGGCTACTTCTACCTCTGAAAAAGGGCTTCTTTTGGCAAGTTCTTCAATCACATGACGGTAACGATCTCGCGTGGAAAAATCCATAATACAATATGTACCTTCAGGATCGTTCCGCAAAGTGCGGTCAACAATGCTCAATTTTTCAACAAAAACCTGCCAGTCTGTGGTTCCAAGGAAACGAAGGCTTCCTATTGAATGACTCACAGATAACTGGTTGGCAGCCTGATCTTGACTCTCGTCATGTATTAATTCCTCAATGGATAAACCGTTCTCAACCAATCGTTGTTCAAGCCAACTGCGTGCCATGTGCAACATCGGATTCTGAGACGATAATCTCTGGCAAAATTCAAATACAAAAGCACTACTCAGTGGAATATCAGATTTGGCCATCTCGGCCAGTACCTCCACTAGTTTTGACGGGCTTGTACCTGCCATCTGCTGAAGTTTATCGACCCAAAAATTAGCCATATCACGATGGGCTTGGTTCACTTTAAGACGTGATACAATGCGATAAAGGTTCTCTATCAATGCCAGCCTCAACATTATCGGAATAGCCCATAACTCTCCCAGTTTTAAGGTCAATTCAGTTTGGTAAGCTTCAAAAAATGCATAAAGTGATTCAACATCAATTTGTGCATCCGTATGCGAAATGAGTTCAAGCACTATTTCGTAAATACGTGGAAGGCCTTTTGACTGCCCCTTGTAGAGAATAGGCAATTGTTTACTATACTTTTTTGAAAAATGGCGTCTGGAAAGCTGAATATGTTCTTCAATGAGATAAAAGTTATCCACTAACCATTCAGCTGCTGGTGTGATATTTCGCGGCCTCTTGACAGCAAGAATTAAACGGTTATAATCACGCAACACCGCATCATTATAGTTCAGTTTTTCAAGCAAAAAACCTTCTCCGTCTTCACAAATTTTCTGCTGATCAGAAGCAAGCTTCTGTGCATATTGAGATAACTGGTCCACATTGAATAATTCTCCACGCAGAGGTTGGTCTTCTGAACTTTCTTTAAATTGTATTAATTCAGAGATCTTAATTTTTGAGAAATTAATCATATTTTTATAATTTAAAAATATAAAAATCAATAGTTACTCCAAATATATTAAAAGCTGTATTTTTGATTCACATCTGGTAAATTAACAAAGTTATATCCACTTTAGTTCCTAAAAACAGTGAGATAATTATATAAACCTCAGTTTAAAAAAAGACATTAAAATAAAATGAGTTAAAATGATTACCAGCTTCCAGAGTCCCTTTTTAACCTAAGCATTCTGACTCTGGTACAAGTGGAGAATATCTACCGTGAGTTGAAAGATATTCTGGAAATTATTATCAAAAAGGATATTGATATATTAAAGAAATACCTGACTAAGATTCGAAAGAACATTCAATAAACTTAAAACAATCAATCAAAAGGCTCAAAACGCATTCATCGTAATGCGATTTTGAGCCTTTACTATTTTTATCAAAGAAGAATTACTTATTATGTGCTGGATGTATGTATATTAAGTTATTATCACTAACTTTAAAACGAATCGGTACGGCATTTTTCAAAGAATTAAGTACAGAATCTATACTTTCTCTTTTTATTAGCACCCCTGAATAAGTATTTTTATCAATATTTGGAGATAAAATAATTTTCACTTTATACAATTGTTCTAGTGTATTAACTATTTCAGATATTGTAGCTTTTTCAAATGGAATTAAATTATTTCTCCATACTGCATCTAATTTTGCATTTACTTGTTTAACAACTAGCCGTCCTGTTCTTTTGTCAAGTTCTGCTTTTTGCCCTGGTGATAAAACAATCTGTCCCTCGTTTCTATTTCCTTTAACTTCAACCAGACCTTCTATCAAGGAGACCTCTGCAATCTTACTATATTTACTACTTTTCAAATCAAACACAGTCCCCAGTACTTTTACTTGCATAACATCACTACTTACAATAAAAGGTTTAGATTTGTCTTTCTTAACTTCAAAATAAGCTTCTCCATTAACTGTTATCCGGCGACAATCTTTCGCAAAAAACTCAGGATATTTAAGCACAGTAGAGTGATTCAGCCAGACTTTTGTACCATCTGGTAATTGTATTCTTTTCACGGGACCGTTGTCAGAAACAGAAACAATTATTTCATTTGTTTTTAAAAAACTGTTGGAAAAATAAGTTACCCCCACTGCTCCCAAAGTCAAAACTACAATAAATATTGCAGCATACTTAAAAAGTAGAGGCAAACAAAGAAACGTCTTCTTTTGATGGTCACACTTTTCTATTTCTCTAAACAATTGATATTTAGCTTTTTCAATATGATCTAAAGATTGAAAATGCTCCATATCACCAGAGTGAAAGGCTTCTTCAATTAAAAACAAATCTTTTGCATTCTTTTCAGATTTACTCAACCACAAGTTTATTTCCCGCCAATCATCTTTGGAACACTCACCTTTCAAATATTTCAATAATAACTCTTCACCTATATTATCCATGATATAATCTATTTTAGATATAAAACAACCATAAACCAGGAAACACTTAATCTATTAAACTTAATAAAATCAAAAATGCCAAATGACTTAAATTACTTCTTAAGAACTTTAAAGATTTGTACATATGAGCTTCAACAGTTCTTAGAGAAATATTAAGAACATCAGCTATTTCCTTATTCTTCAATCCATGCAGATAGCTAAGCTTAAATACTTCTTTACTTTTTTCAGGAAGTTGGTCAATCATTCCATAAATTTCCTTGCGAAGTTCCAGATTTTCTATTCTCTTTATCGTATCATTATAATCAGGTTCATAAAAAGCTATTTTACGTTTATAAACCTCTTCCGCCTCTGCACTATAATCGTTTTCTACTTTCTTATGTTTTAGTACATTAATAGCTTTGTTATAAACTAAACGATAAAGATATGCCTGAACCTCGCTATCCATCTCTATAGAATCCCTATGCTTCCAAAGTTCCAGAAAAGTATCTTGTACAACATCTTCAGCTTCGTCAATACTTAAAAACCGGGTAGCATAAAAAAGTAATTTAGGGTAGTACTTTTGAAATACCCCATCAAATGCTATATAAACATGATCAACGTTCATGTTGTTTTTCATATATTTCGATTAAAGTTATATAACAATACATAGTAGAAACAATCATACTTCAAAAAACACTTATCGCATTTTTTATTTTTATAATTTCTTTAGAATTTCAGTTTAAAGGATATAAGTAAGAATGACTTATACCAGTACTGAATATTCCAGAGTAATTATTGTTCATGTATGATTGCTATTCTTTAAAACAAAGATAAAAAACTATTTTATTTTTTAGCATTAAAAGCTATTCCGAAAATAATAATATAAATAGGGCTACATTATTTGATTTATAATAAAAAAGTGGGGACTTAATTAAACTAAGCCTCCACTTTCAAATAAAACTAAGACGTATTATTTACTATTCCATTATAGAATAATAATCAAGGTATTATTGGCTATTTTTGTTTGTACAAAAATATCCATAATACAATTTCTCATTCTTTACAAAAGAGAATATACCCCATATTTTAGTTCCGTCATTCTTTATAATCTCCAGATTTACTGGTTCATCAGTAAAACTCCCACTGTATTTATAGCTAAATGTAGCATCACTTTTAATCCCTAGATTATTATCACCTGAAAAATAAAATTTCATATAATAATAAGAAGAATAATAAGTCCAGCCATACAGATTCTTTCCATTTTCAACAGTATTTACTAATTTAAATGATGAACTAGTAATAGAAGGCAAAGAATATCCATAGAAGGAGAATCTTGAGCTATCATCAGATCTTATAGAATTTAATTCTTCCTCAGAATAAGGAATAGTTGTAGTTTCTACTTTAACAGTAACATTTTTAGAAAGTCCATATGAGTCCGACACTTTTATGTTTGCAATTCCTTTTTTATGGGCTACAATTTGTATAATACTATCACCAGATATTGAAGCATCCACAATATTAGTGTCACTTTTTGCAATATAGGAACCATTGCCTCCTAATATTTTTAGAGATACCTGAGCATCATTTCCTAATTTCAAACTAATATTTGCAGAATTATTAGCCAACTTTATTTCATCATAATGTGACACAACTTTTATTTGTCTGAATTCATTGTTCTTATCAGAAACCAGGATCGAAGTTGCGCCATTAGTCAATCCTTTAATATATATTTTATTATCTAAAAATTCAGCTTTAACAATATCTGAATTCAGCGAAAATACCTGGTACTCGCCTGCCCCTTGAACTATATTCACTATTACAGTACTATCTACAGATATATCAATTGCTGATTTCCCTAGTTCTAAATTTGGAACATCAACAGGAACAATTTCTTCTTTGTCATCTTTACACGAAATAAAGCAAACAGATGATATTCCAATTGCAAATAATATCAGTTTATATTTTATATTCATAATAATTTCTATTTATTAATTACCAATCTTTAGAATAAGGTTTACCATCATAAACCAATTCATCATCAAATAAAACTTTAGCTATACTTTGCATAGCTGTCATCTGCCTGCTCAAGTTTGAACGATTTGGGTCCATTGCAAATATCATATGAGCTCCATAGCCATTTGTACGTAAAGTCTGAAGATTTGAGTCACTTGTATAACGTCCCAGATTAAATTCTTGCGAATAAAGTGCCATACGAGATTTTGGCATACCAGGATAATTACTACTTAAATCTGTACCTCTCCCATAATCATGTATTCCATAATCTACAAAAGAGCCGGATTGCGCACCATCTATTGCTGGTAATGATGATGTTCGGCTGTAAACGTAAGAGCAAGTCAACTTATCAGGCATCGCTTGTTTACATTCATAAAATAAGCGAGCTGCAGCAGTACTTGAAGGAGACACAAACCCAGGAGGAACTGGAGTCATATAAGATGAGTACTCATCATCAAAGAAGACTCCATCCAAATGATATGAATTACATATTGCTTTTAATTCCTGTGCAAATAATTTAGCCGAACTATTACTTAAGTTTGCAACTCCCGACCTGTCGTGATTTCCTAAAATGCCTAGAATAATCTTTATTCCTCTATCCTGAAGAGGTTTAAGATAGTGCTCACGATTATTTAGCAACGCTTGTATATTCTCATTATTGTAAACATAGACACGTCCTGTTTCTTCGTTATAATTAATATTTGCGGAAAAAAGAATTACCATATCAATCAGTGGTTTCCCATTACTTTTTAATGTAAAACACAAGTTGTTTAATGGATTGGTATCATTAACCTCCATACAACTTATAATTTTAATACCTGTCGACTTATTACAATCAGGAATACCGGTCATGTCTTTTACAAAAATCAGATAGGACAACTCATTTTCATTCAGTTTTAAACTACCAGAAGTCACTTTTAATTTAATAGGAATTACATATGACTGGTTCGCTTTTATTTCGGATGATGATGTATAAGATATCTTAATTCCATTCGAGCGAGTTTCTCCGATTTGCAGAGAATCTAAACCATTGTCACCAATATTCACATTACTTACAGGGAAAGCTTCATACTGACTATCGTTTTTATTATTATAGTCATCAAGTACACTCTTGTCATAGCTTAATGAGATAATACAATTCTCTGTAGTCTTTTTTGAAGCATTTAAAAAAAAATCGCTGCTACCACTACTTCTGAATTCTATATTATCAATAGCTCTTTTACCATCAACATCAGTTAAAAATCCTATTAAATCTGTGGTAGTCTCATAATTTGTTTCATCCACAGTTCCAACTTCGATGGTATCATCGCAGGAGACTAATATACCGCTTATTATAATTATTATAGCAGTAAAAACTGAAGATATATATTTATTTATTTTCATTGTTTCGCAATTATAAGTTCATTGTTGAATTATTTTTTAGCCGCAGGTAAATTTACGGATGTCCAGGTTATTATATTTTTTGCTGTTAAATCATTTCCATTACCTGTTTGGTCTTTAACAACTAGCCCTTGCCCTTCATTGCATTTCCAATATGCAACTAATCCTTCAGATGCAGGATCTACCTGATAAAAGTGATATTGAGAATTTATATCTTCTTCAGTTAATGCTTTATTCCATATTCTGCATTCTGAAAATTCTCCAGCCAGGTAACGCCCATCTTCATAAGAACGTCCAATATAGAAACCATTTGTTCCATTTCTTGCAAGAGTAATTTTGCCTAAAGATTTCGTTCCTTCTGATTGTAGCTTGCCATTCACATATATTTTTATAGCTCCTGTTGTGCTATCATAAGTCAGTGCAATATGTATCCATTGGTTGGTTGGAAGTCCTTTACTAGAATCTGATCCAGGCAAATTACCACTTGATGTAGCTAATTGTATCTGATTTGATGGGAATCCGGCATCACCCAGACGAATTAAGAAGTAACCTTCAATCCCCATAACAGTGTTAATTAAACGATCGAAATTCCGGGCACGAATTAACGCTTCCATTGTTAAAGCAGTCATGTTTGTTACAACTTCAGGTTTTACCCAGTTATCGATGTGCAGATAATTTTTCTCCATATCAGCTACAACATTAATTAGAGCAGATCCCTTTAACACAAAATAAGTAGTACGGGCACTCTCAAGCATCGAGATATTAGCATTATCTATTGTTACGGGTAATACATAAATTGTATCTCGGCTTAATTTGCTTATGTCTTTAAAATGAACTGTAACTGAAGTAGAATATACGCTACCAGCTGCTATTGTTGCTGTAGGTTGAAGTATTTCATAATAATCAGAAGGCAGAGCCATAGCTTTTGCATTATATGATTTATTATAAGTATCTACTAATGACATTTCTGCTTTATAAGTTATTTTAATCTCCTGACTTGCCGGTTTAGCAATTGCTGCTTCAATTGTTCTATCTTCTGTAGAGTTAGTACTTACTAAGATAGTACCGACCTTGGCACTATTAATATATACTTTATTCTCAAAACATTCAATATTATCATCACAAGAAGAAAATATTGCTGTTATACATAATAATATAAAATATAATCTATAATGTTTCATATTGTACTATTTTATAGATGGATTAATAGTTGAAATTGCATTTCTTGTATACTTATATACCATTCCAGGATTGTAATAATCATTACTTGTATTATAAATTCCAAAACCGGAAATTTTAAAACTACTATGAGTAGAAATTACCCATTCAGCAGAAGCTGGCAGTAACAGCGTTTTTCCATCAGCTAAATATCCCGTTTTCTTGTCTGATGTATCTAAAGAGGTTGTTGTCGCAATAATTCCAAACCGATCAATAGGTACTCCATCAGCCATAGACATTTCCAGAGTATAATTAAATAATGATTCATTAGTAACAGAATTTACAGGCAGCAAGATGTTTTTACACTTTTCTAAAATACTTTTATCCACCATATTTTCTGGTTTTCCTTCAAAAACCAGAATTTTTTCCTGATGTCTCGAATACCAGGTAGATACCATTCCGATAAATGCTTTTTCATTGGCCATATATATCCTCTTCTCTGCATCTGTCATATATTGTACGCTTTTACCTTTATATGCAATAGAAATCCCATCATATTGATACTCATCAGCTATATTCAATGCATGTTGAAGAGTATCTACCATAAAAGAAATAAAATCAGAATCTGGCGTTTGTTTTATTACTCTATCTTCGAAAACCTGTTTGATAGATTCATAGTTTATAGAATAAATAACTTTAGTATTTTTTTCCTTACGTACTTTCAGAATCTCTTCTTTTTCGAAATCGGCCAGACTATCCGGATACATCAAAGCTATAAAATCAATACTATCAGGAAGTTCTGTTAAATGTTGAGCACGATTAAAAGGTTTCTTCTCACTATTATCAAACCATGCATACACTATTTTATGGTTAGGGTCATTTTTGTATGCAATCAGATTTTGCAAATATTTACCATACAATTCAGGATTTTGGTTAGCAATATTGGGGGTCTTAACTTCAATGTTTTCCAGATCTGTCCAATTACTACAAGAGTAAAGCAATGCTAAAACAAAGCAAGATACTGCCAACACTAATTTATTCTTTATTTTTTCCATAATCAATTTCAATTTATTAGTTCTTCTTAGCCCACCAAACATCTGTACCCATATTATCAGGACCTTTCAGGTAGTCAGTGATAGCTTTTTGTAGGTATTCACTATTCTCTGTATATTCTTCCTGTGGATATGCTAATCTGCGAGCCATACGAGTATTATCTACAGTTCCTCCGCTATTGTTGACTTGAGCTTCCATAAGTTTAGGATATCCGGTTCTTCGGTATTCAGACCAAGATTCTATTCCTAATGGAAAATTCGCAATCCATTTCTGAGTAATAATACGTTCCAGGCTTTTTTCAAATCCTTCAGATTCGTTCCATTTTATAGTTATTGTACTTGCATTTTTATCGTAAGAATACAAAGTATTAACAGGATCTTTATAAACATTTGGCATACTGGTTGCATCACTAATATAAGTTTTAGTGTTGCTGGCTCCCCATTGCTCAAATGATAGCTCAATTCCTTGATTATAAAACCCTTCCTGAGGCGTTGAAGCTGAAACAGACGGCGTTCCCATATTCCATCCTCTTAAAGCTCCTTCAGCTTTTAAAAAAGCTATTTCAGCTGCATTCATCCACAACACCTTATCGCTCGTTTTTACATTCATATTTGTATATTGTTTCACAGTAGTACCACCCGGAATTTGAATACCAGAACGGAGACCAATATATCCATTTTCGGCATTATCGAATGTTGAAGTTGTGAAATATTTCTCTCTGCGAGGATCTTTATATCCATTCATATATGATGTAATATCTGCAGAAATTCGTGAATCTCCATTATTATATTCATACATGATTACACGAAATGGATTTGTAACAGAAACTGTCATGTATGCATTATCATCGTTCGAGGACATTGTTCCTACAGAATGATTGGCTGCTTCTTCTGCTTTCTTTTGTGCCACATCAGGCAATACATTAACAATGCGCATTGCTAAACGCAATTTCAGAGAATTTGCCAATTTTATCCATTTAACTACTTTTCCTTTATAAACACGATCGGCATTTTCATTAAAGTCTTTTGTTTGATTCTTTGTTAAAGTCTCTATAGCTTCATCCAGTTCAGATATCATCTTAATATAAATATCTTTTTGGGAATCGTATGGAGCAGTTAATTTTCCATCTTGTCCTACCTGAGAATAAGGTATTGGGCCATAAATATCTGTTACACGAGATAATGCTGCAACTTTAATAACTTTTCCAACAGCTAAAGGAACAGGATCTTTAGTTGCATTAGCCAATTCACTCTCTCTTATAAAAATGGCCGGTATAACGTCATTGAAAGCAACACGCGACCAGTGATTTTCAGGACTATATTGTGCAAAGTTTTTCCCATTAAATCCACTATTCGAATCAGCAAAATAACCTCCATACGAACCTCCCAACAAGCATTCTATAAATTGGTTTGTATTTACATCTAAAGGAATTACCCAACCTTCCATACCAGTTAATGATGCCCTCATTAGATATCCATCACGTTGCATTTCATCGTATGTCGCTTCATAAGGATTAGTATTGAAATCCCCATATTTATCAGTACAAGCTCCCACCAAAGATGCTGTGATACTGAGAAACATCAATTTTAATATTGATATATTTAGTTTCATATTTTGTGTTATTAGAATTTCAGACGAACATTAAAACCTATATTACGCGTATTAGGCATCATAAAATTATCAATCCCCTGGTAGTAGTTACCGGTCGTAGCAGTCGTTTCAGGATCAAATGGTGCTTTACAATAAATCATCCATAAATTACGGGCAACTAATGATATGGTTACGTCTGCTATATTTTGCAAAGTTTTTTTAGGAATAGTATAACTAACATTTGCTTCTTGTAAACGAACATTCGAAGCACTATAAGTGTAAAATTGAGGAATACCATTCTTGGCACCAATGGCACTGTACCATTTCTCTGGATTAACCATATCACCTCCATTCACCAATACAGCCCCTTTATCTCTAGCTAACGCAGATGTTTCAGATACTCCGTACAAATCGAGAGCTGCCTGAGTAGCAGAATACACAATACCACCAATCCGGGCAGATATCATAAATCCCAAAGTAAAGTTTTTGTAACTAAAATCATTTCTCCAGGCCATGTTGCATTTTGGAAATACGCTTCCAAGTTTTATATCGCCCACTTGATTATTAGTTGTTACCTCCCCATTCGCATTGATATATATATACCCATTGCTATCACGTTTCAAATCAGATAAAGAGTAGAGGTCACCTAATGTTCCTCCTTCTTTAAGGATAAAGTGTGCTTGTGATAATCCACCTACATCCAGGCGATTCTTATTTATAATGGCACCAGTTTCCGGATGTACATAGTTTTTAACCAATTCAATTATTTTATTTTTATTAGTGCTAAAAGTATAATTGGTTGACCAGCCAAACTTTCCCCAATTATTTTTATATCCTAATGCTAGCTCAGTACCGATATTTCTTACACTACCTGTTTGAATATAAAGTTTGTCATATTTTGAAGAAACTGATATTTGTGGGTTAAACGTCTGATTGTAAGTTCTTGTATTATAAAAACTTAAATCAAAATTAAAATGGTTAGAAAAATGAGTGGTAAAACCAACTTCCCAGGAATCTGTTTTTTCAGGTTTCAGATTATACAAAGGATAATTACTTTTATTTTTCCAATCCTGCAATGAATTATCCCATTCATAAGTTGGATTTGCCAAAAATCGAGGAAATGGAAGTCCTACAGATGCAAAAGAAGCTCTTACCTTCATTAATGAAATCCATTTTGGCATGCTAAATATTTGAGATAAAATAAATGAGGTTCCTACTGAAGGATAAAAAAATGATTTTTTTACAGAGTTGGGACCAGCCAGTTGAGAAGGCCAGTCATTACGTCCTGTTAACGTTAAATAGTATGCACTTTTATAACCTAATTCAATACTTGTAAAAAGAGACTTAGTCTGGTCATGATAACCTGATTGTGAACGCTTTGTTTTAGTATTATCAAGCTGGTAAACATTAAACATATTAGAAAATAAATCTTCTCTTAATGGACCTCTGTTTTGCAATACATCTTCTTGCATATCAGAAATCGAGCCACCTATATTAGCCTGCAATGACATTGATTCTCCGAAGTTTTTATTCATGTTAAGCATAAGATCTCCGTATGTTTGTTTATCTTTAGTTGTACCAATTCCATAAAGCCCATTTCGAGAACCTTCTGTCAATGTAGTGTTTGAAGATGCATACAATTTTTCTGTGTATGTATTAAAAGAATTATCAATACGGATACGCCCTGCAACATTTAACCAATCAAGTATTTTATAGCTTAAATTTGCATTTAACATATAACGCTCTTTATTATTTTCACGTAAATTCCTGTAATTGATCCAATAAGGATTTTGCCCAGTAAATTCATTGATTTCCTGAGGCCAGTACTGAACATAAATTTTCCTTTGTGTATCATAGCGTTCAAACATTCTTATATCATTCCAGTCATCACCGCGTGGAAATAAGTATGCAGTAACCAAAGGGTTTGAATATGTACCTTGGTTGGTCATATTACGATCTTTCTGTATAATATAACTCGCACCAACATCTAATGTCATTCTATCTTTAAGAAATGACGTAGTATTACGAAAAGTAAAGTTATATCGATCATAATCGTTATTAGGAATTATTCCTTGTGAATTAACAGCGCTACCAGAAATATAAGTCTGATTTTTTTCTGAACCAGTAGAAACTGCTACATTTTCAGTTGTTATCACCCCTGTCTTAAAATAATCTTTTGAGGGAGAATACCCCATATAATTAGCTTCATTTAATCTATTTCCCCAACTCTTATCTAATACTGTTACACTAGAATTCAAACTCCCTGTGCCGTAACGATTTTGAAATTGAGGTAAGTGAAATGGATTTAAAAAATCTATATTCTGTGATACTGTTAAAGTTGTACTTCCAGCCTTTCCCTTTTTAGTATTGATTACAATTGCACCATTAGCAGCATGACTTCCATATAAAGCAGCTGCTGCAGCGCCAGTTAAAACTGTCATTGATTCAATATCTTCGGGATTTATATCAGCAATAGCTTCAGTAGTTCCTTTTGAGTCAAATTCTTGTCCTCCTTCTGCCGAATTCAGATTAAACATCGGCACTCCATCAATAACATAAAGAGCGTTACTAGATTGTTCAATACTTTTAGCACCACGCATTACAACTTTGCTAGCACCTCCTATACCTGAAGAACTCGCATTAATGGTCACACCAGCAACTTTTCCTGAAAGCGAATTAATAAAGTTGGCGTCTTTCACCTTAGTCAGTTCTTCACTTTTTATTTCCTGAACATTATAGCTCAATGCCTTTTGTGATCGTTTAATACCTAAAGCTGTTACAACAACCTCGTCAATCATCTTAGCATTTTCTTTCAAGGTGACATTAACTGTACTTTGCCCTTTTACTCGTATCTCAGCAGTTTGATAACCAATAAATGAGAACTTAAGTATCGGCTCTGCGCCATCTGTTGTTACACTATAATTACCATCTATATCAGTAATAATACCATTGGCTGATCCTTTTTCTATTATATTTACACCTATTAGAGGGTCTCCGTTGTTATCAATAACTTTACCTGTTATTTTATATTTTTTAGAAGTTTTCTCCTGATTAGGTTTAAACTGCTTATTCTCTGACAGATAAACAATATTATCCTCTATCTTGTATATAATACCTTTCCCTTTTAGAATTAATTCTAAGGTTTGCTCCAAAGTTGCATCCCTAATTTTTAAAGGTTCAATTGTGACAGATGCCAATTTGTCATTATAGAAAAATTGACATTTTGACTGAGATTGAATTTGTTTAATAACAGTTCCTAAATTTGTACGGTTAGTTGATAATGTTATCTGAGCCATACCCCACTGAAATGGAATTATCATAAACAAAAGAATCAATAAGGTTCGAAATAAATCCGATTTTCGAAACGAATGATTTACTTTCATAAATAGAATTTAATGGTTACACATTTATTTAACATCAAAAGAGGGTGTCGACTTGCCCGCATTTTGTTAATAAAACAATGCAAATCTAAAAAACACTTACTTAAAATCTTTATTTTTTAAAAGTTTGTGTAAAGTTAATTATCACGGCTTTTAATAAAAGGATTTATTGAGTAAAATTCATTTGTTTCTACCTCCGTATTTGTGGGGTGATGAAATATAAGGAGACATCTAGCCCAGACATAAGTAAAAAATATGCAGAGCCATTTGCTATAATAAACAAAGGTATAGTTATCTGATATTAGTTTTAAAAACTATAAAAATCCGTTGATTTTCTCAAAAGGATTCTAAAATAATTTCAACCCTTTTGCAATCCGGCATGCTTCAATTGAATTATCCACATGAAGTTTCTCTAATATATTTTGCCTATGCCTGTTTACAGTATTTATACTTATGGATAAATCAGAAGCTATTTCTTTACTCATTTTTCCTTTATCAATTAACTGTAAAACTTCCATCTCTCTGCTGGATAATATATTATTAGTGGTTTGAGCTTCAGATTCAAGAATACCCCCATCTACAGAATTGATTATAATATTCCCCGAAGATGTATTTGTCGATAAATTGTATAGACATAAAGCCAGCCAGATGCTACCGTTTGACTGACTTGCTATATAGAACATTCTATGCAAAACCGGAACATATTTCCCATAGCCATCACACATACGTATATTGTTGGCAATATGGTAATCCTTACGTTCGTTCTTTGGTATAGTCTTTAAAAAATTAAAGAAGCGAAGTTCCTGCAGATGTTTTTCCAATAAATCATCCGGATAAATGCGGCTAAAAATATCTTCTTCCCATATAGAATGAATAATTTTCGTAGTACTTCGTTTAGCCAAGCCTAATCTCTCTGCCATTCCTCCATAAAATATATAGCTTGTATTTGTTTTCATATCACTCAATACAGCTATCGAATTTTCTACCCGTGCATAACTTAAAGCTATTTGTTTGCATTCATCTAATCGGGCAGACAACTCTTGTTCATTTGTGAATTTCTGCTTCAGCAATTCATCATTCAACTTGTGTATAACATCCATAACAGTAGATAAAAGAATGGTTATTAATCAGTATTGTCTTTTTATATACAAGCATTTACCTTTGCAAAGGTAATTAAAACACATGGTTATTCTATTTTAAAGGAATTAAATATGAAGACAAATAAAAAAACTATTTCAATATTATTTGCACTGCTTATAACGCAAATAATCTCTGCTCAAACATTAGAAAAGATGCAATGGTATAATGAACCCGAACAATGGGAAATTAAAGATAAGACTGTTTCAATGTATGTTACTCCGCAAAGCGATTATTGGCGTATCTCGCATTATGGGTTTACAGTTGATGACGCTCCTTTCTATTATTCAACATACGGTGGCGAATTCGAAGCAAAAGTAAAGATTACAGGTGAGTATAAGGCACGATTCGACCAGGCCGGACTAATGCTCCGCATTGATCCTGAAAATTACATTAAAGCTGGTATTGAGTTTGTAGACGGAAAATTTAATCTGAGCACAGTTGTTACTCATAAAACAAGCGACTGGAGTGTTATTACAATAGATAAGCCCGTTCCTTATATCTGGATTAAAGCTATCAGGCGATTGGATGCTGTTGAAATATTCTATTCGTTTGATGACAAGAATTACATTATGATGCGGAATGCATGGTTAAAAGATAACACTCCTGTAATGGTTGGAATCATGGCTGCCTGCCCTGATGGAAAAGGATTTAATGTAACATTCGAGCATTTCAAAGTGAAACATTTACCTGATATGCGCAGATTGGAATGGTTGAAAAGGAATGCAGAGGAATAGAAATATCCGGGCAAATTATATTTGTCCGTCAAAAAAACAAACAAATTATAATTTATTAATCCATTCAATTATTTGCCGAAGAACATACTCATTACAAACATTTCGTCCTGTCTTACAATCTTTTTACGTCAAAGAATGATCACATCCATCAATTATTATAGATTTAAAATTTTGATGCCCTCCTCTATTCTATAAACTGATAATATAATTTTCCACCAACTTGGTGGAAAAATTCCTTGGCTACTTGACTTCTAATTCCTATAACTATCTTATTACCATCAACATCATCAAGGAGATGGTTATGCCCCAACATACACTTTGACTACCCATTATTCCTACGCTTGCTTCGGCTTTTTGTTCCATTAAAACACGTATTTTCTCACGTAAATTATTGAGTAACAAATCAAGCCCTCCAATAGATGAGCATTTACGATAATAATAGCAAACTATCTCCATGAGAAAAAATTATAAATAAGCACACACCATTAATAATCGGCTTTTACAACATAAAAAACAGCATCCCATATTTTACGTAAATCATATTTCCGCTTTATCTCTTCATTTCAAGATATTATAGACAAATTGCTATTGCATTTCTTCCAAATCCATTAAATACATAATTATTTAAATGATGGCAACTAAAAACAATAATTTTAATGAAAAAAAGAGGCACTTTTTCATTCCTAAATTTTAAATTTTAACAGACTCTTTATACCTTTGCAAAATGTTAGAATAAAGTAAGTGTAATTATAAATTTTATCTTTATTAGTGAATCTATGAAAAGAAAATTAATTTTGCTATTGATATGCCTTTTTACAGGTATTGGTTTAGTAACCGCCCAAAATCAAAAAGTAACAGGAGTTATTATTTGGGAAGAGGATGGGCAACCTGTTGTTGGAGCTTCTATTTTAGTGAAGGGGACAACTGTTGGAACTATCAGTGATATTGACGGTAATTTTACGCTGTTTAATGTTCCAGGTTCTGCAAAATCTTTAGTCGTTTCATTTATTGGAATGAAATCAGTAGAGGTTGCAGTTAAACCATCTGTGAAAATTGTTTTTGCATCTGATGCTCAGGTTGTTGATAAAGTAGTTGTAACGGCTTTAGGTATTTCTCGTAAGAAGAGAACTTTGGGTTATGCTGTTTCTGAGATCTCTGGAGATGAAATGTTGAAAGCTCGTGGTGGTGTAAGCAACCCGGTTAACTCATTACAAGGTAAAATTGCCGGATTACAGATTCAAAGTGGATCTGGTTCCATGGGTGGTTCTTCTAAAATACTCATTCGTGGTGTAAAATCAATCTCTGGAAATAACCAGCCATTATTTGTAGTTGATGGTGTGCCTATTGAAGGTACAGACTATAATAGTACAGACACTCAAACTGGTGCCGGTGGTTATGACTATGGCAACCTGGTTCAGGACCTTAACCCGGACGATATTGAGAATATCTCCGTATTGAAAGGCCCTAATGCATCTGCTCTTTATGGTTCTCGTGGTACAAACGGTGTTGTGATGATTACTACGAAGAAAGCTAAAAAAAGCGATGGATATGGTGTTACATTCAACTCTTCTATTGGTTTAGAGGTTGTGAATAAATTGCCAAAGATGCAAAAACTATATGGTGGTGGTTATTATGGATTCAAAACTGTAGCTATCAACGGGAAGAATTATTTGTATCCTGATATGGCTACTGACGTAAGCTGGGGTGATAAATACGAAGGACAAGATTTCGTTTCATGGCTTGATTTAGCAAAATGGGAAGATGGTGGAAAAGTTGGAAATCCAACAACTTCCAAATGGAATGCTCCTAAACATGATATCGATGATTTCTTCGAAACAGGGGTTTCGTTTACTAATAACATTGCTGTAAGTCAGGCAACAGACAGAGCAAATGCACGTATATCGTATACAAATTCAGATCTTACAGGTTATATGCCTAACAGTTCTTTAACAAAGAATATTTTTAATATCGCTGCTTCTACTGTAAGTGCAGATAAACGTTTGGAAGTATTCACTAACGTTACATACTTCAATTCAAGAGCAAAAGGACGTCCAAAAACCGGAAACAGTGATAACAATGTTATGAAGCAATTCATTCAATGGGGACACCGTGAACTTGATATGAAAGAATTAAAGAGTATGTATATGAACTCAATAGGACATCAGGTAACCTGGAACCGTGCAGGATGGGATAATTCAACTCCAATGTACAACGATAACCCATATTGGTCACGTTATATGAATTATGAAAACGATTCACGTAACCGTATTTATGGTAATGTTGGATTGAGCTACAAAATTCTGGATAACTTAAAGTTCCAATATAAAGCAAATGTTGATTTCTTTGTTGACAAACAGTATGAACGTAATGCTGTTTATTCTAACGAACTATCTCGTTATTATGAGATATCTCGTCAACAGATTGAAACCAACCATGAATTTATGTTGTCATACAATACTCGTTTTAAGAACGATTTCTCATTTGATGCCAACATTGGTTCAAACTTTATGAATCGTAGGTATGAATATATGTTCGGTGAAACAGATGGTGGATTAGCAATTCCTTTGTTCTATAACTTAAAGAATTCTGTTAACACTCCAAAATCAGACAACTATTTTAAAAAGAAATCTATTCGTTCTGCATTTGCAAATGCTACGTTAGGATATAAGAGTACCTATTATTTGGATATGTCTTTACGTGTTGACTGGTCATCGACATTGCCAAAGAATAATAGTTCGTATAAATATCCTTCTATAGCAGGTAGCTTTGTATTCTCTGAATTATTGAAAGATAAAACCCCTTGGCTTAGTTTTGGTAAGTTGAGTCTGAGTTATGCTCAGGTAAATAATGATACTGACCTATACCAATCAATATATACATATTCTCCGTATACAGATATCACTGCTACTCCAGGATATAATATGAGTACTGCTTTAAAAAATACTGATCTGAAACCTGAGTCTACAAATTCTTATGAAGCCAGTCTTGAAATGTCTTTCCTGAATAACCGTTTTGGCTTTGAAGCAACTGTCTATTCAAGTGAAACAAAAAATCAGTTTATTACTATACCAATAGTTTATTCAACCGGTTATAGTTACTATACTACAAACTCAGGTTTAATGAGTAATAAAGGTGTTGAATTATCAGTTCATGCAACTCCTGTGAAAGCTGCAAAATTCTCATGGGAATCATCACTGGTTTTGGCATCAAATAAAAACAAAGTTAAGAAACTAGTTGATGGAATAGAATATTATAGCTTAGCTAATGCTCCTTTTAAAGTTAGAATTGGTGTTATCGAGGGAAAAGAATATGGAACTATTCAAGGTAACGATTTTGTATATGATGATAAAGGGAATAAAGTAATCAAAGCAGATGGAACTTATGCTTCTGCTTCAAATAGGCAAAATCTTGAAAATCTTGGAAAAGTCTATCCAGACTTCACCGGTGGTTGGACTAATACATTCCACTACAAGAATTTTGATTTAAGTGTGTTGTTTGATTTTTCTAAAGGCGGACATTATTTTTCAACTTCTTATATGTGGGGAATGTATTGTGGTATGCTTGAGGAAACTGCTGCTATAAATGAAAAGGGAGTGAATATCCGTGAATCTATTGCTAACGGTGGTGGTGTATTGTTGAAAGGAGTATTAGCTGACGGAACTGTAAATACTAAACGTATTGATGCAAGAACCTATGGCGATCAATATTATACAGGTCCGGCTGCACAAGATGTATTCAAATCTGATTATTTGAAATTACGTGAAATAAATATTGGATATACAATTCCTTTAAGTAAGTCTTATTTTATCAAATTATTCCGCATAGCAGCTTACGGACGTAACTTAGCTATTTGGGGACCAGATGTTAAACATTTTGATCCAGAATCAATAGTTACAAGCTCTGGCAATATTCAGGGGATAGAAAGCGGTGCTTTGCCTTCAGTTGCTAACTACGGTTTAAACTTTAGCTTGAAATTCTAGTAGAAGTCGATTCTGAACAAATACAATTAACTATCAATTAATAATCCTGTGATAAACAAAAGCTATTAAGCTTATGTATATTGCAGGATTATTATTTTCATCTATTCGTAAATTTAATCAGCATTAAACAATACAATTAGAACATGCTGATTTCTTCCTCTGTTATTTCTTTAAACCGAGGAATCTCAACTCCATCTCTGACAATCGTTTCAAAAAACATTTTCTCAGGACGAACCCAGAATTCCTTTTCACCGTACAATGCCTGATAAACAACCATACGTTCTAATGTTTCACTATCATTGGCAACTGTTATCATCTTATACAAGCCTCCTTTAAAATGGCGGAAATATCTTTCTTTCTTCATAATTTTACTTTTTCTGTACTCATTAAAGTCTTCTGTTTGAACTATTCGGAAATTCCGAATAGTTGCTTAGGAATCACATTATTCCTCATCAATAATGTACCTTATAGTTGAGGCACTTAGAAAGCTTAGCTAAAAGTTTTAGACTTCATTTATAACCTAGAATCATTATAGCAAAATGCAATCTATAGAGACATGAAGCTATCAAATTATTTATTTTAATGAATACTTTTGCAATTCCTTAACTAACATTTTTTTTCTATTTGTTACAAATTCGATAAAGTAGTCAAAATCAAATGAATTCATTTGGGGAATAAAATGTCTTTCTTTGAAATTATTGTCTCTTGATTTTATCCATTCATCAAATGGAGTTGCATTTTTAGATTTATTCTCACTATCATCTAACAATTCAAGATTATATATAGTATTGAAGTATTTTAAATAATTATCAATTTTATCTGCGCTATAACCACGCTTGATTAGTTTTGCTTTAGTAAACTCTGATTTTGGGAAAATATGATCTTCACTAAATTTCTTATCTTTCCAATCTCTTGATGGATAAAGTAAAGATAAAATCAGATAGCTGTGCTTGGTTCCATACTTAGTATTTAATAAATCATCAATTTCTTCATCACTGAATGACGGTTCTATACCTAATTGTTTATTTAGCTCAACATATGGAAAAGAACTATTCTGGTTTAAACTAATAATTTTACGCATATTAGTAAGAATTGTATCACTTGATCCTCCCAAGGCTTTCTTTAATATTGCAAAAACAAGCCACCGTTGAATATTATTTTGATCTGCAACATCTTTACTATCTGAAGAAGTTATATAACCATTCTTGGATATACCTTTTAGATATTGAGCAATAGGTAATAAAACTAATTTTGTAGTCAAATTCTTATCAGTGAACCCATAATTACTTATTAATGATATAACCTTTAATATTGATGCTTTTATAACTTCCCAGTTATCCTCAATTTTCTCTAAATTACTCTGAGTAAAAGAACTTAGTTTATATTGAATAGGTAAATCCTTAGTCAAATACATTGCACTTTTCATAACAAAGTCTTTTCCGAAAGAATAACCATTACCGATTTTGTTTATTTCATCAGTAAATGTATGTATTTCTTCTCTTGCATTTAAATCTCTCCACTTTGCTGTTGCTGTTGACAACAAGATATCACTGTATTCAAGTTTTGCACCACCAGTATTTGTTCTAATAAAGATCTCAACGACTTTATCATAATCAGCAGATTTCTCTTCATAATAATTTACAACTTTAGACACATTGATCCGACCATGTAATCGACCAATCATTCTTAAAGCTGCATCCACATCATCATCACAAAGATTTATCAACTGCTTTTTCAACTCTGCTTTGGCATCCTCAGCATCTTCATAATTTAAAATATCGCCTACTTTATACCAAAATTGCGGCTTCACATCTTTAGGATTTATTGAACTATTTTCCCTAAAAGCGAATTCATATGTTAATTCTTCAGGATTTTCATTCTCATCGATACGCTTGAGTAAGTTTAGATAAAGATACGTTTTACGCCATTTTCTATAAAAAAAACGATATGAACCTTTTAAACCAATATTTAGCGATGTAATACGCTGTTGTCCATCAAGGACTAAATATATATCTTGGTTGACACCATCTAAATTTGCAGTTTCATTGTGAGGATATTCTGCGTCATAATCTCTTAGAAGCTCATATGTAATCCACTCTTTTTTCTTTTCTTCCCTTATTTTCCAAAACAAAAAGGAACTAATCGGATAATCACACATAAGTGAATCAAATAATTTTTCTATTTGATATGTTCCCCAAACAAACTCTCTTTGGATAGCAGGTAAAAAAGTGTTTCGACCGATATTCTCTGTTACAATATCTCTTACTGATGATGTTAAATATCCCATTATTCTATTTTTTTAAAATTATTTTTCAATTGACACAAATGTATAAAATAATTCATAACACAATGATAAAATATTCAGAATAAAACACTTTATTCTTTATTCCATTACTCAAAACAAGCAAATGCATTCAGCAATACACAAACAAATTCTTAGCCAATCACAAAATCCGCATCCCTCCATTTCCATAAACCACTATAAATAAGCCAAATAAAAATCACCAGGTGTCAGAGGTGTCAGTAAAAAAGCCTATTTCTCGATTCCAGAAAATAAATTTCAAAAATTCTGCAAATTGCGGAATTATCAGAATTTAATTCCTCAGAACAGAAAAAGTGTTATTTTACTGACACCTCTGACACCCGCTAAAATATAATTCTTTAATAACCAACATTTTACAAAACACACAACTACAAAATAGGTGGAGAGGGTGGAGTAAAAAATAGTTTTTTGCAGTTCCAGAAATTGAATTTCAAAAATTCTGCAAAATGCGGAATTTACAAAATCTGATTTCTCGGAACAAGAAAAGTACATTTTTACTCCACCATCTACACCACGCAAAACATAACTACCTGATTATCAAATATGATTTTTTTTATAATTTTGTAAGACGAACAAATCAGCCAGAAAAAGTCAACCATTATCAGTGGGAAAAGTATAAAGTTGTCTACTGAAAACAGTGTTAGGAACACTAAACAGAAGCCCTAAGCGGGTTAGTAGAAGAGAAGTGTAAGATTAGGAAATTAATGGCGGGAGAACAAAAAAAACATGTACATGATCGATAGGTGATCATGTACATGTTCACTTTTAATCTTGTACATGTTTGGATTGACCTAACCTTATAAAATGGTTAGTTTCCGGTTATACATTCATTAAGTACTGCTTGAATGATGCAAAGTCTTTCTCCATCAATACAGTTTTCTTCTCGCCATGCATAAAGGCTTGCAACTTGGCTGGAATATCTACCTTCTCTCCTATTATCTTTTCAACTGTTTCAAGGAACTTGGCCGGATGAGCTGTTTCAAGGAACACTCCGGTTTCTCCCGGCTTGAGGTTTTCAGACAGGGCACGGTATCCGCATGCTCCGTGAGGATCGAGCAGATAATGAGTTTTATTGTATACCCACTGTACTGTTTCACTTATCTGCTCATCGTTATATGTTGCTCCGCTTATCTCTTTTACTATTTCTTCATGACTTCCACCGTAAAGATCAAGTACTCGTGCAAAGTTACTTGGATCGCCTACGTCCATTGCATTAGCAATGGTTGCAACAGAAGGTTGTGGTGTATATTTGCCTGTTTTCAGGTATTGGTAGAATATATCGTTCTTGTTATTGGAAGCAATAAAACGAGAGATAGGCAATCCCATGCGCTTGCCAAATAGTCCGGCAGTGATGTTACCAAAGTTGCCACTTGGTACGCAGAACACTGCATTGTCGGCCTTGCCTAGCTTCTTTAACTGTGCGTAAGCGTAGAAGTAATAGAACGATTGAGGCAGAAAGCGTGCTACATTGATTGAATTGGCTGAGGTTAAAGAGAGATGTGCATTCAGCTCCTTATCCATAAAGGCCGATTTTACCAGTGCCTGACAATCATCGAACGTGCCATCAACTTCGAGAGCTGTGATATTTTGTCCCAGAGTGGTGAATTGCTTTTCCTGTATCTCGCTTACTTTTCCCTTTGGATAAAGTACATACACATGAATACCTTCCACGCCCAGAAAGCCATTGGCTACTGCACTTCCTGTATCGCCGGAAGTGGCAACCAATACATTTACATTCTTCTGACCTTGTTTTTTGATGAAATAGCCCAAAAGACGAGCCATGAAACGGCCACCTACATCTTTAAATGCCAGTGTAGGTCCATGGAAAAGCTCCAGAGAATAAATATCTTCTGTAACCTCTACCAATGGTACATCAAAGCTTAATGTATCGTACACGATTTTTTTCAGGACTTCCGCTGGAACATCTTCTCCAAAGAAGGCATCTGCTACACGGTAAGAGATTTCCTGAAAACTCATTGCCTCAATCTGGTCAAAGAATTCCTTTGGCAATGGCTTGATTGATTCGGGCATAAAGAGTCCTTTATCGGATGCAAGTCCTTTTACAACCGCTTCCTGCAAGTCCGCTACCGGAGCCTGCTTATTGGTACTGTAATATTTCATTATGTTATTGATTTTATTCATTGTTCAGAAACGCGTTAATAAACTCATTTTCCTTTAATAAACCGTATGCACCCTCTTTTACTGAGAATTCATCGAAAGTTTGTACTGCATCTGCTTCTATGCCCGGATAATAAATAAGGAACGGCACAGGGTCTGAAGTATGTGTACGCAGTTCACATGGTGTAGGATGATCGGGAAGCACGGCAATAGCCACAGGTTCTTCCCAGTTCTTCACCGCTTCATAAATAGGACCCACAGCACGAGAATCCAGATATTCTATTGTTTTCAGCTTTAGGTCCACATCTCCTTCGTGTCCGGCCTCATCACTTGCCTCAATATGAAGGTAAACAAAGTCTTCTGTTCGAAGAGCTTCGAGTGCTGCTGCTACTTTATTCTCATAATTGGTATCAAAAAGTCCGGTAGCACCTTCCACCTCAATACGGCGAAGTCCGGCATAGTAACCAATTCCCTTTATTAAATCGACAGCCGAAATTACAGATCCCTTCTTTATGAACGGGAAAGTCTGCGACATAGGTTCCATCTGCGGACGATAGCCCGGTGACCATGGCCAGATACTGTTTGCAGGATCTTTACCTTCGGCCATTCGTTTCAGATTAAGCGGATGATCCTTGAGAAGTTCCTGAGATTTGAGGATTAAGTCATTGATAAGATCGGCAGTTTCCTGAGCTTCGGGCACTGTAGCCTTGACAAGAAGCGGACGGAACGGATGAAGGGGTACATCATGCGGAGGAGTACAATCAATATTCTTGTTTCCTCCTTTAATAACCAGTAAGTGACGGTAAGCCACTCCGGTGTGAAAGCTTATGCGATCATTGCCTAATTTCTCTTGCAGAAATTTAATCAGCACATCTGCGTCTTCAGTAGCTATATGGCCGGAAGAGTGATTCTTTAAGATCTCTCCTTCAACGCAAATAAGATTACATCTCATAGCCATTTCTCCGGGTTGTAGTTCTACCCCGATGCTGGCAGCTTCGAGCGGACCGCGACCTTCGTACACTTGTGGCAGGTTATAGCCGAGAACCGACATATTTGCCACTTCACTTCCCGGGTGAAAGCCCGGTGCAACTGTTACCAGCTGACCGGTTTTTCCCATTTTTGCAAGCAAATCCATGTATGGTGTATTTGCATATTGCAACAGTGTTTTGTTTTGTAATGATTCAACTGGCCAGTCGGCCATACCATCACCTAAAATTATAATGTGTTTCATCTCTATCGAATATTAGCAATGCTCATTATATCTGCAAAAACTCCGGCAGCAGTAACTCCGGCACCAGCACCGTATCCCTGAATCATCATTGGATATTCACGGTAACGCTCTGTTGTTAACAGAATAATATTATTGCTTCCTTCAAGGCCGTAGAACGGATGTCTTGAATCTACTTCCTGCAAACCTACTGACGCTTTACCTTCTTCGAATCGGGCAACAAAACGCCAGCGTTTCTTTTCATTTTCCAGAACTTTTCTTCTGGCTTCGAAGTCAGCATCTAATGAAGGAATCTTCTGCCAGAAATCTTCCAGGCTACCTTTGAAAAACTCATCAGGTATAAACAGATTCTTTTCCACATCGGTCTGCTCAATCTTGTACCCAGCTTCACGTGCCAGAATCACCAGTTTACGGATTACATCCTTGCCACTTAGGTCGATACGGGGATCGGGTTCTGAGTAGCGTTCATCCTGAGCCATTTTAATAGTCTGGCTAAAAGGTACATCGGCACCAATTTTATTGAAAATATAGTTCAACGTTCCCGAAAGAACAGCTTCTATTTTCAGAATCTTATCGCCACTGTTTATTAAGTCGTTTATTGTATTTATAATTGGTAAGCCGGCACCTACATTTGTCTCGAAGAGGAATTTCACTCCACGGTGACGGGCTATCTGCTTCAATTCTAAATAATCTTCGTATTTTGACGATGCAGCAATCTTATTGGCTGCCACCACCGAAATATTGTGCGAAAGCAATTCTTTGTATATTGAAGCAACATCTGCGCTTGCAGTACAATCTACAAATACAGAATTGAATATATTCATACCTAGCACTTCATCTCTGAATACTTCGGGTGAATTTGCTATTCCCTTTTCTTTTAGTTCTTCTTTGTAGTTACCCAGATCAATTCCTTCACGGCAGAAAAGTGCTCGTCTGCTGTTGGCAACTCCTACCACATTCAGTTTTAAACCATTCTGTTGCACCAGGTTTTTCTGCTGACAACGAATCTGCTCAATAAGACTTCCTCCTACAGTACCAATACCGCTAATAAAAAGGTTCAGCACCTGATATTCAGACAGAAAAAAAGAGTCGTGGATTACGTTCAAAGTCTTACGAAGGAACTTTGCATCAATCACAAATGATATATTAGTTTCCGAAGCTCCCTGTGCACAAGCAATCACATTAATGCCGTTTCGTCCCAATGTACCGAAAAGCTTTCCTGCAATACCCGGAGTATGCTTCATATTTTCGCCTACAATAGCCACAGTTGCCAAACCATCTTCAGCCGTTATACAGCTGATCTCTCCCATCTCTATTTCTTTGGCGAACTCTTCATTCAGCAATTCGCATGCCAATCCTGAATCTGCGCTTCTTACGCCGATAGATGTATTATTCTCTGATGATGCCTGAGAAACCATAAACACGCTGATACCACCTTTTGCCAAAGCTTTAAAGATACGGTAATTAACGCCGATAACTCCTACCATACCCAAACCTGTTACAGTAATCAGACTGGTATCGTTAATGGAAGAGATACCTTTAATAGCCTTACCTCCCGAAACCGATTTCTCCTGAACAATAAATGTACCCGGGGCAGATGGGTTGAATGTATTTTTAATAACGATCGGAATGTTCTTGTGACATACAGGATAGATAGTAGGAGGATAAACTACTTTTGCGCCAAAGTTGCACAACTCCATAGCTTCCACATAACTTAGTTCGCTAATAGGATAAGCAGCACTAATCACTCTCGGATCGGCTGTCATGAATCCATCTACGTCAGTCCAGATTTCAAGAACCGAAGCATCAAGAGCAGCAGCAAGAATAGCAGCTGTATAATCCGAACCTCCTCTGCCAAGATTAGTAACATCACCACTAACCTTATCAGAAGATATAAATCCTCCCATCAAAGAGACGCGTGGTATTTCCTTGAACGCTTCCTTGATCAGTTCATTAGTCAGCTCCTTGTCCAGCGTATGTTTGTTGTGCTTAAATTCGGTCTTGATAAATTTGCGGGAGTCGAACCATTGTGCACCATCAATCAGTGCAGCAACAATAAGAGATGAAATCCTTTCACCATAACTTACAATTGTATCGGCTGTTTTTGCAGAAAGATCTTTTATCAGACAAATTCCCTGATAGATGTCTTTCAATTCATCAAGAAGTGCACGTACTTGCTTTATTAAAGTAACTTGTTTTTCCCCTGCAGGAATTACATCCTTAACCATGTTTATGTGGCGCATCACTATTTCACGAAAATCCTTTTCGTAAGATGCATCACCGGCAGCGGCGATTTTAGAGGTATTTATCAGCTGATCTGTTACTCCTCCCAATGCGGAAACAACAACAATAACAGGCTCTTCTGATGACTCAACTATTTTTTTAACATTTAAAATGCTGTTCACGGAACCTACGGATGTTCCGCCGAATTTCATTACTTTCATGTTTATAATTTTAGGAACTTACGCCTCTCAAGACACAAGTTAAATGGATGAACTAAATAATAAGATTAAAATTGATTGCTTACCTACTGTAAGCGTGATTCACGTAGAAACACAAAACTATCCCTAACCCCAAAGGGTTGTGGTGCACATGGATGTGGTAAATGGATAGTAATTTGTCATAATATTGTTTCTATCATCATTGATAAGTGCTGCAAAAATACAAATTATTATTATCAATCTATCACTTTTCAAGAAAAAAATGTGATAAAAAGAATATAAATGAAGAAAAAACCGATTAAAAATTTAGTTTTAGAAGCTTTGCACATGTAAAAAACAATAAAAAATATTCGCATTTTGTACAAAACAAGTCCTTTTAATATAAGAAGGAGGTAAATATAAAAAAATCAGGGCATCCCTTACATAAAGTAGAGATGCCCTGATTTTATATTGCTATTCCTGAATTAGTTCCAACCAGGATTCTGTGTCAGATTTTTATTCTTCATCAATTCAGTCTGAGGAATAGGGAATAGATACATCTTATCATCCCATTGACGACTGACAGTATTACGGGTATAGGTAATAGTACCATCTGCGTTCTTTGTCAATTTCATCTCCTGAATGCTCTTAAAGTATGTAGCTGCTTCTTTCCAACGGCGTACATCCCAGAAGCGATGACCTTCAAATGCCAACTCAACCATACGTTCGTTTTTATACTTAGCCCAGAATGCGTCGCTTGACAGTGTTGTAGGGAAAACAGGCATACCAGCACGAGTACGAATCTTGTTGACTGCAGTTACAGCAGACATTGCAAAATCATCACTTGTTGAATAAGGATTATTATCTAAATATTTGTATACTGCCTCAGCATAGTTCAGATAGAACTCACCAAGACGGAATGTAATCCATGTATGGTTGTCAACCTTATATTTACTGTTCGATGCCAAGCTAATAGCAGAGTGGCAATGCTTCTTAAGGTAATAGCCAGTTGGGGTACCACCATTCAATGGTTCAGCATTTAAACCACCATAATATGTTTGCAATGCCACAGTGTTGCTTGATGGCCAACTTGTATCTCCATTCTTAGCAATAGTTACAGCAAAACGAGGGTCACGTCCTGCATAAGGATTGGTTTCAACATAACCACTACCTGCCTCATTTATACCAAGACCGGTACTTTTCATTTCATAAGCATCCACCATTGTTTGTGTTGGACAGTTACCACCATTTCCACCTTCAATACCTACTGGGTAGTTATAACCTTCAAATGTACTGATCGAACCTGCACGACGACCAAAGATGATCTCAGATGTTATTTTTGCATCGCTCCAATTGTCTTTTGACCATAATGATTCGTAAGTAGTTGCAAGTTTCATTCCTCGTGCTTCACAAGAATCAATAAGTTGCTTATTATATAGAGCAGCCGTATGCCAACGATTCTTATCATTGTTTGTGTTGAATAAAGGGCTTGCCCAGTAAAGAGCTGCACGTGCCTTAAGTGCAAGCACTGCCAGATTATTAGCTCTACCAGTTTCCTGTTCGTTTAAGGCCATAGCACCTAAGTTACTGTAATCCTTAACTATCGAGTTTTTTATATCATCACATTCTGTAAAGATGTAATTAAAGATACTATCTGCAGATGTTCTGGAAGCAGTATTCTTCTCATCGGTAGTCATATCCTCAGTGATCAATGGCACAGCACCATACTGACGAACAAGATTAAAATAGAAATATGCACGCCAGAAACGAGCTTCGTACTTATAGTTCTCATAACGATACATCTGTTGATCATAATCACTATTCAATACCAATTCATCAAACTTAAGTCCCTGGAATTCTTTCAAAACAAGGTTACAGTCTGCAATTCCTGTATAGCTATCTGACCAGATTGCACTCTTTGCATTTGTTGGACTCCATGAACCATTATAGAAACCTTCGATAGAATTACCGGTGGTAGCATACTCAGATTCATCAGATGCTGAACCCAAAATAGCTCCTGAATAGTAGTTACCGAAGTCATAGTCTACCTGACGATATATAGCTGTCATTAAGTTACCTACATAAGTGAAGTTCTTGGTAACATAATCTTTATCGTAAACGTTATATTCATTATAGTCCATCTTGTCTGAGCACGAAGCAAGTGCCAGTGTTCCAAGAGCTACCATGATTAATTTATTTAGTCTCATAATTTTCAATTTTTCAGATTTCATTATTCATTATTAGAAAGTTACTGAGAGTCCTGCAACAACACTTCTGTTCAAAGGATTTGTTGCGCCATAAGACTCGGGATCAGAAACAGACAAGTTATCAAGACTAAAGAGGTCAATACCTCTCAAGTAAATTTTAGCAGCGTTCACAATTTTTGTGTTCTTCAACAATTTCTCAGGTAAGTTATAATAAACTTCGAGGTTACGCAATTTCAGGAATGAACGATCAGCAAGCCATACTGTGTTTGTCTGATAGTTATTTGCATTACTTACTGAACTTAAACGTGGAAATTTGGCATCCATATTATCAGCTGTCCAACGATTGTCATAAGCATATTGTGAAATTGTTGTATTGTTGATAAGTGGCCAGTACATACTCTTTGTGTTAAGTACGGCTGAGTATCTTCCTACTCCCTGGAACATTGCATCGATTCCCAAACCTCTCCATTCTGCTCCAAGATGAATTGAATAATATAGTTGAGGAGCAGCAGTGCTGTAACCAATGGCTGTTTTATCATTAGCATCAATCGTGTTATCACCATTTACATCTTCATATTTGATATCACCTGGTTTAACTGTTGAGAATGTCTGCACAGGACTGTTATCAATATCGTTTTGATCCTTGAAGAAGCCGATAGCTTTAAGACCATAAGTCTGGCTCAATGAACGACCTGTCTGAACAAGGTTTTTGTAAAGGCGAGGTTCTTCTAACTGTTCCTTAATCTGATTACGATTTAAGTTGAATTCGCCTCCAATATTGAAAGATACTTCTCCAAACTTCTTATTATAATCAAGGCTGGCTTCAAAGCCCCAGCTATTAACAACTCCTGCATTTTCATAAGGAGCATCTACACCTATTACATCAGTATACTTACCACTAGACTCAACCCAGATATCTTTACGTTTTTGGTAATATCCTTCTAATGTTACATCAAGACCTGAAAACAAAGTAGCATCAAGACCTACATTATATTTATAAGCTTTTTCATGTGTGTAGTTTTCAGTTGCCAATCTGGTAAGAGTTGTCATACCAAAAGAAGAACCATAACCTGAATTAAACGGATATGTAGTACCTGATATTGAATACTGCTGGATATAATATGTCCAACTATCATCTGGAAGATTATCAGTATTAATAAGACCGGCAGAAGCACGTAGTTTAAGGAAATTAACCCACTTAACATCTTTCATAAAGTTCTCGCGGGAGATAACCCACGCAGCAGAAAGAGTTGGAGATAAAGCCCATTTTGATCCTGGAGCTAAACGGTTAGAACCAGACTCAACCAAAGCTAAATCAGCAAAGTAACGATTGTTGTAACCATAATGTGTCCACCATGAGTAATTCTGACGATAGAGAGTAGTATTTACAGCATATTGATCCTGGAACTCATAATCCCATTTTAACTGAGAATATACCGAGTGCTTTCCAAAGTCATGCTGATAATCGAAGCCTCCATCAAAATGGAAACGACGAGAAAAAGAGTTTGTTGAAGCTTCAGTATTCATTTCTGAATCAGAACCACCTGTATAGTTACTTGCTACTGTAGGAGCACCATCTACCCATGCTCCAGGAGTTGCACTACCATAAATATAAGTTTTGCTATGATCTTCCAGAATATTTGAAGTGTTATCGTATGATACTCGGATTTTTGCACTAAGCCCATCTAAAACACCTGAAAGATTCTGATCAATAGTTATGTCAGAAAACAAACTACGTGTGTTATTTTTAGTATATGCAGCACCAATAGACTGAGCAACAGGATTTGTTGTTCCATTCCATGTTGCATTACCACCCCAGTTTCCACTCTCATCCTTAATAGGATAAGCTGCAGAAGGAAGAGAATAAGCCAAATTCCAAAGGTCAGCAGAATCACCTGGGCGACTAACCTCATTCAACACACCAAGAAGATTTACTTTAAGTTTAGTTGAAGGAGTAAGGTCTATATCCAAATTACTACGCAAGTTTGCCTTTACATACTTATTCTGTGTAGAATACGTATCATTTTTACCAGGATTAGCTACAAAACCATTATCTGAAATTAAATCGATCATGGTATAATAGCGGAATTTCTGGCCTCCACCTGTAAAGGCGATATTCAATTTATTTGTAACTGCATTATCACGAAAAGTTTCGTCCACCCAATTTACATTAGGATAAAGGTATGGATATTGTCCTGACTTAAACGCTGCAATTTCATCATTAGTATATCGAGCAGTAAGTCCATCGTTAGCACGAGCCTCATTTACAGCACTACCATAAGTTGCAGCATCTACAAACTTAGGTTTATTTGCCATAAAATTAAACAGGTGATCGAAGGTTACTTTTACCGATTTAGAATTGTATTTACCACGTTTTGTTGTTATCAACACTGCCCCATTTGCACCTTTGTAGCCATATAAAGCAACAGCAGCAGCATCCTTGAGAACTGTAACAGACTCAACTTCTTCTGGAGTAATATTATTTATATCGCGTTCTATACCATCAACCAATATTAACGGAGTACTTCCTGAAAGGCTCTGAAGACCGCGTACATAGAATGTTGGGTTTGCAGCAGCATAATTTCCAGCATTTTGTAACGAGATAAGACCAGATCCCTGACCAATAATTGAGTTACCTATATTTCTAGCACTACGCTTATCTGTAGAATTGACGGTTATAACAGATACAGAAGCGGTAGACTCACCGCGTGTTAACACTTTATCTGCTCCCACATCAATTGTCTGATCAGCATATTTACCATCAGGCTGTGCTTTATCGTTTTGTTGTGCTACTGCCGGAATGGTTAAACACGCCAACAATGACAACACTAATATTTTATTTCGTTTCATAATATTTCAAATTTCAATTTCAATATTTAACCGATTACCATCCTGGATTCTGAACCAAACCATATTTCTTATTGACTTCAGACTGTGGGAATGGTTGAAGATACCATTTTGCATCAAATCCACTCCACTGCACACGAGTACCACTTGTCAATTCGAATTTTTCGAAATCGAAATGAGTTGGTTCATAGAATCCTGGAGCAGTTTTATTTGCTTTGTCTGTTTTCTTATCACCATTCCACCATTTATCTGTAGCACGAGCCCATTTACCTGTAGCGTCTTTCTTTAGACGATAAGCACGTAAACCGTGAGTATTTGTTTCAAAACGATCTGCACGTTTATAACGTACTAGGTCAAAATAACGTGAGTCTTCAAGTCCTAATTCACAAGCACGTTCGCGAAGAATCTCTTCAAGTAAATTAGCCTTATTAGATGTAAGGTTCTTATCTAGATTGCAAGCTGCAAGTCCACCAAGTCCTACACGTGCTCTAACGTCATCTACATATTTTAAAGCACCGGTAAAATCATTACTAGCCTGTAACAATGCTTCAGCATAAGTTAAATATATATCGGAAAGACGAATTGCACACCACTGAGGATAGTGAGCTGTGGTATAGAATATATCTCCTGCATAATATTTATTATTTGCATATCCTGTAGCAAAATACCCAGTTTCAGTGGCAGGCTGAGTTCCGGCATCTGAACCGCCGACCCAGTTTTCATAGATGTTTCCAGAGATTAGACCCGAGTTCCAGTCAATACCCTGAGGAACACCATTAATACGAATGGTTTCGTAAAGACGAGGGTCACGAGTCAAAACTCTATGTTGCAAGTCCTGAGTACCGACAATAGTATCTCCCTTGATAAACATTTGATCTAGTTTACCTGCATTTTGAGCTGCACTCCAATCAAATGGGGTACCATCGTTCCAAGGAAACATTTCTACATACTCTTGTGTAGGAGTATATGAGTAACGCTCATTTCTACCATTATTTAAGTATGCCCATTGATATTTTGAATCACGAGTACTTGTAGAAACACGCACTGAGTGTAGTATTTCTGTACTTGCTTCGTTTATATATCCAAAACGATATGCATAACGATATGCTTCTTGCGTTTTAGCTGTAGGTTGAGTCAATGCATATACCCCATTAGCATTAAGCTGTGTAAAGAAGTCGGCACAAGCTTGTTTACACTGAGTCCACAATTCCGCTCTATAACCGCCATACCATACAAGACTATCTTTTTCGGCTTCAGTTGATCCACCATAATAACCTTTTGTATCATTAAACAAAGGAGAAGCTGCAAATTGAAGTATTTTACACTTCATAGCCATTGCTCCGGCTTTAGTCCAACGACCTGTATTTGTTTGTGCATCTGCTCCGGTATATCCCCAAGGCAAGTTTCCACCTGTAATAACTTTATCGAGAAGACCAACCATAAAATTAACAGTCTTTTCCACTGATGCACGAGGTATATCATAGGAAGTTTCTGTACCGGTAAAGGTCTTTGTTATAATAGGAAGACCTCCATAGTTACGGAACATATTGAAATAGCTGGAAGCAATAAGGCATCTTGCCTCATCACACAGACGAGCCTTTTCTGCTGCATCCATATTTGGAACTCTGTCTATATTCTCTAGCAACAAATATGCACGGCGTACAAGAACCCATACATTCTCTGTCAGGTAGCCATAAACACCTCCCCCGGTATTTGCATTAAACGTTCCTGAATAGTATTGCTTATAAATACCCGAATTTGGGAAATGCAATTGATAACAATCAGATAATGCATCAAATTTACCTGTCCAGTAACTGCTGGTTAATGGTGCACTAGAACTACTTTGATATGGTAATCCATAATATTGCAGTGAATAAATTGCAGCCAGGAACTGACGTGTATATTCTGGATTATTAAATACGGTATCTTGAGTTACTGATGCTCCGGCAGCCTTGTCGAGAAATGCATTTCCAACAGCTAACTCATCAGTACAAGAGCCTGTACCTATGGCAGTGATTGTAGCCATCACAACTCCGAAAAATAATTTCTTATGTAGTTTCATTTTAATTTCGTTTTAATTAGAATCCAAGTTTCAAACTAAGAGTATAAGTTTTCTGTAATGGATAAGAAGGTGAACTACTTGCTCTTGTTTCAGGATCACCCCAGATATATGAAGAGAATGTTAACAAGTTATATCCACTTAATGCTAATTGCATTTGACTTAATCCAATTTTTTTCATAAATGGAAAATTCAAATCATAACCAATCTGAAGAGTTTTCAGACGTAAGTATTTAGCATCTTTTTCATATAAATTTGATTCAACGTAATTCTGTGCAGCATTAGCCCAGGTAGCACGTGGATAGAAAGAACCCTGTGAAGGATTATCTGCAGTCCATGTATGTTCCAGGTGATACTTAAGCAAACCACCTTCTGTAGAACCTGATGCATTTAAGAATGGTTGACGGAATACGTCTGACAACATACGAGATACATTCCATGCACCTGTCCACTGTGAACTTACTTCAAGGTTTTTCCATTTGAATCCGAAATTTAATCCGACCAAATACTGAGGATCATCAGTATATCCGTTGTTACGAGTCTTATCATTTTCGTCAATCTTACCATTTTTATCAAGATCAACATAAACAGCATCACCAGCTCCAATTGTTGAAACTAACTGTGCAGGGTAATCCACACCATATTTATTTTTATAATCAGCCTCGCAACCATCATAATAAAAATTCGCTAGCTGATACATTGAACGCGCACCAATACGATGACCTTTTGCATACTGATAATCGTTATTCATCGGAGCTTCTTTCTCTTCAATAATCTCATTCTGATTATAAGAGAGATTCACACCAGCCCAATAGCGGAATTTATCACCAATTTTATCCTGCCATTTTGCAGACAATTCCCAACCCCAGCTATTAACAACACCTTGATTTGTATAAGGTACTGTAAATCCGATTATTGAAGGAGCTGTATAGTCTCTCAACAGAATGTTTGTACGATGTTCATAATAATAATCAAATGTAGTGCGCAGACGATCATTCAGGAAGTTTGCATCAATACCATAGTCTTGCTTGAAAGCTTTTTCCCATGTTACATCCGGGTTGTTCTTAGAATCTTCATAAGCTCCCTTGTATGCTGTAGAGTTTTCAATACCAAAGTTATATGCATAACCGCCTCTTGAACTGAAACTACCATTATTTACTCCATAAGGGTCAGCCAAATACATGAATCGGGAACCACCAATTTTATCGTTACCAACAAGACCCCAGGAAGCTCTCAGTTTCATAAAGTTCACAACTGGTTTTAATGGCTTAAAGAAATTTTCTTCACTGGCAATCCATCCGATAGATCCAGCCGGGAAAGTACCGAAACGTTTGTTCGGAGCAAAGTTTTCTGATCCGTTGTAACCAACATTAAACTCAGCCATATAACGATTGTTCCAATCGTAAGTAACACGTCCAACCAATCCTACATAACCACGTGGTATATCAGGATAATCTGATGAACTATAATAGTAGTCCTTACTCTGATTATAAAGTAATAAAGCAGTTATAGTATTTTGTCCGAAAGAACGATTATAGTTAAATGACGACTCTAAATACCAGTCACGTCCCTTACCTGTTGATTCAGAATAAGAAATAGCACCATTCTCTCCTGATTTTTTATATAGAATACCCCCATCTTTCTGAAGAACAGGAAAATATGTAGCTTTTGAAGCAGCTCCATTTTTATATACATAGAAATCACTGTTATAAGAACCTTTCACTTTAAATGAAAGTCCTTTTGTCAGCATATCCAATTTCTGATCTAATTGCAAGTCGAACTGCAATTTATTATAGTTGGTTTGCATAAAACCTCCTGTTGTAGAAGCGTTACCAAAGTATGTTATACCACTTCCACCAACAAATGGTAACTGAACATCATCATAATCCGTTGCAGTACTAATGTATTTTCCATCAATAATTCCAGGGCTAGAGAATGGAGTAGCCTGATACATTGCTTTAATCATTCCTGAACTACCCTGTCCTGTATATGGTTTATTGGCATTACTTACATTTCCAGCAATATTAAATGATAATATTGTTGACTTAGTAACATCAATATCTAAGTTCGAACGATAATTGAAACGGTTATATTGATAACCAAAATTATAGTTCTGACCAAATTCCTTAAACAGACCACCTTGAGTATAAGCACCAGCAGAAATAAAATAGCGCACACCTTTTGAGCCACCACTTATATTTATGTTATGCTGAGTCTGCATTGTTGCATCCTTCATTATATAATCAGCCCATCTTGTATCAGGGAAACGGATTGGATCAGAATGATCTTTGAATTTAGCCATCACAGCATCTGAGAACATTGCTGAAAGACCGTCGTTTGCACGCATCTGATTGTAGAATGTAGCATATTCATAACTATTTGCCTGCTCAACCATCTTGGTCGGAGTTAGAATACTGGTAGATGTAGTAACAGATATTTTTGCTTTTGCATCCTTACCACGTTTAGTAGTTATTAAGACTACACCGTTAGCACCTCTAACACCGAAAACTGCTGTAGCAGATGCGTCTTTCAATACAGAAACGCTTTCAATTTCGTTAGGGTCAATATCACTCATGCTTCTTTCAACTCCATCTACCTGAATAAGAGGTGAAGAATCTGTCCACGTTGCCTGACCACGAACAAATACAGATGCAGCATCAGATCCCGGTTCACCAGAATACTGAATTGTTGTAACACCCGACAATTGACCAGCCAGGATATTATTTACAGAACTTACAGGAGTACGAACTAACTCTTCGCTTTTTACACTTGAAACAGCACCGGTAAGTGTTACTTTCTTCTGAACACCATACGCCACGATCTCAACATCCTTCAGCATCGTTGAATTATCAGCCAGAACAATTTTCATTGCTTCGCCTTTAGCAACTACTGTTTTTGTTTCATATCCTATAAATGATACAACCAATTTTGCACCAGCAGGAGCATTTATTTTAAAAGTTCCGTCGATGTTTGTAGTAGTACCTAGCTTTTCGCCCTGTACTTTTACGTTTGCTCCGATAATAACTTCCCCTTGAGAGTCTGTAACAACCCCAGTGATCATCTTCTTTTGCTGTTGAATAATATTCTCTGCAGCCGAAGCAGATAGTATCCCCACAGGGGAAACAAAAGATGCAGCTAAACAGAATATTAAAATTGGTGGTTTCACAAATAGTTTTGTGCTCCATCTGCCCAAACTAAATAGTATGTGCTTCATAAAATTAAAACTTTAAAATTAACATATTAATACTATATATTTACGTACAAAGAATAACAATATCTTCTTGTTGGTTTAAAAGTGTACAATAACTATTGGTAGATTTACAGCTCAGTAATAGAATAACTATAAAGCCATTATATTAACCGAACAAAACACACCACCATCTATTTTCACACTTTTCTAGGCTACAAAAATAGATTATAACATTATTTTAAGGAATGTATTATCGTACAAACACATGTAAAATATATCAGAGTAACGCATATCTGCTTAATTTAACACTAAATATAGCTGCACGAACAAACAATTCAAATTTGTAGTTTTACAATAAAGTGTTAATCAATTAATTTAAAAATATATACATATATTTATGCATTATCCTTTAGATGAAAGGATTCCTTTGCAGGTATGAAGTTAAACAGAGCTCTGTTAGATCTAAAAAAATGATTCATCTATATATATTAAAGCAAGTATTCATCAGCTTCTTCTTGCTTTCTTATTCCTTCAAAGTTATATCATAGATTTACAAAACCGGAACTAGAAGCCTTTTTTAAAGAAGTAGAGTATTTATAAGGATATAGCTACAAAATATATTCAAAACTATATCTTTTATATTTTTGTTATATAGATATTTATCATTTTGTTATAAAATGATAGAATAATACCTATATTTGCATTATAACAAAGGTAGGATTCAAAGGATGAAACAAGAAAATGCTTCCGTATTGATAATTTATACTGGCGGAACTATAGGAATGATAGAGAATGCTGAAACTGGAGCTTTGGAAAACTTCAATTTCGAGCAATTGCAAAAGCATGTCCCGGAACTTAAAAAGCTGGACTTCAAGATTGATTCCTGTCAGTTTAATCCGCCAAGGGATTCCTCAGACATGGAGCCTGAGGCATGGGCTGATCTTTGCAGGATCATCTATGAAAATTATCGGAAATATGACGGATTTGTAATCCTTCATGGCACAGATACCATGGCTTACACGGCATCGGCTCTTAGTTTTATGCTGGAAAACCTCAACAAACCTGTTATTCTCACGGGGTCTCAGCTTCCCATCGGCGTGCTTCGCACAGACGGAAAGGAAAATCTGATGACGAGTCTCGAGATAGCTGCGGCAAAACGCAGGGGAAAACCGCTGGTTCCGGAAGTTTGTGTTTTCTTTGAGAACCATTTAATGAGAGGAAACCGGACAACTAAGATAAATGCAGAGAACTTCAATGCATTTCGTTCTTACAACTATCCGGCACTGGCTGCAGCAGGGATTCATATAAAATATGAGCCTTCACTGATTCATCATTGCACAAACGGAAGACCTCTTACTCCACACCTTTCAGTGGATACAAATGTTGTGATTCTTAAACTATTTCCAGGCATTCAGGAGAATGTGGTTGCTGCCACTCTTGCAATTCCAGGGTTAAAAGGTGTAGTTCTGGAGACTTATGGATCGGGCAATGCTCCCAGAAGTCAGTGGCTTATCAACCAACTTATTGCAGCTAATGAACGAGGTATCGTTATTGTTAATGTTACCCAGTGTAGTGCAGGTACTGTGGAAATGGATCGTTACGAAACAGGCAAACAATTACTTGGCGCAGGTCTTTTAAGCGGATATGACAGTACTACAGAATCTGCCGTAACCAAACTGATGTTTCTTTTGGGACACGGACTTCCTCCTGATGAAGTACGACAAATGATGAATATTTCCATTGCCGGAGAAATTACTATCAATTAATCTGTTTCTGAAAAAATATCGGTACTTTTGCAATTATATATAAGAATAATTGCAAAAATGGCAAAAGACAAAACCGTATATGTGTGTTCGAACTGCGGACAAGATTCTCCTAAATGGATAGGCAAATGTCCCTCTTGCGGAGAGTGGAATACGTACGTTGAAGAGATTGTTCGTAAAGAGGTTGCCAATAAACGCCCAACTTCGGGTATTGAAACGCCGAAAGCCAAACCTATATCTTTATGTGATATTGTTACATCCGATGAACCTCGTATTGATTTAAAGGATGAAGAATTAAACAGGGTATTGGGTGGCGGACTTGTTCCCGGTTCATTGGTACTTATCGGCGGCGAACCCGGTATTGGTAAATCTACCCTGGTATTGCAAACAGTACTCCGCATGCCCGATCGCCGTATACTTTATGTTTCCGGTGAGGAAAGTGCACGCCAGCTTAAACTTCGTGCCGACCGAATTAAGCATACTTCGTCTGATTGCCTGATTGTTTGCGAAACTTCATTAGAACAAATATATACTCACATAAAGAATATACGCCCCGAACTGGTTATTATCGATTCTATTCAGACCATTTCTACAGAAACCATAGAATCGTCTCCTGGCAGTATCGGACAAGTGCGGGAATGCTCAGCTTCTATACTGAAATTTGCTAAGGAAACTAATACACCGGTAATACTTATTGGTCATATAAATAAAGAGGGCAGCATTGCCGGACCAAAAGTGCTGGAACATATTGTAGATACTGTGCTGCAATTTGAAGGAGATCAGCATTACATGTACCGCATTCTTCGTTCCATAAAGAATCGCTTTGGAAGTACTTCCGAGTTGGGTATCTATGAAATGAGACAGGATGGGTTGCGACAAGTAAGTAATCCGTCGGAACTTCTGCTATCGCTCGACCATGATGGAATGAGCGGGGTGGCCATTGCTTCTGCTATTGAAGGAGTTCGTCCGTTCCTTATTGAGACACAGGCACTTGTCAGCTCGGCTGCTTATGGGATGCCGCAGAGATCTGCCACAGGTTTTGATCTTCGCCGCATGAACATGTTACTGGCTGTACTTGAAAAACGAGTGGGATTCAAGTTGGGACAGAAAGATGTCTTTTTAAATATTGCCGGAGGGTTGAAAGTTAACGACCCTGCTATCGACTTATCGGTAATCAGTGCCATTCTTTCTTCAAATATGGATACAGAGATTGAAAGAGAAGTCTGTCTGGCCGGAGAAGTTGGCTTATCAGGAGAGATTCGTCCGGTGAACCGTATTGAGCAAAGAATTGGAGAAGCAGAAAAGCTGGGATTCAAACGAATGATTTTACCCAAACATAACCTGCAGGGACTGGACAAAAAGAAAATAAATATAGAACTGGTTCCAGTAAGAAAGGTCGAAGAGGCATTCCGTTGCCTGTTCGGTTAAAACAAAAATAAATATGATACAAGAGATACAATTAAGAATATTACCGGAGATTGCGGCCAATGAGCAAAGTTTGAAAGAATATCTATCAAAAGAAAATGGCATTTCTCTAAAGCAACTCAATGCAGTCCGCATTCTGAAGCGCAGTATTGATGCAAGACAGCGTACTGTTTTCGTAAACTTGAAGGTTCGTGCCTACATCAATGAATTGCCAGTAGACGACGAATATACACATACAACCTATAAAAAAGTAGAGAATGCTCCACAAGTAATTGTTGTTGGGGCAGGTCCTGGTGGTCTTTTTGCCGCTCTTAAGCTAATTGAGCAGGGAGTAAAGCCTATTATCGTGGAGCGTGGTAAGAATGTGCGCGATCGAAAAAAGGATATAGCCCTGATTTCACGTGAACATATCGTTGATCCGGAGTCAAACTATAGTTTTGGTGAAGGTGGAGCCGGTGCTTATTCAGATGGAAAACTCTATACCCGCAGTAAGAAACGTGGTAATACTGACAAGATTTTGAATGTATTCTGCCAGCACGGTGCAAGTACTTCTATTCTGGTTGACGCTCATCCACATATTGGTACGGATAAATTGCCGGGAGTTATTGAAAATATGCGTAATACCATTCTGGAATGTGGTGGCGAAGTACACTTCGAGACACGAATGGATGCGCTGATAATAGAGAATAACGAAATAAAAGGAATAGAAACAAATACCGGAAAGACCTTACTTGGGCCGGTTATTTTGGCAACCGGTCACTCGGCACGTGATGTATATCGCTGGTTAGCTGCCAATAATGTTGAAATTGAAGCTAAAGGTATTGCTGTAGGTGTACGTTTGGAACACCCGCAAATGCTGATTGACCAGATACAGTACCATAATAAAGAAGGAAGAGGCGACTATCTTCCTGCAGCAGAATACAGCTTTGTTACTCAGGTTGAAGGCAGAGGAGTTTATTCATTCTGCATGTGCCCGGGAGGTTTCGTGGTACCTGCAGCAAGTGGGCCCGAACAAGTTGTAGTCAATGGTATGTCTCCATCCAACCGTGGTTCAAAATGGAGCAACTCGGGTATGGTAGTTGAAATCCATCCCGAAGATTTCCCTGAATATGCAAAGTATGGTCCGTTAGCTTTGATGGAGTTTCAGGAAGAGCTGGAGCGTCAAAGCTGGATGCAGGGAGGAAGACGCCAAACAGCACCAGCACAACGAATGGTAGATTTTACCAAAGGAAAGTTAGGAGCTAACCTGCCCGATTCTTCTTATAGCCCGGGATTAATATCTTCTCCGCTTCACTTCTGGATGCCACCGTTCATTACCAAAAGGTTATCACAAGGATTCCAGCAATTCGGGAAGTTTTCACATGGATTCCTGACGAATGAGGCTACCATGATTGGAGTAGAAACCCGAACCTCTTCACCGGTACGTATTATCCGTGATTCGGAATCATTGCAACACATCACCATTAAAGGATTATTCCCTTGCGGTGAAGGTGCAGGATATGCCGGTGGTATTGTTTCTGCCGGGATAGATGGTGAAAGGTGCGCCGAGAATGCGGCAAAATATGCGCAGGCAATCTAAAAAATAATTGTAAACAATATAGGTTATGGAGAATTTAGAAATTGCAATTATCGATGCAAATACACTGACTTGCGTTGGTCTGAGAAATTTGCTGGAAAAACAGCTACCCAAAGCCGTTATCCGCACTTTTAAAGATTTTCCTACATTTGCAGATGACACACCGGATATGTATACTCACTATTTTATATCCTCACAAACCTATATTCTTTACAATCCATTCTTTCTGCCACGTAAAGAAAAAACTATTATAATGATGCATGGAGCAGGGAATCATACGTTTCCTGCTTCCAATCATATTATAAATATATTCCTTCCTGAAAAGAAACTGACCACGGAACTGATGAAGTTCTTTTCTCATAAATCGAGTGAAATGGAGAAGCTTCCATCAGATAACGAGCTTTCGGCCCGTGAAATTGAAGTATTGATTCTCGTAACTAAAGGACTCATAAACAAAGAGATTGCAGATAAACTCAACATTAGTCTCACAACCGTTATCTCTCACCGCAAGAATATTACTGAAAAGCTCGGTATAAAGTCGGTTTCCGGATTAACAATTTATGCCGTGATGAACGGATACATTTCTCCCGATAGTATATAAAATCCCCATAAATGAGGATTGTGTAGTTTTTTTAATAGTCCGTCCTTTGCAGACGAATTAAAAAGCTACACAAATGAAAAAGAATGCATTATTATTCTTCATTTTATTACTTACCAGTAATTTGCTGGCAAGCGATTTTATTCCTAAGGATTCTACCAAGAGCGTTAAGATAAAAGAGATTATAGTTACCGCTTCTCCTAAAGAATCCAAACATTTTCGTCAACTTCCGGTTACTGTTTCAACAATCTCTCAACAAGAGATGCAGGCTTACCAGATAAACTCACTGAAAAGCATTAACGGAATTGTTCCAAACCTCTTTATTCCCGATTATGGTTCCAAGCTGACTTCAGCCATTTATATCCGCGGAGTAGGTTCACGAATAAATACTCCTTCTGTTGGATTGTATGTAGATGATATTCCTTATATCGATAAATCGGCATTCGACTTCAGCTTTTCGGATATTGAAAACATTGAGGTACTGCACGGACCACAAAGCACTCTTTACGGAAGGAATGCAATGGGTGGACTTATAAAGTTACACACTAAATCTCCTTTTGCTTATCAGGGAACCGATCTGAAATTAAGTGCCGGAACTTATAATAGTTACTCCGCTGCATTAACTCATTATCACAGGGTTAATGATAAGTTTGCCTTCTCTACCGGAGGATTCTATGAAAAGAGTGGTGGATTCTTTGAGAATACTTACCTGAACAAAAAAGCCGATCCGCTTAGTAGTGGTGGTGGAAGAATACGCAGTATCTGGTTACCAAAGGATAACTTAAAACTAGATTTGAATGTAAGCTACGAATACAGCGATCAGGGAGGATATCCTTATGCAATCTACGATAGTTCAACAGGCAAAATTGGCGATGTTTCCACAAACAGAGAGAGTAAGTATTACCGTGGATTACTCAATGCAGGGCTTAACATAAGTTATCAGGCCAGGAACTATATCATGAATGCTGCTACTGGTTTCCAAAACCTAAAGGACAGAATGTATATGGATCAGGATTTCACTGCCAAAGATTACTATTCCATTACCCAAAAACAAAAACAGAATACCATTTCCGAAGAGATAACTTTCCGTTCCTTTGAGAATGAACGGTACGAATGGACCTGCGGAGTCTTTGGCTTTTATCAATCACAGAAGACTAATTCTCCGGTTTATTTCGAAAAGGACGGTATTTCCATGATTCAATCATCAATGGATGCTGCCATGGCAGGACTACCGATGAGTGTTAAACTAACCGATGCTTCAATGCCTGTATATGGAAATTACAATACGCCTTCTTTAGGAGCAGCACTCTTTCACCAATCTACTTACAATGATTTCCTTATCAAAGGGTTATCTGCAACAGTAGGTTTACGACTGGACTATGAGAAATTAAAAATCACTCACAGCACAAATGCAACCATGAATGCTGTTATGACAATGCGCGGAAAGACAACAGATGCTTCACGAGTAGTTGATATTCATGGCAAAGTTGATGATGATTATTTGCAATTGCTTCCAAAGTTTGCACTTAAATATGATTTCCCAAATAATAAAACAGGCAATGTTTATGCTTCAGTCAGCCGTGGATTCCGCTCCGGAGGATATAACTTCCAGATGTTTGCTGACCTTGCACAAGCTCAGTTAATGGGTAGCTCTTCCACTGCATTAACAGACGAAGAAGTAGCTAAAGCAATTACCTATAAACCTGAATATACATGGAACTATGAAGTGGGAACGCACCTTTCTCTGCTAAACAATAAGTTGATAGCCGACTTTGCTGCCTTTTACATGGATACCAGAGACCAACAAGTGGTACGCTTTGCCGATAGCGGCTTAGGACGAATGACCGTGAATGCCGGGCACAGTGCCAGTCTTGGTGCAGAAACCAGTATTCGTGCAACGATTACAAATGCATTTAGCCTGAATGCTGCTTACGGATATACTCATGCCACTTTCAAGGATTACGTCAGCAATCAGAAGAACCAGGCAGGAGAGCTCGTTTCTGTTAACTACAATGGCAATTATATTCCAATGGTTCCCCAGAATACCTTCAGCATTGGTGCCGAATATGGATTTTCATTCTCCAACAGTCTGATTAGCAGACTAACCTTTAATGCACAATATAACGGAGCCGGTAAAATATACTGGACAGAGAATAATGACCTTGCACAAAAGTTCTACGGAATTCTGAATGGAAAAATTGGAGTTACAATGAAGAAAGTACAACTCGATTTATGGGCCAGGAATATGTTAGACGAATCTTATGCAACCTTTGGTTTTGTATCAAGCGGAAAAACCTTTATGCAAAAGGGAAAACCAGTACAAGCCGGGATAGATTTACGTTACAGATTCTAATTGACTTAAACTAAATATCGCTATTTCTTTTTTCTGATTAGAGAACCACACTATTGAAGATAGGGTACGGATATTGTTCACTTACAAAACCTGAGTAAAAGAACAATATTTAATGCTTTTCTTTAATAGCTGTGGTTTCTTTTTACTGCAGATTACTGATTAATTGCTCCACACGAAGGACATTCTCCTTTATCTTTCATCAGCGCTCCACACTTGCCACACCGGTATTTATACGTCATTCTTCCATTAACCCGCTTCATAAGGATGTAGAAGAAATAGGCCAGGAACAAGTAGCCTATGTAATATGATGTAGCTATTATAAACAAAAAATAGCAGAAAATACAGCAAGCTGCCAATCCTAGCAGATACAAGAAAGCAGAGGAAGGAGAAAGCTGGCGGAACAACTCTTCGAGCGAAGCCAGAAATACCACAATAAAGGCCCACATACTCAGCACAAATATGGAAAGTATAAAGGGTACCTTAAATGGGCTCAGCGTAGGATTAAAGTAAAAATGCTGCCAGGTTTCGGGTGCAAACATCTGCATACTCTCATAAATGGTAGCAGAGAAAGCCAAAAGGAAGCAAAGCATCAACGGATATACACTGTTGATATCATTAAAATAAACCAGCATGAGCTTCTTTTTCCTATAAACTCTGAAAAGATAAATAGCCAATACAAGTGTTACAATAATCAGAGAATAAGAAGCGTGGGTGTGACTAAACACAAAAATTGCCTGAGAACCTGGATTAACGGGAACAAAGTTATCAACAATAGTTGATTCGTGAACCCATCCCTGGGTTTTCTGATCACGGGCTACTTTTACCCAGACAGAATCCACCGTATCCGATGGCTGTACCATAAACTCGGCCACTACTACCCTATCTCCTTTGGTTATGGTTACAAACTTATCCTTAAAGGGAAGTTGTGCAAGCTTAACAGTGTCCGACCATGCCTCGAGGTTCTTATTCAGCGTATAGTGGTAATGATATAACTGATAAAGAGAATCTTTCGATTTATCAGAAATTTCCTCTTTATCTATTTTTGGTTCGGTATATTTACAGGAATAAAAAGTAACAGAGAGAAAGAGAGCAAAAAAGAATAAGAGACTACGCATGCCACAAAGCAATTCTGCACTTCGAAAAGCATTCAACAGCGACATTATCGCCTTTTTATGTAGAAAATCTTGCTCTCTTTTTTTCATGATTCTAATTATTCGTTAATCACTTTCATCTCACAATTCTTGCAATCAAACGATAAACGGAACTTTTTATCCTTGTATGTAAGATAATACGGCTCGGTATAAGGTGATTTTCCTCCCTGGCGGGTAGGACAATAACCTAAGTTATAGCGAATGCAATGCTTGCAGAACATTAATGCAGCACCTTCCACCGGAGACTTTTCGAATGCCGGCTCTATTTCCTTCACCCCATGATCTTTGTAGAACGTTACGGCCTCAGCATTCATCACGTTGCCCAGATATGTTAGCTTGTTTAACGGAAAAGGATGAGTAGTAGGCTGTATTTTTCGTACAGAACGGCGGTAATTGATTTTCCGTGTCTGCAACAGCTTATCAATAGTTTCTCGTCTTAATTCAGCTAAGACCGAAGCAGGGATGAACCAGTTTTCCTGAAAGTCCACATCTATTCGTGAAGCTTCAAACGGAGTATTACCAAGTTTACCCAACTGATTGCGAAGATTATCTGCTTGTGGAGTACGTGCAAGCTCTTTCTCACGAGGAAGTGTAATGCTCACTGCATTTCCATCCTCGTCTTTTGCAGAGAGCGTAAAACCGAAATTATTTTCTGCGAGGCACAATTCCACATCAATCTTCCGTTCTGAAGATTTACGCGTCAATAGTCTTTCAAATTCCTGATCAAAATTGCGGTAAAGCACCGTACGGGGTTTCACATCTGGCATTTCGTGAGGAAAGAGTTTGTTAGTCTCTACCTTGTTAATGCGAAAACCGGTGAGATCTCCCTGTTCGTTGATATAACATACCCCATCGCCGTTGTTAAACGACTTTACTCCTGCCACTGTGAGGTAGTTTCCACGCAATTCTTTCACCGTGCCCATCTCTTCACCCAAAGATTTTGGAGTATCCATTGATGATATATCCTTGGAACGGTTGAAAAGGAAATAGTTAGTAAAACCACGGCTGAAACTTTTATCCAGCTGCGGAGTAAATTCATATTTGCAATGCCCGGAAGAAGCCCGGATATATTCTGGTCGCTGCGCAAATACTTCGTCCAGTTTCTGACGATAATAGGCAGTTACATTCTTTACGTAAGTTACATCCTTGAGACGTCCTTCTATTTTCAGTGAAGAAACACCGGCATCAATCATTGCCTCCAGATTGTCCGATTGATTCAGATCTTTAAGCGAAAGCAAGTGTTTATTACGAACAATCACCTCACCCTTGGCATCAACCAAGTTAAACGGCAAGCGGCAAACCTGTGCACACTCTCCCCTATTGGCACTTCTGCCATAAAGAGCCTGACTGATGTAACACTGTCCGCTATAGCTCACGCATAAAGCGCCGTGAACAAAAGCTTCCAAAGGCACATCTGTGGTTTGATGTATTTTCTTTATCTCAACTAACGACAATTCACGGGGAAGTACCACCTGTTCAAATCCGGCAGCTTCCATAAACTGCACCTTTTCAGGCGTGCGGTTATCACACTGTGTACTTGCATGCAGGGCAATAGGCGGCAAATTCATTCGGGTTATAGACATATCCTGAATAATCAGCGCATCCACTCCCACTTTATAAAGATCCCAGATCAGCGTTTCGGTTTCTTTTAATTCCTCATCATGAAGAATGGTATTGACCGTAACATAAATCTTTGCATTATACAGATGAGCATGCTCCACCAACGCAGCAATATCCTCCAGAGAATTTCCGGCGGCTGCACGTGCACTGAACTTAGGTGCACCGATATACACTGCATCTGCTCCGTGATTCACCGCTTCAATGCCACACTCCAGATTCTTTGCCGGAGCCAGCAGTTCTATTTTTCTTGGCTTCATCATTTAATATCGTCAATATTAAACGGAGTTTCCTGATACACAAAGTAATTGAGCCAGTTGGCAAACAGCAAATTGGCATGACCGCGCCAGCGAACCAGCGGCTCATTATCAGGGTTATTGTCGCGATAGTAATTGCAAGGAATCTCAATATCGAGTCCTTTGCCCAGGTCGCGTTTATACTCCTCATCGAGAGTAAGAGGTGAATATTCCGAATGTCCGGTTACAAAGAATTCTCTTCCGTTTCTTCCCATAACCAGATATACTCCGGCCTCATCCGACTCTGAAAGTATTTCCAGTTCGGGCACCTTCAGAATGTCTTCCCTACGAATTTCCGTATGGCGGCTGTGAGGAACATAGAATACATCATCAAAACCACGGAAAATAGGGTTAAGCAAATTCTCGGGAGTATGATTAAACACACCAAACATCTTTTTATCGAGCGGGTACTTAGGCACACCGTAATAATGAAACAGTCCGGCTTGCGCAGCCCAGCAGATATAAAGTGTAGATGTAACGTGAGTTCTGGCCCAGTCAAAGATTTCCGTTATCTCGTTCCAGTAAGTAACGTCCTGATAGTCCATTTGCTCCACCGGAGCACCGGTAATAATCATACCATCATACTTCTCATTTTTCATATTTTCAAAGTCCTCATAGAAAGTCATCATGTGTTCTATAGGAGTATTCTTTGAAGTATGGCTTTTCAGCTTCATAAACAAGACTTCCAATTGGAGAGGCGTGTTGGATAACAGGCGAATCAAATCGGTTTCTGTGGTAATTTTTATCGGCATCAGATTGAGAATCACAATCTTAAGCGGACGAATATCCTGCTGACTGGCGCGCGAATTATCTATCACAAAGATATTCTCTTCCTTCAACAGCTCAATAGCAGGTAATTTATCAGGTAAATTTAACGGCATCTTTTCTTACTCTATTTTTTAAAACAGCTGCAAAAATAATCATTTCCCCGCAATCTTATCCAGATTATCCCACTAATTAATCTAAACATAATTCATAATTAACCATTTATAAAGGTTAGTTTACCCCAGAACTGAGCAAACATTCTTATTAGGGTCAGGAGGCTAATTCACTAAGGTCGGGAGGTTAAAATATCAAGGTCGAGAGGCTAAACATTTAGGGTCGCGACCCTAATATTAATTATTCAGGGGAAGATAGTTAATTTTCCTAGGGAAAATATTAATTAATGGAATTAAATTGATTAAATTAGTAGCGTGATCAGTGAACAAAGTGAAGATACTTGCGTTATCTATCACAAAATAAATGATAAAAAACGATTAATAAACAGAGATATGAAAATATTATTTGTACTTACTTCCCACGATGAACTGGGAAATACCGGACACAAAACCGGATTCTGGGTAGAAGAATTTGCAGCACCATATTACACCCTGTCTGATGCTCACGCTAGTATCACGATTGCTTCGCCAAAAGGCGGACAACCACCGATTGATCCTAAAAGTGAATTGCTCGATTTTCAGACACCAGCCACTGTGAGATTTTATAAAGACGAAGCGCTGATAGAAAAACTTGCTCATACGTTGAAACTGAGTGAAGTGAACCCGGCAGATTATGATGCTGTTTTCTATCCCGGCGGACACGGACCACTATGGGATTTGGCAAACGATAAAAATTCCATTAAACTGATTGAGGATTTTTATGCTGCCAATAAACCTGTTGCATTTGTATGTCATGCTCCCGGTGTACTTCTCAACGTAAAAGCTCCGAATGGAGAACCATTGGTAAAGGGCAAAGAAGTAACCGGATTCTCCAATTCGGAGGAAGAAGCCGTGCAACTGAACAAGATTGTTCCGTTCTTACTGGAAGATGAAATACAAAAGTTAGGCGGCCATTACAGTAAGGGTCACGATTGGGGCTCGTACATCAGGAAAGATGGTTTACTGATTACGGGACAGAACCCAGCCTCATCTGAAGCTGTAGCTAAGGAATTACTGAAAGTATTGCACTAAAAACAAGCTTTTCACTCAAAAAAGTGAGGGTAAAGAGGTAAAAGTTATAGATAAGTGAGGGATAAAATAGCATCTCTCACTTTTTATTTCGCTGTTAATAAAGCTATTAATTAAAATTAGTGATAGAGTGATGGATGAGAAAAATAATACTATTTTCAAGGAGAGAATGAAAGAGAAAACAAATAAAGCAAATACAAAAAAATGCTGTAACTTTGCAGAAAATTTACAAGAGTTATGAAAAAGAAAAAGAGTAATCCCCTGATGGATTATGTAAAGGCTGCCCGCCGAGGAAGCAGGGAAGCGGAGATTGAACAACACGGACACCCGATAAACTATCGGAAAGTAGTACCTTCCAAGAAGGCGTACAACAGGAAAAAGAATAAGGCAGACGATAAGGGTCTGCCTTATTTGTTTTTAGACAATTCGATAATGAATAACTAGCAACTCATTTCTCCTGCATTTTTCTTTGCAGAGAGTAAGTTATAAGCACCTTTAACAACCACTTTGGTCGTATTTACATCAAAGCCTTCAGGTAATACAACCTCTGTATAACCACTATCAGTTACCCCTTTACGCACTTCGACCATGCGATATTCAGTAAATGATTTCCCGTTTTCCTGCTTATTCTTATCAAAAACAAAGATATAATCTTTATCATCAAAGCTAACAATGGCCTCCGAAGGCAAAGCAGTTACTTTATTGCCAAAAGTTTCGATAGCAGCATTTACATACATTCCGGGAATAACATTCTTACATTTGCTTACCACATTGGCATAAACTTTATAAGTTTTGTCTCCACTCACTGATTTTCCGGTCTGAAATACAATTGCTTCGTGCTGATCTGATTCATTATTGATAAGGAAATTGATTTTTTGTCCTTTACTAACTTTCGCAGCATCCTTTTCAAAAAGAGTGAGCTCCAGGAAGAGCTTATCATTATTGACTATCTCGAACATAATATCGGATGGAGTAACATACTTTCCGATGTTTACATTTACAGCTTTAACATATCCTGTTATAGGAGATACGATGGAAGTAGAAGAATGAATACTGTTTTCATTCAATTTATCGGGATTTATACCTACAAGAGCAAGTTTTTGCCTTAAAGCATTTAACTGTGCCTTTAAATTTTTATAATCGGCAGTGTTCTGCTGCATGCTCTTTTGAGAATAGACATCATTCTCATACAATTCAGAATGGCGCTTGTGATCTGCCACCGCAAACTTATATTTGTTCTTTGCTTCAAGATATCTCTGCTGAAGATCAATAAAATCTGGATTTTCTATCACAGCAAGCAATTGTCCTTTATGAACCAGAGTGCCAGGCAGAAGAGAAGTTCTCTTCACATAACCGCCCATTGGCGCACAAACAGTGGCAAAACTTTGTGGTGCAACAGATACTACACCGTTTACTTTAGTAGCACCACTTAAAGAACGAGTCTCTATTTTTCCAAGCTGAATATCGGCTAGTTTTATCTGATCAAAGCGCATCTCCACAATATCTTCCGGAAGAACTTCGGCTTCTTTACTTTCTTCGTCTGCTTTCTTACTTCCGCCACACGCAGCTAACACTGTAACTAACACAAACAGAAAAGAAACAGTGATAAATTTATATTTTGACATATAGTTCATTTTTAGAATATTTTACCTGTTATAAATTCAATATTAATGATGGTTTGGTTATAGCTATTAAGAGCATCAAGATAGTTCTGCTTTATGTCTAAGGCTCTTCCAAGGCTCAGCACATATTCAAAATAATCCATTGCCCCCGATTTATAGCTACGTGTAGATTGGTCAATAATAAGATTAGCCTCGGGAATAGCCTGCTTCTCATAATAATCTACACTGCCCGAATATTTGCTATATTCATCAAGCAAAGAGCGATAACTTCCTGATAACTCTTTCGAATAACTTTCGGCATTAGTCTTAGCAATCTTCTCGGAGATTTTTGCAGCTTTGTTCTTTGAATTACCTGAAACAAACCAAAGCGGAACAGCCACTCCTACTTGCACAGAATTAAACCGCTCTCCCCTTCCAAAAGCTCTTGATATACCATTTACATCTTGCGTTCCCACCATTGTCTGACTGGAATAACCGATACTAAAATCGGGCAACATCTTGCTCTTTTCCAGTTTCCTTTCAATTTGTGAAACCTGAACCTGTTGCTGCACATATCCAAGCGATGGATTTTGAGCTACAGCCATACTGTCTGTTTCCGGAATATATTCTATTCGTTTCAATACACTATCTGCCGGAGAATAAAGAACATCGGTGTTTAAAAGAGTCTGCAACTTTCTTTTCAATATATCCATATCTGCAACTGTTTGACGCCGTTGATTTTTAATCTCCATACTCTGAGAACGAGCAGTAATCATTTCCAGTTTATTGGTTTCACCAACTTTGGTGCGTAACTCGGCAGCTTTCAGGAATCCGGTATACAAACTATCCTGATAGCTCAGTAATTTTTGTTTTGAGTGCAGAAAAGCAAGTTGCCAATAAACCTGCTTAACCATAGTTGCAGTTTCAAGGCGTGAACCCTTTAACTGCCATTCACTACTCTTCACCTTAGCATCGGCCAGTTTACTCTGGTTTATATAAACAGTTGGAAATGCTATAGACTGTGATACGGTAAAACTATTATCTTTCGTATAAGAATTAAATTTGCCATACTGCATTTCAACACTGGTTTTCTCCAGGTCCCATGAAGCTCCTTTCAAAGCTTTCTGGGCATCAACTGAGTATGCTGAAGAGCGAACGTTCAGGTTGTTATCCAATGCCAGTTGAATAGCATCGTGCAAACTAACAGTCTTTGATTGCTGAGCTTTTATACTATTAAAAGCCGGTGCTGATAATAGTAAGAACAGGAATACTGAAAGTGTTTTCATTGATTTACGTTTAAATAGTGCTTTAAAACTATGAGTAGAGAATATAACATAGAATACCGGAAGAATTATCAGAGTCAGCAATGTAGAAGTAATCAGTCCACCAATTACCACCGTTGCCAAAGGTTTTTGCACTTCTGCTCCGGCCGAAGTGGATATTGCCATAGGCAAGAAACCCAGAGAAGCAGCAGCAGCCGTCATAATAACAGGTCGTAAACGAGTCTGCAAACCTTTAATAACCCTTTCCGTTATATCTTCAAGGCCATCCTTTTCCAGTCGGTTAAACTCAGAAATCAGCACTATACCATTGAGTACGGCCACACCAAAGAGAGCAATAAAACCTACTCCGGCAGAAATGGAGAAATTCATTCCACGTATCCACAATGCAAGAACACCTCCAATGGCAGACATCGGTACTGCTGTATATATCAATAAAGTCTGTTTTACTGAATGGAAAGTAAAGTACAATAGAACAAATATTAAAAGCAATGCAATAGGCAATGCTATAGCAAGTCTGTCTTTAGCAGCTTCCAGATTCTTAAACTGACCGCCATAAGATATATAGTAACCGGTAGGAAGAGTTATCTGCTTATTTATCTTAGCTGTTACATCACTAATAACACTCTGAACGTCTCTGTTACGAACATTGAACCCTACAGTAATACGACGTTTGGTTTCTTCTCTTGAAACCTGTGCCGGACCAGACTTAATAGAAATATCGGCCAATTGTTCAAAAGGTATTTGCTCTCCATTCGGAGCAACTACAGATAAGCTCTTTATATCATCTAAATTCTGACGGTAATCTTTATCCAGACGAACAACAAGATCGAATCGTTTTTCTTCATCGTATACAACTCCGGCCTGACTACCAGCAAATGCTGATCGCAAGATTTTATTTACATCATCTATTGAAATTCCATATTGAGCCAAACGGTCACGATTAAAATTAACCTGAATCTGAGCTAATCCCGTAACCTTTTCAACACTTATGTCTTCGGCACCATCGACCTCTTTTATTATTTTTTCTACATCGGCAGCCTTATCAGCCAAAGTATTGAGATCGTCACCGAATATTTTAACTGCCACATCCTGCTTAGAGCCTGATAGCAACTCATTAAAACGCATTTGAATAGGCTGCTGGAATTCAAACTTTACTCCCGCAAGAGGAATTAATTTTTCCTCCATCTTCTCAACCAGTTCTTCACGTGTTTCTGCCGAAGTCCATTCACTCTTATCTTTCAGCGTAATAATATAATCTCCGGTTTCCATAGGTGTAGGGTCTGTAGGAATTTCACCAGAGCCAACCTTACATACAATATGCTTTATTTCGGGGAAGTTATCAAGCAGAATCTTATTTGCTTTCTCAACAACCTCAACCGTATTTGAGAGTGAACCTCCTTGCAGTGTAATAACACCAGCAGCAAGGTCTCCTTCTTCCAATTGCGGAATAAATTCGCCTCCTAAAGAATTGAACAAGAACATACTTAGAACAAAGGCCACAACAGCACTTATAGACACGGTACGTTTTCTTCTTAAAGCAAGCTTAAAGATAGGATTAAAAAAACAATGAATTTTATCCATCATCTTATCTGAGAAGTTTCGTTTATGCACAGTTTTCCGGTCAAGGAAAAGAGCCGAAACCATTGGTACATAAGTAAGAGACAGAATAAATGCTCCTAGAATAGCAAAGCAAACAACAAATGCCATAGGCTGGAACATCTTTCCTTCTATGCCCGTTAATGCCATGATTGGTAAGTACACTATCAGAATAATAATCTCACCAAATGCTGCCGCTTTTCTTATCCGGCTTGAAGCTTTAAACACACTTTCATCCATCTCATCCTGAGTTAATGTACGTCCATCAAGCTTTGAGCTGGCTTTTGAAACATGATGTACTACACTCTCTACAATAATAACAGCTCCATCTACTATCAAACCAAAGTCAATAGCACCCAAGCTCATAAGATTACCCGAGACACCAAACAGGTTCATCATGGAAAGAGCAAACAGCATTGAAAGCGGAATAACAGAAGCTACAACCAACCCAGCTCTTACATTTCCGAGGAACAGCACGAGAACAAAAATAACAATCAATGCCCCCTCAATCAAGTTACGTGAAACAGTGCTTATAGAACGACTTACAAGATCAGAACGATTCAGGAACGGTTCTATCTTCACTCCCTTTGGTAATGACTTCTGTATGGATTCAATCCGGGTCTCAACATCCTTAATCACTCTATGTGCATTAGCACCTTTAAGCATCATAACGACTCCACCTACGGATTCGGATGTATCGACAACAAAAGCACCGTACCGGGTTGCATTACCATATTGCACCGTGGCTACATCTCTTATCAGCACCGGAATACCGGAAGAATTACTCTTAACAACAATTTTCTGAATATCTTCTATCGTTTTTACCAGTCCGATACCTCTGATGAAATAAGCCATAGGTTTCTTATCAATATAAGCACTACCGGTATTTTCATTATTCTTTTCGAGAGCATTGAAGATATCTGTAAGAGTTAGATTCATAGCTCTCAGTCTTTCAGGATTTACAGCGATCTCATACTGCTTTACAAAACCTCCGTAACTATTAATTTCTGCAACACCAGGCGTTCCCAGCATTTCTCTACGCACTACCCAATCCTGAAGTGTACGCAAATCCATTGGAGTATATTTATGTTCGTAACCTTTTTCAACCGCAAGACGATATTGGAAAATCTCTCCCAACCCTGTTGAAATTGGAGCCAATTCTATTTTTGCCAGACCTGAAGGTATAACTTCTTCAGCTTCTTTGAGCCTTTCATTTAGTTGTTGCCGAGCCCAATAGACATCAACATTATCTTTAAAAACAACAGTAACCACAGATAATCCTAACCGCGATATAGAACGAAGCTCTATAATATCGGGAATATTGGCAACAGCTACTTCAATTGGTGCAGTTATTACACTTTCCACCTCCTGAACAGCTAATGACGGAGCTATTGAGATAATCTGCACCTGATTATTTGTAATATCAGGTATAGCATCAATTGGTAAACGAGTCAATGAATATGTACCCCATCCAATCAATGCTACAATAAATAACCCAATAATAAATTTATTTTTTATTGAGAATTGAATGATACGTTCTATCATGAAATATATATTTTATTTAAATTAATACAGGATTAATGATTTCATCATGATAAAATCATTAATAAATAACGAACCGGGAAAGAATATTTCTTTTTTGATACAGTTAAAAAAACTTTTCAGTCACAAAAAAGAAACAGAAATTCATCTGTATATTCGTTAATATAAGTTTGATTGTGAATCGAAAGGCAGATTACAGAAATCAATCTACCTTAAACAGTTAAAGAGTAGGAGGCGCACGAAGGCTTATAGTACGAGAAATATCCGCACCATGGAGAAACTCTATATAATAATAAAAATGATTGAAAATTTCCAGTTTGGAAGGAAGCAATGAATTTAGAATTGTCCTGGTAAACAATGAAATATCCTGGAAATAAAGAGGCTGTACAACTGTATTAACATAATGTTGAACAGAAAAATGAAGATTAGTAATGCAATAACCGTCACAATCTGGATTTGATTGATGGTGAGCAGGTGTTGAAGCATCATCGTCGTGATGAAAACAAATATCGTCATCATAATGGTGATGATGGGGCAATACCGGTACAATCAGCACAAGCATGCTGACCATCAATAAAAATATACCGAAATATTTCCTCCTTTTCATTCTTTTAATCTTACTGAACAAAAGTAATGTTTTAAATTAAGAGATAAAAGAAAAAAAGAGGTAAATGCCAATAATCTCGACATTTACCTCAAAAATATTATAAAAGAAAACTACTTCTACCAAATAGATACTCTCTTTTCAACAGGAAGATACATTGCATCTTTCGCTGTAATATTGAAAGCATCATACCATGCGCCAATGTGAGGAAGCGCTCCATCAACACGCCATTTACCCAATGAGTGAGGATCTGACTTTGTACGACTTAAAATTGCTTCCGGACGAATATTGTTTGCCCATACACCTGCATAAGACAAGAAGAAACGTTGTTCCGGAGTAAAACCATCTACTATTTGAAGAGGAGCATTTTTTGTTGCATTTTTAAATGCATTAAAAGCAACCTGCAATCCACCATGATCGGCGATATTTTCTCCAAGAGTAAACTTACCGTTAGCATGTACTCCAGGAGCAACTTCAATATTGTCGAAGAAGCTTGTCATTACAGCAGAACGAGCTTCAAAGTTCTTTGCATCTTCGGCAGTCCACCAATCTTTCAGGTTTCCGTCTTTATCATATTGTCTTCCCTGATCATCAAATCCGTGAGTCATTTCATGACCGATAACCACGCCAATTGCTCCATAGTTAAATGCATCATCGGCATTCATATCGAAGAAAGGATATTGTAGAATTCCGGCAGGGAAACAAATTTCATTTGTTGTTGGATTATAGTAAGCATTCACAGTCTGAGGAGTCATCTGCCACTCGCTCTTGTCTACTGGTTTATTAGCTTTACTAATCATATAATCATGTTCAAAGCGGTTTGCACGTTGTGCATTTTCCCAATACGAATCATTTTTAATCTGCAGTGAAGAATAGTCTCTCCATTTATCAGGATAACCAATCTTTACGGTGAAAGCAGATAGTTTTTCCTGAGCTTTAGTCTTAGTTGCATCGCTCATCCAAGCTAAATTCTGTATGCGTTGTCCTAATGAAACCTGAAGATTTTTAACCAAAGTTACCATTCTTTCCTTTGCAGCAGCAGGGAAATATTTTTCAGTATACATTTGTCCAACAGCTTCTCCTAACGAACCATCAACAACAGCTACGGCACGTTTCCAACGAGGTTTCATCGCCTTAACACCATTTATTGTCTTGCTGTAAAAATCAAAGTTTTGAGCATAAATTTCATCGCTAAGGAAAGAAGCCGATGCATCAATCAGTTTCCATTGCAAATAAGCAATCTGATCTTTCAATGGCAAAGAATTAATAATAGTCACAGCTTCTTTTATTGATGCCGGCTGACCAATATTGATTTCTTTCAGACCTTTTAATCCAAAATTAGTGAAGTATACATCCCATCCAAAAGAAGGATATTGCTTTTTAAGTTCAGCAACTGATCTTTTGTTGTAATTAGCATGAGGATCTCTCAATTCAACCTTTGTACGAGCAGCCTTAGCCAATCGGGTTTCAATCAGCATAACAGATGCCATAGCCTTATCTGCAGAAGCTTTATCGAATCCGGCTAAACGGAACATCTTAGCAACATGCAATTTATATTTATCCCGAATATTTTTAGTCTTGTCATCGTTATCCAAATAATATTCACGTTCACCCATGCTAATACCACTTTGGTAAGTGTGAACCATATTCATTGAACTGTTCATATCATCTGCACTCACATAAACAGTGAAGTATGGATCAAGTCCCATCTGACGCATCTCAGCGATTAAAGGAAAGATAGCAGTTTTACCTTTTATAGAAGCAATTTTCTTCAAATAAGGTTTAATAGGAGCAGCACCTTCTTTGTTCAGTTTAGCGCTGTCCATGGCAATATTATAAAGATCACCAATTTTTTGTGCAACTGTACCAGACTGATTCTTTGTAGAAGCAAGTCCCGCAATCAGTCCTTTTAACTGTTCACGATTGTTTTCGGCCAACTTATCAAAAGAACCGAAACGTGAATATTCTCCTGTAAGCGGATTCTTTTCCATCCATCCACCACATGCATATTGATAGAAACTATTTCCCGGTAAAGCATTCTTATCGAGATTATTAAAGTCAACTCCTGGAGCTAACTGCGCATTCATTTCACAATTCCAGCCTGTACTCATTACACAAAATGCAACCAACGGCAAATAATTCTTTAATTTCATATATTCTCAATTTATCGATATCAATTTATAAATTTGACGCAAAGCTGAGAAAAAAATCACAGAGAAAATACTATTTATACAAAATTTATTCTAAGATTCTTTTTTATTCACCTTTGGCTTCTTCAAGTTCTATTGAAGCAGATTCCCATTCTTCTACTACACGGTCCATTTCCTGCTTCAGTTTTTGATGTTCAGCATAAAGATCCATATCCGAAGCTCCCTCAGGAGTAGCCATTTTAAGTTCAACAGCCGAGATTTTATCTTCCAGATTTTCTATTTTCTTTTCGCAATCAGCTACTTGTTTTTCAAGCTTGCGCAGTTTCTTATTAAGTTCTTTCTGCGCTTCATAAGAAAGTTTATTTTCTGATACAGTTTCAGATTCACTGTTCTGGGTAGTAGGAGAAGCTGATAATTCAGGCTTTCGCTGCAAGTCATTAAGACTATCCATCTTTTTCTTTTGAAGGAAATCATAAATACCGCCTAAATGCTCCCTAACGACTCCACCTCCAAATTCATAAACCTTTGTAACAAGACCATCGAGAAATTCACGGTCGTGAGAAACAATAATCACGGTTCCATCAAAATCCCTGATGGCATCCTTAAGCACATCTTTTGTACGTAAGTCGAGGTGATTGGTAGGCTCATCGAGAATAAGCAGGTTAACTGGTTCAAGCAATAGTTTAATCATAGCCAGACGGGTACGTTCACCTCCGGAGAGAACTTTAACCTTTTTATCGGAAGCCTCACCACCAAACATGAAAGCACCCAGAATATCACGAATTTTAGTACGAATATCTCCAGTTGCCACATAATCAATAGTATCAAAGACGGTAAGACTTTCATCCAACATCTGAGCCTGATTCTGTGCAAAATAGCCAATCTGCACGTTATGACCAATGGTTAGTTTACCCTCATAGTCAATCTCTCCCATGATACATTTAACCAGGGTAGATTTACCTTCACCGTTCTTTCCAACAAAAGCAACTTTTTCTCCACGATTAATTGTGAGGTTCACATCATGATAAACCACATGATTGCCATAAGCTTTCTTTAAGTCCTCAGTAATAATCGGATAGTTTCCTGAACGAGCTGCAGGTGGGAATTTAAGCCTCAACGAGGAGTTATCTTCATCATCAATCTCAAGACGAACGATCTTATCTAATTGTTTGATACGGCTTTGCACCTGCACAGCTTTTGTTGCTTTATAGCGGAAACGTTCAATAAAATCTTCCGTATCCTGAATCTGTTTCTGTTGATTCTCATAAGCACGCATTTGTTGTTCTCTTCGTTCTATCCGAAGTTCCACATAACGTGAGTAAGGAACCTTATAATCATATATTTTTCCGCAATTAATCTCAATAGTACGGGTAGTTACTCCATCCAGAAAAGCACGGTCGTGAGATACCAACACCACCGCATTGCAACGAGTAGCAAGGAAATTCTCCAGCCACTGAATACTTTCAATATCCAGGTGGTTAGTAGGCTCATCGAGTAAAAGGACATCTGGTCTTCTAAGCAGTAATTTCGCTAATTCGATACGCATACGCCATCCTCCGCTAAACTCAGAAGTTGGACGCGATAAATCCTCCCGGCTAAAACCTAATCCGGCAAGTGTGCGTTCAATCTCAGCCTGATAATTGGTACCACCCATCATCAGGAAGCGTTCATTCTCATGAGTAAAGCGATCAATCAGCTTATGATAACTTTCCGACTCGTAATCAGTTCTGTCAGACAGTTCCTGATTCATCCGCTGAATATCCTCCTGTAATTCTTTGATATGACCAAATGCCTGTTCTGCTTCTTCCATCACCGTGTAATTGTCACTCAGAATCATCACCTGAGGAAGGTAGCCAATAGTCACATCTTTCGGAATGGAAATATTACCGGCAGTAGGAGTTTGTATTCCGGCCAGGATCTTTAACATGGTAGATTTTCCTGCACCATTTTTCCCAGTCAGACCAATGCGGTCTTTTTTATTTATAACATACGATACTTCGTCGAACAAAGCTTTAGCATTAAACTCGACTTTTAATCCTTCTACTGAAACCATCTTATTTTTGTTGTCTCTTTTCGTTGTAAAGCGCAAAGATACAACATAAAACGTGAAGAGAAAACTTTTATTCGAGGCTTCTTTAAATAATATAAAAGAGCAATTTTAGTCAATACCTAAAATTTTATTTTACAAAATAGTTTTTTATTAAAATGGTATTACTATTTTTGGACAAAAATAAATCTTAATATACAACATGCGCAACCTTAATCTTTTAATTACTGAGATACTTTTTCTATTTTTAATAAGTTCATGTACTATAACAGATGTAAATGAACCTGTTACTATTTCCGGTAAAATAACAGATTCATCGGGAACAGGAATATCCGATGTAAAAATACTACTAGAAACATCCTCAGAAAAAATTAATGCTCAAACATCTTCAGATGGAAAATATACTTTAGTGATTCCAAACGGAGGTGTTGCATTCGCCACTTTCTCAAAAGAAGGATATACCAGTGAAACTAAATCAATCGCATTCAAAGGAGGAGAAAACAAAGCTATTAATTTAAGCATGAACACTCTTAAAGAAGATGCTTATTTTAGAATAAACATTAGCGATGTATCTGTAAAGAACAGACGCGGAAGTTTTAGCGCATCAATAGATACAAATGTTAAATACGAGCTCTCATGCAAAGAAGATTGGATTAAATGCGAAATTTTTTCTAATAACATTTATATTGAATATGATGAAAATAAAACGTTAGAGAAACGCACTGCCACAATTACTTTAAATGCAGATTTTGGATTTACTCATACCATAAAAATTACACAAGACGCCGGTCCGGTTCTTCAACTGACTAATTATATAGGAAAAGACAATCAAACAAATTTCTTCACGTCTGTTCCATTTATTACATTTAATAGAGAGGTAAAACTTTTATCTGTAAGTTCCTCTTATCAGGATATAGACTTGACCGCTGAATATTCAGCAGATAAAAAAACAATTTATTTTCCTAATATTAAATTACCTCCATTCATTTCTACAACTATTACGTATGAGGTAGAGTCTACCGATTCAGCTAAAATAAAAAATTCATTTAACCTTAAAGTTTATGAAGGAAAGCTCGATATTACAACTGGTAATGGGCAAAAAATCATTTTTACCAAAGATGGAAAATATTTTTGGTTATATAATCCTAAAGCTTATAACACATCAAAATTAACTCAATATTTAACAAAAGACCTTTCAATAACAGGAAGTATTGACTGGAAGCAAAACGATTATAGTGAATTCTTCTATAACCGATATAACAACTGCTTGTATATATTAAGGAACTATCGCACTGATATTGAAAAAATGGATGTCTACGATGCTACTACAGCCAAGTTTATTAAAGAAGTGGATTTATCTGAATACTTAAAAAATAGCTACATAAGCACTATAGGATTTGCTGAAAACGGTTTGGGATTAACATTTATGAACAATAAATTATATTCAACAAATTCAGCACAAAATGATAAATTTGAGCTTTTTTCAGACAACAGTATGCTTTATGATCCACATCAGGTAAATTCTTTAATACCCAGGGAAGTCGATATATGCAACAATGGAAAAATATTTGTACTTACTAAAGGTTTTGAGATAGAAGATGTATACACTGTTGATGCCGAAACAAAAGAATTAAAACATTATTATAATGTTAGTGCTAGATATGCAGTTACTAATGATTCATATTCTGGAATAGTATTAGGATCTTACTATAATAAGAATATTACTTATATTGATTTCAAAACAGGAGAAAAACGTAATGTTACAACAAATAATGCAGACAGCTTTGCTACTATAATAGCTACAGGAGAACAATATCCTACAATATTAACATCTTCTCTAGCTACGATTTCTCTTGAAAACGGAATAGAAAAGAAATTCAGCATGGACTCCTCATCAACCTATATAATGAATTCTTCAAATGATGGAGAGAAAATAGCAGTGATATACAATAACAATCTCTATCTTTTCAAATCGGAGATATTCACCAAATACAGCAACAAAATAAAATAAAGGACCATGAAATATATAATAATTCTTTTTCTAACATTTTGCACCGGAATAAGTTTATATGCTCAAAGCAATTACAGACAAGGATACATAATAACGAACGAAAATGATACTATAAATGGTCTTATCGATTTTAAAACTGACTGGACTAATTCTAATGTATGTAAATTCAAAAAATCGGAGAAGTCTGATGAACAGACATTTCATCCTGGTGAGATATTAGGCTATAGGTTCATTAAAGAAATGAAATATTACGTATCCAGAACTATTGAAATAGATAAAACAAAACAAACTGTATTTCTTGAATATCTGGTTCAAGGAATAAAAGACCTCTATTTTTATTCCGGAGATAAAAATTACTATTTCATAGAAAACGAAGACGGTAGTTTACTATCAATTACACAGGAACCAGATAAGATTATCGATAATAAAATCAAAGTAGATAATAAATACAAAGGCGCTCTAAACTATATTTTCAGAGATTGTAAATCCGTTTACAAAAAGATAGATAAGACTATATTGGATCGTAGTTCTATGATTAAACTGACAAGACAATACCATTCCGAAATGTGTTCACCAGGAGAAGAGTGTATTGTTTTTGAAAATGATTATAAGAAGGTCTTTTTAAAATTTGACTTTTCGTTATTTGGCGGTTTTCAATACATGGATTACACATATGAAAATACAGAATTAATTAGATTTGGATCTGCAAAATCATATTCACCAATTGTTGGAGCATTAATAAACGTATCCAATCCCAGAATAACAAAATCAATAAGTCTTCAGGCTGGTATTTCTCTATCAAGTATAAAAGGCTCGAATGAATATACTTTTGAACAAAAAAACTATGAAAAGTTTAATTTTGACGCTTTGATGGCAAGCGGCAATTTAGGACTAAAATATACTTATCCAAGATGGAAATTACGTCCCTCAATTGAGGCTAACATTAACTATTGCAGATTCTTTAATGCCTCCACAACACTGTATTCTGAAAAGTATGTTGTTGATAAAATTAATAAAGTCACAAATAATAATTATGTTTCACTGTTAGAAAATTATATCGGATTTAGTTATGGCTTTGGATTAAACTATCAATTTAAAAAAGAAAATTCTATTTTTTGCAGATTGTTATATAGCCAAATGAGTAACAATGATGGAAATATAAAGGGGCTTCAATTAAAATTGGGGTATGAGTTTTAATTGAATTTTAGCTAATCTTCCATTCTTTACATTCTTCCTGTTTTTATACTATTTTAAAACAAATTAAACCTAAAAAGGAAGGGAGTTAGGGATGAAAAAATAAATGAAAAAAGGGCATCCAACTATAATTGGACACCCTTATTTCTATATAATCTACTCAATTCTAAATTTTACTGTCTAGAACAATTTAGCTGGATATTCGCCTGCATCAACCAATGCCTGGATTTTGTCAACTACCGACTGACGATCTGCAGCATAAGTTACACCAAACCATTTTGATGTAGTATCAAGTACTTTCACAGTTGCTGTACCGTTGTTGATAAGTTCATTAACCATCAATGGAATAAAGTATTCGCATTTCAGGTTGCTGATGTTTTCTTTCAGGAATTCAATGAAGAAATCTTCTGAATATTTAAAATAATCAGGAGTGAATCCCCACATGTTCATTGATACAGGAGTATTATCTTCGATTGCTACCATTTCGCCGTTTTCGTCCTTAAACTGAACTTTTCCATCAATACGTTCGATAGCTGTACGTTCTACTACAGTAGTCAGGTTACCATTTTCGTCTGTTGCACAAACACCACGAGCTACGCTACCACTTTCAGAAAGAGTGTTACCAACACGGTAGCCTACCATGCAATATTCATTCTTCTTTCCTTCCATTTCAGCAAGAGCCTTACCTAAAACAGCAAAGCTGTCTTTTCCATAGAAGTCATCAGCATTGATTACGGCAAAAGGTTCGTTGATTACGTTCTTACCCATCAATACAGCATGGTTAGTTCCCCATGGTTTTTCTCTTCCCTCAGGACAAGTAAATCCTGCAGGCAGATCGTTAATATCCTGGAATACCAATTCTACTGGAATATGATCTTCATATTTTTTGATAATCTTTTCACGGAAGTCTTTTTCAAAGGTTTCACGGATTACAAATACCAATTTACCAAATCCTCCACGGATTGCATCGTAAATTGAATAGTCCATGATAGTTTCACCGTTAGGGCCCAGACCGTCTAATTGCTTAAGACCACCATAACGACTGCCCATTCCGGCAGCAAGTACAAATAAAGTTGGTTTCATTTCGCTTATATTTTTAAATAGGTTGTTAGTTATATCATTTTTTTACGCCGCAAATTTACAAAATTATATTCAACGGAGGTACAACAAATAGTTCAAATATGATCACAAATAGTTCAAATAAGAAAGTATTTTTCTAGAATGGATAGCCGATTGCCAGGTGAAAGCCTAGTCCGTCTTTAAAAGAAGGGATATTGTAATAGCCTGATTTTGAAGTATCATAAGGAGCATGTAGCCCTATTCCGGCATCCAATCGGATGACCAGAAACGAGAGATCGTAGCGTAATCCGGCACCGGTGCCCAAAGCTATCTCTTTTCCAAGTTTAGACAATCCAAATTTTCCACCAGGACGAGCTGTATCATCTTTTAATAGCCATATATTTCCGGCATCTAAAAAAATAGCACCATTAAGATTTCCCAGCAGATTGAAACGGTATTCTACATTGGCTTCCAATTTAAGGTTACCGGTCTGGTCCATGTATGAATAAGTATTCCCGGCATCCGGCCTGTAGCTTCCCGGTCCCAGCGAACGGATAGTAAATGCACGTAAACTATTTGCTCCTCCAATATAGAATTGTTCATTATACGGCGCAACTTCCGAGTTTCCATAAGCATAAAGGATTCCTCCGCTTAACCGGGCTACTAAAGATTGCCGTGCAGTAATTTTATAATTATATCTCACTTCCGAACTTAGTTTCAGGAACTGTGCAAACGGATTTCCCAAAAGTTTCTTTTCCTCATTAAAGCTCCTTCCAAATAATCGGTATATGCCAGAAGTTATATTTCCTGCAGATGTGAGAGATGTTTCCCACCAAACGTGATTTCGTTTGCTTTTCACACCCGCATCATCGTAAGTATAGGTATAATTCATAGCCGGAACAAACTGATTCTTCAGACTGAGATACAAGGCAGGATTGGCATTTGTAACAGAGTCAAAGCGTTGCGTTGTACTTTGAAGCACATTAAAAGTCAGTTTGAACGGCGTTATAGAATGACGGCTTACTCTTGACGACTGATAATTATACGTTGCATTCCCACCAAAAGCCAACAGTTTGAAATAACGCGCACGATTCATTTGATCGGCATACAGACGAAAAGTGGTGGTTGCCGGATAAGTTAATTCTTTATATCCCATACCTGGCAGTACTATCCTTGGAATTACAAGTGCAGCTGATGCCCCCAATTCGTAAGAGTTAATAACAGAACTGCTTCCATCTACGGGAGAATTGGTCTGCCATTCATAACTGCCATTGAGCTTCACCGTGAAGTTCTCTCCACCACCAAAAACATTTCGTTTTGTAACAGAGAACATCGCTCCCGGACCTACCTGATCATTTGATTTGGAAGTTACATTAAGTTGCAGTTCTCCGTCAAGCGGGAGATCATAAGCCGCATTCATCTGCACATCTAGCAGGTTATTGCCTAGCGTTGTGTCACGAGGAGTAAACTGCAGCTCTGAATATTTAAAAATACCTAACCGGTTTATATTCTCTTGCGTACGCAATTGTCTCCTTTGCGAATAGATTTGTCCGGGCATTAAGCGGAAACGATTATAAAGTACAATGGGACGAACACGTAGCTTACCTTGATAATAAATTGTCAAGTCTTTATAAAGCAAAGAATCAGTAGGTATTTCTCCATTAACCCCAATTAAGGCAACAGATCTTTTCCCTATCTTCCAAGGACGGAGAACTTGATCAGGCAAACCGGCTTTCGGAGTTATTTTCAGACTTACCCACCCGGATTGCCTAGTGGTATCGGCCAGAAAGGCTATCAATTCCGGACGAAAATAGTAGTAACCGGCATTACGAAGCAAAGCACTCAACCGTTGCCGTTCCTCGTCTAATTTAAGGACGCTGAAATTATCACCTTTACGAAGTATCTTATCCACCACATGCCTATTTAACAAACTATCAGTTCGAGCACTATAATGGGAATAAAATATAGAATCCAGTAAATAAGGCTGCTGCATATTTACTTTATATTTCAACTTTGCCTGACGTTTTTTCCCGGGTATCACCTCATAAGAGACTTGTCCGTTGAAATATCCGTAATCACGCAACAAGTTTCGCGCCACTTTTACCCGAACATCCGGATTGACAGTTGAAATAAGTACCGGTTCTGTTGCAAGGCGGTTAAACATCCAATGCCCTAATCCCTTCTCATGCGTTTTAAATGCATTATACATCCACAGTCCGAAAGGAAAAGGAAGTCTGACAGATGAACTTCCAAAGAGGGCATTATTAGGAGCTACAGCCAATGCTGCGTTTACTTCCTCAAGAGCCTCATCACCTGCTTTAGACGCATCACGATTCTCCACCACAGTTTTTTTCATACCCGTATAGAGGGTTTCACCCTCCGGTAAATTACGAGTGGTTGAACAGGCGGTTAAGAATAACAATGACAGATAAAGAATTTTCCTCATTTCGACTCTGTTTTATCTTTTTTACTCTTAAATATAAATAGCTCACCAAGTCTGCGCATCTTTTTCCGAAGCACTACACCAACTCCCGTTTCAGTGATTTCTCCTTCCAGCAAACTCTGATAATTCTTATTATGGAACAATCTTACATATCTTGTTCCACTATTATCCAGCCGGTATTCCAATGATATATTGTCTATAAATGATTGCTTTTCTTGCACTGTCTCACCAGTAGAAATTTTACCTCCTATCACAATTCGAATGCGGTCATTATAGAATCTTTTGGCAAAACGATAAGAATAATCAGTTCGTTTTCCAGTTCCTTTTGCACTAGCCTCATCGTAAGATTCCATTCCGAAAGAGATATCAACCTTTTTAAGTGCACTACCAGCAATATTAGCAATTTCACCCTGAAGGAAATTATTCAGAGCACTTCCCACATTTATTCCTCCGCCAGTGCCAGAAGAGGTAATACCTTGCGGCATATACATGCCGGAAACAAGCATAGTAATGGCCAGTTTGCTCCTTTCCTCATCCGACATTGCCGAAAGCTGATTCTGCACAGTCATATCTTCCGGTGCTTCAAGGTCAAAGACCATACCAAGTTCTTTCAGACTATTTTTTATAGATACAGATACATCAAAATTAACTTGCCGGCTGGTTTGGTTTTCACCAGTGACAGAAGCACGAAGCCTCTCTTTAGCTTTGAAACTTATTTTCGGGTTCATCACATCACCCGACCATTCCACATAACTTCCGTTTTGAATAGCAAATTCTTTCAGAGGAATTACCGGTAAGGTATAGTTCAATAACCCGTCACTAATAGTGTAGCGACCATAAAGCAACATATCTCCCTGGGGGGTATATTGCAATGAAAGATCGCCTCCACCTTCCAGTTCTACCCTATTTTGCCGATCGGGAGATAAATCAGCCTTTAAACGGACAGCCGGTTCCACCTGAATATTAATAAGCATATCCAGTCCGCCTAAAGAAACTTTCTTAGGTTTTTCTTTCGGAGGCTGCAACGTATCGGCAAAGTTGACGAAAGTTACCATATCTCCCAGCCTGTCCTGCACAGTCAATGGAGAGTCTTTCAGAACATAAGTAACATCCGTATTACCAAGTAACCGCATATTTCCACGCATAACCAAAGCATCAACAGGTCCGCGAATAGTGGTATTCAAATCAACAAAGAGTTTTCCATATACAAGCGATTGCTTGGTGCGGTTAGCATTGAATAACTGATAATTATTAGCAGTAAGCTTCAAATCAGTCTGCATCTGCTGCAAATCTTTGAGATCTATTGTTCCAACAATATTCAAAGGATTCTTGCCGGCTGCATATACATGATAATTATCAAAAGCAAGTTTACTATTAGTGACCTTTATAGCTTTCTCATCAAGTCGCAAACGTGCTCCTGCCTGAGCAATATAGACCGAACCGGTATCTACCTTAAATTCTCCGTTTATCTTGGGTAATTGTGTACTTCCTTCCAATGCTACTTCACCATTCAAAGCACCGGAAAGTTGTGCCATACCATCGGGAATAAACGCATTAGCTATACACAGCGGAAGAGCTTTGAGTTTGGCACGAACATCCATAGCTCCTTGCCCTACAGTCCTGTATATTCCATCTGCAGTAATTACTTCCCGGCCATTATATCCAAACGCAACTTCCAATTGATGCACATTTTTTTCTACTGGGAGATAAGTTGCCTTTAAATCAAGATTACCAACCAACTGCTTCTCATACATAAATTTCTGAACTCTCGCATCAGCAATTACCTGGAACCGGTTATTCTTCTGAATATATTCAGCCTTTGTGGAAAGAATGCCTCCTATATCCGGTAAATAAGGCAAAGATTGAACCACTTCTTTCAGATCAAGATTTCTAAGTTCGCCAATTATATCTTGCTGCACCTCAGCATTTTCAACAGAATGAACAAAGAGTCCCATTCCATTTTTATCCTGTAAATCCAGATTTGCAGTAACACGCTTTTCTTTATCAATAAAGATACGATTATCCTTATTCAGATTGAACGGACGGAAAAGTAGTATAGGCTGATCAGGAAACAAATTAAACGAAACACCACCCTCCTCCAATTGTGCCCGAACGCCCAGATCTGCTCCCGTCTCTCCTTTGGCATTAAGATATTTCAGCATAACCTCGGCGTTATCATCCTCAAATATTCCATCGGCATACGCCTGAAATACATACTGCTTATTGAACTTATTATTGATAACTCCGGCATGCATTCGAATGCTAGCTGTATCTTGCCTTATCACCAGGCGCACCGTATCCAGCAACGTACTGTCCATGCGAAGAGAATGAAGATATGCACTACCTTCAAACCCATTTTTATGAGCAGATGTAAGGTTGAATGACACATCTTTGAAAGATATTTTAGAAAGAGCCAGATATTCACTCAATGGATTCTTCTTTCCTGCCATGAAAGAAAGCTGAGCCGAAGGTATCGCCCCGCTAAGTTCCTGATGATTTAATTTCCTATTCTGAATTTGTTTGGTTAAGAGAGTAGAAAAACTGGTAACCTCTTTAATAAAATTCTTGAGAGGGATACGACTATTAAGAGAGAATTCCAAATCTCCTGAATGAAGTTCCAAAGAAGTTTCTCCACTATTGGTAAAAGCATTAACTGTAAAGGCTATAGGATTCTTCAAAGGATGATTAATAAACCTCAGTCGATATAAATCGATATCCCGCACATACATTGTCAACTCTGCTTTGGCTAGCTTTTTATGAAGAAGCGCAGTCAGGTTTGCATCCATCTTAAGTAGTCTGCTCTCACTATTCAGTTTGATTTCTGCCAATGAGTTTTGCAGATTTGCCTGAAGAGCAATTCCGGTAAAGGTAGATTTTCCGTATTGTAACTCTTGCAGTTTAAACTCTCCGTTAAGTTTTGTCCGTGGAGAGTAGAAATCAGTACCTTCTCCCGCTGCATCAAAAGATGCTGTAAGTGAATAAATGGAATCCTTTGGCAAGAAATGGTTTACCTGGAATTTATCAATTGCCACCTTTGCACTGTAAGAATTGCTTGCCATGTTGTATTCAGCATCTGCTTTTACAGTACCTTTATCCTCAGTTAAGGTTAACCCGGCTAAATAACGTTCGCCTTTCATTGATGCCTGCCCCTGAAGTTTTATATTTTGAGGAACCCGCACATTCCCATTAGAGGAAGATTTTATCAGATTAGCCATAAAATCAAGATTTTTGGCATCCAACTGAAATTTAATCTGCCCGGAACGATTCTGTTTATCAGACAGATTTCTCATCTCTCCTACAGATGCCAGAGAAAAAGAGCCCGGCAGATCAGCTGTTAACCGCGACAGACGGATGCTTTTCTTATTTCCCTGCACCAAAGCCCGGAGTGTAATTGCACGAAACGGATAAGAATCACTGAACTGTTTAGATAATCCTCCCACAAAAAGCAGCACATCCTGTTTGCCTATATTAGAAACAAGAGACGATTCAAAACTTCCTTTGTCCGGATTCTCCACAAATAGCCAGTCGGCCTTTGCAGTGAGGTTAACTTCCGAATGAGGTGTATTCAGCTGCAATGCTGGTATTCTTATGGCACGGTTATCGGCAAGGATACGACCGGTAAGCGAAGTAACGCTCAATCCCGAGCGATCCCACAAAGATAATCGCTTAACACTTGCCTGCAATGCTCTGTCTTGCTTCATAAAGGAATCTACAGAAATGGAAATGTCACGCAATGCAAGGTGTGACGGATCGAATCCTTTGGACGGTTCTCCCACTCCGGAATCATAATCGAACGAAGCTTTAGCAACAGAGAAACGTCTCAATTTGTACAATCTACGCATAAAATCTAATTTCCCATTACGTAGCACAGCCTCATCAACATTGGCTGTCAAACGGAGAGAATCGGCCGGTTGATCCATGTGAAAGGCTACATTCCGAAGCTGCAACTTTTGAAGAAATATCTTCCAGCGAAAAGGTTTGGATGGTTTCTCCTTTTTTTCTTTCGTTGTGTCAATTAGAGAGAGTTTCAGATCGGCATCTTTCAGAAGAGCATCCGTTATCAAGGCCTCTTCACGCTTAAAATTCACCTTTTCTGAGCAAAGATATAACTTGCCTACCTTACCCCGGATGCGCATTCCCTCCATCAAATCGGACGAATTAACGAAAACCTTACTCAGGGTGATGTCATCTATCCGGAATTCTCCCTTAAATATGCGACGCAGACCAAGGTCTACTATCATTTTATCGGCAATAAGCAGCGTGTCTTTGGATGAAATTACACTCACCTCATGCACTGCCAAATCCAAAGGAAAAGAGAGTCTTATTCGGTCTATAGATATATGCATGCCCGTTTCCCTGGAAGCATATTTCACAAACTGATTTTTCAAAACATTTTGAACAGGAGGAAGATAGAGCAATACAAGGAGTATCACCAAAAGGATTAGCGGGCTCAGCAAAGTAATGCCAATCCATTTCAACCATTTTTTCTTTTGTTCATCCATGTTTAAGTGAAGTCTTATACAAAGAAAACATTTATTTCCACATCTTGTTTGTTTTTAGATTATTTATTCACACAAAAAATATATATTTGTTCCCATTCTATTAACATTAAAAGAAAAAGACATTATGTTATTATCAACTACTAACAACATTGAAGGTAAAACTATTACCACCTACTACGGTATTGTTTCGGGCGAAACTATTATTGGTGCTAATATTTTCAAAGATATATTTGCCGGAATACGTGATATTATCGGTGGTCGTTCCAATTCGTATGAAAGAGTTCTTCGCGAAGCTAAAGAAACAGCCCTGAAAGAAATGACAGAACAGGCTATGAGAATGGGGGCCAATGCCGTTATTGGTATTGATATTGATTATGAAACAGTTGGATCAAACAGCAGCATGCTTATGGTTACTGCTTGCGGAACTGCCGTATTCTATCAATAACAGAGATTAGAACCTGTTATAAGTTCTTCAGAAAGGTGCGGATTCTATAAAAGGTCCTAATTAGCACCGGTTTGTTTTGGCTTAATAAGTCCAAAGTACTATTTTTGTCCCTAATTTATCAGTTTATTCTCATGAAAAAGCAATTACTGATTATATTATTAAGCCTTTTAACAGGTATATTTTCACCGGGATTCCCCCAAAATAAAAAAGAAAAAATGGAAAATCAAAAAGAAACAATGCTGTTGATACAAACAGATTTAGGTGACATAAAGATTAAACTCTACAACGAAACACCACAACACCGTGATAACTTCATCAAACTTGCTAAAGAAGGCTTTTACGACGGTACTATTTTTCACCGTGTAATTAAGGACTTTATGATTCAGGGTGGTGATCCAGACTCAAAGAATGCACCTAAAGGCAAAATGCTTGGTTCGGGAGATACCGGTTACACTGTTCCTGCAGAATTTGTTTATCCACAATTCTTTCATAAAAAAGGAGCTCTTTCGGCTGCTCGTCAGGGTGACGAAGTAAATCCGAAGAAGGCTTCCAGTGGCTGCCAGTTCTACATCGTTACCGGAAAGAAATATTCTGAAGGTCAGATTCTGAACATGGAACAACAAATTAACCACGGTAAAGTTGAAGAAGTTTTCAATACTTTGGTTACCAAAAATGCAGCTAAGATTAAAAAGCTGAGACTTGACCGCGACAAAGAGGGTCTTTATGAATTGCAGGAAGAGCTGATTGCCGAAGCAAAAGCAAAGGCTGATTCTCTGCCCGACTTCAAGTTTACTCCTGAACAAGTAAATGCTTATACTACTGTTGGTGGAACTCCTCATCTTGATAACCAGTACACTGTATTCGGAGAAGTTATGGAAGGTATGGAAGTGGTTGACTCTATTCAGAAAGTAAAGACTAACCGTGGCGACCGTCCTGAAGAAGATATTAAAATGAAAGTTATCGTACTGGAATAAGATGATTGAAGTAAACAGACATAACCTTGAAAACGGACTTCGCCTGATACACTCTGAAGACTTAAGCACACAGATGGTTGCCATCAATGTGTTGTATAATGTAGGGGCGAAGGACGAAGACAAGGAACACACGGGGTTTGCCCACCTCTTTGAACATTTAATGTTCGGAGGGTCGGTAAACATTCCCGATTATGATGCTCCGGTTCAGTTGGCCGGTGGGGAGAATAATGCGTGGACCAACAATGATATCACCAACTATTACCTTTCCCTACCCAAACAAAACGTGGAAACAGGATTCTGGCTGGAATCGGACCGCATGTTAAGTCTGGATTTTAATCCTAAAAGCCTCGATGTTCAGCGCCAGGTGGTATCAGAAGAGTTTAAGCAACGCTATTTGAATCAGCCTTACGGAGATGTGTCTCACCTGGTTCGCCCGATGGCCTTTAAGGAACACCCTTACCAATGGCCTACCATCGGCAAGGAACTTTCACACATTACCAATGCTACGCTGGAAGATGTAAAAGATTTCTTTTTTCACTTCTATGCACCCAATAATGCCATTCTTTGCGTTACCGGAAATATTTCGTTTGAGGAGACTATCCGATTGGCTGAAAAATGGTTTGGTCCTATTCCTGCACGGGATATTCGTGTACGGAATTTGCCTTGCGAACCAAAGCAGACTGAGGAAAGACGACAGGAAGTGGAACGTGAAGTACCACTCGATTCTCTTTACATGGCTTTTCACATGACTGAGCGTATTCACCCCGACTATTATGCTTTTGATATTTTATCGGATGTACTGAGCAATGGAAACTCTAGCCGACTTACCCAGCATCTGGTTAAGGAACACCAGATATTCAGTTCCATTGATGCCTACATTTCGGGAAGTGTAGAACCGGGCTTATTCCAGATTTCAGGAAAACCGGCACCGGGTGTCTCTTTGGAGCAGGCGGAAGCTGCTGTATGGGAAGAGCTTGAAGCACTGAAAAATACTCTTGTAGATGAACACGAACTGGAGAAAGTGAAAAATAAGTTCGAGTCGGAACAAATCTTCAGCAACATTAATTACCTCAACGTTGCCACAAATCTGGCATTCTTTGAACTGATAAGCAAAGCGGAAGATTTGAATAACGAAGTGAACAATTACCGGAAAGTTACTGCCGATCTGTTAAAAGAAATAGCCTGCAAGGCTTTTGTCCGCAACAACTGCTCTACACTTCATTATAGAGCTAAGAAGGAAGCATGAGCGAATTCTTTGCAACATACAAAGAACACTATAATGCGCTGCTCCGTTTAGGAATTCCTATTGTTATAGGGCAGTTGGGCATGATTATTCTCGGCTTTGCCGACACAATGATGGTGGGCCAGCACAGCACTATTGAGCTGGCAGCCGCCTCTTTTGTGAATAATGTTTTTACACTGGCCATTATTTTCAGTACAGGTTTTTCTTACGGACTCACTCCCATTGTGGGAAGTCTCTTCGGGAAAGGCGATTCTACCGGAGCGGGACAAGCACTGAAGAACAGTCTTGCCGCCAATATTCTGGTGGCACTGCTTATTACGGTCATCATGTTCGTAATCTATCTCAATGTGCACAACTTTGGTCAGCCAAAAGAACTTCTGCCATTGATTCGTCCGTACTTTCTTATCCTGCTGGCATCCCTTATTTTTGTGCTTATCTTTAATTCATTTAAGCAATTTGCCGACGGAATTACGGACACGAAAGCCTCGATGTGGATTCTGCTGATAGGTAACACGCTACACATTATCCTGAATTATTTGCTGATTTACGGTAAGCTTGGCCTTCCAGAAATGGGACTTATGGGTGCCGGAGTGAGTACGCTAATCTCGCGTATCCTGATGGCTTTGGCCTTTGCCTGTATATTTCTGTACAGCAAACGATATGCTATTTATCTGAAAGGGTTTAAACTGAAAGGATTCTCGCACAGCATTTTTAAACGACTCAACGAACTTGGCTGGCCTATTGCCCTGCAAATGGGTATGGAAACTGCATCTTTTACCTTCAGCACCGTAATGGTTGGGTGGCTGGGCAGTATTGCACTGGCTTCACATCAGGTAATGCTTACTATTTCGAGTCTATGCTTTATGATTTACTACGGAATGGGTGCTGCAATAGCCGTTAGAGTTAGTAATTTCAGGGGGCAGAACGACATTGTTAATGTCCGCCGTTCCGCTTATGCAGGCTTTCACATTATCCTGATGATGGCCATAATCTCAGCCGGATCTATATTCCTTTTGAGAAATTATCTTGGCGGCATGTTTACCGATAGCCCGGAGGTTAGCCAGACGGTAGTAGCACTTATCTTCCCTTTCCTGTTGTATCAGTTTGGCGACGGCACACAAATAACTTTTGCCAATGCACTGCGTGGCATAGCCGATGTAAAACCAATGATGTATATAGCTTTCATCAGCTATTTCCTGATATCTATTCCGGCAGGTTACTTCTTTGGATTTACACTCCATTGGGGAATTGTAGGTATATGGATGTCCTTTCCTTTCGGACTTTCCAGTGCGGGAATTATGTTCTATCTGCGATTCAGGAAAAGAACGTTATTATAAACAGCACATAACCGGAAGCAGATTATCCGATCTCCCACCACTGTTTTTTATTTCTTCGAATTAAATAAAAAAACCTTGTACAAAAGAATGATTTGTTTTGTACAAAAGAATTAGATCTTCTGTACAAAAGATTGCATTCTTTTGTACAAGGAAATATTAATTAAACCAGAAGTTCTTAAAACCTACGGTTAAGGTTATAAAAAAGCAGCTCATTATCCTGCAGAAACCCCTATAAAGAGAAGTCCGGGCTTTGGCTGGCTACAATCTTACTTCAGCAAAGCAGTTAAATCATCACGCCAATCTTCTCCATTGATAGGCTGAAACGTCATCATCCCTAATTCTTTTGCCATTTTAATATTGGCCGGTCCATCGTCTACAAACAATGTTTCTCCGGGCAACATATCCGCATCTTTAATCATTAACTCAAAAATGGCTTTTCCGGGCTTTACAGCCTTTAGCTCATACGAGGTATATATTTTATCGAAATAGTCATCCAAAGGCCTCTCTGCTATCGTAAAATCATTACTACGAGCCCAGCTCATAACATAAGGATTCGTATTACTAAGAATATATAGCTTATATTTCTTTCTAAGTTCCAGCAAATATTCCAAACGGTATTGGGGAACATCGAGCATAAAACCCAGCCATCCTTCTTTAACCTGCTCGTAAGTGAGTTCTTTTCCGGCCAGTTCGCTCAGAATTACACGAAACTCTTCTGCATTGATAGTTCCATCTTCCACCTGAAGAAAAGCTCCCTTCTGATGATATGCATCCAATAACTCGTTGGCATTAGCCACTCCTATCTCTTCAAACTTCTTCACTGCAGCTTCACGCGAGAAATTCACAATCACTCCACCGAAGTCAAATACAATATTCTTTATTCGTTCCATCTTTTATCACCTATGAAATTCACTGCAAAAGTAGGCAAAAAACAAATCAAAAGTTATAAACCAAGGTATTATTCCGCAAGTGTGTACCAGGTAATCCTTTTAAGTTTATCTTTGCAAACAAAAAAAAGATATGCAAGAAGAGAAGAAACTTCCCATTCACTTTGCTCCCCTACAAGGATTTACCGATGCGCCTTATCGCAACGCTCACGAAACTGTTTTTGGCGGTATTGATACTTACTATACTCCCTTTGTACGTTTGGAAAAAGGGGAATCTTTCCGCAACAGAGAGCTGCGGGATATAGAAAAAGAAAACAATACAGTTCACCATCTTGTACCGCAACTGATTGCAAGTACCCCTGATGAGATGAAGAAAATAGTTACTCTTTTCCAGGAGAAAGGTCACACAGAAGCAGATATAAACTTAGGCTGCCCTTTCCCTATGCTGGTACGCCGCCATAAAGGTTCGGGTATTCTTCCTTTCCCTAACGAAGTTGAGGAGCTTTTAAAGTGTATTCAAGACTTCCCAGATATAACGTTTTCGGTAAAGATGCGTTTAGGTCTGGAGAATCCGGAGGAATGTCTTGCACTTCTGCCCATACTAAACAATCTGCCACTGAAGCAAATCGCCTTGCATGCCCGCGTTGGTAAACAGCAATACAAGGGAGAAACCAACCTGAATGCTTTTGAAGCGTTTTATAACGCCTGTAAGCATCCGATTATCTTCAATGGAGACATCACCACCATAGACAACATAAAAACGATTTCAGACCGTTTTCCGAGCCTCTCAGGGATAATGATTGGCAGAGGATTACTTGCCAATCCTGCACTAGCTTATGAATACCTGCAGGGAAAAGCCCTTTCTCAGGAAGAAATGTATGCCAAAGTGAAGGTCTTTCATAATTCGCTTTTAAACTATTACGAGGCACACTTGCAAGGAAACGACCAGTTGGTAACTAAAATGAAGACTATCTGGGAATATCTGCTGCCTGATATGGATAAGAAAACTAAAAAGAAAATTCATAAAAGCACAAAGATTGAGACTTACAGGGCTGCTGTTTCTGAAGCATTAAAGTAAGGCAAATTATCTCTGCTTTTTATTTTTCTGAAGATTATTTATCTTTTTAAGAAAAAATAATCAGCATAAGCAGCTATATAGCAAATTATTACTAAAGTTAAAATTACTTTTATCAAACGATAACCAAAGTAATATCAGACTTAAAACCAAGGAAGAGGGAAATAAAATAAGAAGAACTTTCCTAATTTTAAAGATTATAAGATCGTATCCGCCTTCGTGCTGGAGGATATAGGAAAGCTTTGTATATGCATTTAAGAAAAAGAGCTGTTCACCGGATTTTATTCAGGTGAACAGCTCTTTAATTATTTTTTGAGAAGATAATGACTATCCTAGCATTTCAAATCCGTTCCATAAATTACCTTCAGGAACCGGAGCTTCCAATTCAATCAGTTCTTTAGAAACCGGGTGAATAAAAGAAACTTTCCGAGAATGCAGGCAAATACTTCCGTCAGGATTTGAACGGGGAGAACCATATTTCAAGTCTCCTTTAATGGAACATCCCATTTTAGCCAACTGACAGCGAATCTGATGATGCCTTCCGGTATGCAGGTGCACTTCAAGAAGATAATAATTCTGCGAATGCCCAATCAACTTATAGTCGAGAATAGCTTTCTTTGAATCCTTAACCTCCTTATCATAGGCATAACTTTTATTTTGTTTCTCGTTACGCACCAGATAGTGAACCAATTCGCCTTCAGTTTCCTTCGGACAGTTCTTAACTATAGCCCAATAAGTCTTTTTCACCTCGCTATTCTTAAACATCTCGTTAAGACGAGGAAGAGCCTTACTGGTTTTGGCAAAAAGAACAATTCCGCTTACAGGTCGATCCAACCGGTGAACAACTCCCAGAAAAACATTGCCTGGCTTGTTGTATTTCTCCTTCAGGTACTGCTTTACAGTCTCCGAAAGAGGAGTATCCCCCGTTTTGTCTCCCTGAACAATCTCAGAGCTCGACTTGTTGACAACAATAATGTGATTATCTTCGTATATTACGGTCATTCTTCTAATTACATGTTCATACCGCCACAGCAGTGAATTACCTGTCCACTTACATAAGAAGACAAATCAGAAGCCAAGAAAGTAGCTACATTAGCAACATCATCAGGTGTACCACCACGACGTAATGGAATAGTCTTAGCCCATTCTGCTTTTACCTCATCTGTCAACGCTGCAGTCATATCAGTGATAATAAATCCTGGAGCAATAGCATTAGCACGGATTCCACGAGAACCTAATTCCTTAGCAATTGATTTAGCTAAACCAATCATACCAGCTTTAGAAGCTGAGTAGTTACATTGACCAGCGTTACCAGAAACACCAACAACAGAAGCCATGTTGATAATGCTACCAGTCTTTTGTTTCATCATAACCGGCGTGATAGCGTGGATAAAGTTGAACGCAGATTTCAGGTTCACATTAATAACCATATCCCATTGTTGTTCGCTCATACGCATCATCAAACCATCACGAGTGATACCAGCGTTATTAACAAGAATGTCTACACGACCGAAATCCTTAACAATTTCAGCAACAACATTAGCTGTATCTTCAAAGTTTGCAGCGTTAGAAGCATAACCTTTAGCTTTTACGCCAAAAGCTTCTATTTCTTTTTCTGTATTTTTAGCATTTTCATCAATAACCAGGTCAGTGAATGCAATATTTGCTCCTTCAGAAGCAAACTTCAAAGCAATTGCTTTACCGATACCGCGAGCAGCTCCGGTTACAATGGCTGTTTTTCCATCTAATAATCCCATAATAATTGTAATTTAATCGTTTATTTATTGATTGATTTCTTTTCTACGTAAAGCTCCATAGACTAAATTAGTAACGTATTTCTTACGAACTTCCGGATCTAAATTACGTCCCAAATGACCACTAATATATGGAACTTCTATTCCCTTCACACAATAATGAACTATATTAGCTGTAATATTTACGTCATCGATCTGGAAAACACCTTTATCTTTTCCTTCAGAAAGGACAGCTCTTAAAAGTGCTATTTCCTTAGCATCAAATCTCCTTCGAACTCTTTCCACGCGCCAGATATCACGAAAGAAATTGGCTTGCAAAGAACCATTTCTGAAAACAACTTCCTTAATAGCATCCAAGCGAGTATAAATTAATTCTATTAGCTTCTCATCAGGAGAAATATTCTTTTCTGAGACCTTTTTCATTGTTTCAGAAAGTATATCCAACTCAGATTCTACCACAGCTGAATAAATTTCATCCTTATTTTTGAAATAAGTATAAAGAGTACGTCGTCCTTTCTTAGATGCAAGGGCGATATCATTCATTGTAGTATTTTCCACTCCATTTTGAGCAAAAAGCTGTCGAGCTACGTCTACTAGTTTAATTCTGGTTTTTGATACAGTCATAGGCTATACCTGCACATTATTGTTTTATTTGAGCAAAAGTAGTTCTTTTCTTCTTATTACACAAGAAAAGATTTACTAAATTAATTAATCGTGTTATTCAATAATCAATTCATACAACTAGCACAGAGCACTTTACGTTCAATTATTATTATTATTGAGAATTTATTCCTAAAATAATTTGTTTTATAAGATAAAAGCAGTACTTTTGTACCCACAAACATCGCGGAGTGGAGCAGTTGGTAGCTCGTTGGGCTCATAACCCAAAGGTCGTTCGTTCGAGTCGAGCCTCCGCAACTAAGTAAAGAGAATCAAGAAATTGGTTCTCTTTTTTTTGTTTCACTTCACAACATAGCATCAAGCAGAATCATTTTAAAAAACCACACATTTACTATGAATCCAGTTTAATTCCTAATTGCCCATAAATGCGATAAAATAAAATTTCCGACCAATGAATAGGAATAAAGGAATTACAAGAGGATAAAAAGGGAGGAAAAAGAGAATAAAAAATAACAAAATCAAAAGTAAAAACAAAAAAGAGTACTTGATAATCAATGATTAACAAGCACACAACTTTAAAGCAGCCAGAAAAATATAGCCACAGAGAAAGATATAAAAAGTATTACTAAAAAATAGCTAAATAGAAAAAGACTCTATATTGCTTAAGATACTACTCAAGATATAGATACAATCTATAGAAAAAAAAGGGTTGAATAAAGAACTAAAGTTATAGGTGCACAAAATACATTGTCTGCTATCAAATAACAAACAACACAAAAAGCACAACTATATTATGAAGAAGCAGAAATAAAAAATCTACTTCTTCATAAATATATTTATTCTAGCTATTTCTTTTTCTTTGAGCCACTTAAGCCATCAAGAGCTTTAAGAGCAGTTGAGTTCCCAGGCTCTATCTTCAGAATTTTATTCCAATATCCTTTGGAAGCTTCATACTCACTGGCATTCTTACTTTTTTCGCCAGCTACCAAATGGTAGAATCCTAAATAACTATAGCATTCTATAAGAACCGGATTATAGCGAGGATCATTTTTTGCTAAACAAATTTCGACAGTTTTTTCGTAATATGGTTTAGCTAAACCTTTTGTTGCCTCTGGATCTAAATTTGAATTTGCTCTCGCTCTCCAGCAATTGCCTCTATAATTATCTGGTTCCATTTCTGCTACTTTAGCAAAAATACTATCAGCCTTCAATAATGAAGATGTTTTTATATTTGGAAGAATTTTATCAGTATTTGCATATGAATAATATTTCTTACCCAATTCTACTAACAAATCAGCACTAGGTTTTGAAACATTTCCTAAATATTTCTCATATGACTTTATAGCATTTACAGGATCGCCAGCTTGTTCGTAAAGACCAGAAATTGAAGATAAAAGATCAGTTTTAGTTGTATCGGATTCAATGGCTTTTTCAAAAGAAGCTATTGCTTCCGGATATTTTTTCTTTTCTGCTAATATGGTACCATTGTATGTATAATCAAAATATGAGAACTGAGCATCTTTTGATTTATTGAAAAAATTATCTGCAGCTACAGTTGCATCATCAAATTTCTTAAGTTCTACATTATTATACATTGCCAAACGGTTGAAAGCAGGATCCTGAGCATTAAGCTTCAAACCCATTTGAGCAATTTCTAAAGACTTGTTATAATCTTTGTTTAAGAAAAGAGTCATAGCATATTGCTTCAAATCGTCAGTATCGTAATTTCCTGAAGCGATATACTCTCCATAATATTTTGCAGCATTGTCAAAGTCATTTTTAGCATAATAAAGATCAGCTAATTCTTTGTTAGCAAGAGAGAAATTAGGTTCTTGTGTTTTTAGACGACCTAACATTTCAACCGCTAAAGCTTGATTTACATCACGATATGCACGAGCGTACTTAACATAAGCTTCACGACAATTTGCATCAAACAAAATAGCTTGTTCATACATGCTACAAGCTTGACCTGCATCTTTTTTAGATTCGAAAATATCACCAGCTAATACAAAAACAGGTGCATACTTTCTTGTAATTTTCTGTGCTCTTTCCAGATAATCATTTGCGGCTAAAAGCTCGCCATTTTCTAAATAAGCACGTCCAGCTTCCAAAATAAGATCAACGTTCTTCTTGTTTTTTCCTTTTAAAACATTCTCAATTGCATCTTTTGCTTGAATAGCATTTGATTTAATCTGTAACTTTGCTAAACCAATATTATTCAAAGCACTCATAGCATCTAATGACAAGCCCTTTTTATAATAGTATAAAGCAGAGTCATTCTTGCTCTCTCCAAAATAGACATTTCCTAAGAAATAACAAGTTTCAGCAGAATTTGCAGCATTTGATTTTAATTCCTGAAACAATAGGACTTTAGCCTGTTTTTGGAAACCTGCCTTATAGAAAGAGATACCTTCACTATCCTTCGCCTGAAGTGGAGAAAAAGCAAAACTTGCTAAAAGGAGAATTGAAGAAAATATTAAGTTACATTTCATCACTTTGCAATTTTTAAATCAATAATTAGTATTCGTCTTTAACATTTACAATACGCACCGGTTGTGTTGCAGGAACCAAACCGGATTTAAGAATAATCCTTTGTCCGCGATCTGAAGTTAAGAAATTAGCAAACCCAGAAGATAAACCTTGTCTAGGATCGTTAATTAACAAATATACACCGCGGTAAAAAGGATAATCGCCCAATGCAATATAGGCTTGATAAGGTTTATAACTATTAGAACCGTCAGCTATATTATCTTTACTAACAGCCATTACCCGAACTTCCTTCTTAAAGGTTAAATTTGTTGTGTCATTTTTAGCACCTAACCAATTAACACCAATAATCCCAATAGCATTAGGAGTTTTTGAAACATAATCAAATACTTGTAGATTAGTCTTTTGAGCATTAATACCTTTAGATGCAAAAGGTTTTCCTAAACAAATAGAGTCCTTTGCAAAACGGACTGTACTTGAATTTGGATTATCAAAAACAATTTGAATATTACCCAATTTAGACTTTGGATAAATTTCTTTCCATTTAGTAATCTCACCAGTTAGAATCTTTCTAACCTGGCTAACAGTAATAAGAGAATCTGGATTTTGATTATTAGTAATCAAACCAACACCATCATAAGCCATTATAACCTCACGTGGGAAAAACTTACGACTATTAAAAGATTGAGTTTCTTTAGAAGATAGTCTGCGAGTGGAAACAACCAATCGCACACTATCTTTTAATAAACTATTTATAGCATCTACCTCACTACAATATTTAGGTTTTATATGAACCTCAGAATTAAGTCCTTCAAACACAGCAATTTCTTCTTCAATAATGGGCTTAAAACCTTCATCAACAGCAACAGGAATCGTGCCCGATGTTAAAGTATCAGTCCACCCATCTTTAGGCTTATTATCTTTACATGAGCAAAGAAGCAAAAAGAATAATATTGGAATTAATTTGAAGAACTTCATAATTTTATTGTAATTTAAAGGTAATAGGCACTACATAATATACTGGAACATTCACACCATTTTGTTTACCTGGAATCCATTTCGGAAGAGAACGGATTACACGAAGAGCTTCTTTATCACAATAAGGATCCAAAGAACGCATTACTTGCGCATCTTTAACATCACCTGTTTTAGAAACAACAAAACGAATATAAACTTTACCTTGAACACCATTTTCTTGAGAAATTGTTGGATATCTCAATTTTTCAGCAATGTATTTCAAAAGCTCAGTGTCACCACCTGGGAACTGAGGCATCTGTTCTACAGCTGTATAAGGTTTTTCTTCTACTTCTTCTACAGGAGCCTGAGTTACAACTTGCTTGATTTCAGCAATGTCTTTACCATGTTCCTCGTCGTTACCTTTTACGTCAGCGATAGAAATAGTAACCTTAGATTCTTGCAATTGTTCCTGACTCTTCATTTCGTCTTCGTCTCTAACTTCAGAGTCTTTCTTAATTACAGGAGCTACGAATTTTACAGAGCTCTTTAAAGGAGGAGGAGGAGGAGCGATTGGCTCAACCTTATTCAACTTTTTATCCTTTACTTCAGCTTCATCCAACTTAGACAAAGTAGTTACTTCAGTCATAACTTCTTTTTGTTCAGGAGTAGCCAATTTAATAAGTTCTGGTACAGCTATAAAGAATGCAGTCAAAAGAACGATAATCAGCAAAGACAAATTATGTCTCTTTGGAGCATCCATTCGCATTTTGTATGCACCGTACCCTTTATTTCTTCCTTCGAATATTAAGTCACACCATTCTTCAGAAGCTAAATTAATTTTTGCCATTTTACTTTCTTGTTTTAGTGTTAACTTAATTATTTCACACCTTGGGCAGTAGCTAATAAAGCCTTTTCGCCATCAGTGATAGGTACAATAACATACTTACTAATACAGCAAATCTGCATTTCGTCTAGAGCATCAATAAGATTTTTGTATGTTGATTTGTCTGCTGCTTTAATAATAACTGTAGGAGAACCTTTTTCTTCCTTAGCTTCAGCAATTTTTGCAGCACATTCTTCAGCAGAAATTTTCAAATTCTTTTTCTGCTGTTTCAAATCATTAACCTTCGCTACAATACTTCTGTTCTTGCTCAGAAGTAAGTCTCTTATACCAGTAGCAGTATAAGAAGTAGCTTGCAACAAAGAATTATCACCAGCTTTAAACTCACCTAGATAATAATAAACCTTATCTTTTTCACCAAGAATTAAAGTTACAGCTTGAGAAGCCTTAACTTTAGTCTGTTGAGATTCATCCACTTTATCATTAGTTGGCATACTTATCTCCATCGTTTGAGGTTTACTCAAAGATGTACAAAGCATGAAGAAAGTGATAAGCAACATATTCATATCCACCATCGGCGTAAAGTCGACGCGGGTTTTCATTTTTTTCTGCTTTCCCTTTTTTCCTTTTCCGCTATCTTTTTGTTCTACATCAGCGCTCATATTTCATCTATTTTTTTTCGGCTTCAACAGCTTTCAAAGAAGTGATCAGATTATATCTGTTTTCTTTTATGTCTTGAAGTGAATTCATTACTTTCTTAATTACAGAATAAGGAGTATTCTGGTCAGCTTTAATAGCAATACGTAGATCTGGATTCGTAGTACGAGCAGCTTTTACCCATACTTTGAATTGATTATCAACACTATCTGTAGGTATACCTTCATTTTTAAGATATTCGTCCTGCTTTGCTTCAGGTAAGTCTAAGAAAGTGCTCATACTTTTCATCGGCACACCAAATGTGGTGTTCTTTCTGAAACTCTTAATTTGATTAGGTGTAAATTTCACACCATATTGTTCTCCCACACTTACAAGTGTTTGTTCCATGTCATCTGGTCTATCCAGGGCCATAAACACCCTGCCTGCTGGATCGACAAGGATTGAGAGGACATTCTTTTCTGGAATTTTAATTTCAGAAACAGAACCTGGTGTCGTTACTTTTACTGGTTCCTTTTGTACGAAGGTTGAGGTCAACATAAAAAAGGTCAAGAGCAATACAGTAACGTCACTCATCGCTGTCATATCGATGAAGGTGTCCTTTTTCGCAACTTTTACTTTAGCCATAAGTTATTTCTATTTTAAAAAATTTATTTACTGCTTATTAGTGAGAAGCTGCAAATGTCTGAACAATAGAGAAACCTACTTCGTCAAGGCTAAATGTTAATTTATCGATTTTGTTTGAATAATAGTTGTAAGAAATAACAGCTAATGCACCAGTAGCAATACCACAAGCAGTATTAACCAACGCTTCAGAGATACCCTGTGACAAAGCTGTAGAGTCAGCACCACCACCAGAAGACAAAGCAGCAAATGAACGGATCATACCGATTACTGTACCAAGAAGACCGAACAATGTACCTAAAGTAGTGATAGTTGCTATGATAGGAAGATTTTCAGTCATCATTGGCAATTCAAGAGCTGTAGCTTCTTCAAGTTCTTTTTGGATAGCTAACAACTTTTGTTCTTTGCTTAACTTAGTATCTTTTTCCATTTCATCATATTTAAGCAAAGTAGCACCTACTACATTAGCAACAGAACCTTTTTGTTTGTCACAAATTTCTTGAGCACCTTTAAGATCACCTTTTTCCAAAGCAACTTTAATATTTGCAACGAACTTAGTTAAAGAACCCTTACCATAAGCACTGCCAATAGCGATAAAACGTTCTACACTTAATGACAATACAGTGAATAACAAAGTCAAAATAATAGGTACGATAACACCACCTTTGTACATAGTACCTAGAAGTTTACCTGGAAGAGGGTTATTCGAAGGATCATTATTCACAAAGTTTGAAGGATTACCTAATACAAAATTATAAAAGCAAACTGCAATAACCAAACACGCTAGAATAACAAGACCCGCGTTCTTAATACCTTTAACAGACGTTTTCTTAGATTTTTTTTGAGTAGTTTCCATAATAGTTTTTTTTAAACAATTTATTTTTAGAAATTAATAATTTTCACTTATATAACATAACCTTGGTATACAATACATATAAAGATGTAAAAAGCAATGTGCTATTTTTTTATAATAGCATATTCCAATTACGACTAACTAATTTATTCTTTATTTATTTCATAGCATATAATATATACCTAAAAGTGTGTCTCAAATAGCATTTACCGTCTAAACGTAAAACGTGCAACAAAAATAAGAACAAAATTGTTACTATGGTACGTTTTTACAATTTTTAATCAGTTTTTTTTAGGGTAAATAGACTTTATACACTGAAATAGATAAAAATATATAACACCAAAAACATATTAGCATTTATAACAGATTATATATCTGTATTTTGTTGCAAATATAATAACAAAAGTAATATATACATTATCAAATTAAAAATAAGTATGTAAATAGATATTATTTTGCTAAAATTAATATTTTATATCTATTATCAATATTCTAATAAAACCTCATATCTCAGATTAATATGTCTTTTGTAACTATTTAGATAGTAGATTCTAATAATATTGCCGAAGACTTTTGCCACACAATAATTTTAACTCCAAACACATTTAAACTACCATTGCTTTATTAGCGAGCAATAGTACTAAAAAAAACACACTTAGTCAATAAAATGCTGTATAAATTCAACAAATTTAATTCTAAAAGACAATATATAAGCAATAATTACATTTTGCTAAATTCAGAAACTAAGATATAGAATTAACCATTCATGCTAATTAATTGATATTCAAATAATTAACAAATGCATTTTTCCCATAAAACTGATATATGGATATAAAAGCTGCAGATGCAGCAATAAGCGCAATCAGTAAAGCTCACGTTATCAAGGGAGATGAGAAATACATCAATAAGACGTATATATACAATAAAAAAAAGAGTCCCATTCATTATTCAATGAACAGGACTCTTTGATAAAACGGCAGCTACCTACTCTCCCACTGTTACGCAGTACCATCGGCGTGATCAGGCTTAACTTCTCTGTTCGGAATGGGAAGAGGTGGAACCCTGATGCTATAGCTACCTTAATATTTTTAATTTCTTTTTATCTGATATATATTTATCAGATTCTATTAAGATAAACACAATGTAAAAGCAATAAACAAGCTCTTTCTAGTATTTTCAAGAGCCAAATTATCTAGCCAACCATATATGGCATAGAAGAAAGTGTACGGGCAATTAGTACTGCTCGGCTTTGACATTACTGTCTTTACACCTGCAGCCTATCAACGTTGTCGTCTTCAACGACCCTAAGAAATCTAATCTTGTGGCTGGCTTCGTACTTAGATGCTTTCAGCACTTATCCAATCCCGACTTAGATACCCGGCAATGCACCTGGCGGCACAACCGGTAAACCAGCGGTCAGTCCAACACGGTCCTCTCGTACTAGTGTCAGAGCCACGCAAATTTCATACGCCCACGATAGATAGAGACCGAACTGTCTCACGACGTTCTGAACCCAGCTCGCGTGCCACTTTAATGGGCGAACAGCCCAACCCTTGGGACCTTCTCCAGCCC
>Ga0183099_1000032_pt1 | contig 163299 bp, 111 predicted proteins | sample Biomet1_FD_127788 | JGI IMG/M metagenome (GOLD analysis project Ga0183099, IMG submission 127788) | Microbial communities from bioreactor (seeded with anoxic lake sediment) at LBNL, California, USA - Biofuel metagenome 1 | ecosystem: Engineered > Bioreactor > Anaerobic > Unclassified ...
AAGGAAAGTCTTTATGATACAAAGAAAGTCCGTCACTTTTTATACTAGCATTGAAAAACGGAATACTCCCTTTTTCTTTTTTCTTCCTTAGATAACAATAGATCGACAGTTTATCCTTCGAATAGCTATTTTTTAGCAGATCTGACATTAAATGACCCTTTAAGACTCCAACAATATCATTCCACATAAGATCAGATAATTCAACATAGACTTCTGACTCTTGTTTCTTTTTGATTATTTGAATAAAAGCAGAAACATCGGCCAGTTCTAATTGCGCAAGAATAGATCGAGATCTTATTTTAAATACGAGTAACAACCGGGAGACTTCAATTGGAGCTTCTGACATAAAATCAACATTACCATGTATATCTTGTAAGTGAATTTCCCCTGTCAATGCAACATTCCATAAACTCCGCCAAAAGGATATATGCAATACCAAAGAAGTTATCTGAAGAAATTGTTCTTGTAAACGTTTTTGTTTACAAGTCAACTGATCTAAACATAGCTTATTTAATCCAACAATCTTGGTATCCCCAATTGAGACAACTATTCCCTTTTGGGAGAATAGTTGTACTATTTTTTTTTGAATGTACGAGCTTGTTTTGAATAGTTTTTTACTCATTAATTCATCCTTGTGAATAATCGGTTTGTTTTTTGAATATTTGATTAAACGTCTACTCTGAGAAAAATTTGATCTGGTAATGGCAGGAGCAGTATCACGCTGCTCCCGCATCAGCTAACCAAAAAATAAAACAATTTAGCAACTATGGAATATCAATCTCTGTTGTATATATCACCCCGACACTAGTGGTAACCGTTATCGTATAGCTCCCACTTTTCCACCCAGTAGTATCTATACTTATGGATGAACCGGAAGGGGCTGTTACATTAGTCTCGTACGCAATGTTATAATTTGCATCTTCGATAGACACCGTACCTTCCCCTACATTTTTGTAAAAAGAGAGTACAATAACATTACCGACATTAGAAACACAACAAACGGATAAAGAAGGAGCTTTTACCGGTGGAATGGTTGGCTCGTTATTACCAAGATATAGAATTCCCAAATACAGGGATCCCAATAATTAATAACAATAGTGTTACAATTGAGGTTTGAATAAACTTTTGTTTTTTCATAAATTAATTTGATTATTTTGACGGAATAAAATTATGATTATAAAATCAACAATTTCGTGGCCTACATTAAAAATCGAATACTAATTTAATCATCATTAATAAATGCGCAACAATCTATAACTAAGCAAAATACAAAAAAAGCTTTGCTTTTGCATACTAATTGGCAAAAACAAAGCTTTTGAACGAACAAAAAATGTGCTTAAAATTGAGCAAGAAAATCGACTAAATTTGTTTCATGCTGCAAATGTAATTTTGTTCTTATGCGGGTACGTTTTACATTATATGATTTTGGTTGAAGACTAAGAATGGTATAGATTGAACTATTATCTAGACCTGCTAAAAGCAAGCAACATATTAAAATATCATTTTCAAGCAGAGCTGGGAATGATGAGGAAAGCCTCTTTGATATATTATTATACAATACATTTACATTATTTGCAATCTCCTGTAAAATTGTATTTCTATAGTTTGTTTGAACGGATAGGACTAACCGGTTTGACTTTGTTTGCTCTTCATTTGCGCTTGCCATCAATTCAGACAACTCCATCTTTAACCTATTGAGAGAATTCAAAGCATTGTGCTGAATTTCTATTTGTTTTTGCAATAATATTTCTCTTGCCTTTGCCTGCTGCTTCAATTCTTCTTCCTTGGTAGTTAATCTCTTCTGCTGTTCAAGCAATTTTTTATGATGTCGATTCCTCAAAACAAACCAGAGAGCTCCACCTGTACTCAAAATAAATAAAAGTATTAGTATAGTAACATATTTACGTTGATTGTTGATTATTAAGACTTGATTTTCAGTAGAAACACGTTGATAGTTATATTTTTTTTCCAATCCGGCAAAGCTCTCTGACAACGAACGTTTATTGAGTGAATCTTGGGTCGCCAACAACTTATCAGCAAATATCAGAGCTCTTCGCGGTAAAATTTTCTTTCTTATAAATATCTTTCCAGAGACGATAATAAGAAGAAGCCATCTCGTGAGGATTAGTACATTTCTGTAAATAAAATTTCGCAGAATCCAGCTTTCCTAACTGAAAATAAATCAAGCCTAAATTAATAAATTTACTATGATCATATAGGTCGCTTGTTTTTATTGACTCAAAAGAATAATATTTGGCCGCAGTATAATCTTTCTTTTTATAACAAATAAAACTGATTTTTCGTTGGCAGGAAGTAATGAGCAATGTATCCTTGATTTTTACAGCCATATGTAACGCTGACAAATAATAAGATAGCGCAGTGTTCTCCTTGTTCAATATAGAATAATGCTGTCCTGCATATAATAATCCAATAATCAGGTTACGATAGTCTTTAATGAGTAGAAACATACTTATTGCTTTCTTACTGCAAGACAACATACTGTCCAATTGATCTTGTTGTTCATACATTCTTGCTTTGTCGCTATACACAAATCCGAGTAATTTATAATTTGTACTTCTAATAGCAAATTCCTGTGCTTTCAAAAGCGCATTCGCCTGCCCATTCGCATTGCCTTGATTATTTTCACAACGAGCAAGATAGAACCATGAAAATCCTGCACGTACTGGCTCTTTTCTGCCATAGTAATCAGTAGCTATTCGTATAAGCGTATCAGAAGCCACTACACTATCACACTTATCCAGTGCTTGTGTCATAAGGAGTGCATACAGGGCACGGTCGGGAGATGCGAGGTGGCGGTAATTGTCGATATTTCTAAGAAGGTGCAAAGCACTGTCGGGTTGTTCGGAAATAATGCTATCGGCCAAGGATAATAATTGTTTTTCCTTTATAGATGTTTGATTGCAAGCGATAAAGGAGCAACCTAAGAACAAGAAGATGATAAAATTGCGCATATTTACGATACATTATATATGCAAACTTACACAAAAATTATAATTTCAGAAAATAAGATTCAATATGCGATAGGTGAAGCAAGATGACTTCGTTGTATCTTTGCATCCGAAAAAAATGCGTTCAAAGTTTAAGCTATCAGATGCAATCCGGAAAACGAAATATAGAATGGCTCGATTCATTACGGGTCATAGCCATCATTGGAGTAATTATGATACACGAGGCCACCCCTGTCGTTAAGATGAGCTACGACGGCAATATGGGTAACTGGTGGACCGGGAATATATTCGACAGCGCAGTTCGGTTTGCAGTTCCGTTGTTTCTGATGTTGAGCGGTGCAACGATGCTGGGAAAGGAATATGACCTGAAAACTTTTTATAGAAAACGGTTTGTCCGGGTACTGTCCCCTTTTCTTTTCTGGATGGTGGCTTACTGGGTGTACCGGTGGATGGTGCTTCCATCCTCTCACCAACCGCATACGTTTTCATCCGTAGGGTTGTGGGCGGTGCAATTATTGGGTAGCGAAGGCATTTCCAAACATTTTTGGTATGTCTACATGATTCTTTTCTTCTATCTGCTTTTCCCGCTGATCGGAAAAGGAGTCCGAAGTCTTAAAAACAGGGAGCTTTTCTGGCTGATTATCGGTTGGGCGTTGCTCAGTTTCTCGTCGCGTAAACTATCGGTTAATTTTTATAGTTGGACGGATCATTACCCTGCAAGGCTGTTGGGCTATTTCCAGTATTCCGGTTATTTAATACTGGGCTATTATCTGAATAAATTTAGCATCACAACGAGGAGTCAGCGGGGAATTGCAGCCGGATTATTTGTGCTTTCAGTAGTCATCGCCTCCGTCTCTACCTGGTTTTTTAGCAATCAGGCTCATCGTCTCGATCAGAGTATGTACGGTAATGTGACTTTTAACACTATGTTGCAGGTAATTGCCCTGTTTCTGCTTGTTAAGGATACGACCATCAAAAACCGGGTATTACTCCGGATGCAGCAATTGATAAGCAATTATAGTTATGGAGTCTATTTGTCGCATATCATGGTGATCGGTATTTTGTTTCAGTACGATATTTTCTGGACAATAGGACATCCTGCCTGGACACTACCGGTATTGACACTGTTTACGCTGGCTATTTCGTTGCTCATCGTTTTTCTGCTGCGTAAATTGCCCTATGGGAGATATATTTCAGGATAATAAATCAAAACTTACCTATGAAGACCAACTATATTTTGCTGGAGGATATGCGCTTTTTTGCCCATCATGGTGTTTTTGAAGAAGAACGTCAGGCGGGAAACTATTTTACGGTGAATCTGAAACTGGGAACATCATTGTCGGCTGCCGCCGAGAGCGATAATCTCATCGACACGCTCAATTATGGAGTGGCTTATGAAATTGTGAAAAAAGAGATGGCTGTGCCGTCAAAACTGTTGGAGCACGTTGCCAGACGTATTATCGATGCGTTGTTTGATGAGTTCGGGCGCCAGTTGGCTTCGGTGGAGGTCAGGCTATCCAAGCACAATCCTCCATTGGGAGGGGAAGTCGGCCGGGCGACGGTCGTATTGAATCAGGAGAGATAAAAAAACGGGTAAGTTTCTAAAAAAGACTTACCCGTTTTTTCTTATTCTTTCGGCTCGTTAGTGTTTCCGGTTCGTTTCAAAATTCCCCAGGCGGCCAACTCGCCTTTGATTGCTCTTATGTACGATTTCATCAAAACATACCAGAGTAACTGACGGTAGAGAATGCGTTGGATGAAGAGATAAAATACGTATTTGAATTTAAATTTCTCTCCATCAAACTTAAATGCCATCAGCGAGATGATTAGGTCAAGAATGAAATAGGCAAAATAGAAAATAATCAGCAGTGACGCTTTGGGCATAAAGAGCGATACGATAAAGATAATATCGACCACCGGCGACATTAATGGCAAGAACAACTGGAAGATCATCTGATGCGGGAGTAGTATCCAGCTCATGTTCTTGTGCTCTTTCTTAAACATCATTTTGCGGTGTTTCCAGAACGACTGCATGATACCGAACGACCAGCGCAGGCGCTGACGAAGCAACATGTTCATTGTTTCCGGAGCTTCGGTAAAGGCCAGGGCTTCGTTGCAGCTATGGATTACATATCCTTTGCGCAGCAGACGCATCGTAAGGTCGCAGTCCTCAGCCAGGGTATCGGTGTCGAAACCGCCCACCTCGATAATGGCATCGCGGCGGAAGGCACCAATCGCCCCCGGAATCACCATGATGGCGTTCAAAATATCGAATGCACGACGGTCGAAATTCTGACTGGTGATATATTCTATGCTTTGCCAGTTGGTAAGCAAGTTCACCCGGTTTCCAACCTTCACATTTCCGGCAACAGCAGCCACCTTCGGATCGGTAAAGTAGGGAGCCAGTTTGCTAATTGCATCCGACTTGAGCAAGGTATCGGCATCGATACAAACAAGAATATCTCCGGTTGCTATCTGAATGCCAAAGTTGAGTGCCGATGCTTTGCCTCCGTTGGGTTTGGTGTTTACACTTACTTGCGGGTGGTTGCCGAATTTATCCAACACGTTTTGGTATGTGTTGTCTTTCGATCCGTCATCCACGAATATAATTTCAAGGTTCGGATAGGTGCTTTTTAGTAGATTTTCAACCGTTTTGCATGCCGTTATCTCTTCGTTATATGCCGGAACGATTACGCTCATTTTAAGATGCGAAATGGCTTCCGGAGGTAGCTGTTTTTGCATTCTTCTGCGGTGAATAATGGCAAGAATGGCTACGGTAAGTATTTTTGCTACCGACAGCAATAATGCGACAAAGAATATAATGGACAAAATATGGTTTATAATATAACTCGCTGTTACTACGGTTGCATCAGCCGTTTGCAGGTATTGGTTGAAATCCCCGGTTTGTTGAGGCATCAGATCGTCCCGTTTCCGGTCGAGCAAATCGGCAATGCTTACAAACTTATAGCCCTTCGATTTGAAGTAATCGATGAGATGGGGAAGTGCCGCTACGGTTGCTGAACGATCTCCTCCTGCATCATGTAACAGTATGATGTTGTGGGGCTCTCCGTTAAGTTCGCCAAGTTCGGTTTGCCGGATCACACGGGCCAAAATGGAGTCCGGACGGGCTCCTATTTCCCAGTCGAGCGGGTCAATATTCGAACCAATGGTGAGGTATCCTTCCGAACGAGCAAGCGCCAATGGCTCGATTGCCGATTGATTCGTTGGTGTAATATCGGTATCGTAGGGTGGGCGGAACAACATGGTGGCATGTCCCGTGATGCCTTCGATGATATATCCTGTGGCACGCAGTTCGGCTCGGAATCGCGACGGAGAGATAATGGCAATATTGGGGTGCAAAAATGTGTGGTTGCCTATTTCATGTCCTTCCCGATACATCCGTTGCAGGATAGGAAGGTTCTGTTCTGCATTGATGCCGGTGACAAAGAATGCAGCCGGGACGTGGTGTTTGCTCAGTATTTCAAGAATTTGGGGCGTGTAATCTTCATCAGGGCCGTCGTCAAAAGTGAATGCAATCATCTTCTCCTTTTTGCCCGTCTGGTTAATTACATAGCTGGAAGGCATTTCCAAGTACTTTTCTTCCGAGATAGCTTGTTCTGTAGGATTTATTTCCAATTTGATACGTCCTGGTCGGGGAGAGGAAACGATATTGAGGACTTCTCCCGAACCAATATAGTCAACACTAAATGACGATTTTATGTGTTCGAGTGAATGATAGTCGAATGGTTTTTTTTGCAGAGTCGGCAGCGATAAGTCTTTGGCAAAAAATCCCCAGAGACGTGCATCTTCCGAGCCAAGGCGCCAGAGGGCATAGCCGGCCATTCCATTGTCATAGGCAGTTCGGATTGCATTGAAATTGGAAACGGCATCGGTAAAAAAGACCCGGTGAAGCTTGTTCTCTGCATCGTAATACGAGAAGTCGAGGTTGTAGGTTTGATTGTCAAAATGCACGGGCACATTGTTGCCTAATGCATCAGCCATTGCCTCTTGGTAAGTACTGTTGCGTGCTTCGTGTCCTTCGGTCCAGTTATAACCATAACCGGCAAGACAAAGCACCACTTTCTGGGGACTTACTTTTTTGAATATGTCGTCCATGGCAGCTTCGATCCAGTATTGAGCTGCAATCGGGCCGGGAGATTTTGAAGGTGCATGTTGATCGTAAGCCATCAGAAAGAGCAAGTCATTGGCTTTGCCTAACTCTTTTACATTGTAATCCTCATTAAATGGAGAGATGTCTTGCGATACTAAAAATCCGCCAGCATGAAGTTTTTTGTAAAGTTCCTGTTGAAAGGCGATCAGGTTGGCATCCGTTTTTTCAACCAGATCTTCAAAGTCGATGTTGATGCCGGCAAATTTATACTTTTTGAGAATGTTATAAATGTTGTTGATAACGGCTGCGCGGCGTGTCGGTGAAGCCAAAATTTTATGCACGTTGGCTCCATTCCATTTTTTATTGAAGAAATTGGAGAGAATGGGAACAATGGCAACGTGGTTCTTGCGCATGAAGTTCATGGCCGTCGAGTCCACGTCGTCATAAATTTCGTCCGATGAGTCTGTAATAAACAGCCACTCGGGCAAAATCATATTGAGTTTGTTGATATTGTTCTTGAGCGAGAATTCGGACTGTGGATCCCAGTTGACATAAAACCCAGCCTTAACAGGATAATAATTTTTTATGATTCCGGGAATTGCTTTTCGCTCAACGTAGAACTCGTGTTTACGCGTTTTGCGTGCTTCGCTTATGATTCGTTCCAACCGTTTGTACTCCTTTTGGTCATTTTTGGCAATAACATTGTCTGTTATTTTTCGGAATACGCCCGTCTGTTCTTTCAGTGGAGGTAGTTGCAACGTCTGCTTACGAAACAATGAAATGGTAATTGCAACAACACCAATGACCAAAAAAACAAGAACGACTCTTATGCCCCAACGGAAACTCTTCCAGCGGGACTGAGATTCCGTATAAAAAATTGGCTTTTCACCCATAAACGATCAATTAAAAACAGCTGCAAAGGTAGCTTATTTTCAGAGAAATTGAATAGGAGAGAGGCTGGATTGTAAAAAAATAGTAATGATCTTATAATTACTATTTTGTCTGTGTCCTCGTTTTCAATTTCTGATGCTTTTTCGGTGTTGTTGTCAGCCGTTTCCTATGATGCTAAAGTAAAGTGTTTGCGAGCTTAAAAATTAATCTTCGGTTTGATTGTCTGTTTTGAGGTAGAAAAGAACAATTGCGGTGCTAGAATAATAACAAATTATGTTGTGTACAGGAGCCTTATAAAAAAGTTATCCTCTGCTTTTTGGGCAGAGGATAACTTGGCGTAAAATTTGGTTAGTAGAAAGCTCCTTTGTTTATTGGAGCTTTTTGGGTGTAGTGCATTTATCTACCAGATAAACGATTGACATATATGGAATGCCGCTATTTGTTGTTAAACCTATTTCGCAAGTGCGACTATTGGAATATCCTTGTTCGATTCCGTTCGCTTCCAGTTGCGGGCGCAGTTTGCGGAGTGCATAGCGATTTACTTCCGGGGTGGTAAATCCTTTGTCGCCGGCAAATCCGCAACAACCCACCTCTTCGGGAATAAATATATGTTCGGCGCAGCGTCCGGCTAAAGTTAGCAAAGTGCTTCTCAATCCCATCTTGGTCATGGAGCAGGTTGTATGGATGGTCACCATCTCTTTCGTGGGGTGAAAATCCAATTTGTCAACCAAATAGATTTCGATAAACTCTACCGGTTCGTAGAGTTTCATTTTTTTGATCTTGTCGCGCATGCGGTAGAGGCACGGACTTTGATCGCAGACCACCGGGTATTTTCCCTGTTGACTTGCTTCCCAAAGTGCGGTTTCCAGTTCCGCTGTTTTCCGGTCGGCAATATCATACATGCCTTTGCTCTCCCAGATGGTACCGCAACACATATTTTCCATTCCTTCGGGAAAAATCACCTCGTATCCCGCTTTTTGGAATAGTCCGGTCATTTTATCCGACAACGGAGTTTGTTCGGGACAATCTTTGTGAACGCCCATCGATTGGTTGATGCAACTTGGAAAATAGACTACTTTTTGCTCCGAAGGTTTAATATGGAGTTTGTTACGATGTGTTTTGTGCGCTTTTGGCATCGCTGTTGTCCAAAGGGGCAATCCGAGTTTGTTGGCTTCGTTGCAGAGATAGGTCATGTTTTTGCTGCCGATCACAGTGTGTGCAACGTTGGCCAGCGTTAATACCGAACGGAGACCTATCTTGATACCTTCAAAATGGTTGGCTGCAAAGTTTCCGATGTGCCAACCGCAACTTCCGGTTGGAAGCGATGCGTGGCGGACATCGTGCGTCAGGTGGCCGGTGTTGATTCCCATCGGGCAGGAGGTGGCACAGAGTCCGTCGCCGGCACAAGTGGCATTACCCAGGTATTTGTACCCTCTTTCGAGTTCGAATAGGGCATCTGGATCGTCATTGGTATGTTTTAATCGGGTGATTTCGCGTTGTACCACAATGCGTTGTCGCGAGGAGAGCGTGAATCCGGAGGTCAGACAGTTTACTTCGCAAAAACCGCATTCTATACACTTGTCTACGTGCGGATTGGTGAGTGGCAGCGGTTTGAAATCTTTGATAAAGCAGTCGGGATCGTCGTTAAAAATTACGCCGGGATTCAGGATATTATTCGGGTCAAAAAGCTTTTTCACCCGTTGCATGATATTGAACGCCTCCAATCCCCACTCTTTTTCTACAAAAGGCGCCATGTTGCGACCCGTTCCGTGCTCTGCCTTCAACGATCCGTCGTATTTCTCGGTTACGAGCGTAACAACGTCTTTCATCAACGATTCGTAACGTGCTACTTCGGCATGCGAATCGAATCGTTGGTTGATGATAAAGTGGAAATTGCCTTCGAGGGCATGCCCGTAAATTACACTGTCATTGTATTCGTATTTTTCAAGCAACTGCTGGAGTTCCGAAGTTGCTTCGGCCAAGTCTTCCATGTGGAAGGCCACATCCTCTATCAGGGTGGTGGTGCTCGGTTCGCGCATGCCTCCTACCGAAGGAAAAATGCCCGACCGTATTGCCCACCAGACGTTGTATACGTTCTCGTCTTGAGTGAATGATGCCGGTAGCACCGTGTCGAATTCCTGAATGCACTGTTCGATAGCTGCAATCTGGACTAAAAGGTCGGCTTCGGTGTGGGCTTTTGTTTCGATTAATAATGCCGTCACGTTGTCGTCGAGAGTTGGCAGATAGTCCGGCATTCCATCCTGGTATTCAACCGATTTTAATGCCTTTCTGTCCAAAAGCTCCACTCCTGTAACGGGAGTCTGTTTTAGTTTCTGTACTACCTGACAAGCATATTTGATGTCTTTGAGGTAGAGCATTGCACTTGCCTTGAAATGGAGCTCTTTTTCTGTTGCGACGGTTGCTTCGGACAAAAAAGCCAGTGTGCCTTCCGAACCAACCAACAGGTGGGTGATAATATCGAACGGATCATCGAAAGTTACGAATGGCAACAGATTGAGGCCGGTTACATTCTTGATGCTGTATTTGTGCCTGATGCGTTCGGCTAATTTTTCATTTGCCCTGATTTCATCCCGGAGGTCGTTAATGGAGGCGATGAATTGAGGGTGGGTTTTCTGAAAAGTCTCTTTGCTTTGCTGATCGGCAGTATCCAACAGAGATCCATCGGTAAAAATGATGCGTGCCGAGTGCAGAATTTTGTCGCTATTGGCATGTGTACCGCAACTTTTGCCCGAAGCATTGTTGACAATAATGCCGCCGACCATGGCCGAATTGAGCGAAGCCGGGTCAGGCGAGAAGATTCGGTCGTAAGGTTTCAACAGTTGATTTACCCTGCTGCCTACGATGCCCGGTTGCAAAGAGATTGTCTCTCCGTTCTTATGTATTGTATGCTTTTCCCACAGTTTGCCGGTTACAATCAATACGGAGTCGCTGATTGCTTGCCCCGATAGGCTGGTTCCTGCGGCACGGAAAGTAATAGGAGTCTGGGTTTCGTTTGCCGCTTTGAGCAGCGAAGCCATTTCTTCTTCCGTAGAGGGGTGGATTACCATCTGGGGTACTTTGCGGTAAAATCCGGCATCGGTTCCCCATGCCAAACGTCGCGTAATATCGTTGAATATCTGTCGCTTTCCCATCGTTGCGGGAATGCTTTTGGCGAAGGAATTGAGATTTTCCGAAATGTTATTCATAAGCTAAAAATGGAGAAAACGATTGGTTAACGGGGAGCCCATTCGAACACATTTGTTCCTGCGTACTAAAATTGATGTTTTAATGTTACAAAGTAAGTCATAATGTGCTATATTTGCGCTTTAATAGTGTAAAAATAATATATAATAAATTAAAGACAGAATAAAAAATATAACATACTCTTTCCTCTTTGTATGCTAAATACAATGTGGAAGGTAGGTATTTTTTTTATCAATAAAAATAAAATCAATAAAGTTTGTGTTTGTGGATTGTTATTTAAGAAGATAATAGTTAATTTTGCGCTTCGCATTTTGTGAGAAATATTTTTGGGCAATATAGAATTTCTCGTTTTTGATAAAATGCAGGCCAATCGTTTGTCTCTTTGCAAATAACAGCGTAATTGTCTCGAATCTATTCAAAAAATATTTCCAATGAAGTTAATAGCCGACAGTGGTTCCTCTAAGACCGAATGGTGTCTTGTAGAAGGTATTTATGTTTTGGAGAGAGCTTTTACAGAGGGGTTGAATCCTTATTTTCAGATGAGGAGAGAAATTAGCCGATCTATTCGCTTGCAATTGCCCGAGGTCTTTTTTAAGAAAAAGGTGGATCAGATCTATTTTTATGGAGCTGGGTGTTCTTCGCAAGAAAAGAAAGATGTGATTAAGGCTTCATTGGTTACTCAGTTTCGGGCTCCTGCCGAGGTAGAGAGTGATCTGCTGGGGGCGGTGAAGGCGTTGTTCGGGAATCAGCCCGGAATAGGGTGTATTCTTGGAACCGGCTCGAATTCATGTTTTTACGACGGAGATAAAATAGTGAAAAATGTAGCTCCTTTGGGGTATATTCTTGGTGATGAGGGAAGTGGTGCGGTGCTGGGAAAATTGTTTCTGAGCGATTGTATGAAAGAGATTGCTCCCAAAGATTTGTGCGATATGTTCTTTGATGTGTACAAAATCTCTCCCGGAGAAATCATGGAGAATGTCTACAGCAAGCCTTTTGCCAATCGTTTTTTGGCAAGTTTTTCGTTCTTTTTGGAGAAGCATATCGATCATGAATATGTGTATGGTCTTGTAAAGCAAAATTTTCATAACTTCTTTACACGTAATATTCTGCATTACGATTATAAAAACTACCCCATTCATTTTATGGGACATGTAGCGTATCACTACGCCGATATTTTGCGTGAGGTGGCTTCCGAATTTGGGGTGACGGTTGGGCAAATAGAAAAATCGCCGATGCCCGGTCTGGTTCGCTATCATACTGCCAACTGTCGTCTGGATTGACTAAGTGAAATAATATATCTGAGAGATCGGCAATTCTTCGCGGGATTGCCGATTTTTTATGCCTGGAAACGACGGAATTGTTGATAAATATTTACAAAGCATGACAGTGGAATTGGAGTGCTACATTTCTCTTGTTGTGTCGGTATTTGTTTTGTAATGTCTTATTAATCAATATTTATATAGTGTATTTTTCGAGACTATGGCGTGGTGATATATAATTAAAATAAGTATGAAAATAATAAATAATATAAAAGTAATGATTTATATGTTGTTTCTGAGTTTGAAATTCTAAACTTTGCGTTACCTTTGCCTTTGTAATGATTCAAAAACCGGATTGATATTTCGCTGAAGAATGTTATTCGTGGTTTTGTACGCGCTTTCGATTAAATAAATTTGATAAATTATCTTCTCAAAGACTCGAATATGATACTGATTGCAGATAGTGGTTCAACAAAAACGTATTGGTCGTTGCTTAATGCAGACGGCAGTTGCAGCCATTATTATACACAAGGCATTAATCCCTTTTTTCAGACGGAATATGAAATAGAAGGATTTTTGCGGATGACATTGCTCCCTCAATTGGGAGTGGATGCTATTCCGGAAATATATTTTTATGGTGCTGGGTGTGCCACCGAAAAGCAAATCAACCTTGTTCGGTCAGCTTTCTCCAAAGTATTCGTTTATGAAAAAATTGAGGTGGCAAGTGATTTGTTGGCCGCGGCAAGAGCACTGTGTGGTGATGAGCCTGGTATAGCATGTATTTTAGGTACGGGATCCAACTCTTGTTACTATGATGGAAATACAATAGCACAACAGGTCTCTCCGTTGGGCTTTATCATTGGCGACGAGGGAAGTGGTGCTTCGTTGGGAAAACGCTTAGTGGCCGACTGTTTGAAAAATCAGTTGCCCGAAGGAATAAAAGAACGTTTTCTGGAACGATTTAAGCTGACTCAGGCTCAGATCGTGGAAAATATTTACAGCAAACCTTTTCCCAGTCGTTTTTTGGCCTCCTTGTCACTGTTTTTGATAGAAAATATAGAAGAACCGGCATTGTATCAGATAGTTTACGATGGCTTTACTGATTTCTTCAAACGAAATGTCTTTCAGTACGATTATAAAAATACAACAGTGAATGTGGTAGGTTCCATTGGATATCACTATCAGGATATTTTGGCCAAAGTTGCCGGTGATTTGTCCTTGCAACTGGGGAAAATTATTCAGGCACCTTCTGATGACCTTATTAAATATCACATTCAACGATCTAAAAAAATCTGATCACGCGTATGGCGTTTAAAAAAATCACCGAGATGTCGTCTTTGCACGACAATCTTGAAAAAAAATCTGTACTGGAATTGTTGACTGGAATCAACGAAGAAGATAAAAAAGTACCTCTTGCTGTAGAAAACGCGATTCCCCAATTGGAAAAATTGGTCGAGTCGATTGTGGTGAGGATGAAGCGGGGCGGACGAATTTTCTACATGGGAGCAGGTACCAGTGGTCGGTTGGGAGTCCTCGATGCGTCGGAGATTCCCCCGACTTATGGTATGCCCAATACGTTAGTAATAGGTTTGATTGCCGGAGGCGACAGAGCGCTTCGCAATCCGGTGGAGGCTGCCGAAGATAGCGAAGAAAAAGGGTGGCAGGAGTTGGTAAGTTATAATATCAACGTAAATGATACCGTTATCGGTATTGCGGCTTCGGGCACCACTCCATATGTGATCGGAGCTTTGAAACATGCTCAGGAGAACGGAATCCTCACGGCTTCTATTTCCTGTAATCCCGATGCTCCGGTTGCGCAGTATGCCGATATACCCATTGAGCTAATCGTTGGGCCGGAATTTGTAACCGGCAGTACCCGCATGAAAGCCGGAACGGCACAAAAGCTGGTACTGAACATGATCACGACGGCAACCATGATTAAACTGGGTCGTGTAAAAGGAAACCGGATGGTGAATATGCAGCTGACCAATAAAAAATTGGTCGACCGTGGCACCCGGATGATTATGGAAGAGACCAAACTGGAATACGAAGCAGCCAAGAACCTGCTTTTGCTGCATGGATCGGTAAAAAAGGCTACCGATGCATTTTTAAATATTAACAACGAAGAAAATATCAAATGATACGAATTGATTGCTTTTTGCCATTTGCTTCAAAAGAGCAGGTTGCTCCGACTCTCGAACAGCTGACCGCATCACCGTTGGTGGGCAAAATATTTTTGCTTGCTACCGAGGAGACCGAAGGTTTCGGTGGATACGAAGTGTTGCACATCGATAGTCTGAAAAGCAGCGCGACTATGCGTCTGATTGCTTCGAAAGCTACTGCCGATTATATCTTTGTTTATCAAAAATATTCTCCCTTGCAGTTGGGCTATTTTGCGCTCGACCGCATGATGAACTTAGCCGATGATTCGGCAGCCGGCATGGTTTATGCCGATTCGTATCAAGTGATCGACGGCGTGAAGAAAATTCATCCGGTGATTGCTTACCAGGAAGGGAGTTTGCGTGACGATTTCGATTTCGGATCGGTGCTGCTCTTCTGTTCCAAAGCATTCAAGGCGGCGGTATCGGCAATGACCGACAATTACGCTTTTGCCGGGCTGTATGACTTGCGTCTGAAGCTTTCGCAAAAACACGATCTCGTTCATATTAACGAATACCTCTATTCAGAAATAGAAACGGATAGCCGTAAGTCGGGCGAAAAGATTTTCGACTACGTTGATCCGAAAAACCGCAGTGTGCAACTCGAAATGGAGGCAGCCTGCACCGAACATCTGAAAGAAGTGGGTGCTTATCTGGCTCCCCAGTTCAAAGATGTGGCTTTTGCAGAGGGTAATTTTCCGGTGGAAGCATCGGTTATTATTCCGGTATTCAACCGCGTGCGTACCATCGAGGATGCGATTCGTTCGGTATTGACACAGCAGTGTAAATTCGATTTCAATCTGATTATTATCGATAACCATTCGACCGATGGAACAACGGAAATCATTCGAAAATACGAATCGGATCCGCGGGTGGTTCATTTGATTCCCGAACGTTTCGATTTAGGGATTGGAGGTTGCTGGAACGTGGGAGTACAGGACAAACGTTGCGGAAAGTTTGCCGTTCAGTTGGATAGCGATGATGTGTATAGCGGAGACGCTACCCTGCAAACCATCGTAGATGCTTTCTACGAACAGCAGTGCTCGATGGTGGTGGGAACTTACCGCATGACCAATTTCAACATGGAAACCATTCCTCCCGGAGTGATCGATCACAAGGAGTGGACTCCCGATAATGGTCGTAACAATGCATTGCGTATCAATGGGCTGGGGGCACCGCGTGCTTTCTATACCCCAATGTTGCGCAAAATTAAAGTGCCGAATACCAGCTATGGCGAAGACTACGCGTTGGGACTCTATTTCTCGCGCGAATACCGTATCGGACGCATTTATGACGTTCTGTACCTCTGCCGTCGCTGGGAAGATAACTCGGATGCCTCGTTGGATATTGTGAAGATGAATGGTCACAATACCTACAAAGATCGCATTCGTACCTGGGAACTGAAAGCTCGCAAGGCATTGAATAAAAAGCTTTAATAAGCTTTAGTCGGTGCTATTAGCTTTGGAGAAAGCTATGTGAAGTGTGCCAAAATATTTGTGAATGTGCTTTTGAACTTTCAAATTGGCACATTTTCAAATTCTCAAATTTATTTAGTCATCGTTTTTTTCTGTATACCATGAATCAATATCCTAAAAACGAAGAACTAAGCTCTTGTTGTCAGAATGACTCGTTGATGGATCGAGTGTACGATCTTCTTGAACGGCAAATTGCTGTTTGGGAACTTCCGAAACGCAATTATACTTCGCTGGATAAGGTCGAAACCAGGACTTTGACGGTAGGTGGCGTGGAAATGATGGTACAATTCAATCCTTCGCGCATTGTCTCTTCTGCTGCAAAAGTGGACGCTGCTTCAATCAAGGAACGCAAGTGTTTTTTGTGTAAGGCGCATTTGCCTCACGAACAAGAGGGAATCCCTTTTGGCGATGGGTATCTGATTCTGGTCAATCCGTTCCCTATATTCCCGAAACACTATACGATTCCGGCATTGGAACATACCGATCAGCTTATTCGCACCCGTTTGGGCGATATGCTGGATATTGCAAAGGCATTAAATGATTGTGTACTGTTTTACAACGGTCCGAAGTGCGGAGCATCTGCTCCCGATCACATGCACTTCCAGGCCGGAAACAGAGGTTTCCTTCCTCTTGAAAAAAACTGGAATTCTGTCTATCGTGAGCAAGCCGGGGTAATTGTCGACCGTCTGGAAATCAAAGTCTCACGTCTTTCTTATTATCCACATGCTGCATTGGCACTCGAGTCGGCGGACAAAGAGGCAATGCTGCAACTATTTGAAAAAATCTACACTTTACTGGCTGTTCCACAGGATAGTCCGGAGCCTATGCTCAATTTACTTTGCCGCTTCGATGATGGATTGTGGACGCTCTGGGTTTTTCCGCGGAAGCTGCATCGTCCCCGGCAATATTTTGCCGAAGGCGACGACAACCTGCTGATAAGCCCTGCATCAGTCGATTTGGGTGGTGTGTTTATCACTCCGCTTCAAAAAGACTTCGAAAAAATCACGTCAACCGATATAGAAGATATTCTCCGTCAGATTTCAATGGATGCGGATGAGTTCGACCTGCTTTGTCGCCGTCTTGCAGCGGAATAAGGTAAGCTACGGTATTAGTTTCTTGTAAATAAGTTATTCAATTTCAAATTTTAATAATGTCAGAACCAAAAATAAAATCTCCCTGGACTTGGATCCCGACGCTTTATTTTGCCGAAGGAATTCCGTATGTAGTGGTAATGACGGTATCGGTAATCATGTATAAGCGGATGGATATTTCAAACACCGACATCGCATTTTATACGGGTTGGCTCTATCTGCCGTGGGTCATCAAGCCCTTTTGGAGCCCGTTTGTGGATATTTTGAAAACCAAACGTTGGTGGATTGTGGTGATGCAATTGTTGATTGGCGCTGGTTTGGCGGGCGTTGCATTTTTGATTCAGGCTCCGTTCTTTTTCAAAGCTACGCTAGCTGTTCTTTGGTTGATGGCATTCAGTTCTGCTACCCACGATATTGCAGCCGACGGTTTTTATATGCTGGGCCTGGATAGCTCGCAACAGGCATTTTTTGTGGGAATCAGGAGTACCTTCTATCGTTTGGCAATGATTTCGGGACAGGGTTTGCTAATTATTCTGGCAGGCTTTCTGGAAACTTCGACCGGGAACATTCCGATGGCATGGAGCATAACCTTTTTTGTATTGGCTGGTATGTTTGTCTGTTTTTTTGTTTACCACCGGTTTGTATTGCCACGTCCCCAGTTGGATAAAGCTACAGAGACCCGCTCGGCATCCGAAATATTCAAAGAATTCGGATTGACCTTTGTTTCGTTCTTTGCAAAGAAAGGTATTATTCTGGCGATTGCATTTATGCTGCTGTATCGTTTGGGTGAAGCAATGCTGGTGAAAATGGCCTCTCCCTTTTTGCTGGATAAAGCTGATGTCGGTGGTCTGGGGCTGACAACCGAACAGGTAGGTTTGGTTTATGGTACCATAGGCGTAATTTCGTTGACGGTCGGAGGAATTGTTGGAGGAATTTTGATATCGAAGAAAGGACTGAAATACTGGATATGGCCCATGGCACTGTGTATCACGCTGCCTCATTTGGCATATGTGTATCTTGCTATTGCATTACCGCATAGTTTTGTGTTGATTAACGCGGCAGTGGCGCTTGAACAATTCGGCTATGGCTTTGGTTTTACAGCTTATATGCTCTATCTGATTTATTTTGCCGATGGAGAGCATAAAACGGCACATTATGCGATGTGTACCGGGCTAATGGCGTTGGGAATGATGTTGCCGGGAATGGTAGCCGGTTGGCTGCAAGAGTTGCTGGGGTATAAACAGTTCTTCCTGTTTATTATGTTACTGGCCATTCCTACGTTGGCAGTCATTCCTTTTATGAAAATAGATCCGTCATTCGGAGTCAAAAAAAGCGAAGAGAGTTAATTTACCGTTTTTACCTAAGGTCGATGTGATGATGAGAAAATTGAATGTGATGTGGTTGATGGCCGCTTTGCTGTGCCTGTCCCAGAGTGGAATGGGTGCACAAAGGGTAAAAACGGGTATTGAAGTACTCCGTGAAAGTGGATTTAAGTTGCTTCAGGGTAAACGCGTAGGGTTGATAACCAATCCGACCGGTGTGGACTCGCAACTGAAATCGACTGTAGATATTCTGAATGAAGCAGCCGGAGTAAAACTCACGGCGCTTTATGGTCCCGAACATGGTGTGCGTGGCGATGTCTATGCTGGCGATCATGTCGATAATGCTGCGGATCGAACGGGAGTGCCTGTCTATTCGCTTTACGGAAAATCAAGGAAACCGACACCCGATATGCTGAGAGATGTTGATGTGATTGTGTATGATATTCAGGACATCGGGTGTCGTTCCTATACTTTCATAAGCACCATGGGGCTGGCCATGCAGGCGGCTGCTGAAAACGATAAAGAGTTTGTGGTGCTCGACCGTCCCAATCCGCTTGGTGGATTCAAAATCGAAGGCAATCTGGCCGAAGATAAGTTTATCTCTTTTGTAAGCCAGTTCAAAATTCCCTACCTCTATGGTTTAACTTGTGGCGAACTTGCCAACTTACTGAATAACGAGCAGATGCTGGGTAAAAAGTGCAAGCTGACGATTGTTCCTATGAAGGGGTGGAAACGAAAAATGACCTACACTCAAATCGGTTTGCCCTGGGTGTTGACCTCTCCGCACGTGCCTTATGCCGAATCGGCCGCCTATTATGCCGCATCGGGAATTCTCGGTGAATTTGATTTTATGTCGATTGGCGTGGGGTATACGCTCCCTTTTCAGCTCTTTGCCAAAGATTCGATTGATGCCAGCGTGCTTGCTGATAAGATGAATGCTTTGAAATTGCCCGGAGTGCTGTTCCGTCCGATCAACCTGAAACCTTTCTATTCGGTGGGGAAAGGATTGAATTATTCCGGCGTACAGTATTTTATTACCGATTACAACAAAGTGCGATTGACCGAGCTTCAGTTTTATGTGATGCAGGAGATGGCAAAGCTCTATCCCGAAAAAAAATGTTTCGGTCCCTCTACCCAGTCGCGCTACGATATGTTCGATAAAGTATGCGGAAGCGATCAGATACGGTTGCGTTTTTCGCAGAATATGAATGTGGACGATATGCTTCCTTACTGGAGAAAAGATGAGGATGCCTTCCGGAAATTATCAAAGAAATATTATCTCTATAAATAACGATTCCTATGCAAGCAACGAACCGACTTTTGGCGCTGGATGTAATGCGTGGCATTACTATTGCCGGAATGATTCTGGTGAATAACCCGGGCTCGTGGGGGCATATTTTCACTCCACTCGAACATGCATCATGGAATGGTTTGACTCCGACCGACCTGGTATTCCCGTTCTTTATGTTCATCATGGGGGTATCTACCTATTTTTCGCTGCGAAAATACGATTTCAAACCTTCTTCGGAGGCCATTTGTAAAATTTTGAAACGCACGGTGGTGATTTTTGGTATCGGTTTGGCGATCGGCTGGTTTGGCTTGCTTTGCCGGACTACGTTGGATTTCGGAAATACGGAGATGACCTTTTCTGAACGGTTGATGCACGGGCTGATGCCTTTCGAAAAAATCAGGGCGTTGGGTGTGATGCAGCGTCTGGCTTTGAGTTATTGCGGCGCCTCTCTCATAATTCTTTTGATTAACCATAAGAAAGTATTGTACGTAGCTGGGGGTATTCTTGTAACCTATTTGGCTATCCTGTTGGTGGGTAATGGGTTCGATTTGTCCGAAAACAACGTGATTAATATCGTCGACCGGGCACTGTTTGGTGTAAATCACATGTATAAAGATGTGTTGCCCGACGGCACACAGATAGCTTTCGATCCTGAGGGATTGTTAAGCACGCTTCCTTGTTTGGCACATGTCTTGCTTGGATTTTATGTAGGTAAAATTATTAATTCGGTGAAAGATAACGGACAGCGCATCGAGCAGATCTTCATCTTCGGTACGATTCTTTTGTTTGCCGGCTTTTTGTTGAGCTACGGATGTCCGATCAACAAGAAAGTATGGAGTACCACCTTTGTAATGGTTACTTGTGGTTTGGGCTCTTTGTTGCTTGCATTACTGATTTGGATTATCGATATTAAAGGGTATGCCCGTTGGTCGCGTTTCTTTGAATCCTTTGGCATCAACCCGCTTTTTATGTATGTGCTCGGAGCTCTTCTGTCTATCTTGCTCGGAACCATCCCGTTGTCCATCAGTCCGTCGGTAGTCACCATCAAAGGATTTATATATAACGATTTGCTTTTGTCGTGGTTGCCCGATTTGTGGGCCTCTCTGTCGTTTGCTATCTTTTTTGTGCTATTTAACTGGATTTTCGGTCATATTCTCTACAAAAAGCAGATTTATATTAAAATCTGATACGCGAGGCTTTCCTCATACTTTAAAAATATTTACGGCCGGAAATGTAAATAAAAAGATGTATGAAAATCATAAAAATACACTTGGAGTGTCGCATCTTCGTAAAATTAGTGTATATTTGTAAGTGATATATGCTAAAGTTTGTGTACTCCGTTTATTTGCGCTCTTGGTGTTGCTTAATGGTCTTTTATTGTGTCAATAGTTAATTAAAAAGGTAAATACTCTGTCTTTTTGTCACAATTATTTATTGGAATAGCTTCGAATTACACTTTGTTCTGAAATGAAATAGCAGATGCAATCTATGATTCAAATGCAGAGATGGCATCTGCATATTATACTTCCTTGAAATTTTAATGTTAAAATTTAACAATCGATACGTATTGTGTGGACTAAAATGTATGTATAAAAATAGTTATTAATCTTCAAAACCCCCAAAATTATGACTAAGATGTTTAAGCAAAGATGGTTTTATTTGGGTTGTTGTTTGTTACTGGCATTTCTCACGGTAGTGGGAGCTTATGCGCAAACAAGAGCAATCAAGGGAAAGGTGGTTGATGAAAAAGGTCAACCGATGATCGGCGTTTCTGTTATTATAAAAGGAACGAAAGCCGGAACTATAACCGACGAAAATGGGAACTATTCTATTTCTTCATCTCCAAAAGATGTTCTTGCATTTTCATTTATTGGTTACAAAACAGGAGAAGAAAAAATCGGCAATCGAAATTTAATTAATGTCGCTTTGGTTGAAGACTCTCAAATGTTGCAAGAGGCAGTTATTACTGCCGAATTTGGGGTAAAGCGAGCTGCTCGTTCGGTAGGGGCGGCGATACAAAATGTAAAAGGTTCGGATATTGCGGAGTCCGGACGCGAAAACTTTATTGATGCGTTGCAGGGACGTGTCGCTGGGGTAAATGTTACTTCATCATCTGGATCTCCGGGAGCCTCGTCAACGGTAGTATTTCGGGCTCCTACCTCTATTTCAGGAAATAACAGTCCATTGTATGTGATTGATGGTATTCCTATGAGTAATAGTACATTTGATATGAATAGTCAATGGGCGAAGGCACCATCTACTTCAACAGTCGGTATGCAAAACGACTTTACGAATCGTGGTTCTGATATTGATCCGGATAATATTGAAAGCATGTCTGTGCTTAAAGGTGCTGCAGCCGCAGCTCTATATGGATCGGATGCTTCAAATGGAGCTATCATTATCACGACCAAAAAAGGTAGGTCGGGTCAGGCGAAAGTTTCATATAGTAACAGTTTTAAATTTGATAATGTATATAAATATCCAGATCTTCAAACTGTGTATGATCAGGGAAGTTTTGGTACTACCAATTATTATAATGCATCTAAATGGGGAGCTCCCTATGCAGCAAATACCCCTCTCTATAATAACCTGAAATCTCTTTTTAAAACAGGGGTGAGCCAAAAACATAATCTGTCTTTCGATGTTGGAAATGACAAGATGACTCTGCGTGCTTCTGCCGGTTTGATCGACCAAACTGGTGTTGTCCCGGTAGCAGCGTATAAACGTAAAAATTTGGCGGTGTCGGGAACTGCAAAAGTGAATAATTGGTTGAATATTGATGCGTCATTGCAATATATGAATAGTGGCAACAATAAAGTTGCTAAAGGAACAGGAGGTGTATTGGACTTGGCTATGAAATGGCCTTTGACTGATAATATGAAGACGTACTTGTCTCCTGTTAATGGCGTTTCAATAAGATATCCGAATAAATATCAGGATATTGATATTCTGAATCCTTATTTCGATCTATATCGGGATAAAAGATATGATACAACGGACCGTTTTATTTCTGCGATGAACGTTGTAATCACTCCGATGACTGATTTGGTGTTTAGGGCACAAGTGGGCTGGGATGTTTCTTCCAGTACCTATATTACATCAATTAATCCTCAATTTACTACTTCTGCTACCAAGAGTGGTAGCTTTGATCAATCGAATGTAGTTGAATCAGATCCAACTATCAACCTATTGGCTTCCTACAGAAAACAGTTTGGAAAGTTTAATCTTTCATTGCAAGGTGGGTATCACCAACTGGAGGTGGGATCGAAGACCTTAGCTGTGCATGGAGAGAAGTTTTATGTGCAGGATTTTCAGTCTATCGCTAATTGTGACCCAACTACTGTGGTTGATCTCCAAGCAACCAGAACCCGTAGAGTGCAAGCTGTATCAGGATCGTTTGAGGCATCATTCAATAATATGGCTTTTATAACACTGAGAGGCAGAAATGATTGGTCTTCAACACTTCCTGTTGAAAATCGTTCTTTCTTCTATCCGGCCGCCGACTTTAGTTTTATGTTGTCCGAACTTCCTTTTATGAAGAAACATTCGGATACATGGAGCTATGTAAAATTAAGAGGTTCTGTGGCTAAAGTAGGTAAGGATGCACCACCTCTTTCTATCCAACCGGCACTCGCTTTGCAAACAACAACTGGTTCCGGCTTTGCATACGGATTTACAGGCCCGAATCCAAACCTTAAACCTGAAATGAATACCGCTTGGGAAGTGGGTCTGGAAGGACGCTTGTTTGATAATAGATTGAATTTTGACTGGGCATTCTATAAAACGAAATCAGAGGATCAAATTATTACCGGTTTTCGCATGTCGTATGCAACAGGCTTTATTTTGAATAACCGCAATATGGGATCTTTCCAGACAAGCGGTACTGAGTTCTTGGTTTCTTACGATTTCATCCGGAACAGAGACTGGACATTGAATCTGGGGGTAAACGGGAGTAAGAACTGGAGTAAAGTATTGTCGTTACCAGCAGGTGTAACGGAATATTATAATTCTGCCACATGGGTGTCTGGTAATCTGCGGAACGGTATTATGGTGGGAAGTCCTATCACTACCATTACGGGTAATGATTATCAGCGAAACAACAAAGGTCAGATATTGGTGGATCCTACAAGTGGATTGCCTTTGACAAGTAGTACCTGGACTGTTTTAGGCGACAGAGAACCTAAATTCAATTTTGGATTCTCTGCAAGTGTTAAATACAAGAATTGGGCATTGTCATGTTTAATGAGTGGAAAATTGGGTACGCAAGTGGTGAATGGAACGAAAAGGGAAATGATGAGCAATGGCTCTAGCTTAGAGTCTGTGGCTTTGAGAGGTGTGGGAACACTCGTCTATAACGGAGTTCTTAAAGATGGGAAAGAGAATAGTGCGTCGCCAACTAAGAATAATATTGCATTAAAGTTAACGGATTTGACTAATGGATATACTTCTGTTACTAACGCGGATCCAAACTGGATAGAAAAAGATATTAATTATTTGAATATGGCAGAACTTAGGCTGACTTACAATTTCGATAGAAAATTGATTGGGAAACTTACCGGTAACTTAATTTCTGCATGTTCTGTTTTTGCTGCAGGTTCGGACTTATTTGTACTGACCAACTACTCAGGACTTGATCCTGTTGGTAATGCAACATCCTCAGCTGTAGGTGGAACCGGAGGTGTTGGGTTTGATATGTTAAGCACCGGAGCTCCAAGGGGATACTCTTTCGGATTAAATATAACATTTTAATTTTGAGACTATATGAAAAAGATATTATTGTCATTATCAATTATATTTACTCTATTTTTGGCTGTCTCTTGCGACAGTTATTTAGATGTTAATAAGAACGTGGATACTCCCGAATCAGTAGAGCCCAATTTACGATTGGCTCCTATTTTGTCGGGTTTAGCATCGAACTATTATGATATGCGGGTGGTAGGATCCATGTGTCAGTATTTTGCTGGGAATGGAACTGTTGCCGGCACATATGGAGCATTGATGTATTATGCACCAACAAGCGATTATGCTGAAGTCTGGAAAATGGTCTACTACGAGTTTGGACAGAATCTGGAAGAGATGATTAACGGGGCTGTAAAGCAGAACCAACCACTTTATCAAGGTATAGGATTAGCATTAAAGGCTTATGGTTGGTATGAATTGACCTCTCTTCACGGTGAGGCCCCCTGTAAAGAATACTTAGATCCCGGGAGAACGGTGTTTGATTATGATTCGCAGGAATATATTCTTAATCAATCAAGAGTATGGGCAAAGCAAGCAATTGATATTCTGAGTAAGGCTGATGCAGCGGGTTATCCATCCTCTCTGCCTACTACTGACATTATGTACAAGGGAGATCGCACAAAATGGTTGAAATTTGCATATGGTGTGCTGGCAAAAAATTATATGACAATGTCAACTAAGAATGCAGCATACCTTGATTCTGCTATTACAGCGGTCAATAATTCAATGAAAAGTTATGCCGATGATGCTACAGTTAGAATGGACGGAACAACGTCCACCAATTCGAACTTCTATGGAATTTTGAGAAACAATATGTCGAGTAGTACGGCGAATGTACTAACTCAGTCCGATTATATGGTAGATGTGATGACGGGTAAGGTAAAACAGTATGATGCCAATACCGGTAATGCCGTTATCGTGGGGAATGTAACCCAGCTTATGCCAAAACAATACGTGACCGATACCGTGACATTAGATCCGAGAGCTATCTGTTATTTTGGTACCAACTCGCCGATGCCGGATGATTTGACTACGATCAATAAAAAAACCTATTCTTTTACAGGTACTTTGGTGAATCAGGCACCTCAAATCTCTCTCTGGGGAACTAACTCGGCACCTTCAACCGCAACTTCCGGAACCGGACGTTGGTTGTTTAGAGATGGAGCTCCTTATATTGTGATGACATATGCCGAATTGCAGTTTATTAAAGCGGAGGCACAATATAGAAAGAGTTTGAAATCGGAAGCTCTCGCAACTTTCAAAGGAGCTGTCGCAGCAAGTATGCAAACAACGGCAGCTTACATTGTACAAGGTACCCCTGTTAAAAATGCAAACGGAGTACAAACTTCGGTGATTGGGGATAAAATTAGTGTTTCTGTGTTCAATACCTTAGCACAGAGTTACCTAAATAGTCAGTATGTCAATAATCTTCAGTTGGGTGATTTTGAACTTGCTCATATTATGATGCAAAAATATGTAGCTCTTTATCCTTGGGGACTTGATACCTGGAATGATATGCGTCGTTATCATTATGACTTGAAAATAGGAACAAGTGGAATTCCTGAAAATGGAACATCATGGACAAGTATCCGGTCGTATTACAAAGCGGATACCGATCCTCAGCGGGTGTATAAAGGGTTTTATTTGGCATCGGCAGATGTGACCAATAGAAGAGCTGCATTCCAGTCAACTAACTTGGGATCTCCTTCTTACAGACTATTGCCACGTTATAACTCCGAATATGTTTGGAATCAGTCGGCATTAGCAGGTTTGAAACCAATATCAGGATTGGCGCAGAACTACAATACTTCCATGATTTGGTTTTGTTTGCCTCAATAACAATAACTAATAAAGATTCTGCAATATGAAAAAAATATATTATATATTATTAGCGATGCTTGGAATAGCATTTACGTCATGTCAAACAAATGATATTACGTTCCCTTTTAGTGAAATAGATGCCAGCCAAACGGCTGAAGTCAGATTGCTAAATGTTATTCCGTATACAGGGAATAGCGATACACTATTATTGAACGGAGCAAATTATTCTTCGGTTTCTACAGCTGTTGGAAGCTATTACCCTGCTTCGGCTGCCAAATATTTTGCTTTGCCGATAGGTAGTACAACTATTTCATTGCGTTTTGCTGCTAAGACAACGGCTCCGACCGTTGCGGCTTTTAAGTATGCAAATACAATGACGATGAAAGCCGGTAAATGGTCGGCTTATATTTACAATGCCGCACAGCCGCCTGTTTTATTACAAGATGCTGATAACATACCATCTACAGATGCGTGGAATGATACGGTTTGCTTTATTAAATTTGCCAATTTCTTCTTTAAGGCCGATGGCGTAACTCCGTACGGACCACTGACGCTGAAAGTGAGAAAGAATATTACCGGTGCCGCTTGGGAAACCGTGGCCTCTAATATTGCTTTTGGTACGCAGTCTTCAGATTATTATCAGTACAAACTGAAAAATACGGCAGGAACTAAACCTTGGTCAGGAATAGAGCCAAATCTTACGTTAGCTCTTTTTGATGCGGCTGGTGTAGTTCAATATCAGCAATTTGCTTCGGCTACGACTTCTGCCAAAGGTGCATATTCTTCTTCTCTCACTGCAGGTATGGGGAAGGGTAGAGCGTATACATTTTATTTGACAGGTAAAGAGGGAACGACTAATAATACGGATCAAGCTTTGCGATTAAACTCGTATAATCCTAAATGATACATGTTTGTTGACGTGTTAAGAAATCCTCGCGGATTTCAATTATAACTGGATCTTTCGAGCGGAATAAATTATCCTGAACGGATAGTTTTTCCGCTCGAATATTTTAGAGACTTTGATTAATAATTGTTTGGTAAAAATGAAGAAAACAATCGTTCCTCTTTTTTTCTTGTTGTTGTGCTTTGCTTTGAAGGCAACACAACCTTCACTTTCTCAGTTGCAGCTTGCCGAACGCAACATTGTTCTTCTGCAGGATAAGGCTCACTTACTTCCTCTTCAGGGACTCGATACGCTTCGTATAGCTTGTGTTTCAATAGGTGCTCCGGTGGAAAATGAATTTTCGGCGATGCTGGGGAAATACATGAAGGTCAAACCGCTTGCGGTCAGCGAGGCAAACGTAGATTCTGTCGCGAATTGTTTGCCGCAATATAACCTTACGATTGTGGCAGTTTTTGGCAATCGGTTGTCGGAAAAAGAGCTAACTTTTCTTGTTGCTCAAAATAAAGGGCGGGGTGCCGTAGTTTGTTCTTTTGCCAATCCTTCTCAATGGTTGAGCACGGTTGGCAAGGGCACAGCCTTAGTCTACGCCCCCGATGCAGAAGTGGCTTCGCAGCAGATGGCGGCCCAGCTGATTTTTGGTGGCATTGCCGCCCAGGGGAAACTTACAGCCAAGCTTGGAAATTTTAAGAAAGGAACCGGACTGACCACCCAGACCATTCGCTTCAAATATACCTTGCCCGAAGATGCCGGTATCGATGGAAAGAAACTGACTACAAAAATCGACTCGCTGGTGAATGATGCCATTGCCCAACAAACCTTTCCGGGCTGTGTGGTGCTGGTGGCAAAAGACCGGAAAGTTGTCTTTGCCAAGGCTTACGGCTATCACACCTACCTGAAAGCCGAAGGCGAGAACTATAAAAATGATGTGCTGAACCGTAAAACAGAGGTTGACGATCTGTTCGATCTGGCCTCCGTTACCAAAGTGACCGCGGGTTGTCCGGCCTACCTGAAACTGGTGGACGAAGGCAAAATTAATCTGGATGAAAAATTCAGTACCTACTTTCCGGTTTTGAAGGGAAGCAACAAAGAAAACAGCACGGTAAAGGAATTTTTGTGCCACGTGGGTGGTTTGCAGGCCTATTCTCCGTTCTACAAATGGGCGGTGAATGCCGACGGTTCCCTGAATTCGAATTTTGTTCGTTCCATTCCTTCGGAGGAATTTCCGATCCGCATTAGCGCGGCTTTGTATGCACGCAAAGACATTGGCGATTCTATCTATAAAGCCATAGCCAAATCGCCTTTGCTGTCGTCTTATCCGAAACACAAGTATGTCTACTCCGACTGGCCTTTTGTGATGACACCGCCTATGGTGGAAGCCATCGAGCATAAACCGTTTGAGGAGTTTCTGCAATCGACTTTCTACCGCTCGTTGGGCGCATCGGAAATGATGTTCAATCCCTGGCGAACGATTCCTTTGTCACGGATTGTGCCTACGGAGCTGGATGACTTTTTCCGCCAGACTCAGTTGCTGGGTTATGTGCACGACGAGGCATCCGGTATTATGGGAGGCCATTCTGCCAATGCCGGCTTGTTTGCCAATGCCAACGACATGGCAAAATTGTACCAGATGTATCTTCAGAAGGGAACTTACGGTGGCAAACGCTATTTTAGCGAAAAAACATTCGACACATTCAACTCCTGCCCGTTTGAGTCAGAAGGTATTCGTCGCGGAATCTGCTTCGATAAGCCCGATATAAAAGATGGTAAAGTGACCGGACATTCGTACTGCTCATCGCTGGCCAGTCCCGAAGCATTCGGCCATTCGGGCTATACGGGTACCGTGGTGTGGGTTGATCCGACCTGCAATTTGGTCTATGTTTTCTTGTCGAACCGCGTCTATCCGACCCGTAACAACGATAAGATTGTAACCACAAAAATTCGTGCAAAAGTGCAAACGGCTATTTACGAATCGATACTGGCCTTCCCCAACCCCTCCCAAAGAGGGAAGTAATAATCTGTAAATGAAAAATTCTCACTAATTTTACCAACTCTTTAGTCCCCCTTGTGGGGGATTTAGGGGGCTTTAATATTGCCTTTATGCCTTTAACTTTAATTCTTAGCGTCTTTGTTGTTTACACCGTATTGTTGTTTGCCATTTCGTGGTACACATCCCGTAAGGCCGACAACAGTTCTTATTTTCAGGGGAATAAAAAGTCTCCTTGGTTTGTGGTGGCTTACGGTATGGTGGGCACCTCCATTTCGGGGGTGACCATGATTTCCGTGCCGGGTAATGTGACGAATCAGGCATTTTATTACATGCCTATGGTGTTGGGGTTTGTGGTGGGATACGCCATTATTGCACTGGTGTTGCTGCCTCTTTATTACCGAATGAACCTGACCTCCATCTACACCTATCTCGAATCGCGTTTCGGTTTCTATACCTACAAGTCCGGAGCTTCGTTCTTCGTATTGTCGCGTGTGTTGGGTGCTGCCGTTCGTATCTATCTGGTCGTTTTTGTATTGCACGGATTTCTTCCGCAGGGAGTGGTGCCGTTTTGGGTGGTGGCGTTTGTCTTTATGCTACTTATTTTCCTCTACACGCTGAAGGGTGGGGTAAAAACCATCATCTGGACCGATATGCTGCAAACCACGTTTATGATTCTGGCCGTTATTGTGGCGGTTATCGTTATTGCAAACCAAATGGGTTGGAACTTCGGCGAAATGGTGTCGGCGGTGACGGCAAGCAACTATTCGTCGTGGTTTGATATGAACTGGGATAACAACACCCATTTCTTCAAACAGTTTATCAGTGGGATTTTCGTCACCATTGTAATGACGGGGCTCGATCAGGAGATGATGCAGAAAAACCTGAGTTGCAAAACACTGAAAGATTCGCAGAAAAATATTTTTACCACCAGTATTACCATCGTTATTGTCAACCTGTTGTTCCTGACGTTGGGAGCTGTGCTGGCGCTCTATGTGCAGAAGCACGGTGGAATGGTTGCTATGGGAATTCCGGCCGTCGATAAAATTTTCCCGACTATTGCCGAAAATTATCTCGGAATGGTTTGCGGGGTGATTTTCCTGATCGGTTTGGTGTCGGCATCTTATCCTAGTGCCGGTGGCGCTTTGACATCGCTCACCACTTCGTTCTGCGTTGATTTTGTCGGCTTCAACCGTCGCACCGATCTGAGCGATGAAAAGAAGCTGAAGATTCGCTACACGACTCATGCTGCCTATACTTTTATTTTCTTTTTGCTGATTCTGTTGTTCTACGTGATTAACAACAAAGCGGTGATCGACCTCGTATATCAGTTGGCGGCTTACACCTATGGTCCGTTGCTGGGCTTTTTCTTCTTTGGTATTTTGACAAAATATCAGGTGCGTGACCGTTGGATGCCTTTTGTGGCGGTGGCATCGCCCTTGTTCTGCCTGTTACTCGACTGGGTGGCAAAAAGCTTCTTTCATTTTGGATTCGGATTTACATTGTTGATCTTTAATGGATTGTTTACCTTTGTGGCTATGTGGCTGCTGCGGAAACCAAGAGCAATTTGAAAATTTGAGGATGAAACACCATTTTGACTTGAGATGCAGATTAGCCCCCTCTTGTGGAGGGGGTTGGGGGAGGCTTCTATGCTTGTTCCTATTTTGTTTCCCCTTCGTTATTTCCGCTCAACAGTGGATACGTGTCAACCAGTTGGGTTACCTTTCCGGCGACCGCAAAGTTGCTGTATGGTTGAGTAAGCAAAAGGCCTCGGTTAGCGAATTCAAGGTGGTCAACGAACTGACCGGCGAGGTGGCTTTTCGGGGGCGGACGGTTGAAAATAAAGTGCCCAACAGCGCTTTTGGTGCGGCTTGTCGACTCGATTTCTCCGCATTTGCTAAAGCCGGATCGTATCGTGTAGAGGCGGGTAGTGCGGTTTCACCGGTTTTCCGAATCGGCGACGATGTCTACCGTGGAGCTGCCGATGTGCCGTTGAATTATATGCGCCAGCAACGTTGCGGTTACAATCCTTTTCTGAAGGACTCCTGCCACCGTTACGACGGACGGATCATCTTTTTGCCGGGACATGAAAACGAAAAAATTACCGCCTGGGGTGGCTGGCACGATGCTTCCGACTATCTGAAATATGTAACTACTTCGGCCAACGCAACTTTCCAGATGTTGTTCGCGTACCAGCAAAATCCGGGTGCTTTCGGCGATCAGTATGATGCCAACGGGCTTCCGGGTAGCAACGGCATTCCCGATGTGTTGGATGAAGCCAAATGGGGCTTAGACTGGTTGGTGCGATTGAATCCCGATAAGGATACTTTTTTCAACCAGATTGCCGACGACCGCGATCACGCTTCGTTCCGCTTGCCAACGACCGATCCGGTGGATTACGGCTGGGGATCGGGCAAAGAGCGGCCGGTGTATGCCTGCATGGGCGAACCGCAGGGTTTGCGAAAATATAAAAACCGTTCCACCGGTTTGGCATCAACGGTAGGGAAATATGCCTCTTCGTTTGCTTTGGCTTCGGAGGTGCTGGCTAAATTCTATCCCGATTTTGCTGAAAAACTGAAACAAAAAGCTGCCGATGCCTACCAAAAAGGGGTGGATCATCCGGGAGCCTGCCAGACGGCTTCCTGCGTGTCACCCTATTTTTACGAGGAAGATAACTGGGTGGACGATATGGAACTGGCCGCGACCCAGCTTTATCGGATGACCGGAAAAGAGGATTACCTCAAAAGTGCCGTGAATTATGGTCGCATGGAACCGGTGACACCGTGGCTGGGTGCCGACTCGGCTCGTCATTACCAGTGGTATCCGTTCATCAACCTAGGACACTATTTCCTGGGCGGACAAAACAATAAACGCATTAGTGCCGAGTTTATACGCAATATGCGAAGCGGACTCGAACGCCTGCGCGACCGTGCCGGTGACGATCCGTTCATCAACGGAATCCCGTTTATCTGGTGTTCCAACAATCTGGTGGTGGCAGCTGCTACGCAAGCCCGTCTTTACCGGATGCTCACCGGCGACAATTCCTTTCTTGATATGGAAACGGCGTTGCGCGACTGGCTCTTCGGCTGCAATCCCTGGGGAAAATGTATGATTGTGGGTTTGCCGGGCTACGGCGACTATCCGCATCATCCCCATTCGGCATTGGCGCAGCTCTATCACTACCCGATTACCGGTGGTTTGGTCGATGGTCCGATCTACACACCTATTTTTTCGAGTCTGAAAGGGGTGCACCTGACGGGCGACGACCGGTATGCCGATTTTCAGTCCGATCGGGTGGTGTATCACGACGATTATGCCGACTATTCGAGCAACGAACCGACAATGGACGGTACGGCTTCGCTCTGTTACTACCTCTCATCGCTGGCAGGAAAACCTACCGATAACCGGTTGAAAGTAGAAGAAGGCGGCATTGTTCGCGGAAATAGTGAGAAAAAAGAGATAACGCTGGTCTTTACCGGCCATGAATTTGCCGATGGTGCCGAAACCATTGCCAAAGTTTTGAAGAAACACGCTGCCAGCGGAGCCTTTTTTCTGACGGGCGATTTCTACCGGAAGTATCTGAAGATCGTTCGCACGTTGCAGCAAAACGGGAATTATCTTGGCCCGCATTCCGATAAGCACCTGCTTTATGCCGACTGGAGCAAACGTGACTCCACGTTGGTAAGCCGTGAGCAGTTTGCCAAGGACTTGAAAGGTAATTACGCGGCTATGCGTCAGGCTGGCATTAAAGTGCCGGAACAGCTCTTATTTCTTCCGGCGTATGAGCATTACAACAAAGAGGTTGCCGGATGGACGGCACAATTGGGTGTTAAGTTGGTGAATTATACCCCCGGAAGTACCTCGAATGCCGATTATACGACACCCGACATGAAGAATTACCGCTCGTCGGATGAGATTTTTAACACTGTTTTGAAGTATGAATCGTCCAAAGGATTGAACGGGTTCCTGTTGCTGACGCACATCGGCACCGATCCCCGGCGGACGGATAAATTTTATAACAAATTGGACGAATTAATGACCACCCTCGAACAGCGGGGATATCGTTTCGTTCCGATTACGGAATTGTTGAAATAATTGTCGTAGAGACGTGGCATGCCGCGTCTCTATCGGAATATATATAATGCAATGATGAAAAAAAATCTGATTTCTGGTTTAATTTGTGGGTTGATGTTGTGCCTTGCGGTGGCACAACCTGTGAGAGGTGCGGAACCCGGATATGGCATTGCCATCCAGTCGTTGATCGATTTGCGTTTGGCACCTTCGTATGCAGGCGAGATGGGCACCCAGGCGTTGATGGGCACTCCGTTGCATGTGCTTGAAAAAGGGCATGGCTGGGTGAAGGTAACGACTCCTGAAGGATATGCTTCGTGGACAACCACATCGGAGATAAAATTGGTGGATGAAAAGGAGATGAAGGCCTGGAACAAAGCACCGAAAGTGATCGTGACGGAATATTTTACCCTGTTGCGCAAAGAGGCATCGGCAACATCTGGTGTAGTATCGGATGTGGTTTGGGGTGACTTGGTGAAAAATATGGGCGAACAAAACGGCTATTATAAAGTGCAGTTGCCCGATGGCCGCATGGCTTTCCTGAAAAAAGAGTCGGGTGAGCCTTTCGATCAGTGGCTGGCAAGTCGCCGACCCACCGCCGAAAACATCATTGCCACGGCAAAAATGTTCCTCGGCTTTCCGTACGTATGGGGTGGGGCTTCCACCAAAGGGGTCGACTGCAGCGGTTTTACCAAAACCAGTTTCTTCCTCAATGGCGTGGTGTTGCGAAGAGACGCTTCACAACAGGCAACCACGGGCGATCCGGTGGATATTTCCAAAGGATACGCTAATCTGAAATCCGGCGATCTGCTCTTTTTCGGTGGTAAAAAAGTTACCCATGTGGGCATGTATATCGGCAACGGAGAGTTTATTCACTCGGCTGGAATGGTGCATATCAGTAGTTTGCGTCCAGAAGCATCGAACTACGATGCATGGAATACCAAACGTTTGTTGAGTGCCCGTCGCATCCTTACACAAATCGATAAAGATCCGAATATCGTTTCGCTGAAGAATCATCCGTACTATAAATAAAAGCGTTTTATGCACTATTCTCCTTCAATAGAATCAAGGCCAACTGAGCAACTGATTGATTTAGTCGCAAACAGTAACGACTGGGAGCCAGAAGCAGTCGAGATGGCAAAAAATGAATTGAATAAGAGAGAAGTTTCCTTGGATATTGCAATTAAGAAGAAAAAGAATCAACTAAAATATAGACGAAGAATCGAAAAGATTAGGGCTAAGGTAGAATTGTCGACAATAGATAAATGTTTCATGTTCTTTTTAGGTCCGGTGGTGTTTTTTATATTACGAGACTTTTCATTTGTGTATGTTGGGAACGGATATCAAAAGAAGAATAGGCAAAGCTTAATCTATTTTATATTCGGGTTAGTCTTTTGGTTCGGAATCATCATAGGATCTGTGTATTGGGGTCTTGCATAAAAAAGAATGGCTTGTCGCAGGCAAAATCCAAATTAATTCCTGCAAATTAAGAATTGAATAATGTATAAATTATGATCAATTGATATGACAACACGACGCAACTTTCTGAAAACATCCGCGTTGGTAACAGCCGGTTCGCTGATTACTCCGGCCTCGATATTTTCACAATCAAACAAGTCCGCCCGCTTGGGTGGCAGTAAAACCATGCAACTGACGTTCAAACCCTACGAAGCCAAGCTGGTGCACCCGTTCACTGTGTCGGGTTATACCCGCACCACCACGCCTATCGTGCTGACCGAGATCACCTACGACGGGGTGACCGGTTACGGAGAGGCTGCTATGCCTCCCTATCTCGGCGAGACCATCGCATCGGTGACAGCTTTTCTCGAAAAGGTCAACCTCAAACAATTCAACAACCCCTTTGAGCTCGACGACATTCTGACGTATGTCGATTCGATTACCATTAACAATACCGCGGCAAAAGCTTCGGTAGATATTGCTCTGCACGATTTGGTGGGCAAGCTGATCGGTCGTCCATGGCATCAGATATGGGGCTACACGGCTTCAAAAGCTCCCGTTACCACTTTTACCATCGGTATCGATACTGAGGAGATGGTGAAGCAGAAAACCCGCGAAACGGAACAGTTCAAAGTGATTAAAGTGAAACTGGGTGTCGATGAGGTTTCCGACAAGATGATTATCAACGCCGTTCGTTCGGTAACCGATAAACCCCTCCGTGTGGATGCCAATCAGGGGTGGAAGGACAAACACTACGCCCTGAAAATGATTGAATGGCTGGCTGCTAAAAATGTGGAGTTCGTGGAACAACCGCTTCCAAAGCACAACCTCGACGATATGGCATGGCTTACCGAACGCAGTCCGTTACCTACCATTGCCGACGAATCGTGTCAGCGGCTCGAAGATATTCCCCGTTTGAAAGGTGTTTTCGACGGCATCAATATCAAACTGATGAAGTGTACCGGTATGCGTGAAGCCAACAAGATGATCAGCATGGCCGAATCGTTCGGAATGAAACTGATGATCGGTTGCATGACCGAGACTTCGTGTGCCATCTCGGCGGCTGCACAACTGGCTCCGAAGATGAATTTTGCCGATCTGGATGGAAATATCCTGATTGCCAATGATTGTTTCTCCGGCATGAAACTGGTGGATGGAAAAATTACTCTGAATAACGAACCCGGAATCGGGATCAGAAAAATTTGAAGATTAGAAAATTTGAGAATTTGAAGATGAACGGAATATCTCGTTTTCTCTGTTTTCTGCATTAATAAAAAACATGAAATTAATACTCTGGAAAGCAGCATGTGTCTGCTTGTTGATGCTGATAACGTCTGCTTTGTCGGCACAGGAAATCACGGATGCCGGCCTGAAGAAGGCAATATCCGATTCGTTGACCGCTTATTTGCGAACACAAACAACTGGCAAAACAACCGTAAAAACTATCGAATGCAATAAAAAGGAGAAAACCGTAACGGTATCGATGGATGAATACCTGGCCTATTTTCCCATGAAAGAGGCCGATGTGCAGAACATCTATCGCTGCGTTCAGAAGATGATGCCCGATTTTCTTCAAAAGTTTCACCTCTCCATCGCTTCCGACGGACAGCCTTTGGAGGAGCTGGTTCCCAATGTCTACCGCACCCAGACTCATAAGGATAAAAGCCGCATCTTCAACAACAAAGAAAACAAGGTGCCCCTTGTTCAGCGCATTTCCGAGCCGTACAAAATTAAAAGTGGGTTGCAGAACAGACACATTGCCATGTGGCAAAGTCACGGTTTCTATTACGAACAGAAACTGGCGCGTTGGGAATGGCAGCGGGCCCGTATTTTCCAAACGGTAGAAGATTTGTATACACAGAGTTATGTATTGCCTTATCTGGTGCCGATGCTGGAAAATGCCGGTGCAAACGTGTTGCTTCCCCGCGAGCGCGATTATCATTCGGTGGAGGTGATTGTCGATAACGATGCCTCCGCAACCGGTTCGCTCTACAAGGAGACTAACGGCAAAGAGGCGTGGAAAGATGGTGAAGGAATCGGTTTTGCCAACAAGAAGAGTGTTTATCAGGATTGGGAGAATCCGTTCAAAATGGGAAGCTTCCGTCAGGTGGCAACCGTGAAGAAAGGCGATGTTAGCGAAGTGTCCTGGATGCCTGATATGCCTGAAAAGGGGCGGTATGCCGTCTATGTTTCGTACAAATCATTGCCCAACAGCGCCGACGATGCGCTTTACACCGTGTATCATCAGGGTGGGAAATCGGAATTCAAAGTTAACCAGACGATAGGTGGCGGGACCTGGGTATTCCTTGGTTTCTTCAGTTTCGATAAGGGCAAAAACGATGCCTGCAAAATTACGTTGAGCAATAAAAGCGTACGCAAAAATTGTGTGGTAACTGCCGATGCCGTTAAAATCGGTGGTGGTATGGGCAATATTGCCCGTATGCCCGATCCGAACGGGAATATTACCGAGAATGTGAAAAGCTCGGATGGTGGCACTCCTCAAAAGGTGGACACCGCTCTACCCATTCACTATACTCCCGAAATTAGCGGGTATCCCCGTTACACCGAAGGGGCTCGTTACTGGTTACAGTGGGCCGGTTTCCCCGATAGCATCTATAGCCGTAGTCACGGCACCAACGATTATACCGACGACTACCAGAGTCGTGGTTCTTGGGTCAATTACCTTGCCGGTGGTTCTAAAGTGTTGCCGAAATCTGAAGGGCTGCACGTACCGGTTGACCTGGCCTTTGCGTTCCACTCCGATGCCGGAACTACCTACAACGACGATATTATCGGTACACTGGGGATCTACATGACCCATCACAACAACGAGGTGTTTGAAAATGGCCAATCCCGCTGGGCTGCGCGTGACCTGACCAACCTGGTGATGGACGAAGTGGTAAAAGACGTTCGGTATTACTACGAGCCCAACTGGACGCGTCGCGGCATGTGGAACAAATCGTATAGCGAAGCACGCGTGCCGAATGTGCCGACCATGTTGCTCGAACTACTCTCTCACCAGAATCTCGCCGATATGCGTTACGGACTCGATCCCCGCTTCCGTTTCACGGTGAGCCGTGCTATCTACAAAGGAATGTTGAAATTTATTGCCGGTCAGTACAATTATCCCTGTGTGGTGCAGCCTCTTCCGGTGGAGGCGTTCAGTAGCCGTTTTACGGGCGACACGCAGGTTGCGTTGAGCTGGCAGGCTGTGAACGACCCGATGGAGGCTTCGGCCAAACCGTCGAAGTATGTGCTCTACACCCGCGTGGGCGATGGTGATTTCGATAACGGGAAACTGGTCAACGATACTGCTTGCCAAGTTGCCGTTGAAAAGGATAAAATTTACAGCTTCAAGGTGACTGCTGTCAACGACGGAGGTGAAAGCTTTCCTTCCGAAATCCTTTCGGTTTGTCGTAAATCGAACGAAAAGGGCGTTGCAATGATTGTGAACGGGTTTACCCGTGTGAGTGCTCCCTTTAGTTTTGCAGCAAAAGATAGCCTGGGCGGCTTCGTCGATTTTATCGATCACGGAGTGCCCGACAAGGTGCAGTACAACTATATCGGCAGCATGTATGAGTTCCGTCGCCAGATTCCCTGGATGGATGATGATTCTTCCGGGTTTGGAGGCAGTCAGGGCGATCACGAAACCCAGGTTATTGCCGGGAACAGTTTCGATTATCCGGCAGTTCACGGGCGCGCGTTGACCGAAGGGGGCTACTCTTTCGTGTCGGCAAGCAAACAGGCTGTGATTGCCTGTTGTGTTGATCTGAGCGGTTATTCCATTCTGGATGTTATTTTGGGAAAAGAGAAGGAGTGGACGGTAGCACGCGGTGCAAAACCGACGGTGTTCAAGACATTCCCGATAGAATTGCAGGCGGCCATTACCGACTATTGCCTGAAGGGCGGCAATCTGCTCATTAGCGGAGCGTATGTGGGCACCGACCTTTGGGATAACCCCAACGCTACGAAAGCCGATCGTGCCTGGGCTCAGAATATTCTGAAATTCAAGTGGCGGAACGATGCCGGAGCCGTTACCGGTAGGATGAGAGCCGTTGCGTCGCCTTTCCCTGCTTTTGCCGGAAAATATAACTATTTCAACGAACTGAACAGCGAATCGTATGTGGTGGAACGTCCCGACGCTATAGAGCCCTCCGACAAAGATTCCTATACCATTTTCCGCTATTCGGAGAATAACCTGAGCGCCGGTGTTGCCTACAAAGGCGACTATTCGACCTGTATTCTCGGAGTTCCTTTTGAAGCAATCAAGCCTGAAGGCAGAAGCGCGCTGATGAAAGGTATTCTGGGCTTCTTCGAACAGAAACTCAAACAGGCTGAAAAATAGCCATTGACGAGGGATGATCGGAGGTGCTCGAACCAAACGTTTTGTTCTTACAAACAAGAAACAATTAAAACAATAGAATATGATTAGGAGGATTGTTTTGCTGGCGATAGCTCTTTTTGCTATGCAGCAACTGGTTGATTTGAAGGCACAATCGCAAGTAAAGGTTGGTGCCGAAAGTGTGGATGAATATCTTCCTTTGTTACAGGGGAAAAGGGTTGGGGTGCTCTCCAACCAGACCGGTACGATAGGGAAAGAGCATATTGTGGACTTCCTTCACCGGAAGGGTCTCAATATTATTTGTATCTTTTCGCCCGAACACGGTTTCCGCGGAACGGCCGATGCCGGGGAGCATGTCTCCAGTTCGGTTGACGAAAAGACCGGAATTCCCATCAAATCGCTCTACGATGGCAACACCGGCAAACCCAGCGATGCAGTGATGCAATCGATCGATGTGCTGGTGTACGACTTGCAGGATGTGGGTTTGCGTTTCTACACCTACCTGACGACGATGGTTCGCATGATGGATGCCTGTGCGGCAAATCACGTCAAAATGATCGTTCTCGACCGTCCCAATCCCAACGGGCATTACGTCGACGGACCGGTGCTCGATTTGAAATACCGCTCGGCAGTGGGCTGGATTCCTGTACCGGTGGTTCACGGCATGACCCTTGGCGAAATGGCCGGCATGGTCAACGGTGAGAAATGGCTGACCAACGGTGCGCAATGCGATGTAAAAGTCGTCAAGTGCAAGAACTATACGCATGCAACCCTCTACCAGTTGCCCATTGCTCCATCGCCCAACCTGAAAGATATGCGATCCATCTATCTCTACCCCTCGTTGTGCTATTTCGAAGCCTCGCCGGTAAGTCTGGGTCGCGGTACCGATGCTCCTTTCGAGCAATATGGTCATCCCAACATGACGGGCTACAGCTATAGTTTTACGCCCCGTAGCATTGCCGGTGCCAAATTTCCTCCTCAACTCGACCGCCTTTGCCATGGAGTCGACCTGAGGAGTGTCCCTTCAAACGAGGTGTTGTTTCAAAAGGGTGTTGACCTGAGTTACCTGATTGATGCCTATAAAAATCTCAATATGGACGATTTCTTCTTCAATAGTTTTTTCGAAAAGCTGATTGGAGTGAGTTATGTGCGTAAAATGATAATAGAGGGGAAAAGCGCTGATGAGATCAAAGCCCGTTGGAAAGACGACGTGGAAAAGTTCAAACAGCAACGCAAACCCTATCTGCTCTATCCCGAGAAATAACCGGATTCTTCTGTTAATCAAAAACCAAACGATGACACATGAAAAAAATATTGTCAATTCTTGTTTTGTCTTTACTTTGTGGAGTTATGTCCGCTCAATCGTATCAGTTGATTCCCCGTCCCGTCGAGGTAACTCCGGCACAGGGCACCTTCCCGCTGACTTCGGCAACTCCGATTGTTGCAGGAAAAGAGAGTAAGCAAGTCGCAGTTTATCTCCAGCAAAAGCTTAACCAGTCGACCGGAATGCCCTTCAGATTGGCCGCAACTCCGGGAGTGGGATCTATTGAACTGGTTGTCAATTCGTCTTTGGATATACCTGCCGAAGGGTACCAGCTGTCGGTGACAGATAAAGGTGTCAAGATTCAGGGTAAAGATGCCGACGGGTTGTTTTACGGAGTTCAGACCCTATTGCAATTGTTGCCTCCTCAGGTGTACGCTTCGCAGCTTCAGAGCGGCGTTCAATGGTCGCTTCCGGCCGTGTCGGTCAAAGACTATCCCCGCTTCCGTTATCGTGGAATGATGCTCGACGTAGTGCGCCAGTTTTTTGATGAGCAAACCGTGAAGAATTACATCGACTGGCTGGCGATGCACAAAATCAATAAGTTTCACTGGCACCTGACCGACGATCAGGGATGGCGCATTGAGATCAAAAAATATCCGAAACTCACTTCCGTTGCCGCCTGGCGCGGACCGAACGAAGCGATTGCTCCCACTCTCGGTTCGGGCGATAAACGCTACGGGGGCTTCTATACCCAAAAACAGATCAAAGAGATCGTGCGTTATGCTGCCGAACGGCATATCGAGGTGATTCCTGAAATTGATCTGCCGGGGCATAGCCATGCAGCCGCTTCGGCCTATCCCGAAATTTTGTGTCCAACCAGTAGAGATGAGGCCAAACGTGCTGCCGATGACATGGGCGATGCCTGGTGTGTGGGCAATGAAGCCAATTTTACGATGTTGGCCAATATCCTGAAAGAGGTGGCAGCTCTGTTCCCTTCCAAAATCATGCATATTGGCGGCGATGAGGTGAACATGGCTATCTGGCCTCGTTGCCCCATCTGTTCGGCTTTTATGAAGAAAGAGCAGATGCAGAAGCCCGAAGAGTTGCAGAACTATTTCGTTCATCGGTTAAACAAGATCATCGACGGTTTGGGAAAACGGATGGCCGGTTGGGATGAAATACTGGATGGCGGTGATTTGGAAGGTTCTATTCAGGTGTATGCCTGGCGTTCGTTGAAGCGGGCGGAAATTGCAACTGAAAAAGGTGTCCCTACTGTGGTTATGGTGGGACAAAATTATTACTTCGATATGGCGCAGTCGAAATACGAGCGTGGTCACAACTGGGCCGGGCTGGTACCGCTCGATAAAGTGTATGCGCTCGATCCGGCAGACAAAGCTGTCTTTAATGCGGAACAAGCCAAACAGGTGGTGGGCGTACAGGCTGCCATCTGGGCTGAACTTTTTAACGAACCGACCCGTTTTCTCGACTATCAGTCCTATCCGCGTATTTGTGCTATGGCCGAAGCCGGTTGGACTCCGCAGTCGCTGCGCAACTGGAACGATTTCTATCAACGGTTGACCGCTTCGCATTTTGAACGGATGTACAACATGGGGATTGCCTTTCGGGTGCCGTTCCCTGTGGTTACTTACAAAAACGGAGTGGTAACGGCTACGGCTGCATATCCGGGAGCGGAAGTGCGCTATACCGTTGATGGAAGCGAACCCAATGCTTCGTCGCCTCTTTATTCCGGTCAGGTGAAAGAATTTAACTACGAGAAACTGAAATTCAAAACGATATACAAAAATCTATCCAGTGTGGCAGTATCGCCCGAATGCGAAAATGTGGGCAGTTGGGTGTCGGATTCTGCTGCCAAACCCAAACCGCAGGTGTGGGATCTGACTGGACTGGTAGATCGTCCGGGTATCTGGTATGCTACTTTTGTGCCCGATCAAACGACGAAAGGGTCTGTATCGGTATCGCAGGTGAGGATTTATGAAAATGGGACGGCCGTGTCTGCTGATGATAAACCCACTGCTACCGAGCGTACCCAGCGCTATCGTTTGCCGCTCTTTGCTTTCGATAGAACGAAGAAATACGCGTTGAAAGCTATTGTACAGGGCAAAGAATCTCTTTCGGGTGTGGTAAAAATAGAACGTTCGCGCTATATGGAACCTGCCGTCGGGGTCTCTGTTGATATTAACATGAACCCGGAATATGGACGTTATCTGACCGATTACGACTTTGAAACTGTTGCTCGTACCATCGACCGGGGTGCTGCCGGGCAATCGGTTACCTATGTATTTGCCCAACCGCTGACCTGCTCAAAGATAACCTTCAACACCGGAACTCTCACCGCTTTTTATCTGTTGAAGAGCGGTCATGTGGAATACTCTGTCGATGGAACAAACTGGATTCGTGGCGATAAATTCGAGAAAGGAATTGCAGTGCTTCGTCCGTCCCAACCCCTAAAGGCTGTGAAAATCGTGATCGACGAACCGAATGATGAGGCAATTATTGCATTTCAGGATTTGAAGATTGAATAAAAAAGTGATGATGAAGAAGTGGTTGATGATTTTTTATGGGTTGATGGTGAGCCTGTGTATGCAGGCTCAAACTAGGTTTGCGATACTTACCGATTTACACGTCTCTCCGGGTAATGCCAATGAGCGTGCGCTGAGTCGTATTGTCGACGAAATAAATGCTTCCGATATCTCTTTTGTGGTTATCACCGGCGATATTACCAATCAGGGGAGCAATGCCGAGCTGGCCAACGACAAGCGGTTGTTTGCCCGTTTCCGTAAGCCTTACTACCTGATTCCGGGCAACCACGAAACTACCTGGTCGCAGAGCGCTGTCCGCGAATATTACCGTCTTTTCGGTTCCGACCGGTTCTTTTTTAAGCACGATAACCTGCTTTTTGTGGGGTATAATACCGGGCCTTATATGAAAATGGGTGACGGCCATGTGAAGCACGAAGATATGCTGTGGCTCGACTCCATTCTTACCAAAGAGGCGGTAAAAGGTACCCGCCTTCTGGCATTTGCGCATTACCCGTTGGTTGAAAACGATATGGGCAATGCCCGCGAAGTTGTTTCCGTGCTCAAAAAACACGATGCGGTTGTTTCTTTTTGCGGACATGGTCATGCCTACAAGGAGATGGCTTTCGGGGATTTGAAAGGAATTATGGCCCGTTCTACCTTTTTGGGGCAGGATACCGTGACTGCAGGCTATACCGTGGTTCAGGCTACTCCCGATTCTGTTTTTGTGAACGAAAAGAAGCTGGATGAAGAGATGCATCGTCGTTTTGCTTTTTCGATGGATGTTGGCAAAAAAATGGCCGAACCGTCGGAACTTCCTATTTTGCCACAACTCGTGGAACCGACTTCTGTTTCGTTGGCATATCAGGATAAAGCCTCGATTTTTACCGGAGTTGCCGTCGATAAGAATGCTTTCTATTTTGGAAATTCGTTGGGCGAAATTAAAGCACTCTCTAAGACGAGCAGGAAGATGCTGTGGCGCGTTTCTGTCGGCTACTCGCTCTATGCCACTCCTGTCTGTGCAAATGGCCAGGTGATCGTTCCTACAGCCGATGGCGAGCTGAGAGCATTGTCTGCCAGGAACGGGAAGGTAGTTTGGACGGTAAAAGCAGATGGCCCGTTTGTTGCCGATGGCTGTGTTGTGGATGGAAAACTGTATCAGGGCGGCTATAAAGCGTTCTACTGCATCGATATTGCGACGGGGGAAGTTGATTGGAAGTTTACGGATATTAATAACTATTGCCAGGCACGGCCTACTATTGCCGACGGCAAGGTGTTGTTTGGCGCCTGGGATACTAATCTTTATTGTCTCGATCGGCAAACCGGCGCTTTGATCTGGAAGTGGAATAACGGGAAAGCTCAGAATCTTTATTCTCCGGCCAATTGTGTGCCAGCTGTGCACGACGGTAAAGTAATCGTTGTGGCTCCCGATCGTTATATGACGGCGCTCGACCTTTCTACCGGCAAGCAGTTGTGGCGGAGTAACCAATATACGGTGCGTGAGTCGCAGGGCATTTCGGCCGACGGAAAAACGGTTTATGCCAAACTGATGAACGGGCAGTTGCTGGCTGTCTCATCCGAAAGCCCGGAATACAAACCTCTCTGGACGGTAGATGCCGGTCTGGGTTACGAACATGCGCCTTGTCCGATACTGGAACAAAATGGGGTGATTTATCTCGGTTCGCGCAACGGAGTGATGGTCGCTGTTGAGGCCGCTTCACACAAGGTGTTGTGGTCATTCAAGGCCGGCAATTCCGAAGTAAATCAATTTAGTTGCGATGCACAGGGTAATGTCTATTTCTCGTTGATAGAAGGTAAGATATACAAGATAGGAGCAAAAAAATAAGGCTTTGAAAAAAGCCTTATGAAGAGAATATTGTGCGGATGAAGGGACTCGAACCCCCACGCCTCTCGGCACCAGATCCTAAGTCTGGCGCGGCTACCATTACGCCACATCCGCATTTTGAGAGTACAAAGGTATTGACTTTTTGTCATATCTGAAAATTTCGGATAATAAAAGTCACCTTTGAACAGAATAAAGCCACTTCGGAAGTTGTGAGAAAACTCCTAATAAATAGGGTTTGAGTGTCGGAATTCGTTGTAATCTGCCGTGTCTCTCGACAACCCGAAGGTGCAGCCCGCCATTGAACTCCTAAACTTATCTCAGTACGATTTTTCTGTTGAGTTTTCCAGCTTATCCGAAGCGGCTTTACGTATACAAAGATAAGCTAAAATGACTATTTGTGCAACTCTTTAGTCCCTAAAATTGCATATTAACATAGGTCTGAATGCCTTCTGATGAGGAAGAAAGCGTAAATAAAAGTGGATCAGTTGATTTGAAAACCAGCTACAGGATAATTTTAAAACTGCGTCCGTTAATTACGACAATGTAGAGGGTATGCGGCTGTAATGCTCCCACAGAGTGGACTCCTTGTGCAATTTCCCGGTCTATTATTTTCTGCCCCGTTGCGGTGTAGACCTCTAATGTATTGCCGTTGACATTATGAGCCTCGACCATAAGATTTCCATTGCTGACATAGGCCTTTGCCAATACGCTGTTTCGTTCCTGCGTAGGAATAACTTTGATTATGTTCGAATTTGGAGATACAAAAATCGGATTCTGAGCTCTTACCACGTAGTAGTAGGTTTGATTTTTAGAAACGGGATGAACGGATGTGTAGGCTGATATTCCCACATTTTTATTTTCATAGCCCGATATATACGCATTGCCGTAGTAAGTTGTAGCCACGTCGTCGATGACGATGCTTCCACTGGAACCGGGAAAGATAAACCGAATGGCAATCGTGCTGTCGGGCAGAGCGGTAGCGTTGCTTTTGCCGAAAGTGTAGGTGTTGGGTGTTGCCGAAAGACTCAATCCCGACGTCAGCGTTTGCCATGTATGTCCATTAAAGGTTTCAATTTTCAGGGTAGTGCTGGATGTGCCGTCACTTACTCCCCAAAACGAAAAAGATTGGAGAGGCTCGTTAAATGTGGCTGAGGTTAGGGTATCTTTCGCCGCATTCAGCATGATGGCACATGGAGCGCTATGGGTGGTAATGGTTGAGACGGCGTAATTGCCACTCCATCCGTGGGCGTTTCTTTCGGTTCGAAAGAGCGTGAAATCTTCGTTGTAGGTTATGTACTTTTTATAATACACATCGAGGCAGTATTCGATGTTATTGCTTCTGTTCGGAATCCAGTTTGCCACAAAGCTGGTATCGTTTATTTGTGTCGCTTTGGTCGCTTCGGGAGCCGGTACGCCGCCGTTGGAGCCTCCGCAATAATTAAAAGTGATATTTGTGTTTTCTGCAATGTCGGTGATGGGTTTTCGCATCTTGGTAGTGCTATACCACGATCCCATCGCGGGATAGGAAGCGTCAGAAAACTCCGTCTTTCTGGTTGTCCCCGGATACGGATCGCCGGCTATGCCGCTGGCAGAGTAAACCTCATTTCCGTCGGCTTCCACCAAATCGGCATACTGATGTGCCGGATCTATATTCACCTCATTATTGTTCCATGGGGTTTGCGTGGTCATGTCTATGTGCGATACCAGCATTCCATGCCCGGTTAATGCATTGTCCCACGCGGTAAGCTGCCGGTTTTCCAACAAAAGGAATTCGTTGTCGGTAGGGAGGTCGATGCGAAATACCTGGTTGGAGGTGCCTATAGGGGCAAGTGTGTTCGTTTGTGTGGTCGAGGGCGTTTGAGTCTCGCACCATCCCAGCAGCCATCGGTCGATGGCGCAGAGAAACGGAGGTGTACGCCCGTTGTTGTTGTAATTCCCTGTTCCCATCAGATCCCAGTTGGCTAATCCTCCGGCTTCAGTGCCCGTTCCGTTGTAATCGGTGTCATATAGATCTGCCAATCCCAACGTATGCCCGAATTCGTGGCAAAACGTGCCGATAGGAGCCATTGCTTTGCTTGTGACACTCCCCGTTAATTCGGAGGTGCAGGCATAGTTGTTAATTTTAACGCCGTTGTAAGTAGGACTGGGGAGTCCTGCACCGTTCAGTGTCCATTGGTGTGGCCATAGGGAGTTTGCCGAGCCCCCCTCTGCTTCGTTGTGTGCGGCATAAACAATAAATACGTTATCCACGTATCCGTCTCCGTCGTTGTCGAACTGTGAAAAATCGACGGAAGAGCTGATGGCTTGGCAGGCATCGGTCACCATGTTGGCCGGACGCAGGTCGTTTCCCTTGGCATCATTGGCTCCGTAGTAGGCCATCGGGTGGGCGAGTGTGACTGGCTCGATAACCGCAAAATCGAACGTTAAAAGCCCCATCGAGTTGTCTTTGTAAAAATCGCGTACGCTTCCCGACGAACCGTTAGCCTTGTAGCCTGTCTGGTTGAAGAGGTTGTAGAAAGCTGTTTGGGGTGTGGGTGTAGTAAATACCGTGTCGGAAAAATTGACCAAGATAACCAACGTTTTTATCGTTCGGGCACTTTGAACTCGGTTTGCTTTTGTTTGAATGGCACTATTTTGCTGCTTGACAAGGTTGATGAGTCGGCTTCCCAAGGGAGAAGATAGCTGAGGGTCGGACAATCTTGCTGTCTTCTTCCGTCTGGCACTGAATTGCAGGCGAATTAATTTTTTTTGATCGATCTTTTTGATGAAATTGGCTTCAGCCTCACTTCTTTGCTCCGGATCTTGGGCTTTATAGCCGGTTACTCGTATGGCATTAGATTCATGCGAGGCATAGCAATAAGAGCCGTCGGCGGTCTGACGCAGCATCAGGTTGTCGCTGGTTGTCATGTAATGCGAGCGTTCGTCTCCGTGAAGACGTACGGACAACAAGGATCCATCCGGTTGCCGAACTTTGATGACTCCGGGGATCGCATGAACCGCAGAGAGCTGAAATGCAATTGCGATGCCGATTGAGAATAAAATAATCCTTAGCGTATGTGCGTGCATCCGGATAGCAGGTGGCGTTAAGACCGGGCCTCGGTCGCAACGAGGGATACCCGGATTTGGTTTTTGGTTCAATGTTGTACCATCCGGGATGTTGTTTCGGATAGTATCGTGCTATAACTTGTCAAACGGTTTGTTGCTCTGTTTTGATGTCCCTAATCATCAGTTGAACCGTTGTGTTTCCGTTGAAACTGTTCTCTTCTAATGTGTAACAGATATCCAGTGGATTAAGGGCCTTCAGGTCGTCGTTGAATTCCCACATGCGGAATGCAATGCCGTTCATTACATTTTCAGAACTGGAGTCGATCAACTCCATCTTTAAATGTTCCTGTTCTCTGCCTACCAAACGACTAGTGCCATAATCAAACACATGTTTGGTGCAAAAAACAGGCTTCATGTTTTCGGGTCCGAACGGACTGAACTGTTTCAATACCCGAAAAAATTTCGGGGTGATGTCTTTAAATTCTATTGTAGCATCGATGTCTATTTGTGGGTATTGTTGCTCTGGCAGAATATTCTGAGCTACGTACTCCTCGAATCGTTTGGTGAACGCTTCCACATTTTCTTCCCGGAGCGATAACCCAGCGGCGTAGGTGTGTCCGCCGAAGTTTTCCAATAGATCGCGGCACGTTTCTATGCCCTTGTAAATATCGAATCCCGGTACGGAACGCGCCGATCCGGTTGCCAATCCATTCGATTTGGTGAGTACAATGGCGGGGCGGTAGTACAACTCGGTAAGCCGGGAGGCCACAATCCCTATTACTCCCTTATGCCATTCGCTGTTGTAGACGACGATCGATTTTCTATGGCTGAGCTCTTCTAATTTATCCAGAATGGCAGCTGCCTCATCGGTAATGGTCTTGTCGAGGTCTTTGCGGGTCTGGTTGTACTGGTTGATACAATCGCTTTTTTCGCGTGCGAATATCTCATCACGGGCAACCAGTAAATCGACGACCTCTCGGGCTTTCTGAATCCGCCCCGAAGCATTGATGCGCGGTCCGATCTTGAAGACAATATCGCTGATGGTAATATCCTTGTCGTTCAGGCCGCAAATATCGATAATGCTCTTCAATCCCAGCGAAGGGGAGGCGTTGAGCTTTTTCAATCCGTAATAGGCCAATACCCGGTTCTCTCCGGTGATCGGAACGATGTCGGAAGCGATGCTTACCACAACAAGGTCGAGCAACTGATAAAGAAGCGAGAGGTCGATGTCGTTGTTGATGGCGAAGGCCTGCATCAGTTTGAAACCGACTCCACAACCCGACAGGTGTTCGTACGGATAGTGCGAATCGGGTCGTTTAGCATCCAGTACGGCCACAGCATCCGGTATTTTGTCGTCGGGCATATGGTGATCGCAGATAATGAAATCGACACCGAGGGTTTTGGCATACTCGATTTTTTCAACGGCTTTGATGCCACAATCAAGCGCAATGACCAAACTGAAGTTATTGGCAGCCGCATAATCGATACCGGTGTATGAGATTCCATATCCTTCGGCATATCGGTCTGGAAGATAATAATCTATACTGGACGTAAACTGAAGTAAAAATTTATAAACCAGCGATACTGCGGTAGTTCCATCGACGTCGTAATCTCCGTAAACCAATATTTTTTCTTTTCTTCCTAAAGCAATATTCAATCGTTCGATGGCCTTGTCCATATCGGGCATCAGAAACGGATCGTGCAGGTGCGACAGATCCGGACGAAAAAATTTCTTTGCTTCCTCAAAGGTGGTAATACCCCGCTGTGCCAATAATTGGGTCAGTATGGGACTGATTCCCAGTTCTTCGGCCAAATGAGTGCGAGTTTTTTCTTGTTCATTCGTAAGCGTTAGCGGGTTCCAATGGGTGGTGATTGACATATGTAGTGCTTATTTATTTGCAATTTATCAAACTCTTTTTCCGATAGATAGTGTTTCCCCAATGGGGATATTGTTTCTCCGAAAGAGTTTTTAATCGGTAAAAATAACGAAAAACTATGACTTTATCCGAAGAAAAATATTTTCTTCGTCTTGCCGTCGGTTGTCTTTTCTCTATTCTCCTATAATAATTTGTCAAATAGTGATTTGTGTAATTTGACAAAATGGCACAAATAAGTTAAATACTGTTAAATATGCACATTCGTCCATATTTTGTGTAATTTTGCCGTCCAAATATAATTTGCAATGATTGAACAGAATCTTATAAAGCTCTACGAAGAGAGTTTTAAATCCCATTGGGCCAATAAAGCGCTAACGGACTACGATCGCCCGGATACGTTAAGTTATTCGGATGTGGCAAAAGAGATTGCACGCCTTCATATCATTTATGACAAAATGCGTGTAAAGAAAGGCGATAAAATTGCTATTGTGGGTCGCAACTCGTCGAAATGGGTAATGGCCTACATGGCAACCCTTACGTATGGAGCTGTAGTGGTGCCTATTTTGCAGGATTTTAATGCAAACGACATTCATCATATTGTAAATCATTCCGAATCAGTAATTCTGTACGTGAGTGATTTTATCTGGGAGAACTTGGAGGAAGATAAAATGCCGGAATTGCGGGCCGTTTTCTCTCTGGATGATTACCGGTGTATTTGTCAGCATGATGGTGAAACGGTACAGAAGATGCTTCGAACCGTCGACCTTGAATTCCAGCAAAGGTATCCCAACGGATATGGTAAAGATGATGTGAAATATGCCGAGGTAGACAATTCCGAACTGGTTTTGCTGAATTATACATCGGGAACAACCGGTTTTACGAAAGGAGTCATGTTGTCGGCCAATAATCTGGCCGGGAATATTTTATTCGCACTGCGTACGGGAATCATGCATGATAAGACGCGTATCGTATCTTTTCTTCCTTTGGCACATGCTTATGGCTGTTCCTTTGAATTTTTGTCTCCTTTGGCTTCCGGAGGCCATATTACGCTACTTGGTAAAGTCAGATCGCCCAAAGTATTGCTTCAGGCAATGTCAGAGGTGAAACCGACTGTGATTATTACCGTTCCGCTTATTCTTGAGAAAATATACAAAAAACAAGTCCAACCTATTATCAATCAGCGTGCAATTCGTTGGGCTCTTAATATCCCAATTCTTGACGCTCGCATTCTCGGCACGATTAATAAAAAACTGGAAGCTGCTTTTGGAGGCGAGTTTGAACAGGTTGTCGTGGGTGGAGCTCCTTTGAATCCAGAGGTGGAAGAATTTTTGCTGAAAATTAAATTTCCCATAACAGTGGGTTATGGAATGACCGAATGTGCTCCTTTAATTAGTTATTCTTACTACAAAGAATATGTTCCGGGCTCTTGTGGAAAGATTTTGGATGGAATGGAGGTAAAACTCGAGAATAAGGATCCTCTGACCGGAGTCGGCGAAATTTGTGTACGGGGCGAAAATCTGATGCTCGGTTATTACAAAAATGATGAGGCAACCAAAGCTTCTTTTGATGAGGATGGTTGGTTTCATACGGGTGATCTCGGAACCGTTGACGAAAATGGGGTAGTTGCCATTCGCGGACGGTGTAAAACAATGATTCTGGGTTCCAGCGGACAAAATATCTATCCGGAAGAGATTGAGGCCAAACTCAATAATCTGCCATTTGTGATGGAAAGCCTGGTGGTGGAGAAAGATGGGCGTTTGGTGGCATTGGTTTATCCTGACTATGAAGGTGTGGATGGAACGCAAATTCGTCACGAAGATTTGGAAACAGTTATGGAAGAAAATCGTAAAACGCTAAATTTGGAACTGGCATCTTATTCTTCTGTTGCAAAAATCATGCTTTATCCGAATGAATTTGAGAAAACACCTAAAAAAAGCATCAAAAGGTACTTGTATTCAAATGCCATTAAATGAGCACTATAGCTATTTTTTGCTGTTTTCAAGTTTAAAATAATGTTAATCGGTCGTTTTTTTTTGTACACTGTATTGAAATGAATTGTACCTTTGCATCGGTTTTGATACCAAACTTATTTATGTTTAATTCTAAAAGGTAAAAGAAAATGAAAAAGTTAGTATTGTTATTCGCTGTTGTTGGTGCTGTTGCATGTGTATCTTGCTCTTCTAAAGCTAATACAGAAGCTCCTAAAACTGATAGCGTTGCTGCTCCTGCTCCTGCTGCTGTTGATACAGCTGCTGCTGCTGTTGATACAGCTGCTGCTACACCTGCAAAATAATTTTGCACTAGCGAAAAAAATTAAAGTCCGTTATTATAACGGACTTTTTTTTTATCTTTACAGCCAAGTAAATCTAACTATCATTCACTGTTTATTATGAGAAAAACGAATTTTTTCCTCTTTTCTTTCGTGAGCCTCGTTCTGTGCCTTTCCTCTTGTTCTGATAAAAAACACTTCAAAGTTTCGGGGATCATTAGCGAAGCTACCGGTTCTACCTTATACCTCGAGAAAGAGGGTCTTTTGAAGAGCTCCATCGTGGACTCTTGTGTGCTGAAAGCCGATGGCAGTTTCTCGTTCAAAGCATCACGTCCCGATGCTCCCGAATTTTATCGTTTACGCATTAAAAACTCGGATATTCTGTTTGGGATCGATTCATGCGAACAAATTACGGTCAAAGCTTCTGCCAAAACAATGACCACAAAATACGATATCGAAGGCTCGAAAAATGCCTCCAATATTCAGACATTACGCTTCTCCCTGCGTGATTTACAGAGCCAAGTGACGTTGCTGCTCAAACAACGCAATGATCAGAATCAGGCTCAGATTACAGCTTTGCTTGACTCTGCAATCAGCAAACATAAAAAAGTTGCCGAAAATATTGTGTTGCAAAACCCCATGACAACGGCGGCCTATTATGCCATTTTTCAGCAAGTGAACGGATATAACCTTTTTACTCCCTACGATAAAGGAGATCGTCGTTATTGTGCTGCAGTAGCTACTGCTTTTTATACCTATTACCCGAAAGCCGAAAGGACGATCAGTCTATATAATTTTGTAATGCAGGCTATTATAGCCGATAGGCAGGCACGAAATCAGGAAAAATTGAGCAAAATGATGCAGACTTCGCAGGTCGATATGATTGATATCAAGATGACAACCAACCGGGGTCAGATAGCCAAGTTGTCGGACCTGAAGGGAAAAGTTGTTTTGCTGGACTTTACCATGTATCAGGCCGAACAGTCATCCGATTATAATCTAATTTTGAGAGACTTATATAATAAATATCGTGCCAAAGGGTTTGAAATTTATCAGATTTCTCTCGATGCAAATATCGATGTCTGGCGTCAGGCTTCGCAAAACCTTCCCTGGATTTGTGTGCATGGTATAGATGGAACTCCAACGGCAGTGTCGTTGTATAATGTAACCGATTTGCCAACCCGATTCCTGATTGGAAAGAATGGTGCCGTTTTGAAGCGTAATCCGGTAGCTGCCGATATTCAAAAAGCGTTGGAATAAACACGATACGATGACCACGGGTAATGCACATTATGATCCCCGTGCAGCGGCTGCTCTGATAAAAGAGAAAGCGCTTGAAATTGGGTTTTCGGCATGCGGTATTGCCCGGGTTCATTCGTTGCCCAACGATTTGGCCTATCATGATCGGTGGTTACAGGCGGGCTATCACGGTAAAATGGGTTATTTGGCTAACCATGCGGCCCTAAGAAATAATCCTGCAGAGTTGGTTCCTAGAGCTAAATCGATGATCGTTGTTCTGCTGAATTACGCAATCGATTCTGCTCAGCAAACTCAAAAGGCAAAAGTGGCACGTTACGCCTGGGGCAAAACGGACTATCATTTTATCGTCAGACAATTTTTAGCAGAACTTTTTCGTTTTATACAGGATGACATAGCACCGGTCGAGGGGCGTGTTTTTTGCGATTCGGCTCCGGTGTTTGAACGTAGATGGGCTCATGAGGCCGGATTGGGCTGGATTGGGCAGAATCATTGTCTGATTCATCCGGTATTCGGTTCGTTTTGTTTTATCGGTGAATTGATCGTCGACCTTGAACTCGCCTACGATAAACCTCTTGAGGGTGATTGCGGATATTGTGGACGCTGTGTGAAAGCTTGTCCGACGCAAGCGATTCAGCCCGATGGATTTGTGAAAGCCTCACAGTGTGTCTCTTATCTTACGGTAGAGTTGAAGGAGGCGATTGCTCCGGAATACCGGAATCGTTTAGATGGTTTTATTGCCGGATGCGACCGCTGTCAGGAAGTCTGTCCGTGGAACCGGAAAGCATCTCAGTTTACCTCTCCGTTGTGGCATGTGAATGAAGAGATGTTGCGTTTGTCGGATCAGGGCTGGATAACATCGACGAAGCCTGATTTTAGAAAAAAGTTTTCCAAAACGGCTTTGTCTCGCCTGGGTTACGAAAAACTGATACAGAATTGCCGATACGTAGTGTCGGATAATGATGAGGAGCCCGAAAAACAGGATGGAAAAAACTAATTCAAGAACTATATGAATCTGTTTGGAAAGATTATTTTTAGAAAACTCAAAAGCACCGAGGTATTTGAGAAGGAGAAGGATGACCTGTTGCGTGCTTACGAGCGTTATGTTGCCATAGGGAACTCTGAGTTGTTGCGTGAGTATAAGGCGTTGCGGAAAGAGGTAAAATCGGCAGAGTTTAAAGAAAATAAAAAGGTACTTATCAACCGTAAGTTCAAAGATACGGAAGAATACCGCAACTGGAAGAAATTTCATAAACTCGAAAGAAACGGGAAACTCCACCGTTATTATGCCATTGCGGCATCGAAAGAGTTATCTGCATTCCTGGATTTTAAGAAGACACCTCAGTATGAATTTATCGGCAATAAAGTAGAACTGAAAAAGTCGGAGATGCTCAGAGAGTTTCGTGCATATGAAAAGTCGGGCGATTACAAGTTGTATACCCGTTTCCACGATTCTTATATTGTCAAGGAGTACGAACGGTTGAAAGGGGTGGTTTCCAGCAAAGAATTTATTCAGTTCAAGGAGTTTTGGTCCGATCCGCACCGCTGGACAAAGACCGAGGCTTACAAACAGGAGGAGAAGTTCCGTCAATTGTCGCAACATACAGATATCGTTTTTTATCAACGTACCGATTCGGCCTCTTTTGCCTTTCATGCCAATTGGAAGCTGGCGTTTAACGACGAATTTAACGGCGTTTCGCTCGATCGTAATATTTGGGATAGCGGGTACTATTTCAGCGATGCGACGCTGATTCGCGACTATTCTCTTAATCAGCACAATCAGGCCAACAATGAGGGGAAGAATGTGAGCGTTGCCGATGGGTGTATGGTTATTGAGACTCTCAAAGAAGAAACTCGTTCCAGAGCCTGGGATGAGAAGTTGGGCTTTGTTTTTCGTGATTTTGCCTATACCTCCGATGTGATTAATGCCGGTGCTGCGTTTCAGTTCTCAGAAGGAATTGTAGAAACGAAATTAAAAATTCGGGACGGATACATTACGCATGTATTCAGTCTGGTCTGTGAGAATAAACTTCCTCAGATAAATGTCTTTCATTTCGATGGCAAGCATGTGACCGTAGGTAATGCCTGGAAAGGCGGTAGTCAGACGGAAGTGATAAAAGGAATCTCTCCGGCCGATTTTTATATCTACAAAATGGAATGGACATCGGAAGAATTGATCTGGAGCGTGAATAATCTGGAGGTCTTCCGTACGCGTAAAGGGGTGCCTTCTCTGTCGCTTTTTCCACTTTTTGCTTCCATGGTCGACAAGGAGCAGGACGATACCGGCGCGCTGGAAGTCGACTGGGTGCGGATATATCAACGGCGTAAAGCGTAATAGAAACAAGGCTGCACAACGGTTGTTGCATAGCTTATGGAAAAATCAAAAAATATGAATGTGGACGATATGCAGCAGGTGCTCCGTCAGGAGGCAGCGGCTGTGTTAAATATACCGGTTGGAGAGCATTTCAACCACGCAATCGATCTTATTTACAAACAGGTGCATCAGCACAAAGGAAAGCTGGTGACCAGCGGAATGGGGAAAGCCGGACAGATTGCCCTGAACATGGCAACGACTTTCTGTTCGACGGGTACGCCTTCCATTTTTCTGCATCCCAGCGAAGCTCAACATGGTGACCTAGGTGTGTTGCAGGATAATGACGTGATGTTGCTTATCTCCAACTCGGGCAAAACGCGCGAAATTGTAGAATTAGTCACGCTGACTCGAAACCTCTATCCGCAAACGCCGTTTATAATCATCACAAGCAACCCCGAATCGCCATTGGCCGAAGTTGCCGATGCGTTGCTGCTTACCGGAAATCCGCAAGAAGTGTGTGTGTTGGGACTTACTCCTACCACTTCCACTACGGTAATGACCGTAATCGGCGATGTGCTGGTGGTGGGTACGATGCGCAAAATCGGCTTTACGCGTGCCGACTATAACAAGCGCCATCATGGGGGATATTTGGGTCAGAAATCGAAGGAATAGTGCCTTGTTTGGAGGTATAAGGAATGGGGTTGTTCGCTATTGTCGGACAACCCTTTTTTTATAAGGCAATTTCGATGTCGTGGGGGAAAAGATCTGTCGCTTCATGAATGGCCACAATTGTTGTGGCATGATGCGTTTTGACCCACGAAACCAATAAAGAGGCTACTTTATCCGCAAGTTCTTTGTCGAGTCCGGTAAACGGTTCGTCTATCAGCAGTAACTGCGGTTCCGATGCTAACGCTCTTGCCAGCGCTACCCGTTGGCATTGTCCGCCGCTTAACTGGTTGGGATAATGATCCGAAAGACTTTCAATTTCGAGTGCTTTGCAGAGTTCGGCCAATTGTGGCGGGGTTTTATCTTTCGGAGCCGTTAGCAAGATATTCTCTTTGGCCGTCAGCCAGGGCAACAATGTGGAATTTTGGAATAGATAGGACTTTTTCACGTCAGCACCTTCTATTGCACCTTCCTCGCTTTTTGTGATGCTGGCCACGATGTTGAGCAGGGTTGTCTTGCCTTTGCCGGATGCTCCGGTAACCAAACAAATACTTCCGGCAGGTATCTCGTACGACATGTTTTCAAAAAGTGTTTTGCTCTCGTATCGTTTGGTGATCTCTTTTATCTTTAGTGTCTTTATATTCTGTTGATTGCGCAGTACGTGAGCTTGCCCGTGAGCGATTGCTGCAGGTCGGTTGTCTTGTAGTAGTTTCCGGAGTATTTCTGTCAAAGTAAAGCTGACCAGAATGGCAATAAATGTCCAGGCAATCAGATCGGGCACGTTGATGAACATTTGTGCGGTTCTCATTTCAACGCCTATCCCGGCAAACGGTTTAGACAGAACTTCCCCCATGATGATCGCTTTCCACCCGAACCCGAAGGCGGTTATGCTTCCACTCTCTATAAATGGCTTTAATGCCGGCAGGTATATGTATCTTATCTGCGTTCGCCGGTTTATCCGGTAGACGAACGACAGTTTTTTATAATCCGGGTTGATGGATTGTACGCCTTTGATGATGTTTTCGCAAAGAACCGGAAACATGGTCATCAGGGCAATGGCGGGGGCTACAGCCTCTGTCGGAAGCCACAAGATAATAAGCAGGATAAATGCAATAACAGGAGTGGAACGGAGCGTGGATAGCAGCGGATTGAAATAGTGAAACCAGAAACTCTTTTTGCCACACAGAAACCCGATTGGCAGAGCCAGTGCAAAGGCAGCTACCACTCCGGCTAAGCCTCTGAGTAGTGTTGCTCCGAGTGAGAGGTAGAATGTAGGTAGCGAAAACAGATGAACCACGGACAGCAACAACCCTTTGACCGAAGGAATCAGTTGAGGGTAGTTAATCCACGAAGAGAGTGCTTGCCAGAGAATTAGAGCCGTAGCTGCGGATAAAAACCATGCGGTCAGTTTTTTGTGTTTCATTGTGCTTGTTTATTCATTGGTCGTATGGAATCCTATTCGCCGACGAGGCTCTCTGGAGAGCCGCTTGTCGGTTTGTAGTTCGGACAGCGATTGGTTAAGCAGCTCCAACTGCAGGCGAGTGTCTTCGTTAATATCATTTTGATCGACAAAGATTTCTTCCATGTACAGCCGTAGTTCCAGAACTTCCTGTTGTAATTCCGTCATCTTTTCGATGGGAGTGTTGGTTAGCAGATGCCGGGTTGCTACGAATGCCCGCATGATAGCAATATTCATTTCGATGGCAACATCACTGTTCAATAAACCCGACAGCATGGCAACGCCTTGTTCCGTAAAGGCATACGGTAAATAGCGGCGACCTCCTCTGGTTGAGGTTGCAAAATGAAACCTCAAATCCTGCCATTCACTCGTAGTTAGCTGAAACATAAAATCGGGAGGGAACCGTTTTAAGTTGCGCTTGACAGATAAATTGAGATTTTTGGTTTCAGTGTTATAAAGTGCCGCCAGATCGAAGTCCAGCATCACTTTTTGGCCTCTGATAGTGTGAATTTTGCTTTGAATCAGGTGTGTTTCCATACGAAGTCGGTTGTAGTATCGGCTTCGCAAATATAATTCAAAAAATCAGATGTAACTGTCAGTAAGTAAAAGAAACCGGAGTGAAATGAAATGTGGTTATTCCGAACGTCACAAAAAAAACGCCGTCGTCCGAAGACAGCGGCGTTTTGTTATAATGAGGTAAAAAATTATTCCGAAACTACTTCGAAAGGAATTTCTACTGTTACTTCTTTGTGAAGTTTCAATACGGCTTTGTACTGACCAATTTCTTTTACAGCTTCTTTGATAACAATTACCTTACGGTCAACATTATAGCCTGCTTTTTCGAGAGCTTCAGCAATCTGAATGTTGTTAACCGAACCAAAGATTTTGCCGGTTGAGCTGGTTTTTGCGCCGATGGTGAGTGATACACCTTCTAGCTTTTGAGCCAGTTCCTGAGCTTCAACTCTAATTTTTTCGAGCTTGTGAGCACGTTGTTTCAGGTTCTCGGCAAGCATTTTTTTAGCTGAAGGAGAAGCGATAACGGCTTTTTTCGTAGGAATCAAATAGTTGCGACCGTAACCGTCTTTCACTTTTACGATATCGTCTTTGTATCCCAGGTTATTAATATCTTCTAATAAAATGATTTCCATATAAATTCCTCCTTGTTTATTTCATCATATCGGTTACGTAGGGAAGCAGTGCCAAGTGGCGTGCTCTTTTAACAGCTTGAGCTACTTTGCGTTGATATTTCAACGAAGTACCGGTGAGACGACGAGGAAGGATTTTGCCTTGCTCGTTCAGGAACTTTTTCAGGAATTCGGGATCTTTATAGTCGATGTATTTGATACCGTTCTTTTTGAAACGACAGTATTTTTTCTTTTTGGTATCCACTGTCGGGGGGTTCAAATATCTGATTTCAGGATTGTTTGCTGCCATAATTATTTTTCCTTTCCTTCTTTTTTAGACGATTTCAAACTCTTTCTTTTTTCGGCGTATTCTACGGCGAATTTGTCCATGTGGAATGTCAGGAAACGGATGACGCGTTCGTCACGACGATACTGAAGTTCCAGCTTCTCTACCAAAGAAGGTTCTCCTTTGAATTGCAGCAAGGCATAAAAGCCTGTCGACTTTTTCTGAATGGGATAAGCAAGCTTGCGCAGGCCCCATTCCTCTTCATTGACAATTTCAGCTCCCTCTTGTGTGAGGATGCCTTTGAATTTGTCAACCGCTTCCTTCATCTGAACGTCAGACAAAACGGGAGTTAAAATGAAAACGGTTTCGTAATGGTTCATACTTAAATTTTTAATTATGTGGTTAAAAATGCGGGTGCAAAGATAGGGCTTTTTTATGATTCGGACAATATCTCTCTGAAAATAAAATAGTATGGCTCAATTTTCGAGTTTAAAACGAACCCGCCATCTTCCTTCGCTGAAATCGTGGCTGATGATGACGAATTTTCCGATTTCGGAGGTGTTTTCAACATGCGTTCCGATGCAGGCACAAGCATCGTAGTCGCCGACACGCACCACGCGAATGGTTTCGCGGGCATCGTCGGGTAGTTTGCCCAGATCGAGAAAGGATGCGGCCTCCTCTTTGCCGACAAAACCGATCGTAACTGGCAGATTCGACGCAATCACTTCGTTGACGGTATTGGTGATTTGAACAATTTGTTCCTCTGTGGGCGCCTCCGATAATAAATAGTCGCATTTCGACTTTTTTCGTTCGATGTGGGCATTCCGCGAGCGGGGACAACCGAACATGCGCACCATGGTTTGGTTCAAAATATGTTCGGTGGTATGCATCGGAGGGTACTCCTGCTTGTTGTGTGCGTTTAATTCCGGCGTTTCCATTGAATTCGGTTTTTAGAAGCAATAAGCGATCGGGTGATGGTGGAAATGAAAAAACCACTTACAAGTAAATTTTGCAAGTGGTTTCTGAAAGGTGGGCGTTGACGGATTCGAACCGCCGACCCTCTGCTTGTAAGGCAGATGCTCTGAACCAGCTGAGCTAAACGCCCTTTCGTTAAAAGCGTTGCAAAGATAAGCGCTTATTTTTATTCCTGCAAGACTTTGAACAATATTTTTTCAATATTTCGACTAAATTGCTTCCGCCACCACAAAAGTGCTCCCTCCGATATAGATGAAATCGTCCTCATTTGCAGCTTCTTTTGCGGCTTCAATGGCGGAAGCTACGGAGGTGAAAATTTTTCCGCTCAAATTGTGTTTTTGTGCCAAATCGTATAGCTTTTGCGCATCCAATGCTCGTGGAATAGCTGCTTGCGTGAAGTAATAAGTCGCGTTTTTGGGTAAAAGTGATAAAACCTTGCTTATATCCTTGTCGTTTACCATGCCGAAAACGATGTGCAAACGGTCGTATTTTTGCTCCGCTAATTGCTGAACAATGCAACGGATACCGGCTTCGTTGTGTCCCGTGTCGCAAACTATCGTCGGATGTGTTTGTAAAACCTGCCATCTTCCCTGCAAACCGGTCTGGTCTATCACGTGACTCAATCCGTCTCTTACCGCTTCGTCGGGTAACGAAAGTTGCTTTTGTCGCAAAAGATCGACTGCGGTCAGCACAGTAGCTACGTTTTTCTGTTGGTAGATGCCTTTCAACTGAACTTCTAATTCGTTGTATTTTTCGCAATAGAATCCTTTGTCGGATGGGATTAATTGAAACCACTCTTCGGCAAAATAGAGCGGGGCACCGATTTCGCGGGCTTTGTGCACGAATACCTCTTTTACCTCGCCTTCGGCTTCGCCGATTACAACCGGTATGCCGGATTTAATTATTCCGGCTTTTTCATATGCTATTTTTGGCAAGGTGTCGCCCAAAAATTGCATGTGGTCGAAGCTGATGTTGGTGATGATGCTTACCTCGGGAGCGATGATGTTGGTGCTGTCAAGACGTCCTCCCAATCCTACTTCGATTACCGCAATATCCACTTCGGCGGTGGCAAACCAGTCGAAAGCCATCTCCATGGTCAGTTCGAAAAAGGAAAGTTGTACCGGTTCGAAGAAGGTCTTGTGCCTGGCAACAAAATCGATTACCGCTTGTTCGGGAATCATCTCTCCGTCGACCCTGATGCGTTCACGAAAATCTTTCAGGTGGGGAGAAGTGTATAATCCGGTTTTATAGCCGGCCGATTGGAGGATCGCTGCCAAAAAGTGCGAAACGGAACCTTTTCCGTTGGTGCCGGCAACATGGATCGTTTTGTATTTGCGGTGCGGATTGCCCAGATAATTGTCCAGTTGTATGGTGCGTTCAAGTCCCGGTTTGTAGGCTGATGCTCCTTGCCGTTGAAACACAGGCAGACAGTTGAATAGGTAATCGATGGTTTCCTGATACGTCATTGTATAGTGTGGGTTGAGACTACAAAGTTCGCCATTTTTGATGAGAAATGGTGCGGATTTGGCATTATTCCCAAAACAACAAAAGTCTCTTCCTCGGCGGAAAGAGACTTTTGTTCTGATTTTGAAGAATGAACCGGATTAGGCCAGTTTTTCAAGCTTGGCGATGTTTTCTTCGATACTTGCGTCCGGAACCTCGAAATTGGTTAACTTTCCAGAGAAATAGTTGTCGTAGGCTGCCATATCGATCAATCCGTGACCGGAGAGATTGAAAAGAATCACCTTCTCTTTACCTTCCTCTTTTGCTTTCAACGCTTCACGGATAGCCACCGCAATGGCGTGTGTCGATTCGGGAGCTGGGATAATGCCTTCGGAACGGGCAAAGAGCACGCCGGCTTCGAAGGTGTCGAGTTGTTTGATAGCCTGAGCTTCGACTATGCCATCTTTATGCAGCTGGCTGACGATCGATCCTGCGCCGTGGTAGCGCAACCCTCCGGCATGGATGGATGCCGGTTCGAATTCGTGCCCGAGGGTGAACATTGGGATGAGCGGAGTCATGCCGATGGTATCGCCGAAATCGTATTCAAACTTACCGCGAGTCAGTTTGGGGCACGATGCAGGCTCGGCGGCAATAAAGCGGGTCGTTTTGCCATCCAATATGTTATGACGAATAAAAGGGAAGGTGATTCCGGAGAAATTGGATCCGCCGCCGAAGCAACCGATCACAATGTCGGGATAATCACCTGCTATCTCCATCTGTTTTTCAGCTTCGAGTCCGATGATTGTCTGATGCAGAATGACATGATTCAACACACTTCCGAGTGTATAGCGGGTGTCGGGTTGGGTAATAGCAGCTTCTACCGCTTCGGAGATAGCCAAGCCGAGGCTACCCGGGCTGTTGGGATGTTTCTCGAGATAGGCCCGGCCGGCAGCCGTGCGCATGCTGGGTGAGGCTATTACTTCGGCTCCGTAGGTCTGCATCACGAATTTTCGGTAAGGCTTTTGGTCGTAGCTAACCTTTACCATATATACCTGAAGATCCAGACCGAAATGTTTGCAGGCAACACTCATGGCGCTTCCCCATTGACCGGCACCGGTTTCGGTAGTGATGTGTTTGATGCCCTGAATTTTGTTGTAGTATGCCTGCGGAATGGCAGAGTTCAGTTTGTGCGAACCTACCGGGCTGACACTTTCGTTTTTGAAATAGATTTTAGCCGGAGTATCCAGTGCTTTTTCAAGTCCCGATGCGCGTACCAGTGGAGTGGGGCGGTAAATTTTGTAGAGCTGCCAAACTTCGTCGGGGATCTCGATAAAACGTTCTTGCGAGAACTCTTGTTCCACGAGTCCTTTGGCAAACAGACCTTCCATCTCTTCCGGCTTCAGTGGTTGTTTGGTTCCCGGGTTAAGCATCGGAAGCGGTTTGGTTTGCATGTCGGCCACAAGATTGTACCAGGCTCTTGGCATTTCACTCTCCGGCAATTGAATCTTTTTTGTCGTTTTCATGTGTTAGTATGTTTTATAAATATTTGAATCGTAATTTGCGGGCATGGCAAAAAAAAACCGCAGGTATGGGTTCCTGCGGTTGTGTGTTGCAAATGGCGAGTCGCATTTCCCATTGTTGAATCAGAAACGGAATTGCCACCAATTATTTTTTGCTATGAAATTCATTCGCTTTTATTTTGATACAAAGGAACAATAAAAAATGATAACTGACAACTTTTTTGGGGGAAATTTGGTGCGTTTGTCATCGGTTATATGGCTGTCTGGCAAAGAAAGCATCTACTACTTCGTTAAATTGCTTTTTGTGTTGTATGAGGGTGCTGTGTCCGCTGTCGGGAACAATCCAGAGGAAGGCTCCGGGAATTCCGTTGGCTATCTCCAGTGTGTGCGATGGCAAAATAAGGTCGTGGTCGCCTCCTATAATTAATGAAGGACACGTGATTGTTTGTAATTGCGCTGCCGTGATGTGGGGTTGGAAAAGATCAAGAGCCATCAGCTTTGCTCTGTTTTTAGTCTGTTCGGTTTGCTTCTGACTACATAATTGCTGATAATAGTCCATCCATTTTTTGTATTCGTGGGGTGCTAGTACTGTGGAATCGGGAATCAGGTTGGCACCGGTCGAGGCCAACATCTTTACTTTTTGGGGGTGGCGAATGGCCATTATGAGTGCGTTGATGCCGCCGTCGCTCCAGCCCAGCACCCGGCAAGAGGTGATGTGCATCGAATCGAGCAGCGCGTTGAAGTCGTCGGCCATCATCTCGAAACTCAACGAATCGCGGTTGTCTATTGTTTTTCCATGAGCTCTGCTGTCGACGGCAATCACTTTGTATTTCTGGGCGAAATAAGGGATTTGGTTTGAGAAAGCCGAGATGGAACCTCCGTTTCCGTGAATCATCAGCAAAGGTTCGCCTTTGCCATAGGTTTCATAATAGAGTTTTATACCACGCGTTGCAAGATATCTGCCTGTGGCAGGATTGTTGCCGTACTTTGTTTTTGCCGATACCGAAAGAACCGATATGCATAGCAAGAGTATTATCCCAAAGAAAGATCTATTCATAAAACAAAAAGGTTATTAGTAAGGTGGTCTTTCGGTATTTCAATAACTCCGCCCTTCAGGGCGGAGAATACACAAGTAGATAAGGTGGCTTTAGCCTTGATTAATAGGTTGAGGATTCCAATCACGGCTAAAGCCGTTTGTGTAATATGCCTTTCGCCTCCGCTCTGAAGGATGGACTTATTATTTATCAAGCCTTTGCCTCGTATCGGAAAATCGTACAATGAAAATTAGCCCCGGAATGCTCCGGGGCTGTAGATTGCGTTTATTTGGCAAAGAGCAATTCCCGGTATTTGGGTAATGTCCAAATTTCATCGTCGATCACCTCTTCCAGTTTGTCGATATGGTAACGGATCTGATCCAGATAAGGACGGACTTTCAGACTGTACTCGTACGTTTTTTCGTGCATGTCTTCAATGTTGTTGGCTACTTTGCGTGCCTCAATCATTTCGTGCACCATGGTTTTGATGGCCACCACCCGTTCGCCGATTTCGCGCACCAGACTTTTGTTGTCGGCAGCGAGCGTTTCAAACTCGTCTTTGTCGAACACCTCTTTCAGCCCCCGGATATTTTCAATCAGTCGGCTTTGATAAGCAATGGCAGTGGGAACAATGTGATTAATTGCCAAGTCGCCCAATACTCGCGCTTCGATCTGGATTTTCTTGGTAAATTTCTCAAATTCTACTTCCACGCGACTGTGTATTTCCGTTTCCGACAGAATGCCCTGTTGGGTCAGCAGCGTTACCGCTTCTTTGTCCAAATATTTTTCGATAGCATCGGGAGCCGAGGTGATATTGGTCAAGCCGCGTTTTGCTGCCTCTTCGACCCAGTCGGACGAATAGCCGTCGCCTTCAAACCGGATGGGGCGGGTTTCGATAATCATGCGTTTGAGGATCTGGAAAATCACCTCGTCTTTATTTTTCCCGTTTGCGATTAGCGAATCAACCTCATCGGCAAAGCGGTTGAGCTGATCGGCCACTACAGCATTGAGCACCGTCATGGCAGCGCCGCAATTGGCCGACGACCCCACGGCTCTAAATTCAAACCGGTTACCCGTGAACGCGAAGGGCGATGTGCGGTTGCGGTCGGTACTGTCGAGCACGATGTCCGGGATGCGGGCAATGCCCAGTTTGAGGGCGGTCTTTTCTTCGGGCGACATGCGCGAATCCGATACCTTTTCGGCAAGCTTGTCGAGCATATTGGTGAGATAAGTGCCCAAAAAGACCGAAATGATGGCCGGTGGTGCTTCGTTGGCTCCCAATCGGTGCGAATTCTCGGCACTCATAATGGAAGCACGAAGTAAATCCTGATGATTTTGTACGGCCATCAACGTATTGACGATGTAAGTCAGGAACAACATGTTGCCACGCGGGTTTTTGGCCGGACTGTAGAGGTTGACGCCAGTATTGGTGCAGAGCGACCAGTTGTTGTGTTTGCCCGAACCGTTGACTCCGGCAAATGGTTTTTCGTGCAGCAAAACAGCAAAGTTGTGCTTACGGGCAATGTGTTTCATCAAATCCATCACCAGCTGGTTGTGGTCGTTGGCCAGGTTGGCCTCTTCAAAAATGGGGGCACATTCAAACTGGTTGGGAGCAACTTCGTTGTGACGGGTTCTGAGGGGGATGCCCAGTTTGTGTCCTTCCAGTTCGAGTTCGCTCATGAACGCCATCACGCGGGGAGGGATGGCGGCAAAGTAGTGGTCTTCGAGCTGCTGATCTTTGGCCGAAGCATGTCCCATCAGGGTGCGGCCGGTGAGGCAGAGGTCGGGGCGGGCATTGAACAACGCCTTGTCTATCAAAAAATATTCCTGTTCCCAGCCGAGGTTGGCCGTCACTTTGGTGACATCCTTATCGAAATACTGGCAAACACGAACAGCGGCTTTATCGACCGAACTCAATGCACGCAGTAACGGTGTTTTGTAGTCGAGCGCCTCGCCGGTGTAGGCAATAAATATAGTAGGAATGAATAGCGTTTCCCCCACAATAAAGGCAGGCGACGAAACATCCCAGGCGGTGTATCCGCGCGCTTCGAAGGTGTTGCGAATACCTCCGCTGGGAAACGAAGAGGCATCGGGCTCCTGCTGAATCAGTAGTTTGCCGGAAAAACGTTCCAGCACTTCGCCGTTCTCTCCGAAATCGAACAGCCGTTCGTGTTTCTCGGCGGTGGCATCGTTCAGCGGTTGAAACCAGTGGGTATAGTGTGTGGCGCCGCGTTCTTTTGCCCAACGGCACATGCCGTTGGCAATCTGGTCGGCCACTTTGCGGTTTATTTGGGTGCCGTCTTCTGTTGCTTCGCGCACTGCCTTGTAGGCCTCGTCGGGCAGGTATGCCTGCATCTTTTTGCGATCGAAGACATTGATTCCGTAGAAATCGGACAGCTTGGCGGGTGTTTCCACCTGTAGGGGAGTGCGGCCGGCAAATTCCTGCAAGGCCGCAAAACGTAATTTCGACATAAGTATAAGGTAAGGTTTAGTTAAAAATTGAAAGACAAATGTAACGATAAAAGTGGAGATAGCTTCCTGTTTTCTCTACTTTTTGATTGAATTATGATGCGTCTGTATTCGGCATTATATCGTTTGGTTTGTTTGCCAATTTCAATATATGACCTCTCCTCACGACGACCACCGACGATGTAATGTCGGGATCAAAGACTTCGTGTCGGAGTCAGATATTTATCGTCTGACCCAATCCCTCTCCCGAAGTGAGGGGCTTTGCATATTAATGAACCTGTGGTGCATTTAGAGGAAAAAATAATAGAATATTGTGTTTGAGGCAATTTATGCTTTAATCTTATCTAACCCCTCCGTTTCACTCGTCCCCTTTTTCAAAAGGGGACACCACTGACAGCGAAGTTTCATCTCTATTTTGCAATTTATAGCCAAAATAGCAGATTTAGCTTACGCTGACCTTTGGTTGTCTCCCCTTCAGAAGAAGGGGAGTACCCGATAGGGGGTGGGGTTTAATAAATGTAATTATAATTAAAACAGAATATTATGATGTTTTAATGCATTCCCGATCAAAACGAACTGATTTATTTCCAAATGCACCACGGGTACACTTCATCTATGTGATGTCTATCTTATTGAAGTTGTCTCGACTTTTGTCTGCGTGTTCGGTTTTTGTATAAAACCGGTATAAGGTGTCGTACCTACGGTACTTGATTCTATTCTGAATATGTGGTTTTCTATAAACCTGTCATGGCTATGGAATTTTAAGTCCCCTCGGGACGATAGGTTTATAGAAAATAGTTCCCAAATCAGGAGAAAAGTTCCGTAGGAACGGCACATGCCTATACAAAGCATTAGCTCTAGGTATACTCCGGGAAAATAAACTATTTAAACAAAAAAATGACTTTGTTGAACTGATGTTGCATTTGCATTAAGAAAATCGAAGCTGCAAATTTTAAGCTGTTATAGATCGCTGAACAGAAACGATTCAGAATATTAAATGTATATTTGCAAGTGTAAAATCTCACATACTTATGACTAAAAAAGATGTTGGTCCAAGAGATTATAAGCAAAGTGATACAAAAAGGCTTTATCTTCTTTCAGGCAATGAATGTGCATGTCCATCATGTACTAATAAATTAATCGCACGTGATGGAATTTCTATTATTGGTAAGATTTGTCATATTGAAGCAGCAAGTCCAGAAGGGTCACGCTATAATCCAAGTCAAACTAATGATGAGAGACGGAGTTTTGATAATTTAATTTTGCTTTGCGATGAATGTCATACAATAATTGACAACAAAGCAAATGAAGCAACTTATCCAGTAAAACTATTGAAAAAATGGAAACAAAATCACGAAAGTAGATATTTAACAACATTATTGCCCCAATTACCCAACTGTTTCCAAATCATTATTAATGCTATTGTAAAAACCGATCTTTTTGATGTCGACTTTCATGATCAACCTACATGCTATAAGCCAGAAGAAAAAATATCTTATAATTCACTAATCCGTAATAGATTCTTAATCAAAGATTATAATATATTCACTCAACCGTTACATATTTTATATGACGAATTGGAAAAGCAAGGATCTTTTAAAAAAAGCATATTACTTACAAGAATACATTCAGAATACTTGAAGATAAAAGGAAGACATATAGGAAATGCAACGGATTCAATAACTCAAATTCGCCAATATGCAGATGATATTTTTGATGAAATGGTAGAATTTGTAATGACAACGGTTGTAAGTGACTCTCAAGATGCACTTCTTATTGGCGCATATATCGTTGTAGTCGATGCTTTTATTGAGTGTAAGATTTTAGAGAAACCAATATGATTATAGGAACAGATATTAATCCTCAAAATCAAATCTACTATGTGGGAGCTTTGGTTTTAGATGCATTGAAAAAACAAAGAGTTTCTCAGTTTGATTTTTTTGATACATTTCAATGTGTAAATACCAACCATCGAGTTTCTATTGGATTGTACACGTTGGCTTTAGATTGGCTATATGTCATTAATGCTATTAGAAATACTAAAGATGGAGGATTAGAACTATGTTTTTAAAACGACTAACCATTAAAAATGGAGATAGCAATATCCGGAATATTAATTTTCGGAAAGGAGTTAATCTAATAGTAGATGAAACAGACTCGCAAAATAGGCAAGAATCTGGAAATAATGTAGGAAAAACAACTGTGTTTCGGCTGATTGATTTTTGTTTAGATGGAGACGGTAAAAATATTTATACAGATACTGAATTTAAAACAGTCAATCAAGAAATAGAAACCTTCTTAAAAGGGAATAATATCATTGTTTCATTAGTTTTAACGCCTGATTTTGATGATGAAAATAATGAGATTGTTATAGAACGTAATTTCTTACTGTATAGCCAAAATATTAGGACTATTAATGGAGAGCCTTATGGTCCAAAGGAGTTCACGAAAGAACTGTTGAAGTTAATTTTTAACACCGATATTACAAAACCAACATTTCGCCAAGTAATATCAAAAAATATTAGATATGAAAAAAGCAGGTTGGAAAACACGGTTAAAGTTTTGCATGGGACTCCCACTTTAGAAATCTATGAAAGTTTATACTGTTTTTGGTTAGGCATTGATTTTGATGGAGCCGGACGTAAAAGTCAACTTCAGAATCTAATCAGGATAGAGGGAAATTTTCAAAAGAAGATAAAGAAAACCAACGATCTGCAAAAAATAGAGCAAGCGTTATCTGTGATAGATTCTAATATTCAAGAACTTACAATAAAAAAAGATAATTTTCAACTTAATGATAATTTTCGATCTGATATTGATAGACTGAATCAAGTTAAATTTGAGATCAGTCAATTATCTACTGAAATTGCTCGTTGGGAAATGCGTAAAGAGCTAATAAATGAAAGTGCCGATAATTATAATCGGCAAAAAGCAACTATTGACACAAATGCAGTAAAACATTTATACCAAGAAGCAAGGCTATTAATGCCAAATTTACAGAAAACCTTTGAAGATACTTTGAATTTTCATAACCAAATGGTGCAAGAAAAAATTGCATTTTTAACCAAAGAGCTTCCTATAATTGAATTAAGTTTAAACTATAACAAACTGAGATTAAATGTAGTGCTAACTGAAGAAAAGGCTCTGTCTTTAAAGCTAAAAACAATGGGTGTAATAGAAGGTTTGCAATCCATTATTACAGAATTGAACGTTCAATATGAAAGAAAAGGGAATTTTGAAGAACAAAAGCGTTTACTAATTGAATCATCAGAAAGATTAGATGAATATAAGAAAGAATATGCAGATATAAATTCAGGGTTATTAAGCAAGCAACAACTAATTAGCAACAGAATTAAAGATTTCAATAATTACTTTTCAAAATTATCCAAAACTCTTTATGATGAGGAATTTATATTGGTCGATGAATATTCGGATAGAGCAATGTCTCTTAAAGTAGATACTATCAGTACTAATCCAGGAACAGGAAAAAAGAAAGGTCAAATAGCAGCTTTTGATTTAGCGTATATTCAATTTGCAGATGACCTAGGAATAGATTGTTTGCATTTTATTCTTCAAGATCAATTGGAAACGGTACACACAAATCAGCTTTCCTCTTTATTTACACAGATAGTGGAGAACATAAACTGTCAATACATAATGACCATTCTAAAAGACAGTTTGCCTACTGATATTGATACCACACCTTACACTATATTGAAGCTATCACAAAATTGTAAATTATTCCGATTATAATACCTCCTACTTCCGATAGCGCGGATATGTGGCTGGTGCGCTTTTATAGAACGTGCCTATGCGGTAGCGCAATCAGCTATAAAATAAAAGTCGGTTTGTATGCTGATTAGCTTCGCAGATTCCGAATGCTGTCATTGCCGTCGGTTTCAACCGACGGATAAGAAGCTGACAAACCAAGCCCGGCTTTAGCCGAATGGCAGTTGTGCTAAAGCCCGAGGGGCGGGTTATTTATTTGCCGTCAGCTAAAGCATACGGCAATAGTGAATTCCCCTTCTTTTCGCATTGGCGGATAGCAATTAGTTGCGCTGCTGTCGCGCAAATTGAATTGAAAATCAGCGCAGCTAAAATAAACGAAGTTAATCTTTCGCGTGGGCATTCACCTTCATTCACTTTGTAGCTACACTCTTCTCATCCCGAATTGAATTCGGATAAACACCGCTTTATCGGGTGAATCGATCCGTTGTACGGCAAACTCGCCGATATATCAACCCGATAAATAACTTAGGAACGGTTGAAATTTCTTTTTTAACTCATTTCCGGCTTATTAAAAAATCGTTATATTTGCAGGCTCAAATCAAAATGAAAGATCTATCAATCAATTTATGTATTTAAAATAGTTAAACATGCAAAACAAAGGATTTGTTCAGGTTCTAGCCGTGTTGCTTTTGCTTGTCTGTTTCTTCTATTTGTCATTCAGCTTTGTAACTAATCATTATAATAAAGCTGGATTGGCATTTGCGACGAAACCGGGGACAAACGAAGTGGACAGCGCGCTGTACAAAAGGTATATTGATTCCATTGCACCTACCAAGGTGTGGTTTGGATATACCTACAAAGAGTGTATGGATAAGGAAATTAACCTTGGTCTTGACTTGAAAGGTGGTATGAACGTAGTATTGGAAGTATCGCAAGCCGATATTCTCCGCTCGCTGACGGTTCCCAACCCACCGCAAAATTTCAGCAAAGCCATCGATATGGCAATCCAACGTCAGGCCACCAGTCAGACTGATTTCTTGACACTGTTCAAGAATGCCTACCTCGAACTCGATCCGAATGTGAAGCTGTCTACCATATTCAGCACATACGATAAAAAAGATCAGATTCCTTTGAGCGCTACCAACGAACAGGTAATGGCTGTGTTGCGGAAAGATGTTGAAAGTGCAATCAACAACTCGTTCAACGTACTGCGTACCCGTATCGACCGTTTCGGTGTGGTTCAGCCCAATATTCAGAAACTGGAAAAATCGGGCCGTATTCTGGTCGAACTTCCTGGTGTGAAAGATCCGGAACGTGTTCGCAAGCTCCTTCAGGGAACGGCTAACCTCGAATTCTGGGAAACATACAATGTGGCAGAAATCTACGGTGCGTTAACCGATGCAAACACGTCTATCGCTGCATTATTGGAAAACGGTGGTAAAGCAAAAACCGATACCGTGGCTCCTGTTGTAGGCGCTCCTTCGCAGGCTGCTGCCAAAACAACCGCTCAGGCTAAAGCTCAAAAGCCGGTAGGTGCATCCAAAGAGGATTCGCTTGCTGCTCTGATCAAGAAAAAAGACAACAAACCTTCGAATGCCAAAGGCAACCAGAAAGAGTTGGCTGAATTCAAAAAGAAGAATCCGTTGTTCGCTCTTTTGCAGGGTATTGAACCGCAGGGAACTTCTCCCCGTATTGGTGTGGCACTCGCTTCCGATACATCGACTATCGGTTCTTACTTGCGTAACCCGCAAATCCGCAGCAAATTCCCGTCCGATCTCTCTTTGAAATGGGGCGTGAAGGCAATCGATAAGCAAGGTCAGTATTTTGAACTGTATGCTTTGAAGAGCACCACCAAACAAGGTCCTGCACTTCAGGGTGACGTGGTAACCGACGCTAAAGACGATTACGGTCAATACGGTTCGAACGCTATCGTAGATATGACCATGAACTCCAAAGGAGCTAACACATGGGCTATCCTGACCAAACAGAATGTTGGTAAATGTGTAGCTATCGTTTTGGATAACTATGTTTATTCTGCTCCGGTGGTGAATCAGGAAATTACAGGCGGTCGTAGCCAGATCTCTGGTCACTTTACCGTTGAAGAAGCGAAGGACTTAGCAAACGTGTTGAAATCGGGTCGTATGCCTGCTCCTGCACATATTGTTCAGGCCGACAACGTTGGTCCGTCACTGGGTGAGAAATCAATCAATGCCGGTCTGATCTCGTTCGTCATTGCATTTGTCCTGATCCTGATCTTTATGGTATTCTACTATGGTTGGATACCTGGTTTGGTTGCTAATGGAGCGTTGATACTGAACGTGCTCTTCATTATGGGTATTCTGGCCTCCTTCAAAGCCGTACTTACGATGCCCGGTATTGCCGGTATCGTGTTGACGCTTGGGTTTGCGGTCGATGCCAACGTGTTGATCAACGAACGTATCCGTGAAGAGAAAGAAGCCGGTAAGAATCTGCGGAAAGCGGTTGCCGACGGTTACAAACATGCTCTCTCTGCAATTGTCGACTCCAATGCAACTCACTTACTGACCGGTATTATCCTCTTCGCATTCGGAACCGGGCCTATCAAAGGTTTTGCCACTACGTTGATTATCGGTATTATCACCTCTTTCTTCTGTATGGTATTCCTTACCCATATCTTTTTTGAACTCTTCTTGCAAAAAGAGGGAAGATCCGATATTTCGTTTACAACTCGTTTGACCAAACATTGGTTGTTGCATCCGAATATCGACTTCATCGGTATGCGTAAAGTGTGGTATATCGTTTCCGGTATTGTTCTTGTGATTTGTATCGGATCTTTGGCAACACGCGGTTTAAGTCAGGGTATCGATTTTAGTGGTGGACGTAACTATCAGATTGCATTCAATCAACCGGTAGATGCGGAAAATCTTCGTTCTACACTGAAAGGAGCATTTGGCGGAAATGTAAATGTAATTGCCATTGGTACCAGCGGCAAAGAGGTTCGGGTTTCTACAAACTACGAAATTGCTAACCGTTCGGCTTCGGTGGACGATGAAATTGAAACGAAGCTGTACACCAGCCTGAAACCTATGTTGGGTAGCAATATCACTAGGGATCAGTTTGTGAAAAAACACATTGTGAGTTCGCAAAAGGTAGGTCCTGCTGTGGCTGAAGATATAAAAGTGGCTGCTGTTTGGGCTATTATCTTAGCTGTATTTGGCATTGCCCTTTACATCTTCCTCCGTTTCCCAAGCTACACCTTCTCTATCGGTGCTTTGGTTTCGTTGATTCACGACGTGATAGTGGTACTGGGGCTCTACTCTTTGCTCTACAGTATTATGCCATTCTCGCTCGAAATCGACCAGGCATTTATTGCCGCGATACTGACGGTTGTCGGGTTCTCCATTAACGATACGGTGGTAATCTTCGACCGTATCCGTGAATTTATCAAGCTGTACCCGAAACGTGAGATCAGTTCGTTGATGGATGATGCAATGAACCACACCTTGCGCCGTACGATCAATACAACGGTGAGTGTAACCTTGGTATTGCTGGCTATCTTCATCTTCGGTGGTGATGTGATCCGGGGCTTTGTATTCGCGTTGCTGATCGGTGTTGTAACCGGTACCTATTCGTCGATTCTGGTAGCTTCTACCATCGCTTACGATGTGCAGGTTTGGCACGCTAAAAGACAACAAAAAAAGAAACTGGCATAAGCCTATTCGATAAATAAAAGAAAGCCGCTCTCGTAAATCGAGAGTGGCTTTCTTCGTTTCGGTGGGAAATGGTTGGTTGAAGAGATATTCGCTCTGTAGTGTTCGGAAATGCGGCTCCTGGAGAATGTTTTGCTCTGTCTATGTTTTCTTTTAATTGCCGTCGGTTTCAACCGACGGATAAAGGCAAAGAAAATCGCGCAGGCTTTAGCCGGAAAGGTGTAGGGCTAAAGCCCTGAAAGGTGAGGGGGCTTTTCTGCCGTCTGCTAAAGCAGACGGCAATTAAGCCGCTGCTCCGGAGCCAATAGAACATCACCTCGATCTAAATGAAATTACTCTTCATCCGGATATAAAGCAGGCGGTCGTGGCGACGGGCATGCTATCCATTATGCACCACGGGTTCTAGTAATAACTAAAAAAGGACAACCCTTATGCAGGATTGTCCTTTTTACTGTTTGAAATTATCGACCGGAGATTAAACCAGTTTCATTTCTTTCAATACGTCGTTCATTACCTGAACAGCAGCAGCGCTCTTGTCGAACAAAGCTTGTTCGTCAGCGGTCAGTTTAACATCGAGAATAGCTTCAACGCCGTTTTTACCGATAACGGTAGGAACGCCGATGCAGATATCGTTGTGTTTGTATTCGCCTTCGAGGTAAACGCAGCAAGGGAGTACGCGTTTTTCGTCGTTAAGGATAGATTTAACAAGGAATGCAGCAGAAGCGCCCGGAGCCATCCATGCAGAAGTACCCAGCAATTTGGTAAGGGTAGCACCACCAACCATTGTGTCGGCAACTACTTTGTCCAATGCTTCAGCAGAAAGCAGGTCGCTTACAGCAACACCTTTGCAGTTAGCAAGACGTTTCAACGGAATCATGGTTGTGTCGCCGTGACCACCAATAACCATAGCTTCGATGTTGTTACCGTTGGTGTTAAGAGCCTGGCTCAGGTAGTAAGTGAAACGAGAGCTGTCCAATGCACCACCCATACCGATTACGCGGTTTTTAGGAAGACCAGCTGTTTTGAATGTCAGGTAAGTCATTGTATCCATCGGGTTGCTTACGATAACGAGGATAGCGTTGGGAGATTCTTTGATGATGCTAGCAACTACCGAGTTTACGATACCTGCGTTAACACCGATCAATTCTTCGCGGGTCATACCCGGTTTGCGCGGAAGACCTGAAGTGATAACAACAACATCCGAATTGGCGGTTTTGCTGTAATCGCTGGTTGCACCGATAACTTTGGTTGCGAAACCCAGAGTAGGCTGAGTCTGCATGATGTCCATTGCTTTACCTTCGGCAACACCTTCTTTAATATCGAGCAAAACCACTTCGCTCGCAACTTCGTTTACCGTCAGAACGTTCGCACAGGTAGCACCTACGTTACCGGCTCCGACTACTGTTACTTTAGACATAACTGTTTAGTTTATAAATTAATGAATAATTAGAATAAGACTTATTTTAGAACGACAAAGGTAGCTGATTATCCTTGCATTAAGGAAAAAATTCTGTAATTCTTTTCTATAAAAAAAACTAACGATACGATTGGTGGTGGGAGAAATTTACGGAAGATAAATTGACCGAAAATTCTTTTGATGATAAAAATAGGTAGAATGATTTTGAATGTAGAAAAAAAACCTTATCTTTGTCGCCCCGAAAACAGGAATAAAAAACAATACATAAAACATTACGGCAATGAAAAGAACATTCCAACCATCGAACACAAAACGCAGAAACAAACATGGCTTCCGCGAACGTATGGCAACGGCTAACGGACGTCGCATCTTAGCTTCCCGTCGTGCAAAAGGAAGAAAAGTGTTGACTGTTTCTTCTGAATTCAACAAGAAATAAGTTTTGCTTTTTCGTTGAAAAGCGCGATCATTCCAATCAAAGTTGGAATGATCGCGCTTTTTTTGTTTCTATTGTTGTGTAAAAAAAACAAACTTGAATCCATTTTCATCTGTTAAATACCCGGGGGTTTACTGTAGAAGCGTCAACCGGCCTCATTGATCTTCTCTCTCCACTTTCCACTCCACACATATCAAATTGACAGACAAACTCTCCTATTTGTTTGGTTTTTGATATCCGCCAGTCTGTTTCATCCTCTTTTTATTGTAGATTTTCAGGACATTGCCATTCCGTTTCTGTTGTTTATGGCAATTAAAAATAACGTTAAATTGGAATTCCAATTTAAATCGAACGGCACACCCTATTGATAATTCCATTACATTTGCAGTCTAAGTACAAAATTTTTTTAATCAGCAATATGAACTCAACACTGCAAGAACTTACCGACAAAATTTATCTCGAAGGCGTCGAAAAAGGCAAAAATGAAGCCGCGGCCATCGTATCCAATGCAAAAGATGAGGCTGCTGCAATTCTTCAGAAGGCAAATGCCGATGCTGCAGCAATCGTAGCGCAAGCAAAAAAGCAGGCAGACGAATTGGACAAAAATACCCGTTCCGAATTAAAACTTTTTGCCCAACAATCGGTGGAGGCTCTGAAAACAGAGATAACCAACCTGGTTAATGGAAAAATAACCGACGATTCGATTAAAGCTGCAGTGGCTGATAAGGGTTTCATGCAAAAGGTAATTCTCTCCTTTGCACAGGAATGGGCAAAGAAAGAACAAATTATCATCGAAACAAAAGATGCCGAGGCTCTGACTGCCTATTTTGCTGCTAATGCAAAAGATCTTCTGAATAACGGCATTACCATCAAAGCGGTGAACGGTGTCAAAGCCGATTTTGCCGTTCAACCAGCCTCCGGTGGTTATAAAATCACATTCGGAGAGGCCGAATTTACCGAATACTTCAAAGAATTTTTACGCCCGAAACTGGTAGAGTTGTTGTTTTAAGTTGCTGCTTTCTCTTCGCAACCGATAAACCATACTTTGTAACATAATGAGCAAATATTACTACCTGATAGCCGGATTGCCCGAAATCCAGCCGGATGATGCTAAGCTAACCCTCAAGCTGCAAGAGCTGCACCAGATATTGCAGGAAACGCTTACTGCTAAAGACTATGCAATTGTAAGTCATATCTTTCAGCATTATGAGGCATTGAATTGGTTGGCGTTTCTCAAAGACCGGGATGCTGCCTTGCACCCGCTGGGCATCTCCACATCCGATCAGTTTGAAGAAGTGGTGACACTTTTGAAAGAGACGGAATATCCGAAAATCAACTCCGTCCCGGGTTACTTTCCTGCTTTTGCGTATGCCTACTGGGAAGATAAACCGCTGTTCAACAACCTGTCGTGGAATGACCAACTGATGTCGCTTTATTATAAAGATGCTCTCCGGTGCGGGAATCCATTTGTCCGAACATGGTTCGAATTTTGTTTGAATATCAATAATTTGCTCACAGCCTATACTTGCCGAAAATACAATTTTGATCTGCAATCGTCTATTGTCGGCGACAATGTGGTGGCACGTACGTTGAAAGCGTCTCATGCGCGCGATTTCGGGGTAAGTGACTTTTTCCCGCAGGCCGATCAGGTTTTACGCATTGCCGAAGAGGGCGACTTGCTTGAACGCGAGAAGAAAATAGATTTGCTGAAATGGCAATGGATTGAAGAGAGTACGGTGTTCGAATACTTCACCATCGAAGCGGTTGCCGCTTACCTGATGAAACTGGAGATTGTTGAACGCTGGTTGCCATTGAAACAAGAGGCCGGAGCGGCCATTTTCCGCGAACTGATTAAAAATCTGAAAAGCGGAGTGCAATTTCCGAGTGAGAAGTAAACCGGTGGTTGCGGCATAAACTGAAAAATAAATACAATAGCATATATATGTCAACAAAAGGAAAAGTTAAAGGCATTATTTCCAACCTTGTAATTATTACCGTGGATGGGCCTGTCGCTCAAAACGAGATTTGTTACATCGAAACCGGAAATACGAAACTGATGGCGGAAGTCATTAAAATTATCGGCGACAATGCTTATGCCCAGGTGTTTGAAAGTACTCGTGGACTGCAGGTGGGCGCCGAAGCAGAATTCATGGGGCACATGCTTGAGGTAACACTTGGCCCGGGTTTGCTGTCGCGTAACTACGACGGTTTGCAGAACGACCTCGACAAGATGGAGGGCGTTTTCCTGAAACGTGGCCAATATACCTTCCCGCTAAATGAAGAGAAACTCTGGGATTTCAAACCGCTGGCAAAACCCGGAGATGTGGTGGCCGCCGGTAGTTGGTTGGGCGAAGTGGACGAAAACTTTCAGCCTCACAAAATCATGGTTCCCTTTACTTTTCAGGGACAGTACACCGTTAAGTCGGTTGTTGCAGCAGGCCAATACAAAATTTTCGACAAGATGGCCGTTATCACCGACAGTGAAGGCAAAGATATCGAACTGGATATGACGCAGAAATGGCCGGTGAAAAAAGCGATCACCTGTTATACCGAGAAACCACGTCCTTTCCGTCTGCTCGAAACCGGAGTACGGATTATTGATACAGCCAATCCTATTGTTGAAGGTGGTACCGGCTTTATCCCCGGTCCGTTTGGAACCGGAAAAACGGTGCTTCAGCACGCTATTTCGAAACAGGCCGATGCCGATATCGTAATTATGGCGGCTTGCGGTGAACGTGCCAACGAAGTGGTTGAAATTTTTGTTGAATTTCCTGAGCTTGAAGATCCACATACCGGCCGTAAGCTGATGGAACGTACCATTATCATTGCAAATACCTCTAACATGCCTGTGGCGGCACGCGAGGCCTCCGTTTATACGGCTATGACCATTGCTGAGTATTATCGTTCCATGGGCTTAAAAGTGCTGCTGATGGCCGACTCTACTTCGCGTTGGGCTCAGGCGTTGCGTGAAATGTCGAACCGTCTGGAAGAGCTTCCGGGTCAGGATGCGTTTCCGATGGACTTACCGGCTATTATTGCAAACTTCTACGGTCGTGCAGGATTTGTACATCTTAAAAACGGTGTAACCGGTTCCATTACCTTTATCGGAACCGTATCGCCGGCTGGTGGTAACCTGAAGGAGCCGGTAACCGAGTCGACCAAAAAAGTGGCTCGTTGTTTCTTTGCGCTCGATCAAACCCGTGCCGACCGTAAACGTTATCCGGCGGTAAACCCGATCGACAGTTATTCAAAATATATAGAGTATCCCGAATTTGAAGAATACATTGCCAAGCGCATCTCTCCGGACTGGACGAAAGAGGTGAACGAAATGAAGACTTTACTGCAGCGTGGTAAGGAGATTCAGGAACAGATCAATATTTTGGGTGATGACGGAGTGCCGGTTGAATATCACGTAGCTTTCTGGAAATCGGAAGTGATTGATTTTGTGATTCTTCAACAAGATGCTTTTGATAAAATCGACTCAGTATGCCCGATCGAACGTCAGCAATTCATGTTGAATCTGGTGATGGATATTTGTCGAACCAAGTTCGATTTCAGCAATTTCAACGAAGTAATGGACTACTTCAAACGTATGATTAACATCTGCAAGCAGCTGAACTACTCTGAATTTCAGTCTGATGCATTTGAAGGATATCTCAAGGAATTGAAAGAAATGCTGATATTGGAAACTGCTTCCAAATGATGTTTTGGAGAACTCGTAAATTGTAAATCGATAAATTGTAAATACAGATATCATGGCTACAAAAGCATTTCAAAAAATATATACAAAGGTCACTCAGATAACGAAAGCCACCTGCTCGCTGAAAGCCACCGGGGTGGGCAACGAAGAGCTGGCTACCGTGAATGGCAAGCTGGCTCAGGTAGTGAAAATCATGGGTGAAGATGTCACCTTGCAGGTATTTGAAGGGACAGAAGGTATCCCAACCAATGCCGAAATTGTATTTTTGGGCAAGGCTCCGACGTTGAAGGTGAGTAATCAACTGGCCGGTCGTTTCTTCAATGCTTTCGGAAATCCTATCGATGGAGGTCCCGAAATTGAAGGCGAAGAACGCGAAATTGGCGGCCCGTCGGTAAACCCGGTTCGCCGTCGTCAGCCTTCCGAACTGATTGCCACCGGTATTGCCGGTATCGACCTGAACAACACGTTGGTTTCGGGACAGAAGATCCCTTTCTTTGCCGACCCGGATCAACCGTTCAACCAGGTAATGGCAAATGTGGCTCTGCGTGCCAAGGCCGACAAAATTGTACTGGGGGGTATGGGTTTGACCAACGACGACTACCTCTATTTTAAGAATGTATTTAATAATGCCGGCGTTCTCGACCGTATCGTAAGTTTTGTGAACACAACCGAAAATCCGCCGGTAGAACGTTTGTTGATCCCTGATTTGGCGCTGACAGCTGCCGAATATTTTGCGGTCGATCATAACGAAAAGGTATTGGTGTTGTTGACCGATATGACGCTCTATGCCGATGCGCTTTCGATTGTATCGAACCGTATGGATCAGATTCCTTCGAAAGACTCTATGCCGGGTTCGCTTTATTCCGACCTTGCAAAGATCTACGAAAAAGCGGTACAGTTCCCAGCCGGAGGTTCTATCACCATTATTGCGGTGACCACTCTTTCGGGCGGCGATATTACGCACGCTATTCCGGATAATACCGGTTATATCACCGAAGGGCAGTTGTTCCTCCGTCGTGACTCGGACATTGGAAAAGTTATTGTGGATCCGTTCCGTTCGCTGTCGCGTTTGAAGCAATTGGTAATAGGCAAAAAAACACGCGAAGATCACCCGCAGGTAATGAACGCTGCCGTACGTCTGTTTGCCGATGCGGCCAATGCCAAGACCAAACTGGAAAACGGTTTCGACCTTACCAACTATGACGAACGTACGCTCTCCTTCGGAAAAGATTATGCCGAAGACATTTTGGCTATCGATGTCAACATCGGAACCGAAGAGATGTTGAATGTGACATGGGGCCTTTTTGCTACCTATTTCAAGCCGGAAGAAGTCAATATCAAACAGACCTTAGTTGATAAATATTGGCCGAAATAATCGTTCCTCTATCTGAGGTAGAAACGAAATTCTGAACTCAAATTATGGCTATAACATTTCAATATAATAAAACGTCGCTTCAGGGTCTCGAAAAGCAGCTGAAGGTGCGGGTGAGAGCCTTGCCTACCATTAAAAATAAGGAAAGCGCTCTGCGTGTGGAGGTAAAGCGCGCCAAGGACGATGCCAAAACGCTGGAGGAAAAACTCGAACAGCGCATCACGGCATACAACCGAATGCTGGCTCTCTGGGGAGAATTTGACACAACGCTGCTTCATGTCGATGATGTAAAGATGGCGGTTCGAAAGATTGCCGGGGTGCGTATTCCGGTACTCGAAGGTGTTGAATATTCCGTTCGTCCTTTCAGTATATTCAGTAGCCCGAAATGGTTTGCCGATGGTATTGAACAGCTGAAAGAGTTGGCCCAGATCGGAATAGAGCAGGAATTTATGCTGCAAAAGCTGAATTTGCTTGAACACGCCCGTAAAAAGACGACCCAAAAGGTGAATCTTTTTGAAAAAGTGCAAATTCCGGGGTACGAAGATGCCATCCGTAAAATAAAACGGTTTATGGAAGATGAAGAGAACCTCTCGAAATCGGCACAAAAAATCGTCAAATCGAGACAGGAAGCCGAAAAAAACAATGTGGAAATTTGAAGATTTGGGAATTTGAAAATGGAATTTGATCAATCACAAAGCAACCGGGAATGTCACAAAGAGTACTAAGTTTTTGCTACGCTTCTTTCTGATTCGCTTTGAATCCTTTGTTTTAAAAGCAAATTTCAATTGTAAATTGTAAATGACTAAATTGCAAATAGCTATATGATAGTTAAAATGAAAAAATATACCTTCTTGGTTTACCACAAGGAGTATGCCGGATTTCTCGAAAAGTTGAGAGAACTCGGTGTAGTTCATGTGGCCGAAAAACAAGGAGGCACTATCGATGACGAAGATTTGCGGAACAACTTGCAACTGGTACACAGGTTCAAGTCGGCAACCGCCATTCTGGAGCATTATTCGGATAGTGAAAATCCACTGCCTCAAAATTCCGATCGGGACGGATTTCGGTTGCTGACCGACATTGAAACCCGCGTGCAGGAGAAAGAACAGTTGCAAAGTAAGCGATTGTCTGTTGTCAAAGATATGGACCGGATGGCTCCCTGGGGTAATTTCAACTGGGAAAGGCTGCGTCAGCTTGAACAAGCTGGACTCGAACTCCGTTTCTTCTCTTGCAACTCCAGTAAGTTTGATCCTGAATGGGAGGCAAAGTATAGTGCGTTACAAGTCGATTGTCTTAACTCGACCGTTTACTTCCTTACCGTAACTCCGAAAGGATTCGATTTCGAACTCGATGCCGATGCGTTGCGTCTGGGGTCAAAAACGGTAACCGAATTGCAGCAGGAGGTTGAGGAAATTGATGCCGAAATTGGTTCGATAGAGGAGTGGTTCCGGCAAGCGACTGCCGGGCATGATGCCCTGAAACAGGCACAGGCCGAAGTCTCGGAGCGTGTCGATTTGCGTCGGGTGCAACTCAATACCACTTCGGAGGCTGAAAATACGGTGAGGATACTGGAAGGCTATTGTCCCGAAGAGAATGAAGAACCATTGAACGGCGTGTTGACGCAATTGGGTATTTATTATGTGGCCGAGGTTCCTCTCAAAACCGATGAGGCTGTGCCTGTGAAGCTCAAAAATAATAAGTTCAGTAGCGTATTCGAATTTATCGGAGGCCTCTACGAGTTGCCCAGTTACCATAAGTCGGATATGACCCCTTATTTTGCACCATTTTACATGCTCTTTTTCGGTTTTTGTTTTGCCGATGTCGTGTATGGTGTGTTGTTGGCAGGTGCCGGGTTCTATTTTCGAAAAAAGGTGCGACCGGAGTTGGAATCGGTAATGCGTATGCTCACTTATCTGGGTCTTTCGGCAATCGTTATGGGGTTGTTAACCGGAAACGTGGGTGGAATTGCTCTTGAAAAGATAGAAACCAACTGGCCCTGGTACGAACATCTGAAACACTATATTCTGACGGCTGACCGTTTGTTCTATGCGTCGTTGATTTTGGGCGCGGTGCAGATCATTTTCGGGCAGTTTGTACGGGCAATTACCCGTTGGAAAACCGATGGATTTGCCTCTACCATTTCTACCTGGGGTTGGCTTTTGCTGGTCGTTGGCGGCGGATCGGTTTTCGGATTGCAAAAGGGCGGTATGCTCGCTCCCGAAATTGCCAAAACGGTCTCTTATGTCATCTTTGCCATTTCGGGCCTCTGCATCTTCCTGTTGAATCATCCGGGGCACAATATTTTGGCCAATATCGGCGAGGGAATTTGGGATACGTACGAAAAAGCCACCGGTTGGTTGAGCGATTTGCTGTCGTATATCCGTTTGTTTGCCATCTGTATTGCTGGAGCCGTGTTGGCTATTGTGTTCAATAGTTTGGCTACCAGTCTGAGCGGAAATACGCCTGTGGTCAGCCAGATCGTGATGATCCTGATTCTGCTATTCGGGCACTTCATTAATATCTTTATGGCTATTCTGGCATCGTTCGTACACCCGCTTCGTTTGACATTTGTCGAGTTTTATAAGAATGCAGGTTTTGTCGGCGGTGGGAAATCGTACAGGCCATTTGCACCATACAAAGAAGAATTCAAAATACTTTGATCGGGGAGATAACCGGTCGATTGACGAATAAGAAATACAAATAATTATTAATCACTAATTTACTTTTTTTATTATGGAACCAATTTTATTTGCTTACATCGGGATTGCCTTTTTGCTAGGATTATCGGGAGTCGGTAGTGCTTACGGTACTTCCATTGCCGGGAATTCCGTTATCGGCGCATTGAAAAAAAACCCCGATATTTTTGGTAAAGCCATGGTGTTGACTGCTTTGCCTGGTTCTCAGGGTCTGTTCGGATTTTTGGGCTACTTTTTGCTGAAACCGTTTCTTGTAGAACATATTACAATGTTTCAAGGTGTTGCCATCTGTTTCACCGGTATTGCCGTAGGTGCTGTTGAGTTGCTCACCTCTATCCGTCAGGGTCAGGTATGTGCCAACGGTGCAAGCGCTATGGGTAACGGTCACGATGTATTCAACAATACGCTGATTCTGGCTGTATTTCCCGAATTGTACTCTATTATTGCCGTTGCCGCAGCTTTCTTGGTAAGCACCTCGTTGGGAACTCCCATCGCATAATCAGATTGTCAAACGGTAAATTCTTACCGGATATATAAACAAAATAGCCTGGACTCTCATTAGTTCAGGCTGTTTTGTTTTACTATCAAGGCGAATAGGGTTTTCCTTTTGAGTGCCATGTAGACCAGCGTGCAAATGAATAAACAACTGACGCCATCTCCAACGGGCACTGTTGGGTCTGGCGGATCTTCCCATTCGCCGAAGTCGTATTGTACCCGTGTGATCGATTCCGGTTTTCCGAACTCGTAATTGGGGAAGAGACCGCTTTCGGAGGCGGTTGCGGCTTCACTTTGGGAACTCACCCTCGCGGATTTGATCTGCATCACCGATGCAAATTGCAATGTGGCGGCCGGTTCTTCGGTAACTACCGCGACCACGATGTAGCTTCGTCCGGAAGAGGCAGAACGATTCGATGCGCCAGCTTTGGCGTTGCTGTTGTATTGGCCTTTTGCGCCGGTCTTGGTCGACCAGATATTTCCTTGTTGTATGTCGTTGCTCGCTTTGGTGGCAAGGGTATTGACATGTCCCAGGGTCAAATACGCAAAGCTATAGGTCGTTCCGGGGGGATGTCTGAACGAGGATCTACTGGTGTTTTTTGAGCTGTGCAGAGAGTACAAAAACCTGGATAAGGGGGATCTGGGAAGGTCTCCCCGGTAGGTCGTACCAGTGATGGCTGAGAGAGATAGCATTACCTGCATGACCCAGATGAAAGTTCTATACGGAAAATGTGTCGTTTTCATTTTGGGCAGCATTATCGGTTCAACGATTCAAGACTGACAGGTTTGCCGCAAAGGGTAGGATAAGAGACAAGAGGCTCCTCTTTTCGCAAAGAGGAGGCCTCTCTAACTTCCGCAGATCATACTAATGAAATTCTACTTGCATTGTTCGAAGAAATTGGCCGGAAGTGTTTCTGGATTAAGCTGTTCGCCTGCTTTAAACTTATTCGGGTCAAATGCTCCCGGTGTTTCTTGAGCCGAGCTGTAACTTAAAACCTTAATTTCTGTTCTACGATTGAGTTGATGATCTGCCTCGCTGCACCATACACCGTCTTTGCAACGGTTTAACAGTTGATGTTCGCCATAGCCTTTCGCTACTATTCGATTTTGGTTTATTCCTTTTGACACAATGTAATTGACTGCCGATTTGGCTCGCTTGTCCGATAGTTTGTCGTTGTAACTGAATGAGCCCCTACAGTCGGTATGTGCACTAAGCTCAATGTTGATCGGGTAAATTCTCATAATGGTGACAACGCTATCGAGAATCGGTCGTGCATCGGCACGAATGTTCCATTTGTCAAAGTCGTAATGGATGTTGTCTACCCTCCATTTCATGCCAATGGCAAACTTATCTAATAACAAATCACGTGGTGCCGGTTGAAGTGTTGTCTCTTTGGTCGCTTTCACTACTTGCATAGCCAGACAGTCGCTGTTGCAGGCCTGTTTGATACCTTCTATCGTGTAATTGCACGGGGTGCCTACGGCTTTTACGATAAGGCCGGCAGGATATTTCACTTCCATGCTGTATTTTCCTTGAGCATCGGTCCGGAGCACGTATACCTTTCTCTCTTGTGGGTCGAATACAAATACGGCTACGTCTTCGATCGGTGTGAAGGTTCTTTTATCCTTGACATACCCTTCGATCCGGGCAACATATAGCTGTTGTTCGTAGTTGAAGCCGAAGATATTGTCGTTGCCGCCAATGCGATCGGAGGTGAAGAATCCGGTAGACGGACTTGCTCCCTGTGTCCATCCGAAGTCGTCGGCATTGCTGTTTATCGGGTAGCTGAGATGTTCTGAGTTGTCGGTGCCGGCTATCGCATCTTTAACCGGAATGCGGTAGATATCCAATCCGCCCAACCCCGGACTTCCGTCGCTACTGTAGTAGAGGTAGCCGTCTTCGGTGATGGATGGAAATACTTCGTTTCCTGGAGTGTTGACTGCATTGAGCGGTTGTGGGTCGCTCCATGCCTGCTGTGCATCGCTCCGGGTGGCATAATAGAGATCGTAAGCGCCTTTACTTCCCGGTTTGTCGCTGCTGAATACCAGCCAGGTACCGTCGGGATTGACGGCCGGGTGCATGACCGAATATTGCTTGGGATCGCCGAATGGCAAAGGCGTAATATTGGTTATTTTCTTTCCGTCGTATGTTCCCTGCATTAACCGTAGCCTGTTTACACCTTTCGAATCCGTGTCGTAGTTGGTCGAGAAATAAACTGTGTTGTTTTTGTCGATAGAAATTGCCCCGGCGTTGTAGTCTATGTCGTTAAGACCTTCGACAAAAGAGCCCAGAAATGTGTTCCCTGCGAGATAGCTTCGTGGAAAAGCAACCGATAAAGCGGACGTCCGAGCCTTCGTGTCGGCACCTTCGTAGACGCCCGCTATCTTCTTCTCTTTAGATTTGGTTGGCTTAACTGATGCATCGTCTATCTGTTTTTTGGTTAATGATGCCACTGGTTGAGTGCTGATGCTATTTTTATCGATTTGCCACAGCCGCGAATAGTTGCCTCCGTCCCAGTCGAATGCTCGTGTCTTGGTGGTGTACGGACGGTTACTGCTGAATAAAAGTATGTTGTTGTTGAGTAATGGACTGAATTCCCGATAGCCGGTATTGATGTCTAAAAAACTGAGCTGCCAATCGGCAGAATCTTTCTCCATGGATGCGCGTAAGTCGGCGCTGTTGAAGGTTTCGGCCTTGGATTCGTAGCCCGGCACTCCCTTCAGCCACTCTCCGGCTTTGCCGTACTGGTTGGAACGTGCAGCAAGTTCTGCCAGACGAACACGATCGATATTGGAAAGCATGCTGGTGCCGTTTTCGAGCAGATGCAGGTAAGCCTCCTCACATTTGTCGTACGAACGCGTTTGCCAGTAGCAATCGGCTATTTTTCTCCAATATTCGGGCATCAAGGCGGTGCCATTTGCCACACTCTTTTCGTAGTAACCGGCAGCCAGGGCGTATTTCTTTGCCTGATAGGCCGCATTCCCCTGCCGGAGGTCGGTCGAAAGCTTGGTGTTGCTTTGCCCGTATAGCGGATAGCACCCCACTACAATGAGCAAGAACAATAACGCCATCATGCGGTTTGATATGAGGGTAATAGTTTTCATAACTTTGCTAATTATCTGGTTAGTAAATAGAACCTGCTTCGAAATATGTTGCGTCATCTGCAAAGAGAGTATTAATAGTATCTTGGAGAGAGTGTCTCTTTGGCAGCCCGGCCCAGTTCCAGTCTCAGCATGATTTCGTGGCTTCCTTTGTTATAACTGCCCAGATCGGAAGTTGTATAGTCGTAAGAATAGCCGATACGCACTTGAGGCAATACCTGAAATTCTATCATTCCTACAAACGCATCTCCGGTTCGGTAGCTGATACCAACGCCCAGTATGTCGTGAAACCATCCGTTCAGGTTAAAATCGTATTGAACCGAAGCCCCTTTTACGGCTTTTACCAATACCGATGGTTTGAGTTTTACAAACTCGGAAAGCTTGAAGATGTAACCACCCGTCAGAAAATAGTGGTTGCTTGCTCCGAAGCTCTTTTGATTTAACTGGTTTTCGGCTTCGATCTTTGTGTGCAACAGTGCCGGAACCGAAAGACCTGCATACCAGTTTTCGGCAGCAAACATCACCCCGAATCCTGCGGTAGGTAGCCATCCGCTGACATCGTTTTGAAGCAAGGGATCGTTGTTGTCCAAAGGATTGGTCTCTGTCAGATTGGCTCTGTAATTCAGCATTCCGCCACTGATTCCGAACGAAAGAAATGCATCTTCAAATGGAATGCGGTGTGAGTAGAATGCCTGAATGCCGGTGGTTTTTTCGATACCAAGTTGGTCGTTGTAAACTTGCAACCCGATGCCTTCATTGCTGCCTTCAATGCGTCTGTCCCATGTGATGGAGCCTGTTCTGGGCGCTCCTGCTATGCCTACCCATTGGGCACGATACAATGCAGTAATATTATCAACGGCGCGATTACCTGCATAAGCCGGATTGATATGTATCATATTAAACATGTATTGAGAATACATCGGCTCTTGTTGACCTTTGAGGGTGCCGCAGAACAACAGCATGCCCAGCGAGAGAATCAACGGTAGTTTGGAAGTTAGAGTGTGTAACATTGCTGTAAAATTTTAATGGTTTGTCTGCTTTCCTTCTTTGTTATTGACTTATTTTGGAATGACTTGGGCACATCTTTTGAAGAATGTAACTCTTTGCCGGATGTGCCCGGTCATTGGTCCGATGTTAGCGTTTCAGGGTTAAGTAGTGTGCATATTTCTGAACTTTACCCGTTTCTGTATTGCGGGTGACGATGATGTAATAGTACGTTCCGCTCGGGAGATCTTTACCCAATAGGTGGCCGCTGCCTTTGCCATCCCAATCATTCTGATAGTCGTTGCTTTCGTAGACCTTATTTCCCCACCGGTTGAAGATTTCCATCGAGATCTTGAGACGGTATGAGTGAATGATGACAAATCTATCGTTATGACCATCTTGATTCGGCGTAATTACGTCCGGAATGATGAGGATCTCCGGCATAAAAGTTCGTGTCGGTCTCGGGAAGCTGGCTTCGGTATTCGACGGGTCATCCGACAATACGTTGGAGATAGTTCCGGTCGCACTTGTAGAACCGTCCATTACTGCCTGGTTGTAGATGTATCCGTAGAACCCGTTGAGCGTAGCCCGTAATTCAATGGTGATAGAGTCTTTGCTGTTGCCAGCTACCGAGCTTCCGTCGAGCAGCAGATCGGTATGAGAAACTCCGTCGAACAGGCCGTTTACCTTGAGATTTCCGGTTGCTGTTTTGCCAACCACTTCGAATGTCATCGGGCTGAGAATAACCCTGCTCAAGTCGTCGGTGATATGGATCGCCGTAATGGCATCATTCGGTAGTTTGTTGGTAATCGAAAGGGTGTACTTCCAGCTAACGGTGCCATCGCCGTTGTCTACCGGTACAGTCGAACGCTTGTTGAACATCAGGATGTCGGTGTACGGTCTCACACTGATCGTTACCGTAGCAGTTGCCGTCAGGTTGTTGCTACCCGTAATGGTGTAGGTGAACGAATCCGATCCGGTGTATCCAAGTGCCGGCATGTAAACAATTTGATCGTCAGCCTGATTGGTCGGGGTACCACCATTGTCGACAGTTACGGTGCCGTGTGCTGCATTGGTCGTTATGAGCGATGCTGTGCCAGAACCGGCAGGTCCGTAGTTGTCGTTTGCCAGTACGTTGATGGTGACACTCGAATTTTGGATGACAGATGCGTTGTCGTCTACCGCAATCGGCGGAATTGGCGATACTTTAATATTCAGTGTTGCAGCAGCCGAAGCCTGACCGTCTGTGGCAGTATAGATCACAGTCGGGATATCTCCGTAGAAGCTTGCAACCGGCGTAAAGGTGAAGTTGCCATTTGCATTTACCGCCAGATTGCCGGTATTTGAGATGGAAACAGAAGCCGGTGTGGTGTACTGCTTTTCACTGATTGCGATGCTCTTCACTGTTACCTGATCGCCATCGATATCGGAGTCGTTGGTCAGTACATTGCCGCTTATCGGAGTGCCTTCCGGTGTGGTGTAGGCATCCGGGCGTGCAATCGGACTATGATTGACATGGTTGACTGTGATCAGGAGCTGAGCCGAAGCTGTACCACCAGCGCCGTCGCTGATGGAGTATGTCACAGCAGGAACCGAACCGTAGTAGTGCAATGCCGGAGCAAAGGAGAACGTTCCGTTTGCATTCAACGTCAGCGTTCCTGATTGACTCGTTACGCTTGCCTCTGGCAAGTAGGATGTTCCGTTCCATACAAATCCTGTAACAGAGAGTATGTTTCCGGTATCCGGATCGGAATCGTTCGTCAGTACGTTTCCGGTAGCGGTTACGTCTTCAGGAGTCGTGACGATGTCGTCAACTGCAGTCGGCGGAACGTTCCCGTAGATCACCGTGATATCGTATTCGCATATCGATACATTCTCCGATTTATCTACTGCTGTCCACTTGATATGAGTTACTCCTACATTGAGGCTGACGTTATTGAGCGTCGAGCCCGAACCTGATGTTGCACCTGTCATTTCGTAGGTCAATGAAGCGATTGCATCGTTGTCAATGGCGGTTGCATCCCAGTCGGTTCCCATGATGGTGTAGGTGTGTACTCCACTTGCGGTCTTGAACGAAACACTCTCGCCACTCCAACATTTGGTAAATACCGGATTCTGGTTGTCTTTCACCGTGATGGTTTGAACACAGGTGGTGACGTTACCGCATGCATCTGTTGCTGTCCATGTGACGGTGGTAGTTCCAATCGGATATTGGCCGCTTGCATTCATGGTGTTGGTGTAGTTGTTGCTGTAGGTTACGTTGCCGCAATTGTCGGTTACAGTCGGTTGTCCGACGGTGACAGTGGCAAAGCCCTTATCTTGGTCTGTAAACTGTGTCAACGATGGAGGACAGATCAATGTCGGAGGTGTCGTATCGGCAACCTTGATAACCTGTGTCTTCAACGAGCTGTTACCACAAGCATCAGTAGCTGTCCACGTGCGTGTCAGGATGTAATTGCTCGGGCAGTTTCCGTCGGTTCGTACTTCGTTGAAGGTAACAGTCGGATTTACATCGCAATTATCGGTAGCGGTCAGCGTAGCCGGTTCGGGTACTGCGTTACATTCTACGGTAACGTTAGCCGGGGCTTCGCTGAGAACCGGAGCTGATGTATCCTGTACGGTGATTACCTGTGTCTTCGATGCGCTGTTTCCACAAGCGTCGGTGGCCGTCCACGTCCGTGTCAGTATGTAATTGCTCGGGCAGTTTCCGTCGGTTCGTACTTCATTGAAAGTAACTGTCGGATTGACGTCGCAATTATCGGTTGCTGTCAGTGTAGCCGGTTCTGGCACTGCGTTACATTCTACGGTAACGTTAGCCGGAGCTTCGCTGAGAACCGGAGCCGATGTATCCTGTACGGTGATAACCTGTGTCTTCGATGCGCTGTTACCACAAGCATCGGTGGCTGTCCACGTCCGGGTCAGGATGTAGTTGCTCAGGCAGTTTCCGTCGGTGCGTACTTCGTTGAAGGTAACGGTCGGATTCACGTCGCAATTATCGCTGGCAGTCAGTGTAGCCGGTTCGGGCACTGCGTTGCATTCTACGGTGACGTTAGCCGGGGCTTCGCTGAGAACTGGAGCCGATGTATCCTGTACGGTGATAACCTGCGTCTTCGATGCGCTGTTTCCGCAAGCATCGGTGGCTGTCCACGTGCGTGTCAGGATGTAATTGCTCGGGCAATTTCCATCAGTCCGTACTTCGTTGAAGGTAACTGTCGGATTCACGTCGCAATTATCGGTTGCGGTCAGTGTAGCCGGTTCGGGCACTGCGTTACATTCTACGGTAACATTAGCCGGGGCTTCGCTAAGAACCGGAGCCGATGTATCCTGTACGGTGATAACCTGCGTCTTCGATGCGCTGTTTCCACAAGCATCGGTGGCCGTCCACGTGCGTGTCAGGATGTAGTTGCTCGGGCAATTTCCGTCGGTTCGTACTTCGTTGAAAGTAACAGTCGGATTTACGTCGCAATTATCGATGGCGGTCAGTGTTGCCGGTTCGGGCACAACGTTACATTCTACGGTAACGTTAGCCGGGGCTTCGCTAAGAACTGGAGCCGATGTATCCTGTACGGTGATAACCTGCGTCTTCGACGAGCTGTTTCCGCAAGCATCGGTAGCTGTCCATGTCCTGGTCAGGATGTAGTTGCTTGGGCAGTTTCCATCAGTTCGTACTTCATTGAAAGCAACTGTCGGATTTACGTCGCAATTATCGAGTGCGGTCAGTGTAACCGGTTCGGGCACTGCGTTACATTCTACGGTAACGTTAGCCGGGGCTTCGCTGAGAATCGGAGCCGATGTATCCTGTACGTTGATAACCTGTGTCTTCGATGCGCTGTTTCCGCAAGCATCGGTAGCCGTCCATGTGCGTGTCAGGATGTAATTGCTCGGGCAGTTTCCGTCGGTCCGTACTTCGTTGAAAGTAACGGTCGGATTTACGTCGCAATTATCGAGTGCGGTCAGTGTAGCCGGTTGGGGCACAGCGTTACATTCTACGGTAACGTTAGCTGGAGCTTCGCTGAGCACCGGAGCCGATGTATCCTGTACGGTGATAACCTGTGTCTTCGACGAGCTGTTTCCACAAGCGTCGGTGGCTGTCCACGTGCGTGTCAGGATGTAGTTGCTCGGGCAATTACCGTCAGTTCTGATTTCCTGGAAAGTCACAGGTACAGAAGCTGAATTATAATCGGTTGCAGTAAGTACTGCAGCTTCGGGCACAGCGTTACATTCTACGGTAACATTAGCCGGAGCTTCACTAAGTACGGGTGCAGTCGTATCGACAATCGTTATCGTTTGAGTTTTCGACGAACTGTTTCCGCATGCGTCTGTGGCTGTCCACGTTCTGGTGAGGATATAACTGTTCGGACATGTTCCGTCAGTTCTCACTTCCTGGAAGGTGACTACCGGAGCAGCATCGCAATTATCCGTAGCTGTTAAAGTTGCTGCTTCTGGTACGGCGTTGCTTTCAACGGTAACATTAGCCGGGGCGTCGCTAAGAACCGGAGCAGATGTATCCTGTACGGTGATTGTCTGTGTTTTCGATGAGCTGTTATTGCAAGCGTCGGTGGCTGTCCATGTCCGTGTCAGGATGTAGTTGCTCGGGCAGTTTCCATCGGTCCGTACTTCATTGAAGGTAACTGTTGGATTTGCATCGCAATTATCGGAGGCCGTTAAGGTTGCGGCTGTCGGTACTGCGTTACATTCTACCGTAACATTAGCTGGAGCTTCGCTAAGAACCGGAGCTGTTGTGTCCTTAATGGTGATAACTTGTACAAATGGAGCTGCTACCTGATTGCCGCATGTGTCGGCTACGGTGAAGGTATTTGTATAGGTTCCCATTTGCGGACAGGTTCCCGGAACAAATGCGCCTGATGTTTTCTGTACAAACAAGGTTTGGTCGCAATTGTCGCTTGCCGTCGGTCTCATTGCCTGTGCTGTCGTCAAACCAGCGGCATCGCTGCATTCGAGAGTTACATCCAACGAGCCGGATTGACTGGTCCATACCGGAGCTGTGTTGTCCAATACTTTCACGACTTGGTCGTAGCGTGAGCTGACATTTCCACAAGCATCGGTAGCACTCCAGCTTCTGATGATGATTTCACTGTCTTCGCAAAGTTTCGGTATAAGAGTAATGGACTTGAATGCACCATGACCTGATGAAGTTCCGTCTTTGATGCCGAACAGTGTCCACGTTCCGTTCATTGGCCCGGTGAAATCCTCAAACTTGGAGATATATCCAGCTGTCAATTCCGGAGGAGTTGGATTTGCAAATGGAGTTCCATCGCTCGGAGTATAATTGCCGTTTCTATCTGTGATCAGATTCGAGTTGTTCCATTTCGGATATCCTGAAGATGCTGGATAGAATGTCGGCTTGTAGCTTCCGGTATTGCCAGGATTACAAGTAGCGCAATACGGACCCACCAGAATGATGCCTTGGCCGCTCGGAGAAATCAATGTAAATTCAAGTGAACTGAGTTCCTGATTCGTGCTGATATCCAGCATTACAGACTTAATGTTTGCAGCTGTCAATCCATCCATTCCTCTGATTGCGAACGGGAATGAATATCCATTTCCATGATTCACATTGCCCTGAACATCGTTGTATGTAAATCCGGTAATGTCCGCATGACTTACTACTGGATTCGGGTCGCAGTTGTCGGTTACATTGGTCGGATTTCCCGTAACAGCAGGAGTGGCGTCGAAATGGCACTGAGCATCTTTGTAGATAGTTATATCTGCCGGTAATGTCAGCGTTGGAGCCTGCGTGTCAGTGATGGTAATAATTTGGGTGTAAATGTTGCTTGTGTTTCCACAACCATCCGATACGATCCATGTGTTGGTGTAGGTCCCTGCTTGTGGACATGATCCGGGAACAAAAGCTCCGCTTGTCTTTACAGGAATCAGGGTTGTTGTGCAATTATCGGTGGCTGTCGGAGCCAAAGCTTGTGCTGTTGCTAAACCTGTGGCATCACTACATTGCAGTGTGCGGTTTAATGCATCTGAATGCGTTGACCAGATTGGTGCGGTATTATCGATTACGGTAATGGTTTGCACGAAGCTTTCGCTTGTATTGCCACAACCATCGGTAAAGTTCCAAGTCCGAACGCGAACATAAGCATTGGCACAGTTCGCATCGGGTGTTGTTACATCGCTAACCAGATGAATGGTCGGCGTTGCGGTGCAATTATCGGTAGCCGTCGGAGCCTGAGCTAAAGCGGCAGCAATAGCCGAAGCGTCGGAACATTGCAGGGTATGGTTCAACGAACCAGCCGTAGTTTGTACTACCGGAGCGATATTGTCGATCACGGTGATGGTTTGTACAAAGTTTTCACTGGTGTTTCCACAACCGTCGGTAAAGTTCCAGGTGCGAACGCGAACGTAAGCATTTGCACAGCTTTGATCTGGAGTTGTTACATCACTAACTAAATGGATAGTTGGTGTAGCGGTGCAATTATCGGTAGCCGTCGGGGCTTGAGCCAAAGCGGCAGCAATCGCCGAAGCATCGGAACATTGTAGGGTGTGATTCAACGAACCAGTAGCAGTTTGTACCACTGGTGCCGTATTATCGATCACGGTAATGGTTTGTACGAAGTTTTCACTGGTGTTTCCACATCCGTCTGTAAAGTTCCACGTGCGCACGCGAACATAAGCATTAGCACAGTTTGCATCGGGCGTCGTTACGTCGCTAACCAGATGAATGGTTGGTGTAGCGGTGCAATTATCAGTAGCCGTCGGTGCTTGAGCCAAAGCGGCAGCAATAGCCGAAGCGTCGGAGCATTGCAGGGTATGGTTCAACGAACCAGCAGTTGTTTGTACAACCGGTGCTGTATTATCGATTACGGTGATTGTCTGTACAAAGTTTTCACTGGTGTTCCCGCATCCATCGGTAAAGTTCCATGTCCGAACGCGAACGTAAGCATTGGCGCAGTTTGCATCGGGCGTTGTTATGTCGCTTACCAAATGAATTGTAGGATTAGCAGTTCCATTATCGGTAGCCGTCGGAGCTTCTGCCAGAGCAGCAGTTATTCCTGAGGTATTGCTACACTGTAATGTGTGATCCAACGAGCCTGCAGCGGTTTGTACCACCGGAGCGGTATTGTCGATCACGGTGATTGTCTGTACAAAGTTTTCGCTGGTGTTTCCACAACCATCGGTAAAGTTCCATGTGCGTACGCGAACGTAAGCATTGGCACAGTTTGCATCAGGCGTCGTTACATCGCTAACCAAATGAATGGTCGGCGTTGCGGTGCAATTGTCCGTAGCAGTCGGAGCCTGAGCCAAAGCGGCAGCAATAGCCGAAGCTTCGGAACATTGTAGGGTGTGATTCAACGAACCAGTAGCAGTTTGTACTACCGGAGCGGTATTGTCGATCACGGTAATGGTCTGTACAAAGTTTTCGCTGGTGTTACCACAACCGTCGGTAAAGTTCCAAGTCCGAACGCGAACGTAAGCATTGGCACAATTTGCATCGGGTGTTGTTATATCGCTAACCAGATGAATGGTAGGATTAGCAGTTCCATTATCGGTAGCCGTCGGAGCTTCTGCCAGGGCGGCAGTTATTCCTGTGGTATTGCTACACTGTAATGTGTGATCCAACGAGCCTGCAGCGGTTTGTACTACCGGAGCAGTATTGTCGATCACGGTAATGGTCTGTACAAAGTTTTCGCTGGTGTTTCCGCAACCGTCGGTAAAGTTCCATGTCCGAACGCGAACGTAAGCATTAGCACAATTTGCATCGGGCGTCGTTACATCGCTTACCAAGTGAATGGTTGGCGTTGCGGTACAGTTATCGGTAGCCGTTGGAACTTCTGCCAGGGCGGCAGTTATTCCTGTGGCATTACTACATTGCAATGTGTGATCCAGTGAACCAGTAGTGGTTTGTACTACCGGCTTGACGTCGTCTATTACGGTAATAGTTTGTGTTACATTGATACTATTCCCGCTTGCATCGGTAACGCTGTAGGTGCGCGTGACAATGTATGGATCATCCGGGCATCCGGCACCTCCGTTATTTTCGTCTTTGACCCATGCCACTGTGGGCGAACTGGTACAATTGTCCGCTTCGTCGGTTACTACTGTAATATCAGGAGCAGGAACGTCACCTTTGCATTTTAATCCGGTGATAGGTGTCGGATTGTTTGCTGTTGGTGCCGTTTTGTCCAGTACGGTAGAGGCGACGGTCGACGAATTGTTTGCAGTATTGGTGTCGTTATCGCTCGTAACCGTGGCAGTATTTGATACTCCCGAACATTGGGTTACACTCAGGGTTCCCTTGATGTATATGGTTGCGGAGGCGTTCTTTGCAATGGTTTCCGGAACGTTGTAACTGCCTGTCCAGGGAGAATACGTAACGTCATCCGTTGAATACATGGGTGATGCAAATGCGGTTACCGCATCGCTAATCACTACATTGCGGGCATACGACGGACCGGTAGGATTGCTGACCACAATTTTGTATTTCAATTCCTGACCGGCAACCACCTGACTCGATTCTACTGTTTTGACAATAGAGAGATCGGCAGAGGCATTGACCACGACGTCGAAAGAGCACGAAGAGTGATTTCCCGTGCCATCGGTGGCGGTCCAGGTAACGGTGGTGGTCCCTTCGTTAAAGGTAACTCCATTTAAGGTTGCTCCACCAGAACCGGTTGTAGCCCCGCTCAATGAATATGTCAAAGTGGGAGTCCCGCAGTTGTCGGTTGCGGTGGCATCCCAATCGGTTCCCGATTTTACATACGTGGCACCAGTATTGGCATCAACTGTCTGGGTGGTGCTTACTTTGCACGTGACGACAGGGTTTTGTGAATCGGGCGTGCTTGAAATGGTAATCGATTGAGAAGGAGATGCACAGTTGGTAACTGCATCCTTAACAATCAGTGTATGTGTGCTGGCAGATAGGTTGGAGAGGGTTGTTGTAACTACTGCCGACGTGGTTGTTGTGGTGCCATTGGCTGTGTTTGTGGTTGTCGAGGTGGTTGATGCGGTACCGGTTAGCGTGGTGAAAGTACCTCCATCAAGACTGTATTGCATGTTATTTACACTGGTGTTGGCCGAAGTTGCCGTAAATGTAATGCTTCCGTTGTTGCCGCTACACGTTGTGTTGGTGGTCGAAATATTGCTGATTGCAACATTATTTACCACAACATTGAATAGACATTGTTGGCTGGATACGATAGCACCGCTTGAATCTTTATACGTTGCGCTATAGGTTACCGGAGTAGAGCCGACCGGATAAAAACCGGGAGCTCCCGTACTGGTAACAGCGAAGTTTACATCGCCGGAACATCCGGAGCCGTATAAAACAGCATTGATCTGCAATAGAGTTACCAGGTTTTTATTGCTAACGCTGTTCAGAGCAGTAAACTTAAATAAAAGGTTGTATACTCCGTTGGTCCATCCCACGGTGGCAGGATCGACGGTAAAAAGATAATCTTTGAGCGTGTTATTGGGATGGGTTGCGTCTATGTGCAGGGTTGCAGCCGGAGTCGAAGAAATAGTCCCCGATCCGTTTACCAGATACACATTGCAATCAAATAACTCACCGCTACTCCTGAAAATCGTCATGTCGCAGTTGGTGGATCCCAACATAAAGAAAGCCGGAGATTGGAAATAGGGATCTCCAGTTCCTGTCGACTGGAATAACCGTAACTCTCCACCTCCGGTTCCAACACGTTGTACTTTGTTATATGTCCAGCAATTTGCTCCGGAAAGGCTTTCGGGCAAATCGAAGCTCATTACAAAGGCATAGTTGGAGAAGCAACTCACGGAGAAACTCGGCGGGGTATAGTTAACGTTCGCTCCTAAAATTGAATTTTGGTATGTGTCGGCACATGCGGTCAGATATGTTGGGGGGCATCCGGAAACATTCACCGTGCATTCTTGTGCATTCGTTCTTTGAGCCAAACTCAAAGATGCAGCAATTATTACCGAAAAAATAAGGGAGGTAAAGGTTTTCATAAACTCTGAAGTTTAGATTATTGAAGACAAAAGGCTATTTTTATGGTTTCAGGAGGTTTCTACTTGAGATTATCAATCCGTCTGTATCCCTGAATTTCCTTTTGCTATCGATTTCCGAAACTTGAAGAGCTTACTTCGTATACCTTTGTATGAATTAGCAGGAAATTTGTTTGTGTTCAATCGCAAGTAGAGACAAGATCATTTCTTCGTCCATTTTATAATGAATCATAAATCAAACACCTCAAAGGTATGTGTTGACAAAAGGGATAAAAACAGTAAAAAGACGTAATTAAGGAGTGTGTAAAAAGTACAAGCGAGCGCTATTGACAGGATTCGGCATAGTGGAGGAAAAAGAAGGGCGTGAGGTTGGGGAGTTTGGTTTAAGTGGTTGTTAGCTATTAGTTTGTGTTTTTGTGATTGTGAGTCGAATTGTTGTTTTGTAATGATTGTGCGTTTCAAAACCCCGCATGTTCTGTACTGGGGTTAATTACCGATCTTATCTCGAGAACCCATTAAGTTCATTGGTAATTAGTTGCTCGTTGCCGATAACTTGTTTTTTTGCGGAAACTGAAAAATACAATATGTTAATGGTGTGTTAAGTACATATTTCTTTATGTTTAATGCTGGGGTTGATGTGGCTTTTATAAATGTATTTAATTAGCACTTTAATAGTGCTTTGTAGTGTTAATTTATGAAATGGTTATTGTCTTTTTAAAGTCGCATAAAAAACGGTACGGTATAATATGTATTAAATATCACAAAATGTAGTTATTTTTCGCTCGCGGCTTACGTATATTTGCTTACCAAAGCAAATAGCCCTATTGTTTCATGTGTTAATATCGTACTTGGAAATAGGGAGCGAGTAGCGGATATTTTTGTTTATAGCTTAGCTTGTGCATTGAAGAAAAATAATCATTCGAGCCTATAATAGTATTAATTAAAGAGTTATTGCATCAACCTTGAGGAGGGAATAATCTCTTTCGGATAGTTTGATGCGATTGTTGTCTCTCTTAACCAGTATCGTCAGCTGGTTGGGGGTATGAATAGATGGCTAAGTAAAACTAAAGAGAAGTTTATTTGTTTACATTAAAAATGGCCTTGGATCGAAAAAGGCATTTTCGGAACAACACGAGCGCGTGTGACCTCAGAGACCAAAATCTGCTGCATCTCTCTTGTTAAGAGAGTGCATGTATATTCAATTATTTAAAGAGAAAATATCAATGAGTTGAGGTGATCTCAACGCAACAGCTACAATTATGACGAAGTTTAGGATTTATATAATGGAGGGCGAAGCCATGTTCCGGGCAGGAATTAAACAGGCTCTAACCTCAATGAAAGAACGTGTGGAATGCACTGAATTATTGAACCTGACGCAACTAATGTCCCAAATAGAAATTCAACAGCCGGACATGATTCTCATGAATCTGGAATTGGATGAAAATAGTATTAGTATCACCGAACAATTTATTAAAAAATACGACAAGGTTAAGATCATGCTTTTTGCAACCCGGATGGAAGACGAGGTGTTGCTCCGATTGATAGACTGTGGTGTGTATGGTTGTTTGCTTCGCTCCGCAGAGTTGTCGGAATTGAAGCTTGCCATCGAAATGGTTATGAGCAGTCAATGTTATTTTTCGCCGCAGTTGGTGAACAGCTTGTTACTTCATCGTTTGATTCCCTCTAAAAATGGAACAAAAAAAATTCAGCGAGAGACGATGCTAACCGATAGGGAATTGGAAATAGTAAAATTGCTTTGCAAAGGATGCGATCAGCAAAAAATTGCGGAGAAACTTTTTATCAGCCCACGTACAGTCGATGCTCATAAAGCAAACATAATGTCCAAACTGGACGTTAAAAGTACCACGGGTATTATTCTACATGCTATTAAACATCACGTAATAAAACTGGAGGAATTGACATAAAAAACAGTTACCCTTATTGGCAACATTCAAAGCCATGTAATAAAAAGAGCTGTCGCAGAGTTTATATATAAGCTCGCTTGCAGCTCTTTTTTTTATATCCGCCCCTCATCATTTTTTGCTGTCGCTGCATCGGGGCATATCGTTTGAAGGTGTTGTAAAATAGTTACCTTTGTTCTATAAAATAATTTGTGCTATGAATTTTCGTCGATTGTTCCCTTTGCTTTTGCTCGGATGTTTTTTCGCGGTATCGGCTGTCGCCGGTTCTTTCAATTATGCCAATTGTTGGCAACGTATCACAAATTTTGAAACGAAAGGTCTTCCTCAATCTGCGTTACGAGCCGTCGACAGCCTGATGCAGGTTGCCCGCGCAGAAAAGGAGAGTCCGCAGTTGCTCAAAGGGTGGCTCTATCGCATCCATTTTTTGATGGTAAAAGACCAAGATGCCTTTTTCTCCGAGATAGATGCGATGGAGAAATACACGCGTAAGACCGACGATTCGGTCGAGAAGGCCGTGTTGCACTCGCTTCTTGCAAAACTCTACGAGCAATATTTCTTGCAAAACAGCTATACAATCAGCCAACGCACAAACCTGTCGGTCGAAAAACCGGCGGACATAAAAGAGTGGAGTGCGAATGTGTTTGCCGACACGATTGCAATGCACGTAAAGGCATCCCTGTTCGATGCTGCGTTGCTTCAAAGAACAGATGCGCTGCGTTATGAGGCTGTGATGGCACCCGGAAAAGACAGTCGCGTGTTACAGCCCTCGTTGTACGATTTTCTTTGTGCACAGGCAATAGAGACGCTTTCCGATTTTTCGGCGAATCAAAAGATAGATAACAAACCGTTCAACAATAGTGCACTGTTTGATAAAGCGGAATTTTTTGTCCGGCAAACAGGCACAGATCCCTCTAGTAAGGCTGAAATTGTCCGCATTTACCGGCAATGGATTTCTTTCCGGTTGGGAGATAAAAAGCGGGAGGCGTTGGTAAATGTCGATCTGGCACGGCTTAATTATTTCAATAGACATGCTGATATTGCCTCAAAGCAGGAGCTTTATCTGAAAGCACTGCAACAACTCCGGCAGGATAATGCTTCTACCGAAAGCGAGGTTAATGTCATTGCCGCGCAGGCCAATTATTATCTGGAAAACGATGCATACGACGTTCAACGACCCGACGAAACCGCACAGTTTCTGGATTACAAAAAACGGGCGTTCGATCTGTGCGAACAGGGTATTCGTCAATTTCCAAACTACAAACGGATCGATGTTCTGAAATCCATTCGGAGTCAAATCACCGAACGCACTGTTGAGACAAACAATTCCGAAGTGACCGCGGCGGATACTCCTTTGAAGATAAGCCTTTCTACCGCGAATATTGCTCAATTGGAGGTGAAGATTTACCGGGTTGATGCCAACGCCGCCGATTATTACAAGAGCCAACGGGTTGCATACAAAAATCAACTGGACAAAGGAGCCGTTTTAATGGAAACACGCAAGGTTAAACTCAATCCGTTAACCTTTTTTCGTGCGACGGATACCACCCTTATTATCCCTAAATTGCCCTATGGTCACTACGAATATGTTATTTCCGAACCGGGGAATACGAACGCGGACAAACAAGTTTGCGGACGATTTTCTGTCTCTGATCTTGTATATTTTACCCGAACGAGGGAAAACGGGAAAATTGATTTATATGTTGTAAATCGGGTTTCGGGTTATCCGCAATCCGGAGTTACTATTCGCACATACAAGCAAAGCGGATATGGAGAAAATATTTCGCTCACACAGACCGGTACTTACGTCTCCGATTCCAACGGATACTGTCAGTTGTCGAAAAAGGAGCAATCCGGAGTTTTTATTGCTATTTCAAAAGAGGGCGACACCTCGTTTCCTGTGAGCAGTGTCTCTTCTTATTTCTATGAAGGAACTCGTGATGCGCAGGTAGTCCCGCAAGTTTCGCTTTTTACCGATAGAGCCATTTACCGACCCGGTCAGACGGTTTATTATAAGGGCATCGCCTGGTTGGCAACGAAAGATTCTTCCCGAACCGTTCCCGACAGAGAGTACACCGTTGCGCTTCACGATGTCTCCGGTCAGGAGGTGGGCAAGCAAACGGTAAAGGCCAACCCATTCGGATCGTTTTCCGGGAGCTTTGTGTTGCCCAAAGGACGGTTGAATGGTAATTATTCTCTAAATGCCGGGAATGGAGGTTTTGCTTCGTTTTTGGTAGAGGAGTACAAACGTCCGACATTTGAGATAAAATTCGATACCATTCGTGGAACCCCCGCTTTTGGCGATAGCGTAATGATTCGGGGTGCCGTTCGGAGTTATGCCGGTTTTCCGCTGGACAATGCAAAAGTAAATTACCGCGTTATTCGTCGTTGCCATTGGCTCATGCGATGGTTCAGCACTCCCGATCGTGAAATAGTGAACGGACAGATAAAAACTGATGGAAAGGGAAATTTTCATCTCTCTTTTGTCCCGCAAAAGGAGGGCCAAATGGCGTTACGGGGCGAGCAGTTCTATACCTATTCGGTGATGGCTGAGGTGACCGACGCCAGCGGCGAAACACAAAAAAACGAGATGTCGTTTTCGGTTGGAGATAAGTCGATCTACCTTATGCCCGATATGCCCGAAGTAATCGATAAAAACGAACCATTTCAGCTTAAAATCGCTGCGTTGAATCTGAATGGTGCTGTGGTCAAGACCAACATAAAATACACCTTGTCGCTGTTGAAACCGGAGACGGAATTTGTCGAGAACGTGAAAAAGGAGAATCTTTCCTGTGTTGATAAAGAACTCCTCAGTGGAACTGTCGATACCGGTAAGGGAGAAAAAGTTGTCGTGTCAAATTCCGGTGGTTGGAGTTCGGGTAAATATCTTCTGTCGCTTTCGGCAAAAGACGAGCAGGGTCGAACCGTTACCCTGCAAAAAAGCGTTGTGCTATACTCTCCGAACGACAGAAAATTGCCGGTCAGGAGCTATTGCTGGACGAACGAGATAAAAACAAGCTGTTTACCCGGAGAGTCTGCCGATATTCTGTTCGGTACCTCCGCAGCCAATGTCAACGTGTTGTACGAACTGATCGATGGCACGAAACTGTTGGAGAGCAAATGGATTACTTTTAACGATGAGATGCGACACCTGAGCATCCCTTTCAAAAAAGAGTGGGGACAGGAAGTTTCCCTGCGGCTCACTTTTGTAAAGGATCAGCAATATTTTTCCCGTGTAATTAAAATTGAACGCAAAACGGGAGTAAAGAAATTAACTCCGAAGTTTTCCGTTTTTCGCGATAAATTACTGCCCGGACAGAATGAGGAGTGGCGCATTACCATTCCGGAACTACAGTCAGCTCAAAAGCAGGCCGAATGTATGGTGACGATGTTTGACGCATCTCTCAACGCGTTCGCCCCGCACAACTGGTATTTCAATCCGGTGTATGCAGGCTATGTGAATCAGTTGCCCTATTGGAATGCCACATTAGGGCGTATGGATAGCCACAATGCGGCATACCTGGTTGGCAAAGCGTATAGCGTCGCGGATTACCGGTTCGATGATTTTGACCCGATACTGAATAGTTTGTTTGATGGTTTCCGGGGTGGTCGGCCGATGAAAAACGGGCGTAGAATGGAAAAAGTAAATTTTACAGCATCCCCAGTGATGCTCAACGCGCCCATGGCGGTCGGTGGTTTGGGAAAACGAACAGCCCTCATGGAATCCGAAACGCGTCATTCGGACATTGTAGGAAGTGTAACGGTGGGCTACGGAACCATAAGTCAAAAGGCGATAATTCCACGCCAAAATTTTGCAGAGACGGCCTTTTTCTATCCTCAATTGCGTACCGATGAAAAGGGAGAGGTAGCGTTCTCGTTTGTGGTGCCCGAATCGACTACCCGGTGGAGTGTGAAGGGGTTGGCGCATACGCAGGATCTCTTCTTGGGACAATGGTCGGCTGAGGCGATCACGCAAAAGCCGTTTATGGTTCAGCCGAATATTCCTCGTTTTGTCCGCCAAAACGATACGCTTGTCGTTACGACCAAATTGGTGAATCTCTCCGGTAAAAATCAGCGGGGGCAGGCACACCTCGAATTGTTGGATGCCGAGACCAACCGGCCGTTGAAGATTGCGGCTGCCGACAAAAACTTTGTTTTGACACAAGATAGTACCGGGGTGATGATGTGGAAAGTCCATGGATTTTCGGACGTGCAGATGTTGATTTGTAAAATCACAGCCTCTACCGGCGAATTTAGCGATGGAGAGCAGCATTATCTTCCGGTTTTGCCCGATAAATTAAGAGTTACCGAGACGTTGCCTGTTCGTGTGCGGGGAAACCAGTCGAAGCAATATGTTTTTGAACGGTTGCAGTCGGAATATTCCAAAGTAGACACTAAAAATCTGATCGTGGAGATGACCACCAATCCGGCCTGGTATGCGGTGCAAGCCCTACCGGCACTTTCGATGCCCGACAATGATTGTGCCGTGAACTGGTTTGCTGCCTATTACGCCAATACGCTGGCATCTGTGATTGTTCGTTCCAATCCGAAAATAGCCGACAGCTACCGGCAATGGCAGGAATCGGGCAATGCGCTGAAATCGAATCTGGAGAAGAACGAAGAGGTGAAGAATCTTCTTTTGACCGAAACTCCATGGGCTCTTGAAGCGCAAAAGGAGTCGGATCAAAAGCAGCGGATTGCCCAACTTTTTGATACGAACCGGCAACTCGAAATGCGCAGGCAGGCAATGGAACGGCTACAAGCGCTCCAACTCGAAAACGGTGCGTTTTCCTGGTTTAAAGGAATGCCCGAGGATCGGTTTGTTAGCCAGTATATTTTGGTGGGACTCTCGCGGTTGAAACAACTGGGTGCCGATGCCTATACGCCGCAAGAAGCGAACATGATAAAGAGGGGTGTGGCATATGCCGATGCGTGCATGGCTCGCGATTTCGACCTGTTGAAGCGGGAGAATAAAGAGTGGAAAGCCACTAAATCGCTTCCACCGGCTCAGATTTATTATTTTTATATGCGCAGCTTTTTCGATACAGTTCCGGTGGAGAAAAATGCCGTTGAAGCCGTTGGATTTTATCAAAAATTACTTGCGAAGGATTGGATCAATTGTACCCTCTTTGGCCGTGCACTGATAGCCGTTACGGCTCAACGCAACGGAGACAAGCCTCTGGCTGCGGCTATCGTAAAATCATTACTCGAAAATGCGACCAGTTCGGAAGAAAAAGGGATGTTCTGGGCAAACAACAAGGGTGGCCGTTGGTGGCACGAATCGAACATTGCCACGCAGACCGCAATTTTGGAGGCAGTGTCGGAAATTACGAAAAACGGGCAACAAACGGACGATATGAAACTCTGGCTTCTTTCTCAAAAGCAGACCGAACGCTGGAGCTCACCCATAGCCACTGCCGATGCCGTCTATGCCTTGCTGATGAAAGGTTCCGATTGGTTATCAGGTGGCAACGACGTCCAGATAAAGTTGGGCAAACAGCTGGTAAAAAGGGAGAAAAGCGAGGCCGGTACCGGATATTTCAAAACAATATTCGGAAAAGATGAAGTCAAACCGGAGATGGCTGAGGTATCGGTACGTAATAATGAGTCGCATCCTGCATGGGGCGCTATTTACTGGCAATATGAGGCTCCTCTTGATCAGATTACAGCGCAGAAAGGTGTTCAGCTCTCTATCGGGAAAAAACTCTACATCGAGCGTTCATCCGCAACCGGGCAAATCCTCGAACCGCTAACAGATGCCACCCGACTCAAAGCCGGAGATAAACTCACCGTGCGGTTGGTTGTCTCTTCCGATCGCGATATGGAGTACGTGGCGCTTACCGATCAGCGGGCGGCATGCCTCGAGCCGGTAGAGCCGTTGTCGGGATGCCGGTGGAAAGAGCGATTGTGTTACTATCAGAACACCAAAGATGCTTCGACGCAGTTCTCCTTCTCCTATCTTCCCAAAGGAACCTATGTGTTTGAATATTCGGCCTGGGTAACGCGCCTGGGAACATACAACAATGGTGTGGCAACGATTCAGTGCCAGTATGCTCCGGAGTTTACGGCTCATTCGGCGGCATTAAAGCTAAATGTGGAAAATTAATCGGAAAGAGAGTGAGGATTAAAACTTTTCTCTGTTGAGGTGGTAGCTGAAGTCGGGAAAAGTGGCACAATAAAAAAGAGAGCAATTTTCTGATTTCAACGGAAAACTGCTCTCTTTGGTTTTACTTATTTTGTACTGAATTTATAGACACAAATCTCATCGTAACATTCGCCCGGACGTAACACCGGAGATGGGAATTGCGGATAATTGGGCGAACAGGGGAATCCCTGCGCTTCGAGACAAATGGCGTAGCGGGCATCGTATCGTTTACCGTATTTCCCCACATGATTTTCGACCCAGTTTCCGGAGTATACCTGAATGCCCGGTTGTGTTGTGAAAACATCGAGTGTGCGACCGCTCTGGAGTTCGTAGAGCGAAGCGGCGTGAGCCATATCGTGTACTTGTCCTTTTTTTACTACCCAGTTGTTGTCGATGCCGTGACCGAACGTGAACTGGTCGTAGTCAGCATTAATGCGGTCGGAAATCAGTACCGGTTTCCGAAAATCCATCAATGTGTTGTCAACAAAACGAACTTCGCCAACCGGAGCTTGTGTTTCGTCCAGCGGGGTAAAGAAGTCGGCATTTACGGTAAGGTAATGGTCTTCGATGTTGCCGTTTCCGGCTCCCTTCAGGTTGAAGAACGAGTGCTGGCAAAAATTAAGAATGGTTGTCTTGTCGGTGATAGCCTGATAGTGAACCGATAGTTCGTTGTCTTCAGTGATCTGATAGGTTACGGTAGTTTTCAAATTGCCGGGGTAACCTTCTTCTCCATCTTTTGCTAAGTAAAAGAGTGCAAGTTTGTTTTCCGACACCGACTCCACTTCCCATACCACGGCGTTAAATCCTTTGTTGCCACCGTGAAGATGATTGGCTCCGTTATTGACTACCAAATCGTAACTTTTCCCTTCCAGTTCAAAATGCCCCTTTTTGATACGGTTTGCAAAGCGGCCGCAAACGGCACCGAAAAACGGTTCTTTCGTCAGGTAGTCGTCAATATTGTCGAAACCTAAAACAACATCGTCCGTTTTTCCGTTCTTGTCGGGGGTGATGATGCTCACAATTTTTGCTCCGAAATTGGTGATGGAAACTTCCATTTTTCCACCTTTCAGTACAAACAGGTTCACCTGTTTGTCATCCACTATTTTATTAAAATTATCTTTCATGATCGAATCGTTATTCTATTTTACATGCTCCGTCACCGATTTCGGCAACATAAAAATCGGGTGAGATCCCTGTTTTCGCTTTATATGCAGCGCCTACCTTCTCGATAAATGTGTCGATGGCATCTTCTTTTACCAGACTGACCGTGCAACCGCCGAATCCGCCGCCCGTCATACGCGAACCGATTACTCCAGGAATTTTCCAGGCCTCTTCGGCCATGGTGTCGAGCTCCAGCCCGGTTACTTCGTAATCGTCGCGAAGCGAGACGTGAGAAGCATTCATCATTTTGCCGAATTTTTCGATTTCACCGGCTTTCAGGGCTTTTACGGCATCTGACGTGCGCTGCACTTCGGTTACTACGTGGCGGGCACGTTTATGGGCGATAGGATCGCTATCAAGTGCCGATTCCACTCTTGTGAAATCTTCTTCTGTCAGTTCGGCCAGATATTTGATAGGACGTACCTTCGAAATAAGTTCAACCGCTTTTTTACACTCGGCAACGCGTTGGTTGTATGCACCTGAATCGAGTTTGTGCGGACTGTGTGTATTCGAAATCAGAATTTTAACGCCGTCGAGTTTTACCGGCACCAATTCAAATTCGAGGGTGTCACAATTCAAGTGAATAGCATGGTCTTTGGCTCCGTTTGCCGAAGCAAATTGATCCATGATACCGCAATTCACAAAGGCAAATTCGTGTTCCGCCTTTTGCCCAATTTGAGCCAAAACGGTACGGTTAAATCCGGTTCCCAATTGATCGTTGAGAGCATAAGCGGTCACAACTTCCAATGCGGCGGAAGAAGAGAGTCCTGCACCATTGGGCACATCACCCCAGATAAGAATATCAAAACCCTCCGTAATTGCGACGCCACGTTTGATGAACTGGGCAAAAACGCCCAGCGGATAGTTGACCCAAATTTTATCGAGTGGGGTTGTCAGTTGGTCGAATGTGAGTTCTGTAATTTCCGGCTGGTTCAACGATTTGAATTTTACTGTTTTGCCTCCGTTTTTGCGGAGCAACAGATACGTGCCGAAACTCAAAGCGCAAGGGAAAACGGATCCTCCGTTGTAGTCGGTATGTTCACCTATCAGATTAACCCGTCCCGGTGAAAAATAAACAGCATCGGCAGCTGCCCCATAAGCGACCTCAAATGCTTGCTTTAATTCTTTTGTGTTCATAATTAGTTATTTATATGGCTGAAAATGAATTAATGATATAGTACAAATTTACGGATTTATTTTTGTCCGTTAGGGAGCAGAATATGTTATACAGCAGGTTTTTTCTTAATTGAGAAATAGGTTAACCATTTCTGTGTGATCGGAGAGGAGAATGGTATAATTTTATTAATTTTGTAGAATTGTTCCCTTTATCTGCCGAATCTGTATGAAAATTCTTATTGTTTGCAGTGCAACCAATCAACAGATTGCTCCATTTATCACGGAGCAGGCTGATAGTCTGCGGGATTCTGGACAAATTGTGGAATTCTATTTGGTCCGAAAGAAAGGCGTAACAGGGTATCTGCAGGCTTTACCGGGATTGAAGTCAACAATCGCAGTATTCCGGCCGGATATTGTTCATGCGCATTACGGACTCTCGGGATTATTGGCAAATCTTCAGCGCAAAGTGCCGGTTGTTACCACATTTCACGGTAGCGACATCAACGATCCCCGTGTTTTTCGGTGGTCAAGGTGGGTGATCAGGCTGTCACGATTTACTATCTTTGTATCGCAGCAAGCGGTCGAAATAGCCAAACCACGTCGGCAGTATGCCGTGTTGCCTTGCGGGGTAAATATGAGCCGGTTTTGTCCGATCGAGAAAAAGATAGCCCGGCAGCAACTGGGATGGGATGACGGAGAGGTGTATATCCTCTTTGCCGGAACCCGCGAGGTAGAAGTAAAAAATTATCCATTGGCTCTGCAGGCCGTTCGGAATATTCCGGGAACACAACTTGTCGAATTGAAAGGCTTTGGTCGCGATGGGGTTAATCTTGTCCTGAATGCCGCCGATGTGGCGCTGATGACCTCTTTTACTGAGGGCTCTCCACAATTTATCAAAGAGGCTATGGCTTGTAATTGTCCGGTTGTCTCGACAGATGTCGGCGATGTGAAACAACTTACCGAAGGGGTCGAAGGCTGCTATATTACTTCGTTTGAGGTGGATTCGGTAACTTCTGGTTTGCAGGAAGCGCTTCGTTTCGCATCGGACAAAGGAAGAACCGAGGGTAGGGAAAAGATAAAAAAACTGGGTTTGACGGACGACCGCATAGCCGGTGAGTTGATCCGAATTTATCAAAGATGTGTGCATGATGAGGCAAAAAAACAGTGATAAGTATCGCGCGATTTGCGGATTGGAGAATATTGACCGGGAGCAGTGGGCTGACTTCGTTGCCCATCATCCGCACGGTACTATTTTTCAAACACCTGAATATTATGAAATTCATCAGGATGTAAAAGGGTTTCGCCCTTTTGTTATCGCCATTTTTGACAGTAGCGATGCAATGGTTGGGGTGATGCTTGTGATTATCCATCAGGTATATGGAGGCTTATTGGGAACATTGACATCCCGGGGTGTAGTTTCTGGTGGGCCGCTGGTAAAAAACGATGATCCCGTACTGGTTGCTGTTATCTTGCAGGCTTATTTAACAAACAAGCACATACGGGTAGTCTATTCTCAATTCCGGAATCTCTTTGAATTGGGAGCAATGAAAAGTGCTTTTGCCAATGCAGGAGCCGTTTACGAAGATCATCTAAATATTTTGATCGATCTGACTCAAACCGAAGAGGAGTTGTGGAAAGGGGTAAAAAGCCGCAAACGCAATAATATCAGACAGGCTCAGCGAAAAGGATTGACTGTAAGACGGATCGTTACCGAGGCCGAGGCAGTTGAGGCTTTCTCTATCCTGATGGAGGTATACAAACGGGCTAAGTTGCCTTTGGCCGACAGGCAGTTGTTTCTGAATGCCTTCCGGCAGATGCAAAGCAGTGACATGTTGCGCATTTATGGTACGTTCTGTGAGGAAAAATTGGCCGGTGCTATGTATGTGCTGGCTTATAACGGATGTTTTTACGACTGGTATGCTGGTAGTTTCCGAAAATATTACTCCTTCAATCCAAACGACATTTTGCCTTGGGAGATTCTTCGAATTGCACAGGCGGAGGAAATTCCGTTGTTCGATTTTGGAGGTGCTGGTAAACCGGGAGTTCCCTATGGAGTGCGCGATTATAAAATACAGTTCGGAGGTAAGTTGGTTAACTTCGGACGTTATGAATTGCCACACAATAAACTGGTGTTCGGTATGATGAAAGTAGCTTTCCGGCTGTGGCAACGGATTCATTGAAAATTGTTTATGAATATTCTGTTCGATATAAATCATCCGGCGCATGTCCATTTGCTGAAGCATACGATACGTATTCTGAAGCAACACGGGCATGCGGTAATCGTTACGGTAAAAGATATTCCCGCTGCCAAACGGCTGTTGGATAACGAAGGCATTGCTTATCTTTCGTTGGTAGGTAAAAAGCGCGACTCGTTGATTGGAAAGGCTATTATGCAGTTGCACTATAATTTATTTATCTGGCAATTGGCTATCCGCAAACGGATCGATATCGGAGTCGGGTCGTCGGTCTCCATTGCTCAGGCATCCCGTTTCTGTCGGATGAAATCGATCTTTCTGGATGACGATGACGATAAGGTGGAGCCTTTGGTTGTCCGACACGTACATCCGTTTTGCGATATTGTATTATCGCCGATCGCTCTCGTTGGAAACCGCAAAGCAAAAAATGCGCTGTTTTACAAAGGTACCCACGAGTTGGCCTATTTGCATCCCGACCGGTTTACTCCGAACGAGGAGACTCTTCGTTTGCTTGGAATTGGAACCGCCGATCGTTACTTTATTCTTCGGTTCAATGCGTTCAAAGCTCATCACGATGGCAATGTACATGGACTTTCGTTGGAGCAGAAACTTCGATTGGTCGATTTGCTAAAAAAGTACGGTACGATTTTTATTACTACCGAACGGGAGATGGAGACGGAACTGGAACCCTATCGTTTGGCAGTATCGCCCGAAAAAATACACGATTTATTGGCTTTTGCCACCCTGTTTGTAGGCGATAGTCAGACTATGACTTCGGAGGCTGCTATTTTGGGAACGCCTGCTTTTCGTTGCAATACGTTGGTGGGAGAGCTGAGTTGCATCGAGGATCTGGAACATAATTTTGGACTCGCATTCGGTTATCAACCCAACGATTTTGACCGAATGCTTGAAAAGATAGAGGCTCTGTTGCTGCAAACGGATTTGAAGAAACAATGGCAGCAAAAAAGAGAGATATTTTTATCGGAGCGTATTGATACAACGGGCTTTCTGTTTAATTTTGTTGAACATTATTTGGAAAACTCCGGTAACCCTAATTGAATATAAAATCTCAGGACAATGATATTGAACAAAGATTTTACATGGTCAAAATACGACGAATTACTATCCTCGCTACAACGGCATGGATATGAATTCCGAACATTTGAAGAGTATTGCCAGGGCAATCGTCAGGGACGGTTTGTCTTATTGCGGCATGACGTGGATGCCCGTCCGTGGGAATCTCTCCGATGTGCTCAGATGGAAGAAGCCAGGAGGATTCGCAGCAGTTATTATTTTCGGATGGTACCCAAGAGCAATTGCCCGGAGGTGATTCGGGAAATTACAGCTTTGAATCACGAAATAGGATATCATTACGAAGAACTGAGTCTTACTAAAGGAGATTCGGATAAAGCCATCGATATTTTTGAAGACAATCTTGCCTATTTTCGTCTCTTTTATCCGGTGCAAACCATTTGCATGCACGGTAGTCCTACGTCATCGTTTGATAATCGTGATCTGTGGAAAAAGTACGACTACCGCCGGTGGGGCATAATCGGCGAACCCTATTTTGATATAGATTTTAACGACATGACTTACCTTACAGACACCGGGCGCTGCTGGAACGGACAAAAATTTAATGTTCGCGATAAAGTGAAAGGATCTGCTTTCAGTAAACTGCATACTACAGGCGATATTATCGGGGCTATTGCTGCCGGAATACTGCCCGATAGAATTATGATTACGACCCATCCTCAACGTTGGACAGACAATCGGTGGCAGTGGTGGCGTGAATTTATCAGTCAGAAACTTAAGAATCAGGCAAAACGGGTAATTGTCTGGTATGACCAGAGACGCTCATGATTGAAAGAATTTAGCCGGGTTCGTTTAAAATAGGGCAAATAGTATTAGATTTGCAATTCGGTATTAGCGATCGTTTTCATCCTCACATAAATATGTAGAACAATGAACTCATTAACAACCATTTTTGAAAATGCACATCAGGCAAAGAAGGAGTTATCCAACATTACGGATGCTACCATCAATCGTGTTCTCAATGCCATTGCTGACGAAGCAGTAGCACAAAGTGCTCATATCCTTGAAGAAAACCGAAAAGACCTCGATCGGATGAGTCCGACTGATCCAAAATATGACCGGTTGAAACTGACAGCCGAACGCATCGAGGGGATTGCCCGCGATCTGCGCAATGTGGCTCTTTTGCCTTCTCCGTTAGGACATGTTTTGTCGGATATTGTACGGCCAAATGGCATTGACATTAAGCGAATTACCGTGCCGTTTGGGGTGATCGGCATTATTTATGAGGCTCGTCCCAATGTGAGTTTCGATGTTTTTTCGCTTTGTCTGAAATCAGGGAATGTTTGCCTGCTCAAGGGCGGTAGCGATGCTCAGAGTTCAAATAGCACCATAGTGGGGTTAATCCGAAAGGTGTTGGTGAGATTAGAACTGAATCCCGATATTGTAACGTTGTTACCCTCCAGTCATGAAACAACTACCGAACTGCTTCACGCCGTCGGTCAGGTCGATTTGGTCATACCGCGTGGAGGTCAAAAACTGATAGAGCATGTGCGTGATAATGCTCGTGTCCCCATTATTGAAACGGGAGCGGGTATTTGCCATACCTATTTCGATGAATTTGGCGATTTGCAAAAAGGAGCAACCGTCGTCAATAATGCCAAAACGTATCGGGTGAGTTTGTGTAATGCGCTCGATTGTCTGTTGGTACATGCCAGCCGCATTCACGACCTCTCCATGTTGTGTGCTCCGCTGATCGACTCCAATGTGGTGATTTATGCAGACGAACAGGCGTATGATTCGTTGAAAGGCTTTTACCCGGCGCGTTTGTTGAAAGAGGCATCGGAACAAGAGTATGGCACCGAATTCCTCGATTATAAAATGGCCATCAAAACGGTTGGGACATTTACAGAAGCTCTCGATCATATTGCCAAATACAGTTCGAAGCACAGCGAAGCTATTGTGAGTGAAAATAAGCTACGCATTGCAACTTTCCAACAGCAGGTCGATGCGGCATGTGTTTATGCCAATACTTCTACTGCATTTACGGATGGAGCTCAGTTCGGTCTGGGAGCCGAAATTGGCATCAGTACCCAAAAACTGCATGCCCGAGGGCCGATGGCACTTCAGGAAATGACCACCTACAAATGGGTGATTACCGGTAACGGACAAATCAGATCGTAACGTAACCAACCAAACATACCAATTCCCCTTTATTTTGTTTGATAGAGGGGAATTTTTTATGAATTAGAATCAATAACAAAGCCAGCTCTCTGCGTTTGCAGAAGCTGGCTTTGTTGTGTTGCTCGTTCAACTTTTGTTATTGCATGTTGAAGGTTTTTGCGAATACCTGGAATTGCCCAGAGTATTGGTTGACAATTTGTTTCCGCTTGTAGTGATCGGCAAAGTAGAGCAGATTACTCAATGTCGCCATGTTGTTTTGGATTCGTTCCCCAGCACTACGCATCTGTTTCGGAGTCAGTCCGGCGTACCAGGTCAAACTTTTGATCGTTTGTTTGGCAACGTCATTCATGATGGCATCTCCTTTAGTTGTTTTGCCCAATTCGTAGTAGAAACGACCCATATTCATGGAGAAATAGTCGTGAGGCAATGTGGTTGTCGGAATCACTTTCATTCCATAATCCAGAACCTTCAATGCCGAATCGCGTTTGTTTTCCAGCACTAAAGCCTCTGCCAGACCGGCAAACTGCATGCGGAACATGGAAACCATGCGTACGATATTTTCATCCAGATAAACCTTCGGATTCTGAATGCCACCCCATTTGTATTTGTGCATCAGGTTATCGTACATAACTGCGGTATTGGTATTGGTGCCTTCGGCCGATTTGATCGGGACAATACGATTCACGATACCTTCGCGTTGGAAGTATTCGCTCAAGCGAACATTATACATGCTGCTTCCAACGGTTGATGCAATATAGACCGGTCGTTTCCAGTTGTTGGTTTTCAAAATATCCATCAGTATCAAATCCGATTTCGTGATTTGAGAACCAACCTTTAATTCCATTGTCGGCAGAATTTTGTCGGCAAGCGCTGCGGGTACGACTTTGTTGCTTAGCACGGCCTGTTTGTTAACAGGTAACAAAACAGTAGACGTGGGGAAAATATCCTGTCCGAACTGATCTTTGGTTCTCGGATCGTTACTCAAAACGAAAGCCATAACCGTATTGATATCCACCTTGGTCGAATCTTTGGAATCGTAAACACGAGCTACTTCATGGCTACCCGTAACGTATTGCGATGTTTTCCACGATATGGGCAGGGGCGCCGATGTGTACGATTGACGCTTCATTTGGTCGATGTACCAGTCGGTTTGCAGATAGCTGAGATTACAAACGCGCACATCGGGGCGGAACTGCTCTATCTCATTGCAGTACCAGAGAGGGAACGTGTCATTATCACCACAGGTGAAAATGATAGAGTTCGGGGGAAGCCCTACTAAGTAGTTCATTCCGAAATCGCGGCAGGTATAACGTCCCGAACGATCGTGATCGTCCCAGTTTTGCGCGCAGAGAATGGCGGGGATAATAAGTCCCAGTACAGTAGCTATGGTTGCGCTTATTTTTGCATTAAATCGTTTTTCGAGGAACCGATAGATCGCCAACACTCCCAAGCCAATCCAGATAGCAAAAGCATAAAATGAGCCGAGGTATGCATAGTCTCGTTCACGTGGCTGCGCCGGAGTCTGATTTAGGTAGATAACAATGGCGATTCCCATCATAAAGAATAGCACCATGATGATCCAGAATACATGCATGCCTTCTTTTCCTCTGTAAATGAGATAGAACAAGCCGAGCAAGCCGAGCAAGAATGGCAGAAGGAAATAGACGTTGTGTCCTTTGTTCTGCGCCAGTTCATCCGGTAGGTTCGACTGATCGCCAACCATCATCTTATCAATAAAATTGATACCTGTAATCCAGTTGCCATGATCCACTTCTCCCATCGATTGCAAGTCGTTTTGGCGTCCACTGAAGTTCCACATAAAGTAACGCCAGTACATGAAGTTGACCTGATAGCTAAAGAAAAATCCCAGGTTTTGCATGAATGAAGGCGTTACCGCCGATTGTTGTTGCCCGCAAGGTTCATAATCAACCGTCTTTTCAGGATCTCCGGACCATTCTTTATAGGCCTGTATGTGAGCAGGCTGTTGGCTGTACATACGCGGGAAGAGTGTGCAAAAAGCATCGTCGTAAACAATATCTTTTTTATAGCCAGTAATGATATACTGATCTTTTTCGTTCGGATTTGTCTTGGGTTTTTTGCCATAACGGGCATTCCCCACTTTCTCTTCGGGCATACAATTTCCACCGTCAACAGGTTTCCATTTGTATTCGGCGGTGTAGAGCGGTCCGTACATTAACGAAGGCTGATCTCCGTACTGGTCGCGGCTCAGGTAACTCATCAAAGAGAATACGTTGTCCGGACTGTTCTGGTCCATCGGAGGGGTTGCATTGGAACGAATCATAATCACGGCGAATGTAGAATAGCCGATCAAAAGCATTGTGATAACGGTCACGATCAAATGCATTGCGTGGTTTGAAAGGCACTTCTTGAAGTAGAAGAACAACACGACAGTTGCCACAATGATTACAAGACCCAACCAGAGGCGGGTACCCAAAAATGGAACCCCCGACATGGTAACGGCAACTATAAATGCGATCTTTGCCCTGGTGCTGTTCTTTTGCGTGTGCGTTTCATATAATGCCCACGCTAAGGCGGCTGCCGAAAGAATGATGTAGGCCAGCAACCCGCTGTTGAATGGCATTGCAAGTGTATTCACAAAGAATAGCTCTACATAACCAGCCAACCAGAAATAGGAAGGCATCAGGCCGTACAACAGTCCGGCAAGCATGGCAATGGAGACTGCCATTGCAAGGGCAAGTCCTTTTTTATTTACTTTGTATTTCTTGAAATAGTAGATCAATACCAAAGCCGGAATGGCCAGCAGGTTGAGGATGTGTACCCCGATGGAGAGTCCCATTACGTACGAAAGCAGAATGATCCAGCGATCGGCACGGGGCTCATCGGAGACCTCTTCCCATTTACACATGGCCCAAATAACGACAGCCGTACAAAGTGTAGAGAATCCATACACTTCGGCTTCTTCTGCCGACCACCAGAATGAATCGGAAAACATGAATGCCCAAGCCCCGACGAAACCGGCTCCTAAAACAGCGATGGCACGTCCTGTAGTTAACGCTTCACCCGTACTTACAATTACTTTGCGGGCAAAATAGGTGATAGTCCAGAATAGAAATAGAATGGTAAGTGCACTGTAAATGGCGGTTGCCGCATTTACACAGTAGGCAATTTGTGTCTTGTCGGAAGCAAAGAGTGAGAAGAAATGGCCTATCAGTGCGTGCAAGGGACTTCCCGGGGGGTGTCCAACTTCCAGCTTGGCAGCGACGGTAATAAACTCGGGGCAATCCCAAAAACTGGCTGTCGGTTCCAACGTGATGAGGTATACGATGGCAGCAGCAGCAAAGGCCACCCATCCGGAGATGGTGTTAATCAGCTTGAAATTCTTCATGTTATGAATAATGGATTACAATCAAAGACTGGCTTCTGATTGAAGTGCCAAAGATACAAATATTTTCGATTAACAAAAACCGGCTTTCATCCTCATTACGAGCAAGAAAGTGATACTTCTCCGTTCGAGAAAATAGACCGGAACGGTATTCGGTCGATTGGGGCTTAGCAAACAACTGCTTATATGTCAAATTGCTCGTGTGGATTGCCACAATCGGAAAAAAAGCATTACTTTTGTTCTACCAAAAGGTTGAGTGATTTCAAGTTATTTTCAATTCTTTTAAAAACGAATACAAACTAAGGAGTTAACTCCGGTTGATCTGTAGAAATGAATCTGTTGCTTCCTTCTATTCTGAAAGAAGAGCCATTGGAAGTCTAGGATTCTTTTTTCGGTTCATAACCGTAACCTTTTGAGTAGTTGTAGCGATCATACAAAACAAATTCTCATCCGAATGAAAAGCTTTTTGAAAATTGTTCTGGCAACGTTTGTGGCTGTTATTCTGTCCTTTGTTTTTCTGTTTTTTATCTTTTTAGGGATCATAGGGGGTATTGCAGCTTCTTCATCCGAAGAAACGGCAATTAAGCCCAATAGTGTTTTTGCGCTCGATCTCAATGGGCAAATCATTGAACGATCGGAAGATAATCCATTTCAGTCTTTGCTGGGTCTATATTCGGATCAGACCCAGGAGATGGGCTTGAATGATATTCTCTCGGCTATTAAAAAGGCCAAAACGAACGAAAATATTAAAGGGATCTATCTCGAGGCCGGCAGTTTGACGGCAGCTCCGGCATCTTTGCGTGAGATACGGCAGGCTCTTGCCGATTTTAAAACGAGCGGGAAATTTATCTATTCCTATGGCGCTTCTTATAGCCAGGGGAGCTACTACATTGCTAGCGTAGCCGACAAAGTGTTTCTGAATCCGGAAGGTATGGTCAACTGGCGTGGTGTCGCTGTGCAGAATACGTTTTATAAAGGCATTTTTGACAAACTGGGTGTCGAAATGCAGGTGGTACGCGTCGGGACGTATAAATCGGCCGTGGAGCCCTTTATTACAACAAAGATGAGCGATGCAAATAGGGAACAGGTAACGGCATTTGCCGGTTCGATATGGAATACGGTGGTTGCCGATGTGGCCTCTTCACGCAAACTGACTCCCGTTCAACTGAATCAGCTTGCCGATCAGGGCGTTTCGTTCAAGCCGACTACGGAGTTGGTAAGGGGTCATCTGGTCGACTCGTTGCTCTATGATGACGGCATTCAAAGCTATATCAAGAAAAAAATCGGGGCAAAAGAAAAAGACGATTTGTCGATAGTAAAACTCGAATCAATGAAAAATGCCGCTTCGGACGAGAAAATGTCTGAAAATAGAATTGCGGTTGTGTATGCCTATGGCGAAATTGACGGAGGTGGATCGGATGGAATTTCCTCGGACGAAACTGTTAAAACGTTGGCGAAGATACGAAAGGATGATAAGATTAAAGCGGTTGTTTTCCGCGTCAATTCGCCCGGCGGTAGCGCCTTGGGTTCTGAGTTGATTTGGAGAGAAGTGAGTCTGATGAAAACGAAGAAACCGATTTTTGTTTCTATGGGCGATTATGCTGCTTCGGGAGGTTACTATATCTCTGCACCGGCCGACATGATTATTGCCCAACCCAATACACTTACCGGTTCTATTGGTGTTTTTGGTATGTTTCCGAACATCAGTGGGTTGGCAAACAAGATTGGCATTAGTTTCGATGGCGTGAAAACAAACAAATACAGCGATCTGCCCAGGGCAAACCGGGCCATGAATCCTGAAGAGAAAGAACTTTTGCAGGCTTATGTAAATCACACGTACGAAACCTTTGTGGGTCATTGTGCCCAAGGACGTAGAATGACTCCGGATGCTATCAAAAAAATAGCTGAAGGTCGCGTCTGGACCGGAGAGCAAGCCAAGAAACTTGGGCTCGTGGATGCTTTGGGCAATCTGAACGATGCCATTACCTTAGTTGCAAAGAAGGCTCATCTGGCTACTTATAATGTGGTGGAATATCCCAAACAAAAGAGTTTTATCGAAAAATTCATGAGTAGTTTGGATGTTAAAATGCAGGAACGGGTTCAGAAAGCTCAGCTGGGCGAATATTATCCTTACCTGAAGCAAATTCGTGCGGTCTCTTCGCTTCAGGGAGTACAAGCATTGATGCCGTTGAGCATCATTGTAAAATAACTTTATTGCGATGAACAAGCGTTTTTTTCTCATAGACTTGATTCTGTGGGTGCTCTCGGGTATCTACGCTCTGGTTGTGCGTTCTCGAAACTGGTTGTTCGATCGTGGCTTCCTTCAAAGTAAGAGTTTCGATTTCCCGGTTATCTCCGTTGGCAACCTGACGGTGGGAGGAACCGGCAAAACTCCTCATACGGAATATATCATCTCACTTTTGGGTCAGTCGATGAAAGTGGCCACTTTGAGCCGGGGATATAAACGCAAAACCTCAGGGTTTATTCTTGCCGATGCCCATGCTACGGGAACAACCATTGGCGACGAACCGTATCAGATTAAACGCAAATTTCCCGAAATTGCCGTGGCCGTTGATGGAAACCGGCGTAGGGGTATCTCGCGGCTATTGGCAAACAAGGATTTGCAACCGCTTTCGGCTATTGTGCTCGATGATGCTTTTCAACATCGCTATGTAACTCCGGGATTGAACATTCTTATAACCGACTGTAATCGACTTTTTACCGACGATCATCTTTTGCCTTATGGACGTTTGCGTGAACCCATCCATAGCAAAAACAGAGCCAACATCATCATCGTCTCAAAGTGCCCGGAAACCCTTCATCCGATGGATTTTCGCGTCATATCGAAGAAAATAAATGCGTTTCCTTATCAATCGCTCTATTTCACGACGTATCAGTATGCTGAAATCTATCCGTTGTTCAACGACCTTGCCTCTTCTCATCCTATTGTTACTGACGATCTGAAGGCCGGCATGTTTGTACTGATAGTAACGGGCATCGTCTCTCCTCAGGGGATCTATGAACATGTGGAAAAATTTACCTCCGCATACGAAACGCTTGTATTTCCCGATCATCACGATTTTTCCCGAAAAGATTACAGTTTGATAAAGAAAAAGTTTGATGAAAGGCAGATACCTAAAATTATACTCGTTACCGAAAAAGATGCGGCACGAATGGTGAATGATACTCAATTGCCAGACGAATTGAAGCCTTGTATTTATGTGCTGCCAATCAAAGTAAGGTTCTTAGCAGGGCAAGAGCCAAAATTCAATCAACAATTACTTACCTATGTTAAAGAAAATTCAAGAAACCACCGATTTTCTAAAAAAGAGAGTTAGTCGTCGTCCCGAAGTAGGCATTGTTTTGGGAACCGGCTTGGGAAATCTGGCAACTCAAATTACCGAAAGAGAAGAAATTGCATACGAAGATATTCCTAATTTCCCTGTATCGACTGTAGAAGGGCACAAAGGCAAATTAATCATTGGCAAGCTTGGAAATAATCTAGTGCTGGCCATGCAGGGACGTTTTCACTACTACGAAGGCTATGATATGAAGCAGGTTACATTTCCGATTCGTGTCATGCATGCTTTTGGTATCAAAACACTTTTCTTGTCCAATGCCGCCGGAGGTATGAATCCGGCATTCGAGATCGGCGATTTGATGATTATTTCCGATCATATCAACCTCTTTCCGGAACATCCTTTGCGGGGTAAAAACTACAGCGAATTGGGGCCGAGGTTTCCCGATATGAGCGAGGCATATGATAAACAACTAATTGCCAAAGCCGAAGAAATTGCCCGCGAAAATAACATTAAGGTTCAAAAAGGCGTGTATGTAGGTACTCAGGGACCCACTTTCGAGACGCCTGCAGAATATAACTACTTTCGCATCATAGGTGGCGATGCTGTTGGTATGTCTACTGTTCCCGAGGTAATCGTGGCTCATCATTCCGGCATGAGAACTTTTGCCATCTCCATTATTACCGATTTGGGTGTGCCCGACAAAATTATTGAGGTAACGCACGAGGAGGTTCAGCAAATCGCAAACGATGTGCAGCCATCTATGACCTTAATAATGACTGAACTGATTAATCGCATTTGACGTTTCGCAAAAACAAGATGAAAAAGAGGGTATCTTTCACGGTTCCCTCTTTTGTCGTATCTGTATCGGAGAAACTCCGTTTTTGTAACACCTTATTTTTATACAATTTACTTTATGCGTAAGAATATTCTTGCGGGTTTGTTTTTGTTTCAGGCTTCAGCCTCTTTGTTGGCGAATAACATCGACTATGCCGATTCTGTTCCGGCAACCTTTGAGAGGCAACTTAACGAAGTCCAGATAACAGAAAAGAAAACCGCACGCTCACTCTCTGTATTCAAAACGCTAAATGTTGCCAGTAAATCCTCTGCTTCAAGTTTTACAACAGCAGCAATATTGCAACAAATACCCTCCCTTAGTTCCGACATCGAAGGAAATATCCGTTTAAGGGGGAGCAACAAGGTCTCTTTGTTATTTCAAGGAGTTCCTATCTCTTTGTTTGAAGAGAATCGCGGTGATTTGTTGATTCAGATGCCGGTCGGGCTTTTATCGTCCATTCTCGTATTCAACACGTTACCTATATCCGGTAGTAGCGAGGGAGAAGCCGGTGCGGTAGATTTCATCTTTTCACCGGACTTTTCGGCGAAGAATTTGTGTAAGGTATCGCTTGCAAAAGGCACAGATAACCGGTATAATGCGGCGATTCTTGCCGGATCCCGAATTGGTAAGTTCAGGTGGCAAGCAGGCTATAATTTTCGGAAAGAGTACCGGTATAGAACCTACAAAAAAACGACCGTAGATAAAACTGGCACAGCTCTGATGAGTAACAATGCGGCCGCATGGCCACGTACGCATATGGCGTTGTTAAATGGTCAATATTTGTTCGACTCTTCGGATATTCTCGATTTTACCGGTCTTTTTCAAACGATGAGTTATGATCGTTTGGGGAATATAAATAACACGAAGACCAATCCCTCAGGTGCTGTTGTTGCTAATGTCCTGCGGCAGCGGGATAATTCGGAAAAACAGTCCGGTCATTCTGCCGGAATCACCTGGAAGCATCTTTGGAAAGAGCAACAAACCGGGTTGGAGGTGACGTTGAATCACGATGCTTTCGATTATAATCAGGGCAATCGTTTCGCGAATAAAAAACCGGGCACGGAGATTATTCTGGCGCAGGATCGTCTTTTTGTCGAACAGAATAAAAAGCAGTGGTTTGCATCGATCAAGTTATCCAAACAGTTTTCTGGTGGTTTAACCGGTCAAATAGGGTATAACGGGCAGTGGCATAATGATAATTATTCTGTTTCGGACGATGACTTGCTCAATTCTGTCTGGGTTCATAATGGCGCGAAAAGTAACAATTATGGCTTGACCAAAACATTACATACAGGATATGCTGAGATTGATTATAAAGTGCGCATATGGCGCTATATCGCCGGTTTTCAAGCTCAGTTCGATCATCGTCAGGAAGGTGGAGCCGGAGATCCGTATTTGACCCGACAAAATGATTTTTACCTGCTTCCGCATTTTGAGATTATCTGGCAAAAATCGTCGTTCTCATCATGGTCCATGCGCTATCAGGAGCGGCTGAATCGTCCTTTTCTCAGCGATCTGAATCCGTTTGTTGACAGAAGCGATGCAACCTATATTCATCAGGGGAATTCCGATCTGCAGAATGAGCTTGTGCATTCAGCAGAACTTTCAAATACCACGAGACTCAAGGCTATTACTCTGAATCCGGTGTTGTTTTACCGATACCGACAGAATCAATTAGTCGATTTCGCTAAGGTGTCAAATGGAACTACCGTATGGATGAAGGAGAATGCTTCTCATTCTCAAGATATTGGACTTGAAATAAATGTGGCATGGAAACCCTATCGCTTTCTTACTGCAGAGGCCTCCGCAACGGGCTATCACTACGAAATCGACGGTGCGCGTCAAGGATATGGAATCAAAGGCCGGCATTCTGTCGATGCGAAAGGTAGTTTAATGGTGAAATTGCCCTTGGGGCTTGTTTGGGACGTGTATGGATACTACACCGACCGGCAATTGACGGTTCAGGGAGAAATTGCCGCTTTAGGATCCGTCGGTAGCTCGCTCTCATATTCCGGTTGCAAAAACCGACTTAAGCTGACTCTTTCAATCGATAATGTATTTAACTCTGCAGAAGAGAGAACAACACTCAATACAATGGGTACACAACAATATATTTCCCGGAATCGCGATGCGAGAGCGGTCTGGTTTAGCGCCGGATATCAATTGTAACTACCATTAAAATTGAAAGGCTGACAGTGAGTTATCTCTGTCAGCCTTTTCGTTTGAAATATATACACTACAATGAAAGACCTTTTGGTTGTTTCTTAATCTCCACCTTGTTTGTTTGTACTCTTTGAATTTATGCCAGAGAGGTGTTCTCCATGTGCATAGGAGGGATCGGATATTTGATAAGAGCCAATTGGTTGTTTTGACCATCCATGTGCATAGGCGGTATTGGGTATTTGATAAGAGCCAACTGATCGTTTTTGCCATCCATATGCATAGGAGGAATCGGATATTTGATAAGAGCCAATTGGTTGTTTTGACCATCCATGTGCATAGGTGGTATTGGGTATTTGATGAGAGCTAACTGATCGGTAGAGGAACATGAAATACTATTTTTGCTATCAAAGCACATAGAAGTCGATGTATTCCGAATGTTTGCAGTTCCTATAAAATGGCATGCGAAGAAAAATACGAGGATAATGGTTACTCCTCTAAGGGGGAAGTTAATTGTTTTCATCTTTTGAGAATTTTGTTTGGTTAGCCTTACAAAGAAACAAACAAAACTCTTCAGACGTGCCGATTTTTGATAGAAAATTATATTAACACAGAGGATGAAGTGGAGTAATAAAAAATTGATAGTCTTCTATTTGTTCTAGGTTTAAATAGATTGGGTATTAACACGTCGATTCCCTTGCGGAAAAGAGGCTCAAAAGAGGGAGAAATAACGCGCACAAACAGAACATATGACGCAAATATGTTCGCGAGGCTCTGAGGTCGGTTGCCGTTTTGACGATATTGTGGTTGATTATACGTTCATAGACAGAGTTATTTTTAGTTAGTTTTGCAAACGAGAAGCAGAGCGACATCTCGTCGCCCTGTTTCTAAACCAAAATCTAAAGAGAAAAATAATCAATATCTTTAATGCCTTAGCACTATATGTCTTTTCTTCGTATCAAGATGAAGTGTGCTTAAACGGTGGGGTACTCATCCTGTCTGTAAACTTTGCAAAATTCGATTTGTTCAGCAATAAATCTGTTGTATTCCTTTATACTTGCTGCTTCTGAATGAAAATACTTGCGTTAGTTTGCATTACAAAGATGCATATAAAATGGAGCGAGTGTGTCGTTTTGTGCCAAAATATTATATTAACATCATGGTAGATTGATGAAAATAATATTCAGATAGACAAAAGGATATGTTTTTATAATCTTCCTTGTATATTAACATGGAAGATTGGGGGCGGAAGTCGGGCAAAAAAGCGGCTAAAATTCGGCAAGAAAATCAGAGAAGTTTATCCCATGTTGAATTTTGAGTTTTTTGCGTAAACGGGCACGTCGCACATTGAACGAGTCGGTTTGTGTGTCCAGTACGGAGGCGATCATTCCCGATTCGAAACCCGCCCGCAAAAGGCAACAAATAAGAATATCGGTAGTGGTTAATTGCGGGAAATTGGATTTGAGTCTTTGAGAAAAACCATTGTAGAGGCCATCGATGCTCGAAATCAATTCATCGTACAAAACAAGAGAGTCGGAGGTGGCATCGTCTGAATCTGCTGAAAAATCAACGCTGTTTGGAACAAGCCGCTTAATGGCCGTGCGTTTATGGTGTTCTACATTTTTAATCAATGCATTTTGCATGTTTATTTGTTGTTGCAATAGTAAGTTGTTCTCTTTCTCCTTTTCAACCAGTTCCTGATGTTGCTTCAGCTGTATTTGCTTGTTTCTGTACCTCCATAAGAGAACAATAACGATGATGCAGCTAAATCCTAATAATAAGAAGAGCACTGCAATTTTGTTCCGTTGGTTTACAATGATAAGCGATTTGTTTTCGGCTGCTATACGTTCGTAATTATATTTTTTCTCCATCCCGGCAAAACTCGTTGCAAGTGATTGTTTAAATAAAGAATCTTTTTGGGAGGCATATTGTTTCGAGTAAGCAACAGCCGCTGGATAATTCTTTTCTTTTTCTGCAATTTCTTGTAGAAGTGAATAGCAGTCAGGTGTTTTGTAACCTCCATTTAAACATTTATTTAGATATAATTTTGCAGAGTCAAGTTCTCCCATTTTTATGTAAATGGCGGAGATGCTTGTCCACTTTCCAAAATCATATGCATCTGAATAAATTAGTGATTTTCTTGCATACTGTAAAGCCTCTCTGTAATCGTTCTGGTAATAGTGAGATAAGCTTATGATGCTATATATTGAGGATAACAATATGCTATCATGTATAGATTTTGCTGTGTTTTCTGCATTTTTATAATAGGACAGAGCTTTTTTGAAATTGTAGGACAAATAATATCCGTATCCAATTTTCATTAAAGCAATATTCTGGTTTCTGATATTCTTGCCTTTTTTTAACGCATTGTATGATAACTGGCTGTAAGATATCAAGCTGTCCAGCTGATTCTGTTCTTCATAGATGGATGCTTTCTCGCTATAAATAAGGCCGAGCAGTTCAAAATTTTTGCTTTGTATTGCAACGGAAAGCGCTTGCAACAATGCTTCGGCTTGTCCCTGAGCATTTCCTCTGTTGCGCTCGCTTCTGGAAAGATAAAATAGCGCATATCCCAATCTGGTGTAATCTTTTTTGCCAGTGTAGTAATCGACAGCGTTCAGGATCAAGGAGTCAGATCGGATCTCGATGTCGTTCTTGTCATATGCCTGACTTAATAGTAGCGAGTACAAGGCAAAATCTTTGGATGATAGCTGCTCTTTGGGTTGTTGAATTTTTTTGAGCCATAACAGGGCACTGTCGGGCGATTGTTCCATGATTCTATCGGCCTTCGATAATAGCACGGCATTCGGAAGCGATGAGTGACGACAAGAGCTCAAAATGAACAAAAAGGATAATATATAGACAATATAGCGCATACATATAATTTATGAAACAAAGATACGCAAATGATAATGCTTTTTCTTTTTTGGTTGCTAAAACTTATTGTTTTGTGACTAAAGAGTTCTTTATGTATCTCAGATTGTATGTCAAAATGAGTTGCATTATTTGCAACTAACAGGAGTATCTTTGTTTCGTTTATCTCCTGCGAAACGATAAACATCATGACTCGTCGTTTTTGCAGACTTGAGGTTCGATTGAGTTTTGCCAAATTGTAAATTAAATAGTAATTTTGTCGTTTGTATTTGGTTCTCTATCCCTTATCACTTTGGTTGTACATGTACGGCTAATAATCGATTGATTTTAATATCTCCTGATATGATTAAAAGAGTTGTAATAAGTTCCGTCTTGTTTTTTATAGCCATAGTGGCATATTCGCAGTTTACTGCGTCTGGTTCTGGAAAATATATTCAGTTGACTGGTAATGCGGTGAAAAATATTGATGCCGTGTTTCTTTTCAATGGAATAACTTCCGATAATCAGGTGCAATTTGCTGGTTCTGCACCCGATTATTTGTGGCAAAAATATGATGGAACTGTGGTGAGTAATATTTCTGCAGTTTCTGTGGAAGATGGCACAGGTTATATTTTAACTGCCAATGGTGCTACATATCATATTTGGGTGATTGATTATTCGCGATACCTGCCTTCATTGCGAAGTTTGACTCCTTTTGAGGGAAGTGATAAGTGTCGTTATATTGCACTGAACTTTGACGGAACGATTCCGGATTTGGTGTATTCCGATAAAAATAATTCGACGCAGAAATTACCCCGGCAGTTTAATTTGTCGTATGCCGACTTGGAATATTCATCGGGTCAGTGGTCGGCAACTACCCGTTCGCAAACAGTGACAGCTCCTATTTCATCCATTCCGCTGGAGGCACCCTATAAGGATACCTATTATACTCTCTCTGGAGATCAGTATGCGACTCAATTTGGAATTTCGACATCCGTATCTTCGGGTACTTATCCGGCCATACGGGTGGAGTGCCATCCCGAAGGGCGTATCGTAGAGCGCGAAGCCCTCAATGAGTCGGGGCGTAAAATAAATACGCTCGAAGGTTCGGGTCCGCTCAATGTCTCGCTGAAAAGTAATGCGAACGTGCCGGTTACGCAATTTTATGAATGGAAAATCTACAACGTAGAAAAACCGGATAACTTTTTGCGCTATACCGATACGGATTTACGCTACACGTTTAACGAAACGGGGACTTATAAAGTGATACTGACTGTTAACAGCAATGCGAACACTTGCTCGCATTCCGATTCGTTGAATGTTTTGGTGAGTACCTCGTTTATTAGCGTTCCGAATGTGTTTACGCCTAACGGGGATGGCAAAAACGATCAGTTCAGGGTGTCGTATCGCTCTATTGCCGATTATAAAATATTGCTCTACTCGTCATGGGCAGGGCGTGTTTATACCTCAACCGATCCGGCTCAGGGCTGGGATGGCCGGGTAGGCGGGCGACTGGCACCTCCGGGGGTATATTATTACATGATTACGGCAACGGGTACCGACGGAAAGAAATTTAAACTGAAAGGTAACGTTAACTTACTGCGAAGTAAGGGAGATAAATAATCTTTAATCTTTTGTGGATGTATAATAGTGTAGCAACAGTAGGCTTGCTTATTGTTTCGAATATTTTTATGACAATGGCCTGGTATGGGCATCTTCGTATGCGTGAGTTTTCGTGGTTTAGCTCTTTGCCATTGTTTGCCGTTATTTTAATCAGCTGGGGTATCGCATTCTTTGAATATTGTTTTCAGGTTCCTGCCAACAGAATCGGATTTCAGGAAAATGGAGGATCTTTTTCGTTGATGCAGCTGAAAGTGATTCAGGAGGTTGTAACGCTCTCTGTTTTTATCGTGTTTTCCATCATTGTGTTTAAGATAGACGTGCGGTGGAATCATTTTTTAGCCATGTTGCTGATGGTGGGGGCGGTCTATTTGGTTTTCAAAAAATAATAATTCTATTTATAATGAACGGTCACGAACTTATTTTCTTTACAGGTTTTCTGTCTCTTATTTTTATTGTACTGGCAATTGATCTTGGCGTTTTTAGCCGAAAAAGCCACGAGGTTTCATTTAAGGAGGCTACTATTTGGACAATAGTGTGGACTATCTTGTCTCTTTGCATCTATTTGTTTATCGGAGCGTATGGCGATATGATTCATAGCGTCGATTCTTTTTCGCGTTTGCAAGAAATCAACCAACTGCATGGACATGGCTTGAAATTGAATCCGTCGGTCGATTTGGATACTAACCTCGGAATATACCGAAAAGCAATGTCTTTGGAGTTTTTGACCGGTTATCTTATCGAATATGCCCTCTCCGTCGATAATATTTTTGTGATTATTATGCTCTTTATGAGCTTTAGCGTGCCAAAGGCTTATTATCACAGGGTGTTGTTCTGGGGCATTCTGGGGGCAATCATCATGCGCTTTATTTTTATATTTCTGAGTGCGGCATTGATTCAACGTTTTGAGTGGGTTATGTGGATTTTTGGAGGACTATTGGTGTTTACGGGAATCAAAATGTACATTGACAAAGATAAAGAAGAGAAAATCAATGTGTCGAAGCATCCGGTTGTTCGTCTTGCCTCAAAATATTTTGCGGTGCATCCTCATTTTGTAAAGGATCAGTTTTTTGCAAATATTGACGGCAAGCGAATGATCACACCACTGCTGTTGGTCGTGTTTGTGGTCGAATTTTCCGATGTGCTGTTTGCGGTGGACTCGGTGCCTGCAATTTTTTCTGTAACGAAGGATCCGTACATTGTGTTTGCATCGAATATATGTGCTATTCTTGGCTTGAGATCATTGTTCTTCCTCATATCAAATGTTCTCAACCTTTTCCATTATCTGAAGATCGGGTTAGCAGTATTGCTGACTTTTATCGGGGTAAAAATGCTGCTGGGGATCGTGCATGTTCATATCGGTACAAGCCCGTCGTTATTGGCAGTCGTCGGTATTTTGGGCGTAAGTATTTTGGCTTCGGTCATCTTTCCTCAGAAAGAGACAAAAGCGTAACGCATCAAATATAAAACAGAAAGAAGGCTATTCCGAATGCGGAATAGCCTTCTTTCTGTTTAGCCCAAGCATCGTCTATCGAGCTCTTTTCAATATCTCGTCGGCGATACGAGCAGCCGAATCTTTTTGGGCTAAGTGTAAGCAATTGGCCGAAAGGAGTGCTAAACGCGAAGAGTCTTTGAGCAAGTCTAATGCGTTCGGCACCAGTTTTTCTTTCGATTCGCTATCTTTAATCATTATCGCGGCATCCTTATTGACCAGCGCCATGGCGTTGTGGGTCTGATGATCTTCGGCCACATTGGGCGAGGGCACCAAAATGGAGGGCTTTCCCAACAGACATAATTCAGAGATAGAACTGGCTCCGGCTCGCGATACGACTAAGTCGGCTATCGCGTAGGCGTAATCCATGCGCGAAACAAAATCTGTCAGGATGATGCCGGGTGTTAGCTGCGGTGCCGCTTCTTTTCGTAAAGCTTCGATGTATATTTTTCCTGCCTGCCAAATTACCTGTACGCCCGATTGAGCCAGCAGCTCAAGGTGACCAAGAATGCTTTGGTTGATGGTGCGCGCGCCCAGGCTACCACCGATAATCAGCAGTGTTTGCTTTGTCGGGTCGAGATTGAAAAAGCGATATGCCTCCTCCTTTCGTGCCGGATCGAGCTGTAGATCCTGCCGAATCGGGTTTCCCGTCAAAATAATTTTCTCTTTTGGAAAAAAGCGTTCCATGCCTTCGTAAGCCACGCAGAAGCAGGCCGCTTTATCGGACAAAAGTTTGTTGGTAACTCCGGCAAAAGAGTTTTGTTCCTGTACGATGACCGGAATGTTGAGTTGAGATGCGACTTTTAGCGTCGGACCGCTGGCATATCCGCCTACACCGATAACCGCATTCGGGGCAAAGTCTTTTACAATTTTCCGGGCCTTGTACATCGACTTTGCAAGTAGAAGTAGTGTCTTTACATTGCGGAGCATGTGTTTACGGTCGAAGCCCCGGATGGAAAGTCCGATGATTGGATAACCTGCAGCCGGTACCTTCTCCATCTCCATGCGGCCTTCGGCTCCGATAAAGAGAATCTCGGCGTTTTCTATTTTTGCTTTGAGAGCATTGGCGATGGCGATGGCCGGAAAAATGTGGCCTCCCGTTCCGCCTCCGCTTATGATAAACTTAGCTGGCTGTTTCATTTGCTATTGGTTGAGAGTCGGTTGACTCATTTTCTTTTTGCTTTCCTTTCTTGAAATAGCGGGTTACGCTCAAAATGATTCCGAAATAGACGCTGGTAACCAGAATCGACGTTCCTCCCCGGCTAATGATCGGCAGAGGCTGTCCGGTAACGGGGCCGAGGTGTACGGTTACTCCCATGCTCACCATCGCCTGGATGACAATCATCAGCGTGAGCCCGATAACCAGCAGCGAGGGGTAGGGGTCGTTGCAGCGCCAGGCAACCTGTCCTGCCCGGAACAATAAGAAGAGGTACAGTGCCATGACAAAAATTCCCCCGAGTAGCCCGGTCTCTTCCACCACGATGGCGTAGATATAATCGGCATAAGCTTGTGGTAGATAGTTGCGTTCTAGACTGTTGCCTGGAAATACGCCAATAACACCGCCCCGTGCAATGGCAATCTGTCCGTGCATTACCTGATAATTTTCGTCGGTAATGACGTACTTGTCTTTGTCTGTTTTGTTGTGTTGCATAAACCGGGAGATGCGGTTCTCCCAGGTGTAGTAGCGGTTGAATGCTTTCGGTCGGTGGTTCTCCGGAACGATGTGCATGACTGCAATTAAGAGCAGTATTGCCACGCCAATGCCGGCCAACAGCATGCCTAACTTTTTGAACGGAACCCGTCCGATCACCATCATCAGGAAGACTACCCCAAAGAGTATGCCCGCCGTAGAGAGGTTTTCGAGGCAGATAAGTCCGCAAATAGCCAGTGTGATAATTACAATTTTGATGAACGACTTGTTGAGATCCTGAGCATTTTTTGCCTTGGCAATCAGATCGGCAACTACGACCAAAAGAGATATTTTGGCAAATTCGGACGGTTGGAATTGTATGCCCCCCACACCGATCCAACGTTTTGCATCGTTTGCATTCACTCCTTTGATGAGTGCATATACCAATGCCAATGCGGAGATGGCCAGTAAGATATACGCAAATTTATTGATGCTTTTGTAGTTTATCATGTGTACACCTGCAACGATGGCCGCACCAAGCGCCAGAAACATGGCATGGCGTAGCATCGGAGCCGCATGGTTGGAAGCTCTGAATGCCAGTGAACTACTGGCGCTGTAAAGCTCCACGATGGAGATCATACAGAGGAGGAAAAAGATCGTCCAGATGACCGAATCGCCCTGAAAATATTTCTTTAAGAAGTCGCGCATACCAAGCAAGGGTTAGGGTCGTTTGTTCTTGTTTTTTTGTTGCTCATGGAGCCAGTGTTCGTATTTTTCTTCGTTCTCGTACCAAGCCATCCATCCGATAACCGTTCCACCAAGCGCAATGGCCAGCGTGGCACTGATCATTCGGACAACGGAAAGCGATTGACCCGACACCAAAAAGAGAATCAGAAACATGGCGTCGATAACCAGGCCGATGCTGAGTCCGACCGTGATACAAAATGGCCATTTGCCTTTGTTGTGCCAGAACTTCCATTTGGCAATTCGTTTTTTTGAATAATACATTAGCATAATCGAGAAGTCGATTGATTAAAGTTTTTTTACTTGTTCTTTGAATTGTGTGCCACGGTCTTCGTAGTTTTGAAAAAGGTCGAAGCTGGCACAACAGGGAGAAAGCAAGGCGGTATCTCCTTTTGTGCCATTTTCATAAGCTGCTTTGACGGCGGCTTCCATCGATTGCACATCGATAATCTTTTTACCCATTTTGTCGAAGAAATCGTGCAGCTTGTGGTTGTCCAGACCCATGAAGATGAGCGTGTGCACTTTCTGGCGGACGAGCTCTTCTATCTCGGTGTAGTCGTTCCCTTTGTCGGTGCCTCCTAAAATAAGGATAACCGGCGTAGTCATACTTTGCAAGGCATACCAGCACGAGTTTACATTCGTGGCTTTAGAGTCGTTGATAAACCGGATGCCGCGTACGGTTGCTACGTATTCCAACCGATGCTCAACTCCCTGGAAATTGCTGAATGACTGGCGGATTACCTCATTTTTGACGTTGATGATATCGGCGGCTAAGCCTGCTGCCATCGAGTTGTAGAGATTGTGAACGCCCTGAATGGCCAATTCTCCTTGCGGAATAGAGAACGGATCGTTAATATTGAATACGATGTTACTGCCCTGAATATATGCTTTTTCGTCGGCTTTCTTCTCCAGCGCGAAAGGGACGCAGTTGGAGGCAATATTTCTCTTTTCGAGTTCGGCCGTGATGACAGGGTCATCGTTCCAGTAGATAAATGTATCTTTTGCGGTCTGGTTCTGAATAATGCGAAATTTAGAGTCGACATAATTCTGAAATTTGTAGTCGTAGCGGTCGAGGTGATCGGGTGTAATATTCAATAAGATGGCAACATCGGCTTTGAAGTTGTGCATACCATCCAACTGGAAGCTGCTCAACTCTACCACATAGTAGTCGTAATTGCATTCGGCCACCTGCCATGCGAGGCTTTTGCCGATGTTTCCTGCCAAGCCTACATTTAATCCGGCATTTTTCAAAATGTGATAAATCAACGAGGTAGTGGTTGTTTTTCCGTTACTACCCGTGATGCAGATCATCTTGGCGCTGGTATATCGTTTGGCGAATTCTATTTCGGAAATGATAGGCGTGCCCAACTCACGGAGTTTTTTGATGATGGGGGCTTTTTCGGGAATTCCCGGGCTTTTGATTATTTCGTCGGCAGCAAGCACGATGCTTTCGGTGTGCATACCCTCTTCCCATGCGATATGGTATTTCTCCAGCATCTCCTTATATTCGGGTTTGATCTTTCCAAAATCGGATACGAATATATCGAAACCCTCTTTTTGTGCCAGAACTGCGGCTCCGATGCCACTCTCAGCAGCTCCCAATACAACTATTTTTTTTGCCATGGCAATGAAATTTTCAGTGATTCTATGGTTTTATCTCATCTTCAGGGTGATAATGGTCAATACAGCGAGCATCAGACCGACCATCCAGAAACGGATTACAATTTTAGATTCGGGGATGGGCTGATACGGGCGTTGGATAAACGCCTGAATGCCCGCGTTGCCTGTCTTTTGAAAATGGTGATGTAGCGGTGCCATCTTGAATATCCGGCGGCCTTCGCCATATTTTCTTTTGGTTCGTTTGAAGTGTGCTACCTGAATCATAACCGATAAGTTTTCGACAAGGAAAATTCCACACAAAATAGGAATCAACAACTCTTTGTGAATGATGATTGCGAATACGGCAATGATACCACCTATGGTCAAACTACCGGTGTCTCCCATAAATACCTGCGCAGGAAAGGCATTGTACCATAGGAAACCGACGGTTGCCCCGATGAATGCCGCCGCAAAGACCACCAGTTCGCCCGCGTTGGGAATATACATGATGTTGAGGTAGGAGGCGTAGTTTATATTGCTCGACAGGTACGCCAATATGCCGAGCGTGACTCCAATGATGGCCGAGGAGCCGGTCGCCAGCCCATCAAGACCATCGGTCATGTTCGATCCGTTCGATACGGCGGTCACAATAAATATGGTGACCAGAATAAAGAGTATCCATCCCCAGGTTTGAGCCTGATCGCCCAGCGCGCGGAACGGACGGGCATAGTCGAAGTTGTGATTTTTTACAAAAGGAATGGTGGTTTGTGTCGATTTGAAATCGTAGTTACGGTACAATACCACCTCCTCTGCTTGTCCGGTATATTTCACACCCACGTTTTCGCGTATTACCACCTGCGGGCTTAGGAACAAGGTCAGACCGACAATTAGTCCGAGTCCGATTTGGCCTACAATTTTAAAACGACCCTGAAGACCCTCTTTGTTTTTGCGGAACACTTTGATGTAGTCGTCCAAAAAACCGATGCAGCCCATCCAGATGGTGGAAACGATCATCAGTATGGTGTAGACGTTATGCAAAATGCCGAACAGCAAAACCGGTACCAGAATGGAGATGATAATGATGATACCCCCCATTGTCGGAGTGCCCTTTTTGGCAAGCTGACCCTCCAATCCCATTTCGCGGATGGTCTCTCCGATTTGTTTTTTCTGAAGATACATGATGATCCGGCGTCCGATCAGTGTGGCTATCAGTAGTGAGAAAATAAACGCCATGCCGGCACGAAAGGAGATAAACCCGAACATCCCGGCACCCGGAACGTGCAACTCGTGGAGATATTGGAATAAATAGTACAACATTTGGTTAGGTTTGGTGCGTATGAAAAAAATGTATTATTGCATAGAAACGAAAAATGAACGAACTACCTCTTTGTCGTCGAAATGGTGTTTTACTCCTTTGATAATCTGGTAATCTTCGTGCCCTTTGCCCGCAATCAGGACGACATCTCCTTTTTGAGCCAACATGCAAGCGGTGCGAATTGCCTGCTCCCGGTCGGGGATGGTCAGGGTACCTCTTTTTTCGTCGGCAGTCAGACCGGCCAGCATGTCGTTGAGAATGTCCATCGGCTCTTCATCGCGTGGATTGTCGGAGGTGAATATCACTTTGTTGCTGGCACTGACCGCTTCGCGAGCCATCATCGGACGTTTGCCTTTGTCGCGGTTGCCGCCACAGCCGACTATCGTAATGATCTCGCTCTTACCATTTACAATATCGTTGATGGTGCCCAATACATTTTTCAATGCATCCGGTGTGTGCGCGTAATCGACAATGGCCGTAAAGCCGCTGGGCGAACGCAGCGCTTCAAAACGGCCGGATACCGGATGCAGGCTGCTCAGATGAACCAACACGTCGTGTTCGTTGCATCCCAGCAATACCGCTGTGCCAAATACCGCCAGCAGGTTGGATACGTTAAACCGCCCGATGAAAGGAACTGCTACTTCCGTATCGTTCATGTGGAGCATCATTCCGTCGAAATTTTCTTCAATGATTTTTCCTCTGAAGTCGGCCAGCGTCCGTGTCGAATATGTTTTTTTGCTTGCTTTTGTGTTTTGAAGCATCACCATCCCGTTTTTATCGTCGAGATTGGTGAGCGCAAAGGCTGTTGCGGGCAGATCGTCGAAAAACCGCTTTTTTGCTTTGAGGTAAGCCTCGAAGGTTTTGTGGTAATCGATATGGTCGCGGGTGATATTGCTAAAAATGCCTCCGGTAAATTGCAGGCCTGCAATGCGGCGTTGATCGATGGAGTGGGAGCTTACTTCCATAAAAGCATATTCACATCCTTCGGAGACCATTTCGGCCAATAGCTTGTTCAACTCAATCGGGTCGGGAGTCGTGTGGGTTGCCTCTATGGGGTGTTCGTCGATGTAATTGCAGACGGTTGAAAGCAATCCGCTTTTGTGTCCGAACTTGCGGAAGAGCTGATACAACAATGTGGCCGTGGTTGTTTTGCCGTTGGTGCCCGTTACTCCGACTAAGGTCAGTTTAGTCGAGGGGTTGCCAAACCAGGCATGGGCAATTTGTCCCAATGCTTCCGAGCTGTTGTCGGTAAGAATAAAGGTGACGTTGTCCGTTTGGGTAGCGGGAAGCTCTTCGCAAACGATAGCCGACGCGCCTTGCTCGATTGCTTTTCCGATATATTGGTGTCCGTCGGTTGCTGTGCCGCGCGTGGCGACAAACAGAGATCCTTCGGTTACTTTGCGTGAGTCGAATTGGATGTCACTAATTTCGGTGTCGGTTGCTCCGGTCGTTTTGATAACCTCCACCGATTGAATAAGAGATGATAATTTCATACTATAACAATGTTTTCATCTGTATTTTATACGGATGATTCTATATAAACAATTTATTGCAGCGTGAGCACGATTGTCTGTCCTTTATAGGGATAGGAACCTACCTGTATTGATTGTCCCACTACTTTTCCCCGACCGATCAGCTGAGCTCGTAATCCGATATTTTCCAACAAATATACTGCATCTTTAGCCCCTAATCCAACAACGTTAGGAATGGCATTGCGGGAACGGTTTAGCGGACGTATTTGCACACTGTTGGCATCCGACAGGGTCTGGATCCATGGGTTGCTGCCTTTATCTCCCATGAAATTGATTGCAAGGCGCGAAAGTACGGTTTGCACTTCGTTGTAGTTGCCTCCTTTTACATTCGGCATTTTGGGCGAATTGGCAATTTTTGCAACCTCATGAGGCTTTATCGTAATTTTTTTTGCATAAACCAGTTCGGCAATGCTTTTCACCACCGCTCCAGACATGTGCCCTCCCGAGGCAACTCCTATTTGAGGTTCCCGAATCACACAAATCACGGTGTAGCGGGGATTGTTGGCAGGAAAATAGCCGCAAAATGAAACCTGATGGGTGACTCCATTCGATTTGTAACCGGCGCTCCCTTTGGAGATTTGTGCAGTCCCCGATTTACCGGCAATTTGTACGTAAGGCGAGGCAACGCTTTTGCCGGTTCCGTATTTCACAACCCCTTCGAGCATCGCTCTCATCTTGGTCAAGGTAGTCGGTTTGCAAATGGCTTCGTTGATGGTTTCGGTGGTAAATGTTTTGATCGTTTTGCCATCCCGTTGTATGGATCTTACCAAAAACGGACGAATCATTTTTCCTCCATTGGCAATGGCGTTGTAAAAAGCCAGTGTATAGATAGGGGGCATTCCCAGTTCGTATCCTATCGACATCCACGGCAGGGTGGTGTTTGACCATATGGCATGTTTGTCGTTCGGATGTTTGATGTACGGAGCACCCGATCCCGGAATATCAAAGTGCATCTTTTGATTGAGCTTCATGCTATAAAGCTTGTCTACGAAAGCTGACGGGTTGTTTTTGTACGCATTATAGATAGCTCGCGATATGCCGACGTTTGACGAATACCAAATGGCCTGAGCCACTGAGATTCTGTGATAACCTCCACGATTGGCATTGTGATCTTTCATTGACTGTCCGAAAAATGAGTAGACACCATTGCCGGTATCAATGGTGTCGTTTTCCGATATCAAACCGTCGTCGAGGGCTGCCATGATGGAGGCCACTTTAAAGGTAGACCCTGGTTCGCCCTGGTCGGCAAATGCCTGGTTGCGACGTTCGGCATAACTGCCGTCCGGTAGGCGACTCAAATTGGCAACGGCCTTGATTTCACCAGTATTTACCTCCATTACTACGGCACATCCCTCGTTGGCCTGTAGTGCAGTCAGCTCTCTGAGAAGTGAACTTTCTGTAATGTCCTGAATGGCTACATCCAGCGTGGTATAGATGTCGACTCCGTTGTCGGGTTGAACTGCTACTACGTTTTCCCATCTTCCGGCAATCCGCTGACGCGAGAAAACACCCGACTTGCCTTTTAGCATCGAATCGAATGCAAGCTCAATCCCGTTTTTACCTCCACGGGCTCCGTCTCCGTAAATATCGCCGATGGTGCGACTGCCAAGATCGCCAAAGGGGCGGACACGACGGGCATATACCTCTTCGCTCAGACCACTTTTGATTTTTCCCATGTTAAACAACGGAAACTTTCGGATTTGTTGCATATCGGAGAAAGAGACCAGGTAGGGGTAAAGTAAGAAGCGCTTGTCTACCCTTTTGTAGGCATTGATAAGACTCCGTTTGTATTCGTCCTTCGATTTGTCTCCCAATTTTCGCGAAAGAGCCGTTGCCAATGAGTCTACTTTTTCGCTGAAGAGTGACTTTTCGTGATTTTTCAATGTGTCGTGCAGTGCGTCGGAACGCATGTCCATGTAGAGGTAGTATTTCGGTAATGTGCTGGCCAATAGCTCTCCATCGGCGGCGAAAATATTGCCCCGAGTGGCGGGGGCTTCTCTGTCGGCCTGGGTGAGTCGCGAGGCAAGCTTCATCCATATCGGACGTTCAAATACCTGTATGTCTATGATTTTGAAAATAATAGCAGCTGCCACTCCCAGTATCACTACATACAAGATACCGAACCGAAGCAATATGTCACGGCGGTCATTGTTCATTGTCGTCTACTTTTATGGCAGGTTCTGATGAGGGTTGCAAATCGATACCTTTGCTGTTTACTTCTGTGCTCACTTGCGATTGTCGGCTGATTTGCATCAGGATGGACGATGTAGTCAGTGCTTCGTATTTTGCATTGGTAAGTTGCTCTTTCAATCGGTTGATTTTTACAATCTGTTGCTCGCAGGCAAAGCGATTGTCGATGTAAAATATGGCAATGACACAAAACAGAAGGAAAAGAAAAACCTGGCTCCGCACAAATTCGGTAGTCAGAATATCTCCATTCATCCATTGACGAAAACCTCTTTTTTTTGAGTTTTCGGTTCCCGTTTCGTTGGGTTGCGATTGCATTTCAGTTGATTCCATCTTTCTCCTATTTATTCACTTTTTCGGCTACTCGTAATTTGGCACTTCGTGCCCGGGGGTTTGCCTGCACCTCGTCGTCGGTCGGCACCATTGGTTTGTTGTTGATGGCTTTGAGCGGAGCTTGAATGTTTCCGTAGAAATCTTTCTGCAGCTTTCCCTCCATGTTGCCGCTTCGAATAAAATTCTTTACCATGCGATCTTCGAGCGAGTGATACGTTATTACCGCAAGTCGTCCGCCCGGCTTTAGAAGTTCCGGTACCTGTATTAATAACTCTTTCAACGTGCTCATTTCGTCGTTCACCTCAATGCGGATGGCCTGAAATGCCTTGGCCAGATCCTTCTTCTCTCGCTCGAATTTGAAAAACGGGTGCAGGATCTCCAGCAGTTGATTGATCGTAGTGATTTTATTTTGCGCTCGTGCCTTTGCAATGGCAGAAGCAAGTTTGCGGGCATTGTTCAGCTCACCATAATTGTAGAAGAGGTCGGCCAACTTTTCTTCGGAATAGGTGTTGATGATTTGTTCGGCACTGAGAGTGGCTTTTTTATTCATCCGCATGTCGAGGTTGCCATCGAAGCGAAAGGAGAAGCCGCGGTCGGCGCTATCGAAATGGTGAGACGATACCCCCAAATCGGCAAGAATTCCGTCGACTTGTTCTACTCCGTGATATTTGAGAAAATTGGTGATGTGCCGAAAATTGCTGCGTACGAAGATGAATCGTTCGTCGTCCGGGCGGTTGTTGTAGGCCTCTTCGTCCTGATCAAACCCGAGTAGTTTTCCGTTTTTGCCGAGATGGTTGAGTATCTCTTTGGAATGACCACCACCTCCGAAAGTGACGTCAACATACACTCCATCCGGGCAGATATTCAATCCGTCGATAGTTTCGTGCAACAGAGCCGGTATGTGATATTCGTTCATAATAAGATGCTTAGTGGATTATTCCTTCGGTTTGGACATGATTTGTTGCAATTGCGTCGTAAATTCTTCAGGGGTCAGTTTTCCTTTTTCGAAATTGCCCTTAGCCCATAAGGAGAAGGTGTTGAGCATCCCGACAAATTGAACTTCGTTGCCGGCACCAATCAGTTGGAGGTATTTTTTCGGAATCAGAACCCGCCCTTGTGAGTCGATATCGAGCCATTCGGCTTCCGATACGAATTGAGTCAACACGCGTTGGTGTTGCGGATTCCATTCGTTCAATCCTCCTTTCAGAGTGGCCAGTTTTTGGTTCCATACACTTTCCGGATAGAGCACAAGACTGTTGCTGTAGGGATCTTTTCGCATCACGAGACGGGAATTTTCGTCTTCCTGAAGCGCCCTTCGGTAATGAGCCGGAATGAAGATTCTGCCCTTTACATCGGCCTTTGCATCACTATTTCCTATAAAAACGGACATGTTGGTTATAAACTATATAAGATGATGTAAAGATAGATATAATTTTTTGTCGCCCCACAATTCCCCACTTTAAAACACAATGAATATTTTTCAACAGTTTTTCAACAGACTTTATCGCAATTCTTAAATTTGAAATTGGGATAATAGCGTTATAATCTGCTGATAGTTAATAGATGCTGGTTATTGTTGTGTTTTGTGGCTTTTTGAAGTTTGTTGGTGGGAACTTGCGTTGAAAAAGAGGTTCTATCCGTGCGTGAAACAAAAAATTAATATGCCCTCTTTATCAGATTGTTCGATAATAATGTTTATTTTTGTCCGGTTTTTCTTCTAAATGTATGATTGATATTATTCCTCCAGTAGATACGGACTTGCTTTTAAGTGAATTGACGGCCGACAAGCTTTTGCGTCCTACCAACAAAGCCCATAATCATATCTATGTTATTACAGTTCACGATTCTCCCAACGTAATGCGGGAGATCGGTCGTTTGCGCGAACTTTCGTTCCGTGCTTCCGGTGGTGGAACCGGTCTCGAAATAGATATGGACGAATTTGACACCATGGAGGAACCCTATCGGCAATTAATTGTTTGGAATGAAGAGGAAAAAGAGATCATGGGGGGCTATCGCTATTTACATGGTCGCGATATGAAATTTGATGCCGATGGACAACCCATTGCCGTAACTTCGCACATGTTTCACTTCTCTCCCCGATTCATTGAAGAGTACCTGCCGAAAACCATAGACCTGGGGCGAGCCTTCGTTCAACCGGCCTATCAATCGTCGCACAAAGGGACCAAGAGTTTGTTTGCGCTCGATAATCTCTGGGACGGTCTGGGCGCTCTTGCCACCGAAGAACAGACAGAATATCTTATTGGCAAGGTGACCATTTATCCCGATTTTAATGCCGAAGCCCGTGATATGATCCTTTATTTCATGTATCGTTATTTCAACGATGACGAAGCGTTGGTGACCTTGAAGGAGCAAGACTTTCGTCCATCCGAAGCGAAGATGCAACAATACGATGCCTTTTTTAACGAGAAGACTTTCAATGATAATTACCGCAAGCTAAATATTGAAGTCCGTCGCCTCGGAGTAAATATTCCGGCCTTGATTAATGCATATATCAGCCTGTCGCCCACGATGAGAACATTCGGAACGGGAATCAATCAGGAATTTGCTAATATTTACGATACAGGAATCATGATTACGGTGGCCGATATTTTTGAAGAGAAGCGTCGCCGCCACATCGAACCGTATCTCAAATATAAAGCCGGTTTCTTCGGAAGTCCGTTCTGATTTCAGCCCGCAAAACTATTGCGGAATGCTTTTTTCGCACTCTTTCACAATTTTGTCCAACGCTTCGGAATATCCCAGTTTGCCGTTCACCAGAATGGCATTGTCTACTTTAGCTGTAATGCATAGTTTATTGTCCGACAGACGGTAAATGGCCTGGTAAAAGACGTAACGAATCCCCTCTTTTTTCAAATAGAGTTTAGAGATAAATTCTTCGGTGGGTCGCAATGACGACTTGAAAGCCATTTCGAGGCGAACCACCACCGCATCAATTCCCTGATTGTGCAGTTCGGAGAAACTTACCCCGCGGGTCAAAAGAAATTCGTGGCGGGTGTGCTCGAAATAGTGCTGGTAGTTGGCATTGTTCACAATTCCCTGGAGATCGCATTCGTAGTCTCGAACCTTCATTTTGAGTTCGTAAATGTATGGTTGAGTAGTCATTCGTTCTTGTTTTTATGCTGCTGATTAGGTAATTAGCAGTAGCGGTTTGATTTGATTTTTTCGGGAGCAAAGGTACAGAAATATTCGGGTAAAAATCGGGGAAGGAAAGGTACGTTTTGTCTCGGGGTTTCTTAAACTTTTTGTATATTTGCCCCAAGCGGCCGTATTTTGCTTGTATCCGGCCTCAGTAGTAATTATACCATCAGAATGCACACGGCATCTCCCTTCATATTGCCTCTAAGTAGCCCAACGCTGATATTTGCTATCGTGTTGTTGGTGATACTCTTCTCTCCATTGCTACTCAATCGGTTGAGAGTTCCTCCCTTGGTGGGTTTGGTTTTGGCCGGCATTGCCTTGGGCTCCTCGGGATTCAACGTACTTTCCAACGACGATAGTTTTCATCTTTTTGGGAATGTGGGTCTCCTATACGTGGTTTTCATGGCGGGGGTTTCTATCGAAATCAACGATTTGCGCAAAAATCGGATAAAGGGAGGTGTGTTGGGGTTTTATTCCTTTGTTGTGGCGTTGTTGCTGGGGCTTCTGTCGGGTATTTACCTGCTTCATTTTAGCTTTGCTACCTCGGTTTTGATGGCCGGCATATTCGCAACACATACCATGGTGGCTTATCCTGTGATAAATCGATTCGGTCTTGGAGCGCGCCGTCCGGTTAAAATAGCCACAGTGAGTAGTATTATTACGGTTACGGCTTCTCTTTTTATCCTGACATTGGTGTCCGACCAGTTTGCATTGCTGAAGAATAATACAGCCTGGCTGCTTGAGAGCGCTAAAATAGCTCTGTTTGCACTGATTGTCTTGTGGTTGTTCCCCAAAATAGCCCACTCGTTTTTCAAACGGTTTGAAGATAGTGTATTGCAGTATATCTTCGTGTTGTCTTTGGTGTTCTTCGGGGCTTTCTTTGCTCAAATGGCTGGGTTGGAAGGCGTGGTCGGAGCCTTTATGGTGGGTATATCTATCAATAAACTTATTCCTAAAATATCTCCCTTGATGAACCGAGTGGAATTTGTGGGAAATGCACTGTTTATTCCGTTTTTCCTTATCTCCATGGGAATGGTCATCAACTTCAGGGTGCTCGGATCGGGGTTTGATGCTATTCTGGTGGCGTTGGTGATGGTGGTGGTGCCCGTTTTTTCCAAATGGATTGTGGCGTGGCTGACCCAGAAAACCTTTGGTATGGATCGCGACGAACGGCAACTGTTGTTCGGACTCACCAATGGACAAGCTGGTATCGCGTTGGTTACAATCATCATCGGTTATACCATTACGCTGCCCGACGGCTCGCACCTTCTTCCCGATAGTGTGATGGCAGGTTCTGTGTTTATGATTTTATTTTCGGGAACAATTAGTATGCTGGTGACAGAAGAGTCGGCACGACGGATTTTGTCCAGCGGGCGTCTGTCGGATGATACTACCGAGGGCAAACGGCGCGAACGGATTATGTTTACAGTTGCCAATCCGCATACGCTCGATCATCTGGTGGAGTTGTCGGTTGCAATGAAAAATCCCCGGACGAAGGAAGATTTATACGCCTTGCGCGTGGTGAACGATAACGATGAAGCGCAGTTGGAGCAGGGAAATCAGTTGTTGCAGCAAGCGGCGAAGGTGGCATCTGTGTCCGATCAGTGGGTAGAGCGCATTTCCCGGTACGACGTGAATGTGGCGAGCGGAATTCTCTATTCGGCCAAAGAGTATGCCATTACGGATGTTGTGATAGGTTTGCACCAAAAACTCAAAACACGCGATACGCTCTTCGGACTGATGACCGAGATGTTGTTGAAGGGTGTAAGCTGTTCCCTCTTTATTTACAAACCGGTCTTTTATCTAAAAAAAACGGCCCGGTTGGTTGTGTTTTTACCCCGCAAAGCAGAGCTGGAGGTAGGGTTTGTGCGTTGTATTGAACATGTTGGCAATGTGGCCCGAAAGCTACACGTGCCGGTATTGTTTTATGCTACCCCCGAAACACGGGCAATTGTGATGCACCATCGCAACCGGCACCATGGAGTGGAGATCGAGTTTTTTCTCTATCATACCGTCGCAACGTTGAATCCTTTGCCGGAGAAAATTGCCGGAGACGATATGTGCGTATTCTTTGCGGCTCGTCCGAAAGCGATCTCGTTTGAAGAGACTTTTGATGCTCTGGTGGCCGATTCCATTCAATCGGATAACGAGCATAACGTCTTGGTTGTCTATCCCGAGCAGTATGAACAGGCCGATAATGCCGACGAGCGTTTCAGTAGTTTGCACCAACCTCATTACAAGTTTGAGCGGCTTAAACGTTCCGGACGCTGGTTGTTGATTCAGTCGGAACGTGCCTGGAACAGAATCTCCGGCTATCGTTTCCGAAGATAGCTATTTGTTTTTCTTCTGGTTCTATTCGACTGCTTTTTGGAAGCCGGCAATCTCTCCCTATTCTTTCATCCGTTGTCTCTGCGCCGTTTGTTGGCCCAGAAGGTTTCTATTTTAGGCCCCCAGTAGAACATGAACAGCGCCAGTGCATATCCGGCCAGCACATCAATGAAGTAGTGTTGGCGTAGGTAGATGGTGGAAAAAAACAGCGATAATGCCAGTGGTAACAAAATGTAGAAAAACCACCGCAGATATTTATATGCAAACAGCAGCGTGAGTAACGTCACCGCATTATGCAGGCTGGGAAAACAATCACGGCGTGTGTGTGCCGAGATGCTGTAATCAATCAGATAGTTTACTTTGTCCGTTATCATGCCACCGCTGAGATGCGTGTGGTACAGATGAGAAAGAGTGTATTTAGGTCCCACTGCCGGGAAAATGATATAGCCGATATATCCGATGTAAAACGTGATGATTATGGAAACCAGTGCTTTGCGGAAGTTTTCGTAGTCTCCCTTGAAATACAAGAGAGCCGGTAGTAGCATCGGATATACAAAAAACATACTGTAGGAGAATGACATGTAATCCGTCAGCGGTTTTGAAATGTAGGCTTGAAGTACCAGTGAGGGTTGGGTGCCAAACAAATAGTTATCGATCTTGATCAAATCGTTGTCCACATCGTTCGGATTGACGAAATGCACCATGTCGTGCATATTGGTGTAGATGAGCAGGCAAAGAATGAAGGGCATGATTTCGCGTAGAAAATCGAGCAGATCGGCCATCTTCCGTGTGATAACGTGTTTTTGAAATATGGGAGCCTCTTTTATTTTTACGATCAAAATAAAGAGCGCAAACCCGATAACGGTGCCTATTAGTCGGTCTATATCGCTTTGGAAAAATCCTTCTTCATTCCGGAAGAGTAGCATTAAAATGAGCATCGGAATGAAGAGAAGAACGGCAAGAAACTCTTCGATGCGAAGAGACAGAATCAGTTTTTTGTTGTTAATCATTGAATTGTGAATGTGGGCGTCAGCCAGAAAAGCGGCGTTAAAAGTATGAAATAAACGTCATATTTTGGGCTAAATCTAAATATTTGTTAGAAAAAAAGAGCGGCTGTAGGATCTCGGGCAATGTTATTCAACGGTTTGGCTCGGACCTTCGTTGCGGAATATTTTTCAAAAAGTATTTGTACAAACAAAGCACCGCATTCTTTTTTGTAACTTTGAATCAGCGAATCCGGTTCGGGTTTGTTATTGATTGTTGTTTTGTAAATTATTTATATCCAGATATATGAACAAATTTGTGCATCTGCATGTCCACTCGCATTATTCCATTCTCGACGGAATGTCGAAAGTGAATGAGCTGGTCGATAAAGCAGTGGCCAACGGCATGAATGCTCTTGCGCTCACCGACCATGGAACCATGTTCGGTATTAAAGAGCTTTTCGACTATGCAAATAAGAAAAACGGGAAGGTTAAGGACGAGGTTAAGCAGCTGAAAGCACAGATAGAGGAGTTGAGAGCGCAAGGTAGCTCCGAAAGTGAGATTGCGGCTTTGCAATCGAAGATGGAGGAGTGTCAGTCGCACCTGTTCAAACCAATTCTGGGGTGCGAAACGTATGTCGCACGTCGCACACGCTTGGATAAATCGACGAAAGAAGACGGTAGCGGGCATCACCTTATCTTGCTGGCTAAAAATAAGAAAGGGTATCAAAATCTGTGTAAGCTGATTTCTGCTGCATGGATCGATGGATATTACTACCGTCCCCGTATTGACAAAGATATCTTGGACAAATACAAAGAGGGTTTGATTGTTACCACAGCCTGTCTGGGTGGCGAGATTCCGCAAAAGATTATGGCGGGCGATTTCGCCGGAGCCGAGCGATCCATCCAGTGGTTCAAAGAGCGCTTCGGTGATGACTTCTACCTGGAGATGCAACGACATAAAACGGATGTGCCGCAAGCGATGGAGGTGTTCGAAAAGCAGCAGATTGTGAATGCAAAGTTGCTGGAGCTGGCCGAAAAGACCCACACCAAAGTGATTGCTGCCAACGATGTCCATTTTGTCAATCAGGAACATGCCGAAGGACATGACCGGTTGATCTGTTTGAGTACCGGCAAGGATTTCAACGATCCGAACCGTATGCGTTACACCAAGCAGGAGTGGTTGAAAACTCCTGACGAGATGGCTGCTATTTTTTCGGATATTCCCGAAGCATTGCAAAATACAGTGGAAATTGCGGCCAAGGTCGAAACTTATAATATCGATTCGGATGCGTTGATGCCGATGTTCCCGATTCCGGAAAGCTTTGGTTCGGAGCAGGTTTACCGCGAACAGTTCCCGGAAGAGAAACTGAGAGAGGAGTTTGGCGATCGTTTCGATAAATTGGGTGGCTACGATAAAGTGATTCGCATTAAGTTCGAATCCGATTATCTGCGTGAACTAACATTCGAAGGAGCCAAACAACGCTATGGCGATCCGATACAGGCAGAGGCTCTCGAGCGAATCGAGTTTGAGCTGGATGTGATGAAGACCATGGGTTTCCCGGGATACTTTCTAATCGTGCAGGACTTTATTCGGTCGGCCCGAAACATGGGGGTATCTGTTGGTCCGGGACGTGGTTCCGCTGCCGGATCGGCCGTTGCTTATTGCTTAAAAATTACGGATATTGATCCGATCAAATATGACCTGCTGTTCGAGCGGTTTCTGAATCCCGACCGTATTTCGATGCCTGATATCGATATCGACTTCGATGATGACGGACGCGGCGACGTGTTGCGTTGGGTAACCGAAAAATACGGGAAAGAGAAGGTGGCGCATATTATCACCTACGGTACCATGGCCACCAAATCGAGTATCAAGGATGTGGCACGGGTGCAGAACCTGCCGTTGCAGGAGGCCAACCGCCTCACCAAGCTAATTCCTGATCGTCTGCCCGATGTCGGCGATAAGGCGTTGAAAATTAACATGAAGAACTGTTTGCAGTATGTGCCCGAACTGAAAGCTGCTCGTGAGTCGAGCGACAAAAACCTGTCGGATACGCTCAAATATGCAGCCATGTTGGAGGGTACGGTTCGTCAGACGGGGGTTCATGCCTGCGGTGTAATTATCGGGTCGGACGACCTGACCAACTTTGTGCCGCTGAGTACTGCAAAAGAAAAGGGTAGCGATGAGGATTTGCTGGTAACGCAGTATGAGGGTTCCGTTATCGAGCAGGTCGGACTGATTAAGATGGACTTTCTTGGTTTGAAGACGCTCTCAATTATTAAAGAGGCGTTGAAAAACATCAAACAATCGCGGGGCATCGAGCTGGACATAGACACGATTCCTATCGACGATAAAAAAACATACGATCTCTACAGTAGCGGTCACACTACCGGAACGTTTCAGTTTGAATCGGCCGGGATGCAGAAATACCTACGCGAACTCCGTCCCACGCAGTTCGAGGACTTGATCGCGATGAATGCCCTCTACCGTCCGGGACCAATGGAGTACATTCCTGATTTTATCGACCGAAAACATGGCCGGAAGCCTATCGAGTACGATATTCCGATTATGGAGCGTTACCTGAAAGATACCTACGGGATTACGGTCTATCAGGAACAGGTGATGTTACTCTCGCGTCTGCTGGCCGACTTTACCCGCGGCGAGAGCGATACCCTGCGTAAAGCCATGGGTAAGAAGCTGAAGGATAAAATGGCTCACCTTAAGGTGAAGTTTGTGGAGGGGTGTGCGAAAAACGGGTATGCCGAAGAGGTAGTGCTGAAAATATGGGGCGACTGGGAGAAATTTGCCTCCTACGCTTTCAACAAGTCGCATGCTACCTGCTATTCGTGGATTGCTTATCAGACCGCGTACCTGAAGGCTAACTTCCCTGCCGAATTTATGGCGGCCAACTTAACCCGTAACAAGGACGATATTGCTGAAATCTCCAAATTTATGGACGAATGCAAGGCGATGGGTATTCCGGTGAAGGGTCCCGATGTGAACGAGAGTCGCCTCACATTTGTGGCCAATAGCAAGGGCGAAATCCGCTTCGGGCTGGGTGGTATAAAAGGTGTGGGCGAAGGTGCCGTGGAGGCCATTGTCAATGAACGGGAAAAAAATGGTCCGTTCAACACTATTTTCGAGTTTTTGGAACGCGTCAATCTCAATGCGTGTAATCGTAAAGCGGTGGAAAGCTTGATACTGGCCGGAGCATTCGATAATTTCGGAGAGGCCAAACGCGAACAATATTTTGCATTGAACGACAAGGACGAACTGGCCCTCGACGCGTTGATTCGCTATGGCAATAAGGTGCAAAACGACAAGGCAACCGCTACTAATTCTCTGTTTGGAGGGCTTGAGGCGGTGGATATCGCCAAACCGGCCATTCCGCAGGCCTCCGACTGGTCGACGCTGGAACGGCTTAACAAGGAGCGCGAGTATGTGGGTATTTACCTCTCGGCGCATCCGCTCGACGAGTTCGAACTCGACCTGAAATATGGGTGCAACGCTCACATGATCGACTTCAAAGATATCGATGCGCTGCGAAACCGCGAGATCGTGGCCGGGGGTATTATCACCGGCTTCCGTCAGGGCATGACCAAAACCGGCCGCCCCTTCGGCTCGTTAGTGATAGAGGACTATTCCGGTTCGCACGAGTTTATGCTCTTCGGTAACGACTTTATAGAGTACAACAAATACATGATTCGCGACCTTTTCGTTTGCCTGCGCGGCTCCGTCAAAGAGCGTGGCTCCGACTGGAAATTCAAGAAAGAACGCAGCCCCGACGAACCCATTATCTGGGAGTTCAAAATAGCCAAGATTGAGGAGTTGCATAACGTAAAGGGAACGCTTATCAAGTCACTTAATATCGGTATCGATATCAACCATCTTTCCGACGACCTGATCAGCGATCTGAAAGCCCTTGCATTCGACCAGTCGGTTACCGGCCGCACCTCCCTTTTCTTCAATGTGAAAGATGCGGCAAACAACCTGAATATAAAAATGTTCGCCCGCAGCAAAGCAATCAATGTCTCCCGACCGCTGATTCACTACTTGGAAGAGCAGTCCGAGGAGGAGGTACTGGAGTTTGAAGTGAATAGGTAGAAATTGTTGAATTTTTATGAGAACAGAACAAATTGTCTATTCCTAATAAAAACTGTAACGCTTTTTAGAAATAGACACAACGATGAAATCCTTTCAGATTCCGATTTTGAAAAATCAATGGTGGATTATTTTACTCTTGAATTTAATATGATAACACATGGAAGAGATTCCTTATTTGGAATGGAGGTTATACAATGAAAACTGAATTGACAAATATCCCGAAATCAATTTTCGAACAAATAAAGAGAATTGACGAAAATGGAATTGAGTACTGGTCGGCTCGTGATATAGCCAAAGTGCTTGAATATGCCGATTATCGTAATTTTGAGAAGGTACTTGATCGAGCTAAAGAGGCTTGTGCCAATAGTAATCAGGAAATAGACAACCATTTCGTTGGATTCACCGAAATGGTCGAGATCGGATCCGGAGCAAAAAGGAAATTGGACTCGGTTAAGCTGTCGCGATATGCCTGTTATCTGGTAGTACAAAATGCAGATCCAAGTAAGGAGATTGTTGCTAATGGGCAGACTTACTTTGCTGTTCAAACCCGGATTGCCGAAATACGGCAGATGGATGAATACAACCGCTTGTCGACAGAAGATGAACGACGTTTGTTCTTGCGAAATGAATTGGCTAAACATAATAGCCAGTTGGCCGATGCAGCTAAACTTGCTGGTGTGATAGAACCGATTGATTATGCAATTTTTCAAAATCATGGATATATGGGGCTTTATGGCGGATTGGATGCCAAAGCTATACACTCTCGTAAAGGTTTGAAGAAAAGTCAGAAGATACTTGACCATATGGGCAGTACAGAATTGGCAGCAAATCTTTTTCGCGCTACTCAAACCGAGGAAAAACTACGCCGCGAAAATGTGAAAGGAAAGAATAAGGCAAACCGAACACATTTTGAAGTTGGTGCGAAAGTGCGTAAAACCATTCAGGAACTGGGAGGTACCATGCCCGAAAACCTGCCTGTTGCTGACAGTATAAAAAAACTGGAAGCGAAAGAGACGAATCGACTGAAAAAGGAGGAGGATAAGTAATGATGAAATTTAGTGAAAATAATGGATAGAGTTTTTTATTGATGATATAGCAGACATTTTATCTGGATAGTATAGATATGAGGCAGAGCGGACTGCGGGAGGATCTCCATATGCGACGGCAACTGCATTGGCTTATAGATGATAATAATAACCCTGATTATGCTTACATGGATCAATATATGCGGATGATGGAGCGTAAAGAGGTGTTGTTATATATGAAATATTTAGAAGCAAAGGGAAGGATATAGTTTTGTTCTGCCCTCTCATACTTACTCCTTTATTCTCACCTGCCGAGACCATCCAGGAATCGATGTCGACCCTTTTTTTGTCTATGCCGACCGTCTGAAGGTGGGCAGCTGCCTATTTCGGGTCAAGAACGACCTTCCGAAGGTGAGTGCCGACCTTTTTTTCGTCGGTCGAGTTCTTTTTGAGGTAGGCGGAGACCTTATTTTTGTCGAAGGGAATTATCCGAAGGTCTCCCGGTAAGAAACAAAAATGATTATCCGCATAATAACCCAAGGAGCTTTTTACGACAAAGTCGTAACCCAAAAATAACGCCGGGATTTATCCCGGTGCAAGCGCTAAGGGAACAATATGCTCCCAGAACCGCGTAGCGGTTTCCTTGTTGCGGGGGAAACGCTTACAGCGTTATATGAAAAATACAACTTCCCCTTTTTCGTCGGGATAAATCCCGACGTTATTATTGGGATAACACCTCCGGTGTTTAGCGGAGAATTGATAATCATTAAAAACAACGGCTTCACTTGCGCGAAGCCGTTACCCTGTCTATTTTGCGGTAGCCTCTGTATCGCTTTTGCGCGATTTCAGTGCGAAACGCTTCTTCAACTCCTCATAGATTACTTTTGCTCCCGGTACGTTTTGGCTGGAGGCTTGCTGCACGCTGTTGTAATAGGCTAATGCGGCGTAGTAGGCTTCGCTTCCGGCAACCATGGCTGTGTCGTCGAGGCTGTTGCAAAGTTGCAGTGCCTGCGATGCAATACCGATCAGATTGTCGGAGTCGGTAATGTCGATTTCAAAATCGGCGATGTTTACAAAAAATGGCAGAAACTCGGGGTTGGTTTTGGCATACTCGAATGCTTTGTTGACAAAGCTGTCCGATTTATCCCCTTTTTTCAGCATCACTTTTCGCTCTTCGGCGGTTAACGTAAGGAGGTACGGTTTCAACAGAGCGGCGGCTTCGTTGATTTTTGCTGTGGCCTGAGCCAGCACGTCATGCGGGATGACTTGTGTGTGTTGATTGTTCATGTATTAGAGTTATTTTAAATTAAACGATACGAAATTAGTGTATATTCTGTTTTATTTAAAATTGATCAATATGTTATACAACACATATATCATGATCTATTATGCTGTTATTGTATATATTCTGTTTGCTATTTATGATTCTCTTGTCGTGGAGTTATTTGGATAGTCATAACAAATGTTTCTTGTTTTGTTGCTGTATCGGTGTAAGGCGGGGTTTGTTTATATTCAGGAAGGTGGCAGCGTGACTTTCGTGCAGGTGGGGTAACCCCCGCGTAGTAAAAAGAAAACCCCATTGTAATCGGTCGATTTGCAATGGGGTTTTTCCGAAAAAAGAGCCTCTCAAGGGAATTGAACCCTCGACCTGCTCATTACGAGTGAGCTGCTCTACCGCTGAGCTAAAGAGGCTTGTTTGGAGGTGCAAATTTAGTGTAAAAATAGGATTCGACCAAAATTTGAGAAGCTTTTCTCAACCCAGTCTCTTTGTTAGAAAGAAGAATTACGATTGAAACTTTTTCAAAAAACTTTCTTCGTAGCGATTGCCAATCGGAACCTGTTTGTTTTGTATGGTAATCGTTTTATTCCGAATGCTTTCTATTTTGCTTAATGACACAATAAACGATTTGTGCGTACGCGAGAAGAGGTCGGGTGGGAGTCTTTCGAGGATGCCTTTCATGGTCATCCTTACCACAACCGGTTTGGCATCCGTCAGATAGATTTTCAGATAGTCGTCCAGTCCTTCGATAAAAAGAATGGAGTCGTAATTGATTTTAAGCAGGGCGTAATCGGCGCGTAGCAGGAGAAATGTGCCGGTGGTGGCCGATCCGGCTTTGCTTTGCATCAGGTTCTGCGCTTTTTCTACTGCATGCAAGAACCGATCGTAGGTATAGGGTTTGAGTAGGTAATCGATGGCATTTACATTAAACCCTTCAACGGCATATTCGGCATAGGCTGTTGTGAAGATGACCATGGTGTTGCCGTTTAGGCTTTTGTACCACTCCACTCCGTTTACGGATGGCATTTGAATATCCAGAAAGAGCAAGTCCACCGGATACTTTTTCAGGTGCTTCAATGCTTCTTGCGGTTGGGTAAATGTCTTTTGCAGATCGATAAAACCGCTGTCGCTGCAGAACTTCTCAACCACTTTCAGTGCCGGAGGTTCGTCGTCAATGGCAATCGCTCTGATCATATTTGTTGGAGCATTAATTCGACGGAGAAATCTTTATCCGACTCCCGGATACTCAGGGTGTGCGATGTTGGATATATGAGTTCGAGCCGTTGACGCACATTTTTAAGCCCTGTTCCATTGGTTCTTACACTTTTGTCCAGTTTTACTTTTTTGTTATAAATGGTCAATAGCACCTGATCCGACTTTATGATAAGAGAGACTCGGATATGCGAACGCTCTTCGGGATTTACGCCGAACTTGAACGCATTCTCAATAAACGGAATAAGTACAAGGGGCGCAATCTTTTGGTTGGCGATGGTACCCGTGATGCTGAAATCGATGGAGGCCGTTTCGCCCAGGCGGATACGTTGCAATTCAATGTAGTTGCTGATGTAGTTGACCTCCTTTTGTAGCGGAACAAAGTCGTCGTTCACCTCGCTGGTTACATAGCGCATCAGCTCCGATAGTTTTACAATCGCCGATGGCGTCTTGTCCGATTTCTCAAGCGCAAGCGAATAGATACTATTCAGGGTGTTGAACAGAAAATGCGGATTAACCTGTAACTTCAGGTAGGAGAGTTCCGTGGCTTTTTTTTCATCTTGTGTTTTTATCCACAACTCCCTTACTTTCAGTAAAACAGAGAGGAAAAATACGATCAGGAATTTAAGGAAACTCGACTCGATCTGAAACCGGATCATCCAATAAAAAGGAGGTTGGTGTGGCATTATTCCCGGTTGTTCCATCGGAGGAGGCATTAATAGGTTGTGCGTTTCGTGGGGGAACTGATGTGGCATACCCCATGACTCGGGGAGCAAAAGGGAGGGTAGCATTGCAATCAGAGCAAAACAGGCAACCGTGATTAGCACAAACGAGAAGTATCTCTTTTTGTGGTAATACGTCGGAATGAAAAAATAGAAGTTGGCGTAGAAATAGGGAATCAGCAGTAGTGAGCTGATAAAATTGCGAATGTCGGGTTTGCCGATTTCCCATGTTCCGAAAAACGAAAAATTGGGGGAGACGATGATAGGCAAAAGTGCAAAAGCAATCCAGCAAAGCGTATGAATCAATGTTTTTTGCAAAGACCATTTCATAGCGTTCGAGTTTGATGCAAGCAAAGATAGGACAACTTCCCAGAAAAAACAAAGAGACGCTCTCGCGTTAATGGTTTTTCAGAATACTTTCCGATAGCAGCCGGTAAATCTCTTGCCATTGCGGATGGTCGGAGAGTTTCGACAGATGTTTGTTCATTACATTGTCGTCTTTGCGTACTGCCGGTCCTGTTTGTGCTTCGCGGGGCGAGAGGGTGGCTGTTTTGTTGATTGTTTCCTGAATAAGCGGACGCAATACTTCGAAGGGAAGATTAGCTTCCTTCAAAATAGATTCGGCAATAGCAAACAGATGGTTGGTGAAGTTGCAGGCAAAGACCGCTGCCAGATGCAGCTGTTGGCGCTGGGTCGAATCGGCCTCAAACGTTTTGCAGCCGATGTCGGCTCCGAGCTTTTTGAGCGTATTCAGATCGTCGCAGCCCGAGGCTTCGACGAAGAGTGGCACCTCCCCGAAATCGACCGGTTTCTCTTTGGAAAATGTCTGCAACGGATAGAGCACTCCGCCGCGGCGTTTCAGCCCCTCGAAAAGGGTCAGCGGCATGCTTCCGGCCGTGTGGACGTGCAAACCCTCCGTTTGTGGATTGCGGCGGATGGTCTCCTCCAAAACTGCATCGCTTACCGAATAGATGTACAAATCGGCAGCCTCGATCCGGTCAAAGTCCGTTGTCCATCCGGCATCTACCGATTGTGCCAGGCTCCAAACGTGTTCCTCCGTCCGGCTCACCACCTGAACGATGACATAACCGGCACGAAACAGTGCCTGTGCCAGGTGGGTGGCCACGTTTCCGGCTCCGATACAAACAATTTTCATGCGTTTCCGGTTAGCGTTTCCCTTTTTTCGATCCGAACAACAGTACGGCTCCGGCTACGATCAGCAGAATCGGCCAAACGTATTCTGAGAAATTACGCGTCATCTGGATAATGTCCGACAAGCGTAAGAAGAGTCCGATGACTAACAACACAACACCTATTGTCAGGTTTTTGTTGGTAAGCAAAAAAATGAGTCCGGCATAGATAGGGTAGTTTCGGAACTCGAAAATGTACTGAGCCGCGCTGTCGGGAATAATATGCAGGTGATTTAGCAGAAAGAGTATCCCGAAAAAAATCAGCGTAATACCCCAGGATAAACGGTTGTCTTTTTTCATACGATAAAGAGTAAAGATAACAGCCCGCGGAGATTCCGCAGGCTGTTACTCCATAAGTTTATTACAATGAACTATTTCAATTCCCAGGCCAGAGCGCTTGCTCCGAGCACGGCAGCATCGGCTTCGTTGAGCGCTGAGAAGAGCAGTTTGACTTTGCCTTTCCATATCGGCAACAGGTTTTTCTCCATGTTGTCGCGTACAGGTTTCAGAATCAGATCGCCAGCCTTTGCCAGACCTCCGAAAATAACGATGGCTTCGGGAGCGCTGAAAGCAACGAAGTCGGCAAAGGCTTCGCCCAGCAGTTTGCCGGTATATTCGAATATCTCGAGTGCAATGGCATCGTCTTTCATTGCTGCTTCAAATACATCTTTCGACGTAATGCTCTCCAGTGGAATATTGCGTAAAATGCTGCTGTCTTTGCGTGTTTCAAGCATTTCGCGGGCTGTACGGGCAACACCGGTAGCCGAAGTGTAAGTCTCTAGGCATCCGGTTTTACCACAACCGCAAACACGTCCGTTGTTGCGAACGATGGTGGTGTGCCCCAGTTCACCGGCAAAGCCGTCGTGACCGTACACCAACTGTCCGTTGATGACAATGCCGCTACCTACGCCGGTGCCCAGCGTAATCATGATGAAATTTTTCATGCCACGGGCTGCCCCGTAGGTCATTTCTCCGATAGCGGCAGCATTTGCATCATTTGTCAGTGCAGCAGGTACTCCGAATTTTTCTTTCAGTAGGGTTGCAAACGGGATAACACCTTTCCAGGGAAGGTTGGGCGCAAATTCCACGTTGCCGGTATAGAAGTTGCCATTAGGCGCTCCCATGCCGATGCCTTTTATTTTTTCGATGCCGCCTACCTCGTTGATGATCTCCATCAGTGCGGTGTAAAGTTCGTCGATATAGAGATTAACGTCGGCGTGTTTCTGCGTTTTAATAGCGCCGCGGCGCAATACTTCACCACGCATATCGACAATGCCGAAAGCGGTGTTTGTGCCGCCCATATCAATGCCAATTACATAAGGACTTTCCATACTGTTGCTATTTAGAAGTTGTTACTCTACCGGAATGTCTTTGTTTACGTTTTTGCAACCTACCAACGCATACCACAACATGTAGGCTAAGCAGGCAAACATTACCCAGTAACTGCTGATGTAACCGAAGTGGTCAGAAATCCATCCCTGAAAGAGAGGAACAATACCACCTCCGCAAACCATTACCATAAAGATTCCGGAAGCCGCTGCGGTGTATTTGCCCAAACCTTCAACGGCAAGGTTGAAAATGCCACCCCACATGATGGAGGTGCAAATGCCGCAAAGCACGATAAAGATAATACTTATAGGTACAACGGTTCCGATAAATGGAAAAGTGACCGTCATTGATTTCGGACTAAAGATGGCAAGTAACATAAGTACCAGTCCGGTAGATGCTACGGCGGTGAGCATGGTTTTGCTCGATACCTTAGCTCCGATAGAGGCTCCGGTTAAACGTCCGACCAGCATAAGTAGCCAATAAAGCCCTACGATACTACCGGCAATGGTGGCATCGATGCCTAAACCTGGGTTGGCTGCAGAAGGTTGTGCGGTCATAAAAAGGTTGGCCGTACTCGGGATGCCAATTTCCACCCCAACATAGATAAAGATGGCGATAGCGCCGAAAATGAAGTGGCGGAAAGATAACGGGCTGTGGGTGTCTTTTACTTTTTTATCTTTGGCCTTTTCCATGTGAGGTTCCGGAATATCGACGAAGAGTAATACCACGAAGGCAAGGGCGAAAATTCCCATCGCCAAAAATAGGGCAGGATTTGCTTTTTCAATAGTACGTCCGGCAATAGCCCCCATTAACCAGCCCACAAGCATCGGCGTAATGGTGGCTCCGATGGAGTTGATAGAACCTCCGAACTGGATCAGTTGGTTGCCTTTGTTGCCGCCACCACCAAGCGTGTTCAGCATGGGGTTAACCACGGTATTGAGCATACACATGGAAAAACCGGAGATAAAAGCGCCGATGAGATAGACGGAGAATTGTCCGACCTGACCAGAGAGAAATTGAATGGATACCCCTACGAATCCTACAATGATAGCGGAGAGGGCTGTTTTTTTATACCCGATCTTCTTGAGCATCATGCCCGCCGGTATTCCCATGAAAGCATAGGCAAGGAAATTTCCAAGGAATCCTAACTGCGACTCAAAATTGGTTGCGCCGAACTGTTTGGCGACAATAACCCCCATGGGACTTGGCAGTCCGGTAACGAAGGCAATCATGAAGAATAGGGCAAACATCATTGCAATGGGCAATGCATAGCTCTTTTGATTTGTGTTCATTTTCGATACGTTGATTTGTTTGGTGTTAATAATTAATGGTGATCGCTAAATCAGGCGTTAAAAGTAATCATTTTTTTTGAGCTATATAACACCAATTGTTTTTCTTGTTTTTTTTCTTACTCTTTTTTGGAAATATAACTGCCGATCGAAAATAAAATGTAAGCTGCGATTACCATGGCAAGTGATCCGGGACTAAAACGTGTAAGAATGACAATAAGTACCGAAGTGATGAGAAAACTGAACTGAAGTTTGTTCTCTTCCCACTTCAGATTTTTCATTTTTAGCGAAAACATGGGCCATTCCGATACCAGCAGGTAGCAGAAGATGCCAATCAGGACGATGTAATATTCCCAGTAAATAGATGCGAAAAGATTGTTTGAGGTGTAAACAAACGATGCCCAGAATATCGCATTGGCCGGAACCGGAAGCCCGATAAAGGAGGTGGTCTGTCGGGTGTCGATATTGAACTTGGCAAGACGCAAGCATGAAAAGATGGCAATCAAAAAGGCTAAATAACTCAGAATATGCCAGTCGAGTGGCAAGCAATCGTACAGGATGGAGAAAACCATGGCCGAAGGGGCCACTCCGAAGCTTACGATGTCGGCCAATGAGTCCAGATCTTTACCCAACGGAGAGTAGGCATGTAGCATGCGGGCAGCAAAACCATCGAAAAAATCGAATACGGCTGCCAGCAAAATAAAAAGGAGAGCTAGCAGATATTGACCGTCAAAACCGGCGGAAATAGCAATACAACCTGAAAATAAGTTACAACATGTGATCGTATTCGGTACATATTGTATCAGTTTGCGTAAATCAAAAGAGATCATTTTAATAGGGTTTGAAATTCTATATTCTTGTTGAGGTGTGGCGTTGTCGTTATATAGCAACATCGCCTTTGATATGCGGATGAGGATCGTAACCTTCCAGTTTGAAATCGTCATACTCGAACTGGAAGAGATCTTGTTTTTCGGGGTTGAGAATCATTTTTGGCAAAGGGCGCGGTTCGCGGGAGAGTTGCAGTCGCACCTGTTCGAGGTGGTTGGTATAGATGTGAGCATCGCCCAGCGTGTGTACGAAATCGCCGGCTTGCAGTCCGGTAACCTGCGCCATCATCTGCAACAGTAGTGCATACGAGGCAATATTGAACGGAACACCCAGAAAAATATCGGCGCTTCGTTGATATAGCTGAAGGCTTAGCCTGCCATCGGCAACATACAACTGGAAAAAAGCGTGGCAAGGAGGCAGGTGCATCTCGGCCAGCGCTCCCACATTCCAGGCACTCACAATGATACGTCGCGAATCGGGATTGTTTTTGATCGTTTCGATGGCTTCGCTTATCTGGTCGATATGGCCGCCGCGGTAATCGGGCCACGAACGCCACTGGTAACCATAGATGGGGCCGAGCTCTCCGTTTTCGTCGGCCCATTCGTTCCAGATACGGACTCCGTTTTCTTGCAGGTACTTTGCATTAGTATCTCCTTTCAGAAACCAGAGAAGCTCGTATATAATCGATTTGAGGTGAAGCTTTTTAGTCGTCAGTAACGGAAATCCGTCTTCCATGCGAAACCGCATCTGATGCCCGAAAACACTAATCGTACCGGTGCCGGTGCGATCTTCTTTGTGGGTGCCTTCGTCAAGCACCCTTTGCAGCAAATCAAGATATTGTTGCATAAAGCAATAGACTGTTGTGTGGTTGTTTGTGTAATTGTAAATATATCAGACAATTGATTTTGAGGTGATTTATTCGCAAATACGACACGAAGGTACATAATTTTCCGATAGCAAACACATCCCCGCCCGAAATGTTTTTGCGTGCAAAATTGTCGGAGAGGATAAAGAATTATGTGTACTTTTGCCGGATGTTTTTCTTGAAGCGATTTTACTGGTTGGCAGCCTGCTGTATGGTGTTTTTGATGTCATGCAACCGCACGCAAAATTCGGCGACCGAGTCGGGTGCGAAACCCGATTCGGTGTTAAAACCGAAATATGCTACCGGATTTGTTATCGAATATTATCGTAACTACAAGACGGTTATTGTGTTCAATCCCTGGAAGAAGGGTTCTGTGCAGGCAAAATATTATATTTTGAATCGTAAAGGGATCCGTACTCCGGATGAATCTAAAACCGTTGTCGCACCGTTGCGTTCCATTGCTGCCACTTCGGCCACACATTACGCATATCTTGCTGCATTAAACGAATTGTCTTCCGTTACAGGGATCTCGTCTCCGCAGCTGGTCTATAATCCCGAATTGATACGTCGTTGCAAAACTGGCCAAACGATTGATCTGGGCGATGCTTTTAGTTTGAATGTAGAAAAAACATTGGCTTTGCATCCTCAGGTATTGATGATGAGTAGCTATAATCAAGCTGATGTTGCTGCCGAACGGATTGCCCGGTCTGGGATTCCTGTTGTTTTTAATAACGAATGGATGGAGACATCACCGCTGGGGCGTGCGGAATGGATAAAGTTTGTAGCTGCTTTTTACAACAAAGAGAGAGCTGCCGAGACAATTTTCAATCGGGTGGAGTATGGTTATCTGAATATGAAAGCGTTGGCTCGCAAAGCGAAAGATCGCCCTGATATTATGGTTGGCAGCAATTTTAAGGGCACTTGGTATGTGCCCAGTGGTAAGGGTTTTATGGGAAATCTGCTCGCCGATGCAAACGTGCGCTACTGTTTCGCTGCCGACACTACCACAGGTAGTATTCCGGTGAACTTTGAGCAGGCATTACAACACTTTGTCGATGCGGGAATTTGGCTTAATTGTGCTGCGAAAAGTTTGAAAGGGTTGTTGCAAAACGATGTGCGCTATGGGCTTTTCAGGGCATACAAGCAAAAACAGGTCTATACGCTCGATAACAGAATAAACGCGTCGGGGGGCAATGATTTTTGGGAAGGCGGAGTGCTTCATCCCGATGTGATTCTGGCTGATTTTATCCGGATTGTGCATCCGGAGTTGTTGCCCGGTTACAGGCTTTTTTATATGACAAAACTTGAGTGATAAAAATAGGAGAGAGATGCAAATAAATATTGAAGAACGAAAAGAGAAAGCATTACAGCTTTTCAAAGAGGGATATAATTGCTCGCAGTCGGTTTTTTGTGCTTATGCCGACTTGTTTGATGTAGAACCGGAATTGGCAAAGCGATTGACCTCTTCTTTGGGCGGCGGCATGGGTCGTCTGCGTGAAGTGTGTGGGGCTATGAGCGGCAGTTTTCTGCTGCTCGGGTTGCGTTATCCGGCTTCCGATCCGGATGATAAAATAGCCAAAACAGAGAACTATGCTTCGGTACAACGCGTGGCCGATGTTTTCAAATCGCGTTTCGGATCTATTATCTGTCGTGAATTACTGGATGTGAAGCGACAGAAAGAATCTCCTGTTCCGTCTGATCGCAATGCAGAGTATTATGCCAAACGCCCGTGTGCCCGGTTTGTTGCTGAGGCTGCAGAGATTGTGGGTCGGGAAATATCATCATGTAAATGATTGATTAATTTGTTGTTAACTCTGTAGTTGATAAAAAAAGGTAAGTGTTAATGACTTGGATAAAAATCATTATATTTGCAACGCTTTTGTCAAGGTACGAATGTAAAATCAAACGATATTGTTTAATCTAATAAAAACGAAAAATGAAAAAACTAAGTGTTCTTGTTGTTTCCGGTTTGGCATTGATGGTCGGCTTTTCATCATGCAGCCAAAGCTCTGTAAAAATGAAAACTCAATTGGATAGTCTTAACTATGCGTTCGGTGTATTGAATGGCCCGCAGGTTAAAGCCTATTCATTAGGTGGCGATACTACTTCTAAGGCTGTAGATGCTTTTGTCAAAGGTTTTGAAAAAGGAATCGGTTCTGACGATAAATATATCGCTCAATATGCAACCGGATTGAATATCGGTGCTTCGTTGAGAAAACAATCCAAAGGTGGCTTGATGGGTGACAGTACATTGAAAATGAATGTCGAACTGATCAAGGCAGGTCTTATTGCCGGTATGAAGAACAAAAACATGAAGATTCGTCCTGAAGTTGCAGAATCATTCTTCCGCACAACCATGCAGAAATTGCAGGCTGAAAAATCACAGAAACTTTATGGCAAGAATATTGACGAAGGTAAAAAATTCCTCGAAGCTAATAAGAAAAAAGCCGGCGTTACAACTACCGCAGATGGTTTGCAATATGAAGTTATCAAGGCTGGTAACGGACCAAAACCGACAGCTGGCGATCAGGTAAAAGTAAACTACAAAGGTACTTTGATTAACGGTACCGTATTTGATACAAACGAAGGTAAAGCTCCTGTGACATTTGGTGTTACTCAGGTTATCAAAGGCTGGTCGGAAGCTTTGCAATTGATGCCTGTAGGTTCTAAATGGAGAATTTATGTTCCTCAGGAACTGGCTTACCAAGAACGCGAAATGGGTGCTATCAAGCCATTCTCTACATTGGTATTCGAAGTCGAATTGTTGGGTGTTGAAAAAGCTCCTGCACAACAAGCTGGTATGCCTGCTGGTCAGCCTATTCAGTAATTAATCGATACGATCTTATTGAAAAGCGCCTCGTAAAATTTGCGAGGCGCTTTTTTTGTTTCTCTGCTCAAATGTTGTTACTTTGTAAATCGCTATTGGATAGAAAAATGAAACGCGATCGGTTTAGGAGGAGGGCGCTGCTTGCTTTGTGCCTGTCTGTGGTAACGGCAACCGGTTATTCGCAGAAGGTAGATTCTGTGGAGCGGATGCGTGTGATGAGTTACAATGTCGAAAATTTTCTCGACTATCGTCACGATTCGTTGGCAGCAGCACCCGCCGGATTGAATGGATGGAGTGCTACCCGCTATTTTCGCAAGCGAGATAATATTGCCAAGGTGATTGTCGCAGTCGGAGGATGGGAGCCGCCTTCTCTGGTTGCATTGTGCGAGGTGCAGAACCGGCGGGTATTGGATGATTTGACGTTGTACTCCTCTTTGCGAAGGTTGCGTTATAAAATAGCTCATTTCGAATCGCCCGATCCGCGAGGCATTGATGTGGCGCTGCTTTATCGTCCTCAATTTTTTCAGCCCTACCTCGAAAAACCCATCCGTATTCGTTTTGCTGCCGATATTCATCGCCGTACACGCGACATTCTGTATGTGGCCGGAAAGCTTCGTAATGGGGATACATTGCACGTATTTGTTAATCACTTCCCGTCGCGTCTGGGTGGTGAACTAGAATCGGAGAATGGCCGCCTGGAGGTAGCTGGCATCCTTCGTTGGCAGGTCGATAGTCTTTTTAAGCTCAATGCACAGTCGAAGGTGCTTATTATGGGCGATTTTAACGATTATCCGGATAATAAGAGTGTGAATAGCGTGCTGGCGGCACTGCCCGACGATGCCCCTGTGAAAGAGAAAGCGCTCTATAATTTATGTTACTCTATCCATCGGGAGGGGCGGATCGGATCGTACAAACATGCTTCGCAGTGGGGAATGCTGGATCAGATCATTGTTTCGGCCTCTTTACTGGATAGTCGGGTCTCGATTTCCGTTCCTGAATCTCCGGCTAGGGTTTTCGATGCTCCTTTCTTGTTGGAAAACGATGAGAAAGGATTCGGCAAGAAACCTTTCCGTACCTACCTCGGCCCGAAGTTTCATGGAGGCTTTAGCGACCATCTCCCCGTGTATCTCGATCTTTTGCTTCAAAAAAAACAGTGATGCCGGTTTTCGGATGTCTGGTTGTCGTCATCCCGGGAGATTTGCGTGTTATTTTATCCGTATTGACTCTATGAAATGATTTGGGCTATCTTTCAAAGGATATTACTGTCTGTTTGGGAGGAGAATAGAGGGTCACTTACAAAAGTTGAGGGGCAATAGAAGAATTTCTATCTTTGCAATCAAAAAAAACAATGCTAAAAGATGGATACAGCCTGTTGCTACCGGAAGGCTTCACAGATTA